>SXGT01280460.1_pt1 | contig 42733 bp, 35 predicted proteins | sample 3176221 | NCBI WGS metagenome assembly SXGT01 (sample SAMN11356862, study PRJNA531348) | freshwater metagenome | isolation source: freshwater sample F1-120 | place: China: Fuxian Lake, Yuxi | collected 2017-12-25
GTCGAAAACTATCCCGGCTTCCCGAAGGGCATCATGGGCCCGGAGATGATGGACCAGTTTCGCGAACAGGCGGAACGCTTTGGCACCAAGATCCACCACGCGATCGGCATCGAGGTCGATCTGAAGAAGCGGCCATTCACGGTCAAGACCGACGACGACTTGGTCTTCAAGACCCAGACCCTGATCATTTCGACGGGCGCGAGCGCGCTGTATCTCGGACTGCCCAACGAGAAGAAGCTGCAAGGGCGCGGCGTGTCTGCATGCGCGACCTGCGATGGCTTCTTCTTCAAGAACAAGGTCGTCTACGTGGTCGGCGGCGGCGACTCGGCCTGCGAGGAGGCCAACTTCCTCACGAAGTTCGCGAGCAAGGTCTATCTCGTCGTGCGCAAGAACCAGCTCCGCGCGAGCAAGATCATGCAGCAACGCGCGCTGCAGAATCCCAAGATCGAGATGCTCTGGGGTCAACACGTGACCGACGTCTTCGACGTCAGCGCGGGCAAGGTCACCGGCCTCGAACTGACAGCGACGGAGACCGGCGAGAAGCGGCGCGTGCCCGCTGACGGCCTGTTTCTCGCGATCGGACACCGACCCAACACCGAACTGTTCCGCGGCGCGCTGAACATGGACGACAAGGGCTACATCCTGACGACGCCGGGCAAGGCCGCGACCAACATCGATGGCGTGTTTGCGGCAGGCGATTGCCAGGACAGCTACTACCGCCAGGCGGTCACTGCCGCTGGCTCAGGTTGCATGGCCGCCATCGAGGTCGAGCGCCACCTCGAGACCTTGCACGCGGCACACTGAGCCGCCGCATTTCCCGAGCGAACGTCAGTCGCGCGCTTCGGAAGAATGCCACCAGCGGCGGCAGTGCTCGACGTCGGCGGCAACGTCCGCTGACGCAGGCGCGGCAGCGCGCGCATAACCAAGCGAGTCGAGCAGATCACCGGCCAGCGCCTCGAAGACCTGCAGGTCGCGCGCGCTCATTTGCGCCTGCCAGTCGCGAAGACCCTTGGTCACAGGGAGCCATGCGCTCTTGGCCGACGCGCTCGGTTCGTAGGATTCCTTGCCCTCGTGGTAACGCGCCATCTTGGAGTCATACGGGACCCCGAGGAAGTCCGTGATGCCGCGCAGGGTCACCTCGGGTTCGTCGCACAGACTCTCGTAGCGGACTTCGTGGTAGAGGTCCTTCGGTAGTTGCGCGCCGTCCTTCCGACCCGACGCGACCTGCCAACACCACCACATCGCGGTCGTTGCGACCGGGTACTTCGCAAAGAGCTCGAACTTGCTCGGGCCGATGCCCTTGCCGGCCCACTCGACCGAGGACAACGCGACGTCGCGGCCATCGCGAATGATGTGGACGAACTTCGACTGCGGATACAGCTGATGCAGCAACGGGATGCGGCGCACGAAGTCCGGGGTCTTCTCGCCGGCGATCGGCTTGCCGTGCATCTTCGCGAACTCGTCGTAGAGGCCAGTCACGAACCCGCGGTAGGTCGAAGCCTTGGCAGCACGGTCGATCTGCTCGTCCTTGAGGCCGAGCCGCTGAAAGCGCTTGTAGTTGCGCGTGAACGCCACGATCTCAGGCGTCAAAGGCACATCGCCGGTGCGACGCATGGCCTGCTTGAAGTCTGGCACGCAGCACTTCAATGGTTTGTGGATGAAGCTCGTGTCGTTCGCCACCGCCATCATCGGATGGGCGTCCAACATGCGCTGCATCAGCGTGGTTCCGGACCTCGGGCAACCGACTACGAAGAGTTGGGGATTGGGGTGCTGGCCTGACATAACGTCGGTACATTCTCGCTCATTCCCAGGGATGAGCAACCTCGCGAGGGGCCGGTGGTGAAGAAGTCGCGTTGCCAAGGCGCGGACGATTTCGGATCCATTTGCGTCGTGGTCAGCGCGAGCAGCTGGCGGACCGGCCTATCGCGACCTCAACCAGCGCATGGCCCCAACGATCCTGCTCAGCCTCGTCGGTCGCGGGCACGCTCCATCCTGCGGGCTGCCGCGACAGCGTGCGAGATGGGCCGGAGGCCGGCCTAGGTCGCCGCAGCAGACCATGCTCCGCCACAGTCTGCTGCGCCATCGTCGCACCAGGAGCATTGCCGCCAGACGCTGGCTAGTCTGTTCCCCCATGCCCTACACCGCAGCGCAGCGAGCCCTGCTCCAACGGCACTTCTCCGTGGTCGACGGCGCCGAGCACGCGGACATCTACCTCGTCCGCAACGTGCCTCAGGAAGTGGCCGCCACCCTGAACGGCGTCTACTCGCGCAGCAGCAAGTCGATGCGGGACCAGTTCCTGGAACGGCTCGAGCAAGGCCTCGCGGCGACGGGTCGCAGTCTCGATGGGTATATCGAGAAGGCTGCGGGCGGCGACACGTTGACGGAACTCATGGCCGACAAGGCCGGGCAGTTCTTGAAGACCTACGCGATCGACCACGGGCACAACTCGCTGCGCGAAGGCTCGATCGTCCATCTCGCGATCGAACGCGTCTCGCAGCTCGTAACCCGGTTCATCCAACGTGAGCGACGCTGCACCTTCGAGGAGTCGTCGACGCGCTACATCTCCTTCTCGGCAGAGACGCACTGGCGCGACCCAGAAGTCGTCGCGGGTGGCGGCGATCCGCTCGCGGCCTATGACGCGATTCTCGCCGAGACGTTCGCGCTCTACCGCGAACTCAACGACTCGCTGCTCGTCTACCTGCAGCAGATCCGACCACGACAGAAAGACGAGAAGGAGGCTCCGTGGTTGCGCACGCTGAAGGCGGAGGCCTTTGACGCATCGCGCTACCTGCTGACCCCGGCGATCTACACCAAGTGGGGCATGGTCGCAGACGCACGCACATTGAGCGATGTCATCACCGAACTGATGAGCCATCCGCTCCCCGAGTTCCGAACCGTCGGCCAACGCATCCGCGAAGAAGCCGAGAAGGCGCTGCCGACCCTGCTGGCGCACGCCCGCGAGAGTCAGTTCTTGCAGCACCAACACGTGACGCTGCGTCGCCTCGCCGACGATTTGCGCCTGCGCCCGGCTCCTGCGGCGTTGACGCGCGCCAACGAAGGGCATGTCACTTTGCTGCGGCACGATCAGGACCTGGATGTGCGCTTGCTTGCGTCAATGCTGTTCGAGCACGCGACGACGCCGTTCTCGGCGATCTGCGACCGTGTGCGCGCACTGACGACGCCACAGCGCGAAAAGCTGCTCGACGAGGTCATGGCCGCGCGCGGCAAGCACGACGCGTGGCCCGCCGGCCTCGAAGGCGGCGATCCCTTCGAGTTCGAGGTTCTGCTCGACTTCGGCGCCTACCGCGACATCGCAAGACACCGGAAAGGCTTCCAACAGCAGCAATCGCTGACGGTCGAACACGGCTTCGCGGTGCCGCCACTCGTCGACGCCGCGGGCCAGGGCGCGCGCTACAGGGAAGTCCTCGAACGCGCTGCGACCCTGCAGCAGAAAGTCGCAGCGAACTTTCCCCAAGCCGCCGCCTACGTGACTCCGTTCGCTTTCTTGCAGCGAGTGCGCATCGTGTTCGAGCCGCGTCAGCTCGACTACTTCGTCGAACTTCGCAGCGGGCCAGAGGGGCACTTCTCGTATCGGAAGGTCGCGATCGACATGTTCACGCACATGCAGCAGGCCACGCCGCTGTTTGCGCGCTACGTCCGCGCGAAGCTCGGTGACGCATTCTTGGGCCGCATGCAAAACGAGCAGACCGCCGACGAGCGCCGCGAAAAGCGGATGCAGGCAGCGGGCGACGCCTGAGTCGGACGCGGTGCGCTGTTGCCGCAGCGGCGCACACGCTACCTTGCTCCGCCATGCACGGCGGGGCCAAGACGAATCCGATCCGCGCCCTCGTTGGCGCGTGGCTCGTGCTCGACTTCTTCGGCGATGCACGGAAAACCGGCGGCAACTCGAGCACGTTGACGACGACGGTCTTCTCTCAATCGTTCTTGTCGCTCGGCGTCGCGGCGCTGCTGTATCCCGAAATCCCGCCGGTGCCGTTCACGGCGGCAACGCTGAGCGTCGTGACGCTGCTGGTCGCGACCGGTTGCTTCGACACCGAACAACCCGCCAACCGCCGCGCCGCCGACCGCGTGCTGCAGGCGACCTCGCCTCTCGGAAGACTGCCATTCGCGCTCGCGCGCACGATGCATGCGGCATTCTCGCTGCTGCTCGTCACGGTCGGCATGGCGCTGTCGCCTGCGATCCTGCTTGCATGCCATGAAGGCGATCCTTGGAAGGTCCCCGCCTACATCGCGCTGGCATGCGCCTGCACCGCGCTCGCCGCCTCATCGTTGTCCGTCGTGCTGCGCATCGCGCGCAGGATCATGGGGACGCATGGAGCAGCGCTGGTAGCGGGCACCGGCAAAGCCGCCGTGCTCGCATTTGGCGTCGCACTATTTGCGCTGTCGCTGTCGGCGCTGTCGAAGGACGCCTCCGCGCTGCCGATGGGACGGATCGGCGCGGAAATGCTGCCGCCCTATCATGCGGCCAAGATCCTTCACGACCCGGTCGGCGAGTCGTGGCGCGCCATGCCCTGGTTATGCGTCGGCGCGTTGTTGCTCTTGTTGTCAGTGCTCGTGTCCGAGCCCGAGAACGATCGATCGCGCCGAGTTCCGCCGCGCGGCGCAATGGCGCGACTCGACCGCCGCCTCGCAGGCGCGCCCGAGGATGCGGCGATCACGGCCTTCTGCGCGACGATGCTCTGGCGCAGTCCCAGTGTCCGTGCGCGCGTGCTGCCGCTGCTCGGCGTGCCCGCGGCGATCGCGTTTCTCGCGTTGCGCAGCGGCGACGCGCAGAGCGCCAGCCTCTTCATTGCGATGGCCCTGCAGTTCCCTGCGATCTACATGCCCTTCGTCATCGCCATGGCGCGGCAGTCCGACGTGCCGGATGGGCGCTGGATCTTCGACTCGGCGCCTCGCATCAGCCTGTTGCGAACGCAGCGCGCCGCCGCCATTGCGCTCATCACACGCGTTCTGCTGCCAGTCCATGCGGTCTTGTTCGCGCTCCTGCTCGCAACGACGGACCGGCCCATGTGGATCGCGTTGCTCTGCTGCTACTCATTCTGCGTCGGCGGCGCAGTGACACGACTGATGACGCGCGAACTCGACGACGTGCCGTTCTCGCGCGACGATCCGCAGACTGCCCTCGATCTCGGCAATCTGACCGTCTGGGCCCTCGCGCTCGCCGGGGCTGCCGCGCTGGTCGCTTCGGCAGAACTGCCGCTGCTCGCGACCGCCACCGTCGCCGCCGTGGCCGCCATCGTCTATGCGTTGCGCCCCTCACGTGACGCGGTCCTGGCACGGTCCGCACAAGAGCCCAGGCCGGCCGCCATGCCCAACCTTCGACCCGCAGCACCGCAAGCGATGGCAATCGCGCAGAGCCTCCGCCGCGAATTGGCTGCTCTCGCTGCGCTCTATCTCGTGCTCTGTGTCCTGCCGTTGTTGATCGGTCTGTTCCTAGGAACCTGACCATGCTGCCGACGCGCCGGGGATTGTCGGCTGTGCCAAAGCCGAATAGCCTCTGCGCCTTCGCCCGATGGAGGTTCCCATGACCGTCCGAACCGAGGCAGACCAAGGCACGATGTTGCTCGACAAAGCGATTGGCGCCGATGCCAAGCCAGCGGAAATCGCGCGCGCGGCGGCGCAAACCGCCCCAAAGATCGCGTCCAGCAAGCGCGCGAGCCCCGACCCGACCGCCGATACCGATCGCTACCGGCTCGCGACTCCCTACTTGTTCAAGCTCTGACTCGGACCGTCGAGTCGAGCGTCAGTCGCCGATGAGCGCCCGCATGTCGTCTGGCAGCGGCGCTTCGATCTCCATCGTCTCGTTGCGCATCGGATGGAAGAAGCGCAGATGGCGGGCATGCAGCGCGTGGCGATCCAGCACGAGCTTCGCCAGACTCGCCTCGCTCAGGTTGCCGGCGAGTTGTTCCAAGAAGATCGACGCGTCGCCGCCATAGATCTTGTCGCCGACCAAGGGGCATCCGATCGCAGCCATGTGCACGCGCAGTTGGTGGGTGCGACCCGTCTGCGGACGCAGCTCAATGAGCGAGTAGCGCGCGTTGCTGCGCAGAGTCTTGTAGTGCGTCAGTGCCGATAGGCCGGTGCCGTCCGTGCGCGCCTCCAGCTTCAGACGCACTTCGGAACGACGATCCGGGCCAATCGAGAACTCGATCGTGCCTTCTTGCTCCTTGGGGATTCCGTGCACGACCGCGAGATAGACCTTCTGCACATCACGATCCTCGAACTGTCGCGCAACGAGGTGATGGAACTGCTCGTCCAGACTGACGGCGACGACGCCCGAGGTCTCGACGTCGATGCGATGCAAGAGCCGCGGCACCACGTCGCGCTCCGGCTCATCGGGGCGCCGGTAGCGGCGGTGCAACTCGGTGATCAGGGTTCCATCGAGGCGGCGCCCCGAGGGGTGCACTGCAAGTCCGGGCGGCTTGTCGACCGCCACCATCCACTGGTCCTCGTAGAGGATCGGGAAGTGCAGCGTCACCTCGAGATTGGGAGTCGCCTGCTTCTGCGGCGGGATGTCGATCAAGACGGTTTCGCCAGTCTTGAGTCGTCGAGAGGCCACGGCCTTGCGGCCAGCCAGCTTGATGAACCCACCGTCGATCAAGCGGTGGACGCTCTCGCGTGAGCGCCAGGTGAGCACCGCTGCGAGCGCGACGTCGAGTCGCGCTCCGTCATAGCGGGCATCGACCAAGAACCGGATCTGCTCCAGCGGTCGACTGAGGTCGCGCGGCGGTTCGCCGGGAAACTTGGGCAGCACGACTCTGCCTGCGCGACCGAACAGCCGCCGGTTACTCGACCGACGCGCCTGCGCCGACCGGCTTCTGCATGGTCGTGTCCGCAGTCAACGGGTCGAAATCCTGCTCACCCGGACGTTGGCCACGAGCGCCGCGGCCCGTCGCGTTCTTGCCCTTGCGCTTCTTGTTGCCGACGCGCGGGTTCTTCGGGCCGCCGTTGCCACGGCGACGCTCCGCCATCTGGATGTTGCGGATGCGCTCACGCTCTTCGCGCCGACGCCGGTCGCTGCGCTTCTCGTGATGCGCATACTTCTTGGCGAGACGGAAGATGCCGGAGTAGTTGCACTGGCGCTTGAAGCGACGCAGAGCAGCTTCGAGGGGCTCGTTCGGGCGGACCTGGACGCGGATCATGTGGCTGGGAAATCGAGCGGGCTTACTGGAAACTAGGCGGGACCGGCGGCGCCGAGCGCCGACGGACGAATCCAACCGGTGCACCCGCAGGCAAGAGGGCGCGAAACCATAGCGAGCGCCAGCCAGAGAGCAACGCCGGAAACCTGCACCCTGAGAGTCCGCCCCAACTTCGCCCACCACGATGGCCTCTGAAGCAGAGCCGCTGCGCACCGTGACCGGGACCCTGGAACGGTTCACCTTCCGCAACCCCGACACTGGGTTCGGCGTCGCCCGCATCGTCGAAGAAGCGACCGGTCGGACGCTCACGGTCGTGGGGCAGATCGCACAACTTGCCGAAGGACAAACGGTTAGGGTCCAAGGCCCCGAAGGCGAGCACCCCAAGTTCGGTCGCCAGGTGCAGGTCGAGACCTGCGAACTGGTGGCGCCGAAGACGGTCGACGGCATCGAGGCATACCTTGGCTCGGGCCTCGTGAAGGGCCTGGGTCCGGCGACGGCGCGGAAGATCACCGAGGTCTTCGGGGAGGCGACCCTCGACGTCATCGAAAACCACCCGGAGCGCCTACGCGAGGTCCGGGGGCTGACCTCGCGCAAGATCCAGGATCTGACCGCCGCGGTGCACGCGCAGCAGGACGTGCAGAACGTGCTCGTGTTCTTGCGGCAGCACGGACTCGGGCCCGGGCTCGCGGCGCGCATCGTGCGCCGCTACGGCAAGAACGCATCGGCCCTGATCGCCGCGAACCCCTACCGACTCGCGGACGAGGTGATCGGCATCGGCTTTCGCACCGCCGACCGGCTCGCCGGCAGTTTGGGCATCGCACCCGAAGCGCCCGAACGGCTCGCCGCGGCGCTCGTTCACACGCTGCAGAACGGGGCGAAAGACGGTCACTGCTACCTGCCCGAGCACGAACTCGTCGCTCGCACCGCCGAACTGCTCGCCTGCGCGAAGGAAGCGGTCGCGCCACACGTCGAGGCGCTCGCGAACGATGGCGCGATCGTGCGTCAACTGCCGCCGGGTCCCGTGCTGCTGCACGACGATCCGCGGCCGATCACCTATCTGACCCAACTGCACGCCGCCGAGGACGCGGCGGCGCGCTCCATTCACGCCTTGTTGGCGCGCAAGAAGGGACTGCTCGGCATCAGGCCGGAGCCTGCGATCGGCTGGTTCGAGCGATCGGCTGGCTTCGCACTGCCCGAAGGCCAGCGGCGCGCGCTCGAACTCGCACTGACCGAGCCAGTGACGGTGATCACCGGCGGTCCCGGCGTCGGCAAGACCACGATCATCCGTGCCGTCTGCGAAGCGGTCGCGCAGAAGGGCCTTCGAGTGTTGCTCGCAGCACCGACGGGTCGCGCTGCCAAACGTCTCGAGGAGTCCACGGGACGTCCGGCTCGCACCATCCATCGCCTGCTGGAGTTCACGCCCGGAATCGGTCGCTTCGCTCGGGACGCCGACAACAAGCTCGACGCCGAACTGCTGGTCATCGACGAATCGTCGATGCTCGACATCCAGCTCGCCGCGTCGTTGTTCGCCGCAATCCCGCCATCGATGCCGCTGGTGCTCGTCGGCGACCAAAACCAACTGCCATCCGTCGGCCCGGGCAACGTGCTGGCAGACGTGATCGGCTCGGGTCGGCCCGCCGTCGCGCAGTTGACGGAGATTTTCCGCCAGCAAAAGGGCTCTGACATCGTGCAGGTCGCGCACGGGATCCTGCGCGGCGATGTGCCTCGGGGCGGAGCCGAGGACAGCGACTTCTACTTCGTGAAGGCGCAGGACGCTTCGCACGCTCGCATGCTCGTGCGCGAGATCGTCGCGCAGCGCATCCCCAAGCGATTTGCACTGGACCCGCGCCACGACGTGCAGGTCCTGTGCCCGATGTATCGCGGTGACGTGGGCGCGGATCAGCTCAACCGCGACCTGCAGGACGTGCTGAATCCAGGCACGCTCGAAGTCGAACGCGCGGGCAAGGTCTATCGCAGCGGCGACAAGGTCATGCAGATCCGCAACGACTACGACCGCGACATCTTCAACGGAGACGTCGGCAGGGTGCTGCACATCGACGCGGCCGCGGCAAAGCTGTGGGTCCGGTTCGTCGAACGAGAGATCGAATACCGTTTCGAAGAACTCGCCGACCTCGTGCCCGCCTACGCAATCTCGGTGCACCGCTCCCAAGGCAGCGAATACCCGGCGGTCGTGATCCCGCTCGTCACGGATCACTTCCCGATGCTGAAGCGTTCGTTGCTCTACACCGCGATCACGCGCGGGAAAAAGCTCGTCGTGCTGGTCGGCTCGCAGAAGGCCCTCGATCTCGCGGTCAAGAACCACGACGACGGCGCGCGCTACTCTGGCCTGCTCGAGCGACTGCGCGATTTCCTTCGCTGAGTCTCGGGCGACCCTGGCTGGCGCATTGGACGCTGCCAGCGCATCCTGCCCTCATGCTCCTTGGGCTGTGCCAACTGCGCCCCATCGCCGGCGACGTCGCGGCGAACCTGGCCACGCACCTTCGCTTCTTGCGCGCAGCGGCACGCTACGGCGCCGATCTCGCCGCGTTCCCTGAGCTCTCGATGACTGGCTACGAGCCGAGGCTCGCGCGCCCACTCGCATTTGCCAAGGACGATGCGCGACTCGCTCCGCTGCGCGCATTCGTGACAGCGTCGCGGATCCAAGCGTTGGTCGGCGCGCCGCTGTGCGGAGTCGACAAGCCTCGGATCGGCGCGGCATGGTTGGCGATCAACGGCACGACGCGCTGGCTGGGCAAACAGTGGCTGCACGACGACGAGCAGCCGCACTTCGAAGCGCACCCCGCGGCATCGACGACCATCGACGTCGAAGCGAACGGGGCCATGCGCATCGGAGTCGCAATCTGCTACGAGCTGTCGCGCGACGAACATGCAGCATGCGCGTTCGCAGACGGCGCAACGGGCTACTTGGCAAGCGTGGCGAAACACGCGCAAAGCGTAGAGGCAGCGCACTCGCGACTGCCGGAGATCTCGCAGCAGCACAACGCGATGACGTGGATGGTCAACTGCGTCGGTCCATGCGAAGGGTTCGTGGCGGCGGGCGGCTCAGCTGCATGGGATCGGGACGGGCGGACCCTTGCGTCGCTACCGTCCGACACGGAAGCCATCCTTCTCGTCGACACCGCGACGGGCGCTGTTCGGACCGCGCCTGCGTGAACCCGCCTGGACTATGCTGTCCTGCGTGAGCGATTCAGCGACCCAATCGCATCCTCTCATCCTGTTCGACGGCGCATGCAAACTCTGCAATGCATCCGTGCAGTGGATCCTGCGTCGCGACCACGCCTGCAAGTTCCGCTTCGCTTCGCTGCAGTCGACCGTGGCGAAGGCCGAGTTGGCGCGCATCGGGCTCAACTGTCCTGACGCCGACAGCCTCGTGCTGGTCCACGATGGACGCCACTACCTGCGCACGAACGCCGTGCTGCGCATCGCCATGCTGCTCGGCATTCCCTGGTCCGTGTTCGTTGTCTTCTTCCTGATTCCAGCCTGCTTGCGCGACCCGGTGTATCGCTTGGTCGCGCGCAATCGCTACCGCTGGTTCGGCAAGCGCGAGTCCTGCATGGTTCCTGCCAAGGAAGCGAGGGCTCGCTTCCTCGATGCTGAAGACCAGACTTCGTGATCCGCCGCGGGCGAGCAACTCCGCATCACCAGAACGGCACCGCGACATAGACGTCCGGTTCACACCAGCAGAGGTCGACTTCGACGTAGACCGGCGCGAACCCCTCCGCCCACACTTCCAACAGAACCGTCGCCTCGTCCTCGAACCACCGCGACCCGAGCACCGCGCGTCCCGATGCATCCTCGCGGAATCCAACCTCGGCCCAAGCGAGGTCGTATTCGGTCAACAACGTCTGCCCGTTGCCGTCTGTCAGATACCAGTCCTCCCAGTAGTTGATGCAGGTGTGGCTCGACCATTCGTGGTCGGCCTCGACGATGCGCACACCCACGTTCTCCCAGACCCAGTTGGTCACCGGGTCGTAGACCTCGACAAGGATCGAGACGGGCGCTGACGCAGGAATAACGGCGGGCGGCGGGGCACTGGTCGAGCCGCCACAGGCGGCGAGGGTCAGCAGAGCGGCGAACGAAGCGGACGAAAGCAGCGAGGCTGGCGGGTTGATTTGCATGGCTCGGCGAAGTCGGCGCCGTTGGCAACGGCCGTGCCGCGGCATTCGCGACTCCGGCCCGGCTCTGCGGGCGACGGCCGCCCCCAGCGCGGCCTTCTGATGTCCTGTGGCGGCGACAGGCGTGGAGCGGCGCAACGACGCTGCCATCGGACTCGCAGCGCCGGGCCGGTGGACCAATCCGGCGCGTCGACGGCAGAGCGGACTTGCGTGCCACCGTGCCTTCCGCCGATCAATGGCAGACGTGACAGCAAGCCTTCGCACCCCGACCTGGCGCTTCGTGCCGACGAGCCTCGACGCCGGCGATCTCGCGCAACTGCGGCCACTGTTCGAGGATCTCGCCCGCCGCGAAATCCCCGACGCCATCGCAGCCGAGCGCTGGCTCGCAGACGAGAGCGAGTTGCTCGCGCGCATCGGCGCCGAACAGGCGCGTCGCTACGTCGCGATGACCTGCGACACCGAAGACGCGACCAAGAAGCAGCGCTACCTCGACCTCGAGCAACAAGTCATGCCCGAAGTCAAAGCGCTTGCCGATCGCCTCGACAAGCGCCTCCTCACTTCGAAGGGTTGCTCGCAACTCGAACAGCACACGTTCCACGTGCTGTTGCGCAAGCGCCGCACGCAGAGCGAACTGTTCCGCAAGGAGAACACGGACCTGCAGCACCTGGAGTCCGAGCTGCAGACTCGACAACAGGCGATCCTCGGTGGCATCACAGTCGAGTTCGACGGCAAGGCGCACACGCTGCAGCAAATGGCGCCCTACTACGAGAGCCAGGAGCGGAGCCTGCGCGAACGCGCTTGGCGCGCTTCGCTCGCGGCCCGGAAGCAAACGTGGGACGAGCTGGAAGACATCTACGACCAACTCATCGCGCTGCGGCAGCGCATGGCGAAGAACGCGGGCCACACCTCCTACACGGACTTTCGTTTTCTGGAACTCGGGCGCTACGACTACGACGCGAGAGCCTGCCTGTCATTGCATGACGCCATCGCAACGTGCGTCGTGCCCGCCGTCGTTGCACTCGACCGCGACCGCTCTCGTCGCCTCTCGCAACAGACGCTGCGGCCTTGGGACCTCGAGGTCGACCTCGGCGGCAGGCCGCCGCTGCGCCCATTCGCGACGCAGGATCAACTCATTGCGATCTGTCGCAAGCTGTTCGCAAAAGTGGACCCACGGTTTTGCGCTGAGTTCGATGTGCTCGTCGAACACGGGCTGCTCGACCTGATGAGTCGCAAGGGCAAGGCGCCGGGCGGCTACCAGTACCAGATCGAGGACGTGCGGCTGCCGTTCTTGTTCGTGAATGGCGTCGGACTCCATGGCGACGTCCAGACGCTGCTGCACGAAGGCGGCCACGCCTTCCATTCGATCCTGTGCCGCGATCACGACCTGATCGGGTTCCGCGACTATCCGATCGAGTTCGCCGAGACCGCGAGCATGTCGATGGAGTTGCTAGGGCTCGAGCACCTCGACGCTGCGTATTCGGCCGACGACAGCAAGGTCGCGCGCAAGAAACACCTCGAAGGCATCCTTCGCACCCTGACGTGGATCGCCTCGATCGACGCGTTCCAACACTGGGTCTATGGCAACGAGGGCCACACGCGCGAACAACGCCGGGCAGCCTGGCTCAGGATCCGAGCGCGCTTTGCGCCGCATCTCGACTGGAGCGGGATCGAAGACGCCCTCGCGATGCAGTGGATCGCGCAGTCGCATCTCTTCAACCACGCGTTCTATTACGTCGAGTACGCCATCGCGCAGCTCGCGGCTTTGCAGGTCTGGAGCAACTACCGCAAGGACCGCAAGGGCGCCGTCGAGGCCTACCGCAAAGCGCTCGCGCTCGGCGGCAGCAAGACGCTGCCCGAGCTATTCGCCACCGCCAACGTCGCGTTCGACCTGTCGGCCGAGACGTTGCGCGCACTGGTAGAAGACGTGATGAACGAAGCGAAGGGCTGAGAGGTCGGCGCGCGTTGCCGCCATCGTCCCCTTCGCCTAACCTCGGCCATGGATGACTCGGCCGGAGGACCCGATGGCGATCGTGGAGCGCGTGCTGCAGATCCTGCGCGAAGGGTCCGCCGCCTCCACCTACAAGCACGCGGTCCTGATCGCCTTGATGGACCTCTGCGTCGAGCGCACGGCGGCGGATGGCTCCGCGCCGCAGTCGGTGACGACGCGGCAACTGGCGACCAAGGTCATCGAACTCTACTGGGACCAGACGCGGCCCTTTGGCGGCGGCGGCGGCGCGATACTTCAACAGACGACTCAGCGCGGCAGCAGCATCCCATCGTGGATCCAGAAGCTGCGCCAGAAGGTCGAGGACGATGTCGGTTGCACCTTGTCTCCGGCGCGCGCGCGGCTGGCTGACGCAACAAGCTGGACGACCTTGGTCGACAATGTCGAGGTGCGTTTGATCGAGATGCCGCTCGCCAAGTTGCAGCGTGTCGCCGGCGAAGATCACCCTTGGCTGTATGCGTTGTCCTGGGACGACGGCGCCCACAAGCCGACGCACGACTCCGTCCAAACCTACCAACGCGGCGAGGACTCGGACTTCGACAACGTGGTCCGGTTGCAGCCCGGGGTCGGCGAATGCCTGTCGCGCCTGCACTCGCTGATGCGGCCCTTCGTCCAGCAAGAATGGACGCGCATGGTTGCCAAGTGCAGCAAGATGGAAGAGTCCAAGCTGCACGGCTTCCTCTTCGGCGCCAACCGAAAGGCCCTCGAGGCGGTGCGCCAACCGTTGGCCGACTTGCAGCAAGGCCGGTGCTTCTACTGCGGCGGTAGGCTCGGCATGAATGCCCACGTCGACCACTTCCTGCCGTGGGCCCGCTTTGCCGAGGATGGCCTCGCCAACCTCGTGGTTGCTGACGCGCGCTGCAACGGCAACAAGCGCGACCACCTGCCGGCGCATTCCTTCGTGGAGAAGTGGCGCCAGCGCACACGTGGCCAGCGATCCGAGTTGGTCCGGCTTTCTGGGCAACTCCAATGGCAGCTCGCAGAAGACGAAGCGCTCGGCACCGCGCGCGCCGCCTACTACCGACTTCCTGCGGACACTCGGCTTTGGGCTGGCCGTGATGAGTGGCTGGCAATCGACCTCGAAGCCTTGCGCAAGGCACTGGCCTGAACCGCACAGATCCGAAGGACCAAGCCTCGCGACTCAGCCGCCGGGTGATGGTCCTCGAGTCGCCGCCTCGCCGCTCTGCGTCAGCCCCCGATACCACGCGACAAGCTGCTCCACCACCTTCATCGCTTTGCCGTGGAAGTGGTTGTTTGCGACGACGAGCGTGCGCGTCGAGTCCTTGGCGATGCGTAGGAGCCGCTGCTCCAGCTCCATCACTTCCATCGGCGAATACTCCCAGTCGTAGACCTCATCGCGCCCCGCACCCTTTTGAAACCAGGCCGGGTTCCGGCCGTGCAGGCGAAAGTAGGCGATCCCGCCCGCGCCGTGCACCATGGTGGAGTCGAGCGAGAAACCAGAAGCCGCGCCGGGATAGTCGAGTTCCGCGACCGTGACGCCGAGCCTCTTCATCTCCTCCATCGCGCGCGGCACGTTCCACGTCTTGTGCCGCACCTCGACGACGAGCGGCGCCAGATCGGCAAACGCATCGCGCAGCCGTGCGAAGTGCGCCACGTTGTTGGGCGTCGCCTCGACGCGGTAGTTCGTCTGCGCGAGCAGCGCGCACAGTCGACCCGAGCTCGCGAGCGCTGCGAAGCCTTCCTTGGTCACGCGCAGGAGTTCCGGGTCGAGCGACCATGCGTGCGTGAATTCCTGCGGCAGCTTCGCGGTGAACAGGGTGCCCAGGTCCTCGGTTCGCGCAGCCCAACTCGCACAGGTCTTTGCCGATGGCGGTCGGTAGAAAGTCGAGTTGACCTCGATCAGGCGAACACGCTCACCGACGAAGCGCAGCGTGTCCTTGCAACCACGCGGGTAGACCACGTCCTTCCAGTCCTCGTAGGACCAGCCAGCGACTCCGAAGAGGATCTCAGCAGCTTCGCTCACGCGGGGCTGATCGTAGCGACACCGAACCCCGTGCGGAGTTGCGAGCGACTTCGCGCTGCCGCGGCGCCTGCGTGTGCGCCTTCACGCTTCGCCGCGCCGGAGCCTCTCGTTCTCTGCGATGCGCTCACCGAGCTTCTTCTCGAAGCCGCGTTCGCCGGGGACGAAGAACTCGACGCCGCGCAGCGCGTCTGGAAGGCAAGAGAACGCGCCAACGCCCGACGCGACATCGTGTGCATAGACGTAGCCCTTGCCGTGGCCCAGTTCCTTGCCGAGCGCGGTCGGAGCATTGCGCAGGTGCAGCGGCACCGGGTGCTGTTCGTCCTGCTGCGCAGCCAAGACCGCAGCATCGATCGCGCGGACCACTGCATTGCTCTTGGGCGCCGCCGCCAGATAGACGATCGCCTGAGTGAGTGGCAACCGACCTTCTGGCATGCCGAGAAACTGCGTTGCTTGCAGCGCCGACACCGCGATCTGCAACGCCATCGGATCCGCGAGGCCGACATCCTCTGCCGCCATCGCGACGAGTCGCCGCGCGACGGAAACGGCGTCGCCACCCGCTTCGGCAAAGCGGGCAAACCAATAGACCGCCGCCTGCACGTCGGAGTTGCGCAAGCTCTTGTGCAAGGCTGAGAGCAGGTCGTAGTGAAGGTCGCCATCCTTGTCATGACGCAACGCGCGATGCTGGAACGACTCCGTCACCATGACCGCGGTGATCACGTCGCGATCAACACAAGTCGCCGCGCACGCTTCGAGCGCCGTCAACGCACGCCGTGCATCCCCGCCGCAGAGAACGGCGATTCGAGCCTTCGCGTCGGCATCGATGCGCAACTCGCGCACGCCGAGGCCGCGCTCCCGGTCCGTCAACGCTCGATCGACCAGCGCGCCAATCGCGTCTTTCGGCAACGACTGCAATGCGATCACCCGGCATCGCGACAACAAGGCTGCATTGACCGAGAACGACGGGTTCTCTGTCGTCGCGCCGACCAGGAGCACGAGTCCGTTCTCGACGTGCGGCAAGAACGCGTCCTGCTGCGAATTGTTGAAGCGGTGGATCTCGTCGACGAACACGTGAGTGCTCTGCCCGGTGCGCGACTTGCGCTTCTCGGCTGCGGCGATCGCATCACGCACCTGCGCAACGCCAGACAGCACCGCGGAGAACGGCTCGAACGCGAGTCCCGCGTGCTGGGCGATGAGTTGCGCGAGCGTCGTCTTGCCGGTGCCGGGCGGCCCCCACAACAGCAGCGATCCGGCCTTGCCGCTCTCGATGGCGCTGCGCAACGCGCGGCCTTCGCCAACGACCTGGTCCTGACCCAGATACTCCTGCAGCGTCCGCGGGCGCATGCGTTCGGCGAGCGGTGCGTTGGTCACAGCCATCTTCGGCTGCGGCTCCTCGTCGGGCAACCCGCCGAACAGGCTCACTTCCGCTGTCTCCGCGCCTCGTAGAGCAGGACGCCAGCAGCAACGGCCACGTTGAGGCTCTCGACTGGAGCAGTGAGTGGAATGCTCGCACGCACGTTCGCGGCCTGCGCGAGCGCCGGCGACACACCCGACGCCTCGGCGCCCAGCACGAGCAGCGTCGGACGCTTGAGGTCGACGGCGGTGTACTCGACGTCGCTGTTCAGCTCAGCGGTCACGATCTGCAGCCCGTGCTGCTTGGCGAATGCGATCACGCCCTGCGCATCGAGACCGTGGCGGATCGGCAACCGGAACACCGAGCCCATCGAGCCGCGCACCGCCTTGTCGCGAAATGGATCGGCGCCTCCCTTCAACGTGATGACGCCAGACGCGCCGGCGGCCTCGCTACTGCGCAACAACGCGCCGAGATTGCCAGGATCGCGAACGCCGGCGGCGCAGAGCACGAGCGGCGCCTTCTCGCTCCGCAACAGGTCTTCGTCTTCCCACTTGCGCTTGGCGAACAACACCGCGACGCCTTGGTGCGTCTCCAACGCTGACGCGCGCTCGAGCACCTCGTCGGTGACGTCGAAGAACTCTTCCGCGCGCTTCGCCAACAACTCACCGAGCGCCTTCTCGCGCAGCCGCGGCGACACCAGTGCAGCAATCGCCGGCGCGCCTGCGTCGAGCGCTTCCTGCACGAGTTTGCTCCCTTCGGCGAAGACGACGAACTCCTCCTCGCCGGCGGCTGCCGCGCGAAAGCGTTGGACGAGTGGATTCTTGGTCGAAGTGATCGAACGCGGACGAGGGTCGTGCACCGAGTCATCTTGGCGGCGCGAGAGCCAGCTTCCAAGGACGTCGCCTGCACGGGCTGCCTGAGCCAATGTGGCGAGGCGCGGATGCCGACACCTCGACGCCGACGAAAGCCGAAGTCACGCCTGCGTCAGCATCTCACCGTCCAACAGCGGAAACCGAGCCTTCAACGCCTTTGCCTCCGCCGATCCCATATAGCGCTCCAGCAAGTGCAGCGGCGATTTCGCCAGATCGACGACGACCAGCGCGTCAATGGTGTGGAAGGCTGCGTCCACGTTGATGCCAACCACGTCCGCCGCGAGCTTCAGATACTGCTCCAGAAGCACCGGCACGCCTTGCCGAACGACTTCGATCTCCTTCACCATCGCCGACACGTCCTTGAGATCAGAGATCGCGTCCGCGTCCCAACTCGGCCCGTGCTTCTCGCTGCGTGGCCGCCGCCATGGACGAACCGGCGTCACGCTTGCCGCGAGTCGATCGTCGAAGCAGTGCGCGCGCAGATGATCCACCATCAAGCGAACCGAAGTTGCGTGGTGGTCGGCGCTGATGCTCACGGTCCCAAAGAGGTGGCGACGACGCGGATCCCGGACGACGAAGGCGGCGATGCCCTTCCAGAGCAGCAGCAAAGGCAGGAAGCCCTTCTGGTAGGCGGGCTGCACGAACGAGCGTCCAAGTTCGATGCCATGCCAAACGTGCTGCAAGAAGGGCGCGCGGAAGCGGTAGAGCGACGTCGTGTAGAGCGATTCCAGACCGCCATGCTCGATCAGCTCGGCGACAACGCCGAGGCGATAGGCGCCGACGATGGCGCGCGCCGACTCGTCCCACAGGAAGAGATGCCAGTAAGTCGCGTCGTAGGCATCGAGGTCACACGAATGACCAGAGCCCTCGCCGACGCCGCGGAAGGTCAGCTCGCGCAGCCTGCCGATCTCGCGCAGCGCGGAAGGAATCTGTTCGGCGCGGGCGCAGAGCACGCGAATGGCGCCTTGGCGCAGGAGCTGGGCGCTCGCAGGCAACGCCGCGAGATCGCGCTCGATGGCCTCTGTGGCGATGGCCTCCATGATCGGCTGCTGGGAGCGCAGTGGCTTGTGAGCGACTTCGTTCGAGTCGCATCCATGCTCCGACTTGCGACGCTCGAGGATCTCGCAGCGCAGACGCAAGTAACGAGCGCGGTCGTCATCCGCGACAAAGCGAGTGAGTTGAGAAGCCGGGATCGGATGACCTACCCGCGCCACCACGCGCTGCGATCGCTGCGCCAACAACGCAAGCGGCAGCAACCGAGTCCGAATCGACTCGCCGGCAAGCTTGGCCATCCTGAACCACTTGGGCTGACGCGCACCCACCCAGATCGGCAACGTGACGCAACCGATCGACCGCTGCATCGCCGCGATCGCCGAACTCCAGCGACTGTCTCGCGGCGGACCAAACCAGCGGCGCGGCGATGCGACGCGTCCGGACGGGAACGCCAACAAGCTCCCGCCACTGCGCAGCCATTGCTCTGCATCCGCGATGCCGCGACAGAGCAGATGTTCATCGACCGTCGACCATCCGACGGAGACTTCAGGCGATACCAGGACCCTGACGTCCTGACGCACGGACCGCAGCAGCGCCAACAGCAGGATGCCTTCCATCGGGCCAGTGGGATGGTTGGCTACCACCAGGAGCGATCCGCTCGCAGGCACTCGTTCGAGATCCGTCGACATCAAACCAATGTCGAGCCCGAGCCAGCGCAGACTCGCATGCAGGAAGTCGTCGGGACTCGGATGCGCTCCGATCTCAGCAAGGGCAAGGACTCGTGCAGGGCCCAACGTGCGAGCGCCAAAGCATCGACGCGTGGGCGCAGGCAGATTCAACGACTGCGAAGACCGTGGCGGCGTGACCATGCGTGCGTTCGTTCTCCTCGGTTTCAGTTGCCGAGATTCTCCGATCCGGAGTGAAGAACGCGCAAAGCCGTGGCCAAGCGTCGCGGTCCTCTTGCGTGGATGCGCAACGGGCGAGAGTTGGCCAACGCAGCTGGCTAGCGGACGCGCAGCGCGACTTCGGCCACGGCACCCGCAGCGACTTCGATCGCCTGCCACACGAGCACGTCGTCGCCGCGCATCGCCTGCACGCGCCACTGACCCGCGATCAGGCCTTCGATCTCAAACGAGCCGTCTGCTCGCGGCGACGCGCGCAACAACCCTTCGTATGCCTGCGGCAACGCCCGCGACTCGCAGAACGCGCGCACGGTGCACGGCTCGTCTTCGCGCAGACCGAGCACGCGGCCACGGATGGCAACGAGCGACGGCACGACGTCGACGGGCCTGACCTCGGCCGTCGCTCCGGCGACGAGTTCGACCGCGACTGGGTCGAGCGCGCTCGCCAGCGCGCGTGCGACACGGTTTGTCCAAGTCGGCTCGGTCCGTTCGACGCGCACAAGACACCGACCTGGAGTCAGTTCGCGCAGCAAGAACGCGCCGGACGCAGGATCGACGCCGATGCGCCGCACTGGCCCGCCTTCGTGTTGCACGACGACCTCGGCGGCCGCGCCTTCCGTCCACGAAGTGACGGAGCCCGACAACGCAGCAGGCTCGGGCAGCGTCAGTTCCCAGAACGGCTCTGGCTCCTGTGCGAGCACGCTCGCATCGGACTGAAGCAAGAAGGGCTCGGCCTGCGGCAACACGAGCAGCTCGTAGCTGCCAGCAGGCAAGGTCGGCAGCGCGAAACTGCCGTCTGTGCCTGTCACTGCCGCGACCTGCGGGCCTGCCTTCGAAGCAAGCCGCACGCTCGCTTCGACAACCAGGTCGCCGCGTGCGTTGCGGACGCGCCCGCGCACTCGCACGCCAGCCGCGATGCGCACTTCGCGCTCCGCGACGGAGTCTGCTTGCAGTGTGATGCGCGCGCCAAAGGGCGAGCCTCGCTCCGTGAACACGAGCAGGGCATGCGATCCATGCGCCGAGGCGGTCAACTCGAACTCGCCATCCGCCACGGAAAACGTCGTGCTGCCCGGCGGCGCGGTGGCGGCAAAGGGCAACTGCTCACCATCCTCGAGCGGCAGCAACGCGACGATGAACTCGCGGGTGGGCGCGCCCGTCGCATCATCCACGACGCGGCCACGCAGCAGGGGATGACGACGCAACACGATCTTGCGATCGCCGCGCGCGCCAGCGTCCACCGCTTCGTTGTGGACAAGGAATCCGGGCGCCTCGATGACGAGTCGCAAGTTGCCTTCCGGCAAACGCGCAAACGAGAACCTGCCGATGCGATCCGTCGACACTTCGAGGTGTTCGCCGCGCGCCAGCGACACCGCGCTGCACTTCGCATCAGGAACCGGCTGTCCAGCATGATCGACGACGGCGCCCGCCAGTGATGGCGCGTCGACGCCGCGGGGCATCGCAAGATCGGACGCCGCGCGCGGCTCCAGCAAGTCCGGTCCGGCAGCGACCGCGGCACCATCAATCGATCGTGGCGCGTCGTCGCGACCTGGAGCTGCGATCCAGACAACCACCGCCGCAGCGATCGCCAATGCGACGAGCAACGTCACGCGTGCCGATCCATCGCGCAAACGCGCGCGGACGAGCGCAGCTGGCAAGGCCCTCACTCGGTCACTGCAAGGTCTGACCCGTGTTCACGGCGCCCTGCGTCATCGCTTGCGGCGAAGACCAGGTGAACGCGGCGGCCGTGCGTCCGGTGCCTTGGCGCTGCAGCGACTGGCCGATGGGCGTCGTGTCGTCCTGGCCAGTCGGGATCTGCGTCGCGGTCATCCCGCTCGCCGGTCCACTGGTCGCAGTCAGCGGGCCTTCGTAGGACAAGAACTCCACCACCGCGCCACTTGCATTGACGAGCGCAATGCCGTCCGGCGCGCCATTCTGCAGGCCGACCATGGCGAACGAGCGGGTGCCCATTCCGTTCTGCAAGTTTGGGATCGTGCCCGACATCGGAACGGTCAAGTAGACGACGCCGCCGTTGCCGTTGTAGCCGACCAACTGCCAACCGTTGAGGGTCGCGCCCGCAGGGCCGGCGACCTCGACGAACTCGTTCGTGTCGGTGCCGTTGTTGTCGTAGTGGATCTCGTTGATCCACATTGCGGTCGCCTGCGTCGGTGGAACGAGCGCGTCGGCGCCCGGCGGCACAGCCAGCGGCCAACGAGTGACGTCCGGCGCGCTATTGGCGGACACGAGGCCAGATGAATTGACTGCGCGGACCACATACCACCAGGTCGTCCCCTCGAGCACGCCGTTGTCGACATAGGCGCTCGCCGTCACCGGCGCCGCATTGATCTGCGTGAAGGGGCCGCTGCGCGCTGAGCCACGAAGCACTCGGTAGCTCGCGAGGTCAGGCTCGGCATTGTCTGCCCAATCGAGGTTCACCTTGCGCTTGCCGGTCGTCGCGACAAGCGAGACCGGAGCAGCGGGAGCCTGCGTGCTGCCGCAACTGTTCGAGTAGAGACATGCAGCCCATTCTGGGTGATCGATGAATGGATTGCGGTTGCCCTGGTGGCTGTAGACGAGGTCGTTGAATGCTCGCTCGCGCGCGTCGACGGGATCCGCCGCGTGCCACGCAAGCAAGGTTGCGAGCATGCCCATGTAGGCGCTGCTGGCGTTGGAACCGGTGTTCGACGCAGTGATCAGGGCCAGCGTGTCCGTCAGCGACAGCTGCGGCTCCGCTGCGTTGGTCACCCCGTGCGTGCCGCCTTCGTAGCGGACATCCATGTAGAAGATCGCGCGCGCGCAATCGCCGCGACGATCGCCCCAGACCTGCCAACGACCGTTCGTCGTGACGCTGTCGATCCAGTTCGAGTTGCCAGGGTAGGTGCCGCTGCCGCCGCCGCTGCCGTTCGTGAGATCGGTCGGATACTCGGATCCAGCCGCAGTGGTCGGCGCGTAGGGGCGATTGCTACGAACGGTGTTGTATGCGGAATCGCAAAGCTTCAGGTGGAAGCAATCCGTGTAGGGGTAGTTCGTCGTGCCATCGACCGGGAACCCATAGGACTTGGGCCAGCGATGCTCACGGTTGTATGGCCCGACGCCACCGCCGATCTTCGCGAAGCTCGCGTTCTTGTAGAGGTCGACGATGCTGTTCGCGTTGGCAGGATCCTGCTGGCCCGACTCCAGGATGTTCCAGGTGTCAGTGGTTGACGCCGTGTAGGGAAACCGCGTGTGGTCATCGATGACCGCGTGCAGGGTCGCCCGCAGTTGCGCGGCGCTCGTTGCGTTCACAGTCGAGTAGTAAGTCGGCGGCGCCTGCCCGCTCAAGGCAGCGGCCAGGACCAGCGATGACACGATTGCAGCTTCGAGACGCATGGGAGACGAGTTCGCAGGTTCGAGAGTCCGGGCAGTATGCGATGGCGATGGCCAAGCTGCCACGCCCGCCACTGTGGTTATCCTGCGCCGATGCTCGCCTTGCTCGTGACCCTCCTGTCTGCCGCACCGCAACAACCCATCGACCTGACGGCAGACCGAACGCGCGTGGTAGAGGTCGATCGCGAGGAAGGCCAATACCTCGGGCATGTCTCCACGATCCTGCTCGCGGACGGATCGACGATCCTCGCGGCCTACCCCAAGGGCCACGGCAAGGGTGCGATCGTCATGAAGCGCAGCGGCGACGGCGGCAAGACCTGGAGCGAACGGCTGCCGCTGCCCACGAGCTTCGCCTCAAGCCAGGAGGTGCCGACGATGTGGCGGCTCACGGACGGAGGCGGCAAAGAGCGCATCGTGCTTTGGTCTGGCCTTCATCCAGCACGGCTCGCCCATAGCGAAGACGATGGGCGCAGTTGGAGCGAACTCGCTCCGGCCGGTGACTGGGGCGGCATCGTCGTCATGGGCGATCTCGCGGCCACCGCGACCGCGGGCCGTCACCTCGCGTGGTTTCATGACGACGGTCGGTTCTTTCGCGCCGGCGGCAAGGCAAGGGGCACGTTCACGCTCCTGCAGACGGCGTCCGATGATGGCGGACTGACCTGGAGCGAGCCGCGCGCGCTCTGGTCCGGCAGCGAAGTTCACCTGTGCGAGCCAGGCTTCGTGCGCTCCCCCGATGGCCAGGAACTCGCGTTGTTACTGCGCGAGAACCGGCGCAAGAAGGAGAGCCATGCGATGTTCTCGCGCGACGAGGGCGCGACTTGGAGCGAACCACAGCCGCTGCATCCGGCGCTCACTGGCGATCGCCACACGATTCGCCACTCCAAGGATGGCCGCGTCGTCGCGGTGTTTCGCGACATGGGGCTCGCGGCGGACAACACCTGGAAGGGCGACTTCGTCGCGTGGGTCGGCACCTACGACGACATCAGGCACGGGAAGAGCGGCCAATGGCGCGTGCGCCTGCTCGACAACCAGGACTCCTGGGACTGCGGTTATCCAGGCCTCGAGGCATTGGCAGACGGCACATTCGTGGCGACCACCTATGGCCACTGGGAGAAGGGCAAGCAGCCGTGGATCCGCAGCATTCGCTTCCGCCTCGAAGACCTCGCTGCGCTGACGCAGAAAGGCGACGCAACTCCAAAGGCCGTCGGTGCCCGTTCGAAGTCGGCGCCGCCGACTCTTGCCGACCTCGACACGCTGGTCCTCCACGCAAAAGACAAGAAGGCTCCGGCAGACGAAGGTGTCGTCGAAGCAGAGAAGCGTCTGCTCGCTGCGATGCCGAGTCTCTGCGCGGATGCTTCGCCGCTGCGCGATCGACTGGTTGCGTTGTGGGCCACGAGCGCCCAATCGCTGGTGCCGAGCAAGGAGCAGCCGATCCGCGCCAGCGATCCGTTGGCGCGGGTGCTGGTCCGCTTCGACGACGAACGCACCCACACGACGCCGGCAGAGCACGTCGTCGCGCATCCAGCAGCCGCGAGTTTCCCGGGCGCGATCCCTGCGGACGCGCTGCGTTCGCACTTCGCTGCGACGATCTCGATCGCCACGCCAGGAAGGCGTTCGCTCGGCGCCTACGCCGCGCCCGGCGACGCGTTGCGCGTGACGATCGGCGACGGCAAGGCGCCGCCGCCAAGCGGACTGCGCCTCCGGATCGGCGCGCACAGCGACGACATCGCGCGGCGGCCGTCTTGGCCGCGGATGCCACGGATCAGCCGCGTGTTCGCGCTCGACCGCGCCGACTCGACCGTCGCCAACGCTTACGGCGGGCTCATCTACCTCGAATGCGAGGACGGCCTGCACGGCACGATCGATTTGCAGATCGTTGGCATCGTCGAAGCGCCCTTGTTCGAACTCGGCAAGACCGACCCGGCTGCCTGGCGCAGCGCGATCCGTTCTCGTCCGGCGCCGTGGGCCGAACTGATCACCGACAAGATCGCGCTGACCGTTCCGAGCGAGAGACTTCGCTCGCTCGATGACCCGTCCGACGTGATGCGCTTCTGGGACTCGGTCGCCGATTCAGCGGCAGACCTCAGTGCGCGCCCGCGCGAACGCAAACGAGCCGAACGCTACGTCGCTGACGTCGAGATCTCCGCTGGGTTCATGCATGCGGGCTATCCGATCATGACGCACCTCGAAGCCGCGGCGGACATGGTCGACCTGCAACGGATGCAACGAGGGCCATGGGGCTTGTTCCACGAACTCGGCCACAACCATCAGAGCAAGGACTGGACCTTTGCAGGCACTGGTGAAGTGACCGTCAACCTGTTCTCGCTCTACCTCTGCGAGACGCTTTGCGGAGTGACCTGGGACAAGGCATGGGGCGGCAACCTCCTCGCCGCGGAGAAGAAGCTCGCGAAGACGCTGGCCGAGGGCCGCAAGCCTTGGGCCCCGGGCAAGGGCGGCGAACCCGATCTCGCGCTTCGACTGTTGATGTATTCTCAACTGCAACGCGCGTTCGGCTGGGAACTGTTCGTGCACGCATTCGCCGAGTACCGCGATCTGCCAGACATCGCCCGCCCGAAGACCGATGACGAGAAGCGCGACCAATGGCTGGTCCGTGCATCGCGCAGCGTGGATCGCGATCTCGGCCCCTTCTTCGAAGCATGGGGCCTGCCGGTCGGCGCCGCGGCGCGCGAGCAAGTCGCTGCGCTGGAGGACTGGATGCCGGACAACTGGCCCGCAGCGGCGGCGAAATGACGCTGGGTGCCGATCAACTCTCGCGCGAGTCAATCGTGCGCAGCATGCAGATCACGGTGACGCCGATCACGGCGAGACCCAACAACAGGACCTGCTGGTAGAAACTCAGGTCGTAGAACTCGAAGCCAAGCACGATCGCGATCGCAACGGAGCAAAGCGCGCCGACTTTGACCGACAATCGCACGCCGCGTTCGCGTTCCCAGTCTGCGAGCAGCGGGCCGAACAGCCGCGAGTGACGCAGCCATGCGAACATCCGCGGGCTCGAACGTGCAAAGCACCAGCTTGCGAGCAACAAGAACGGCGTCGTCGGCAGGATCGGCAAGGCGACTCCGACCGCCGCAACCGCAGTGAAGCAGCAGCCGATCGCGACGTAGAGCCTTCGCCGCATCGTCCAGCCCTCGTCAGGTGATGGGTCCATCACGGGAGAATGAGCATGGGGTCAGCCTCCGCGACGCACATCGGACGATAGAGGATGTCTACCGCGATGAACGTCCAGTAGAGCGGCAAGCCCGCGAACGGCGACAACACTAGAGGGGGCACGTTGAGCGTCGCAGTGGCGCGACCGAGCGAATCGAACTGTGCGGAACCGTTCACCAGAATCGGGCTGTTGGGCGTCGTCACGATGGCCTCAGTGAAGAAGTCGTAGTTGATCGGCACCGTGAATCCCGGTTGCCATGCGATGCCAGGCGAAGTGCCCGAGATCGACGGCAGCAACAGATACGTGCAGCCGACCGCGGCTGGCCCCGTGCGCAGATCCAACTGCAGCGAGCCACCAGCGCCCGCAAGCAGGAACGGCGGCGTCAACGTCAGCCCAGGCCCAGCGGTGAAGCGGCGTCGCGTCGTCGAGACGTGATTCTGTGCATCGCGCACCTGCACTGCCGCGATGCAGGCGCCTGGGCTGCGCGCGATCGCGTTGCCGACGCCGAGCGCCTGCCACCCGGTCTCGAACGAGCCGTTGTTGTCGTAGTCGAAGCGCACTTGCAAGCTCGCAGCGACCTGGTCGCTGTCGCGGCTCGTCGATGGATCGACCTGCACGCCGAGGTTTGGCGATGAAGTAATGAAAATCGGCAGGGGGAAGTTCACGCCCGGCACAGCCCAGTTCTGCATCGGGCCCCACCACGTCGGATTGGTGACGAGGAACTCGTAGCGAAACGACTGATAACCGTCGGCGCCGCCGAGCAGCGCGCCCTGGATCGAAGAGTCGATCGTCGTCACCGTCGTCGTCTCCGTGTCGCCGCTGTAGGTCCTGATGGTCGGCACGACGCGACGACCCGGAAATCCGGCGAGGGTCGCGGCCTGCCTTGCATAGAGCGCGGTCTGCTGCACGTAGGCCCGATGGCGCAGAGCCGCGCTGTAGATCGCGCCGTCCGCCGTGTAGGCCATCGGCATCAGCACGTCGACGTGCTGCGCCATCTGCTGCCAGTTCTGTCCATACTGCGAGGAGAAGGAGTTGATGACGGTCGCGTAAGGCTGAAAGCTCGCGTCGTAGGTGCCGCCATCGAACGTGAACCGACTCGCGACGAGGTAGCAGTGCAGCGACATCGCGCCGATGACCTGCCGCACCTGCGCCAGGAAGTTGGTCACCTGCAGCGGATCGTTGCCTGTCGTCGCGCCGACGAATCGGATGTAGTCGAGTGCGATGCCGTCGATGTCGTAGACCGGTGTGCCATCGACCCTCCACGCGTTGACGAAGTAGTCGAGAACGCCAAGGAGATACTGCTTGTGCGCGGCATCCGTCGGCTGAACCGAGTCGGCAAAGCACTTCACCACTGCCACGACGCGGAGGTTCTGCGCGTGGCACGCTGTGATCAGATTCTGCAGATGGATGCCCGCGCCCGTGGACCTCACGGGCCCCCACGCGGCATTCCAGTCGCCGGCAGAATCGGTCACCCACAGATCGCCCGTCGACGGCCCGGTCGCGCGGAACACGCTCACATAAACCGTGTCGACGCCGCGTGTCTGGCAGTTGGAGACGATCTCGCTGATGCGAGAGTCCATGTTGCCTTCCAAGAACGGGAATACCCCGACGGAGACGTCGCTGGACGGCGTCTGCGCCATGGCCAGCGCCGAGCAGCAGAGCGATGCAAGGAACGATGCAAGGAACGATGCACGCATTGGACTGCGGGATGCTCTTGCCAACCTGCGCCAACGGCAACCACAGCCGACAGAAATTGCAGGCGCAAAACACACGATGGCGACGCCTGCCGCGACGAGATCGCCCGTAGAAGTGGTTTCACGACAAGTAGGCCCGCGAGGCCGAGCAACGCGGACCGCTGGCAAGGTTGAGTTCGTAGCGGAATCCGTGGATCCCGCTTCGATCCAACGACGCCGCGATCGAGCTTCGATGTCGGTCGCAGCTGCCGAGGTGTGTAGAAACCACTTCCAAGATCCCCGTCCCACCACCCGCGACTTCGCCCATGCACATAAGGCTCCCGTTCCTTGTCTTGGCAGCACTCGCTGTGCCGCTGTCGGCGCAGAACTCGCTGATCTTCAGCGGTCGATTCCCGTTCCAGGGCCTCGACACTCCGAACGAGCGCAGCAACGGCAGCATCAACCGACTCGAGGAGTTCGACTTCTCAGTCGTCACGCCCAGCGCCACGGCCGTGGCCCGCACGCTGCAACCAGCGACCGCGCACCAGGCCTACCTCGGTGACAGCAACCTCGACGGCAACTACACCAAGTTCGCGGGCTTCAAGACCTACTTCCAGAACATCCAACTCGGCGGCTTGTTTGTGAAGTCCGCGGACAAAGCGTTCGTCACCGCGGACAAGGTTTGGTTCACAGTGCGCAGCAACGCGGCGCCGCTGCAGATCGAGGCATTTGCAAACAACGGCACGACGACGCTCGTCATTCGCCCCGGCGACTTCGTGCGCTTTGCAGGCAACGGCAACCTGGAGCACTTCATCACGCAGGACCAACTCGACATCGCCGCAGGACTGCCGCCAGCAGGCTTCACGTCCGTCAAGGGCGCCAGCGCGATGTGCCAAGACGGACTCGGCAATCTCTACTACAGCCCGTCGCAAGGCGGGCAGTGGATCAATGGCATGTCGAGCGGCGCGGCGCTCGCCAACGACGGTGCGATCGTGATGATCCCGGCCTCGGCGATCGGCTACGACACGGCAGGCAACGTGACGAGCGTGCTCGCAAACTCGGCTCGCATCCTGATCGAAGAGAACACGCTCGGCCCTGGCCTCGCGCCGATCAGCGTGCGCCAGATGGTGCTCAACGCGCAGTGCTTCGACCGCACTGGCATTCCGATCGCGGTCGCCGGCATCTTCGGGCGCGTCGCCGGCCTCGATCTCGATCCGAACGGCGGCACGTTCACACCCAACTGGCCGGACGCAGCCGGCAGCTACATCCCAGCGCCGAACCTCGTGTTCGCAAGCGACGCCGGCTCGTATGCAGGCACGCTGTTCTCGACCAACAACAACGGCACCGCCGCGGTGATCAACGGCGTCACGTGCGCGAGCACTGCCTCGGGCGTCGCCGCCACCGGCAGTTGGCTCGGCGTCCGCCTCGACGCGGTCAACTTCCAACCGTCGCTGATGGGACTCATCGTGGTCGGCCAACTCCCCTATGAGCCGGCCACGCTCGACATGCCGAACTTCGGCGCCATCAACAGCGTCGCGACGCAAGCGAACATCGAGATCGACGTCCACGCGACGCCGACGTCGTTCACGATCTTGCTGGCGGACTTCAACATCGCGCCGAGTGGTGGCTTTGCTCCTTCGGTCCCGACGATCGCCGTGCCGCTGGCGTTGAGACCTTTCTCGCACGCGCAGACCTTTCCGATCTTTGCACCGACGGATCTCGGCCTCCAACTGACGGACGGCAACGGTTATGCGAGCTACATCCTCGCCAACCCGCACGCTGGGCAGTTCCTCGGCATCCCGATGGTCTTGCAGTGCGGCGTCCTCGATCTGGCTGGATCGATCACGGTCACCAACCCAGTGCAATCGCAGTTCAAGTGAACGCCGCGACACAGGCGGTTCCGTGACGCCCCGGACGCGCTACGCTGCGCGGCCGCACATGCGAACCGCCGCGGCCTTCCTGTCCTTCTTCTGCGCCGCGACCATGTTGCTCGCGCAGAAGCCCGCCGAACCCAAGGCAGCGACAGCGGACGCGCCAGTTCCCCTGGGAGAGAAGGGCAGCGCGACGCTCGCCAACTCAGTCGCGACCGCAGAATCGTGGTCGCTCAAGGCGATGGCGATGCTGTCGCTCGGACCGGACTGGCACCCCGTTGCGAGCGCGTGCCTGCTCTCCGCGCTGACCGACAAGGACGTGCGCTTGCAGATCTTTGCCTTGGAGCAGCTGCGCCGCACAAACGATCGAGTGCTCGGCGCCGTCGCGACCAAGGAGATCCTCGACGAGATCGTCGGCAGGCTCATCACGTCCAAGAACGTGTTCGTGCGCAACCGTGCCGTCGAGTTGCTCGAGCGTGTCGTTCCCGGCATCGACGGGTCGAAGCCCTCGACGATCCCCAAGTGGTGGGCAGAGCAACGCGAGACCTACGCAACGAAACCGTGGACGGCCGCCGATGCTGCCGGCAAGGAAGGCGGCACAGTCGCAGGCAGCATTCTGGAGAAAGCCTTCGACCTCCGTGACGCGGGCTTGCAAGTCGCGTTCGTCGTCGATTCGACAGGCAGCATGCAGCTCGCGATCGACGCAGTGCGCGACGCGATCTCCGAGATCGCTGCGATCCTCGGTGGCATCGCGCCGAAGCTCGAGATCGGGCTCGTTCACTACAAGGACTTCGGCGACATGGGCGATCCCGCCGAGGTTCTCGTGCCGCTCACCAAGAACGTGAAGGCGGTTCGCGAGAAGCTCGCGAAGTTGCGCGCGGGCGGCGGCGGCGACGAGCCCGAGCGCGTCGAACATGGCATCCAAGCCGCGCTCGACAAACAGATGGGCTGGGACAAGGAGAAGAACCGGATGCTGCTCGTCATCGGCGACGCGCCACCGCACCCCGACGCGCACGACGCCACGCTCAGTCTCGTGCGCGCGGCCTACGAGAAGCCGTTCCAAGACAGCAAGCGACCGACCACCGGCAAGCAGGAGCGGCTCAGGCCATTCATCACTTCGACGATTGCCACCAGCCCGCGCGCGAACCCATGGTTCGAACAGATCGCAGAAGCCGGCGGCGGCACGACGGTCTTGCTCGACATGGGCGGGCCGAGACCAGGCGGCGCGCCGAAGTCCGACGTGAAGCCGGTGTCAAAGGAAGAAGCGCCAGAACGCATCGCCAAGCACGTCCTGCGCCTTTCCTTCGGCGCCCAGTTCGCAGCGCAGATCGACGTGTTCGTCGACACCTTCTTCGACTACCGCCGCGCCGGCGCGTTCTGAGCCCGACGGTCAGTGCAGCGACAGCGTCGCGGCGTGCTCGAACGCCGGCTCGACGAGATAGTGCGCACCGCGCTCGCGCAGGGCGACGCGAACGCGGACCGAGGCGGCGGAGCCCGGCGCCAGGATGATCGTGTGTTCCACGAATGCCTGCGCGACGACCTCGTCCTTGCCAGGGGTCTCGATGCGCAAGTCGATTTCGAAGGAGTCGCCGCTTCTCGTTGCTCGCGCCTGCTCCACCTTGTGACCACCCGTCGGACACTTCACCGCGAGGCTCACCGTTGCGCTCTCATCGCGTCCGACGCGCAGCGAGAACTGCTTCCAGGAGACTTCGCCTGTTGGCGCAATCGTGACGACCTCACGCGCGAGCGGCAGGGACAGCTTCTCGACGCACATGGCGCGGATCGCCTGCATCGCCTTTCCCGCGCTCGAAGTGTTCCACACGCCGACCGCGCCAGTCCCTGACGCAGGGTGCGCATAGAAGAACGACACGTAGCCTTGTTGACCGCCCGTGTGCGTCACGACGCGCTGAGCGCCGTGCTGCTGCACGAAGAAGCACAAGCCGATGCGCTCGTCGGCAGGACCGCCAGTCGGCAACGTCGGCTCGCACATCTCGCCGAGCGACGAACGTGCGAGCACGCCTTCCGCGTCGCCGCCGCGTTCGCACGCGCCAAGGAGGAACGACACGTAGCGGGCCATGTCCCCCACCGGCGCATTGAGCCCACCATTGCTGACCGTGATGCCGGTGTCGAACTCGGCGCCGAGGTCGCGCACGCTGCCGTCCGCGTTGTTGGCGTAGCCGTGCGAGCGATGTCGCCGCAAGTGCCACGGCGTTGCGTCGAAGTAGCTGCTGCGCATGCCGAGCGGGCGCAGCACGTTCTTCTCCATGTAGACCTCGTAGTCATCGCCGCTCGCGCGCTCAATCGCTCGACCGACGAGCACGATGCCCAGGTTGCTGTAGGCGAACTTGCTGCCCGGCGCGAACTCGACCTTGGTGTAGGGCATCATCGCGACGAGCTGGGACCAGTCCTTCGGTTCGTGCGGATGCCAGTCCTCGCCACCCCACGGAAATGTCGCGGCGCGAAACCCCGCGGCATGCTGCATCGCGTGCTGCAGCGTGGCGAACGAGAGCCACCCCTGCGGGTCGTGCGCTGCACGCAACTCCGGGCTGCTCACAACCAGCAGGTCTCCGAGCGACACTTGGCCCCGATCGCGCAACTGCATCGCAGCGATGCCCGTGAGCGTCTTGGTGCAACTCGCCCAATGAAAGATCGTGTCGGCGTCAACGGGTCGCTTCGCGTCGCGATCGGCGAGGCCGAACTGGGCCGACTTGCGCACCGCGCCGCCTTCGACAAGCGCGAGCGACGCGCCCACTGCGCCACAGGCCTCGGATCGAAGGCGAAACTCGCGCTCCACTTGCAGCCAGGCTTCATCAAGAGCTGCCGGTGCTGTGGCTTGGGCGCTCGCGAACGAGGCGATCCAGATCAGCACGAGAGCCGAATGGGCGGAATGGAGCATTCGTGCCAGTCTACGTCGCGGGTGCCCACCATGTTTGACCTCCACACTTGGGAGTTGCTCAGCCACATCGTGACGGTCTTCGGACTGCCGATGGCGATCTTGGTCTTCGCCTGGGAACAGCGCCGCGACCGCCAGCAGGAAGAGGAAGAGATCCATCAGCAACTATCTGACGACTACACGGGCTTCATGAAGCTCGTGCTCGACAACGCCGACCTCCGCATGCTGCAGAAAGCCGGCATTCAGAAGCAACTCGACGCCGAGCAACTCGAGCGAAGGCTCGCGCTGTTCAACATCCTCGTTGCGCTATTCGAGCGCGCATACCTGCTGGTCTACGAACCCGAGATGTCGCCGCAGACCAAGCGCATGTGGCAGTCTTGGGAGGACTACATGCGCGAATGGTGCAGGCGACCTGACTTCCGCGATGAGTTGCCAGAACTTCTGCAGGGTGAGGACCCTGATTTTGCCCGGCACATCGCCGCCATCGCCAAAGACGAAGCCAAGGCCGCGCTGGGCCAGTAATCGCCGCAAGAGACGATCAGACTGTGAGACCGTGGTCGTCGCCACGCACTGGCCCCTTCGGCACACGCGCAAGATCGAAGGACTCGACGAGTTCGCGCGCGGAGCATGGCTCGGCCTCTGACCGCAGACCGCTGGACCACGCGAGAAACCCGACGACCGCAGCCGCACTCGCGCCGCACTCGCGCAGATGCCGCAGCGAGGTGTCGCCATGACGCTTGGCCAGACGCAATCCGTCGTGCCCGACGACGAGTGGCACATGCGCGAACGACGGCGGCCGCAAACCAAGCGCGCGATACAGCAGCAACTGTCGCGGCGTGCTCGGCAACAGATCGTCGGCGCGCACCACCTCGGTGACGCCGAACGCCGCGTCGTCGACGACGACCGCGAGCTGGTAGGCCGGGCCGCCATCGCGCTTCTGCACGACAAAGTCGCCCGAAATCGCGCCGCGCTGCGGGCCGCAAAATCGATCGTCGAACGGCAACTCACCAAGGTCGACGCGCATGCGCAAGGCCGCGTCGCGCCCGGTCTTCGCCTTCGCGTCCTCGAGCGATGCAAAGCGACCGCGGCACGTCCCTGGATAGACCGCTCCGTCGCTCGGTGCCTGCGCATCGCCTTCGTGCGGGGCCGACGCTGCTTCTTCCACTTCCTTGCGCGTGCACACGCACGGATACGCGGCCCCGACCGCAACGAGGCATTGCGCGGCCTTGGCATAGACTTCGAGCCGCGTCGATTGCACGACGATCTCGCCATCCCAGTCGAGTCCGAGCCAACGCAAGTCCTCGATGGCCGCGGCGGCAGCAGAGGGCTTCACTCGTGGTCCGTCGATGTCCTCGATGCGCAACGAGAGACGACCACCCTTCGAACGCACCGAGAGCCACGCGAGCAAAAACGTGCGGGCATTGCCGAGATGCAGCGCGCCGGTCGGGCTCGGCGCAAGCCGACCGACGACTGGATCCGCGGCGTTCTGCTGCGACATGGCGCGCGTTCTACGCGGGGCCGACCGCCGACGCGACTTCCGTGTATGGTGCGCCGCCCCGAATGACCGAACCCGCACTCCTCGAAGGCCTCGTGCTGCGCATCGACGCGAAGGTCTGCCACGTCGAGGTCAACGGACAGCGGCGCACGGTGCCGCTCGCGGGCAAGCTCTTCGAAGAACGCTCGCACGAGAAACGGCCCCTCGCGGTCGGCGACCGCGTCCGGTTCGACGCGACCGGGCAAGCGATCGACGCACTGCTGCCGCGGACCAGCATGCTGCACCGCCGCGCTGCGAGCGAAGGCGAGGAGCGATCGCAAGTCGTCGCCGCAAACGTGACGCTCGTGCTCGCGGTCGCAAGCGCTGCGGAACCGCCGTTCCAACCAGAACTCGTCGACGGCGTGCTTGCCGGCGCCATCCGGCAGCAGATTCCGGCTGCGCTGGTCATCACCAAGATCGACCGCGACAAGAAAGGCCAGACGCGCGATTGGGTCGAGCTGTATCGCCAGCTCGGCTACCGCGTGTTCGCGACCTGTGCGGAGAAAGGCAGCGAGACACACGACGAGTTCGCGCAGTTGCGCGATCTGCTGCACCAGAACCGGACTGTGCTCTGCGGACTGTCGGGCGTGGGCAAGTCCACGCTGCTCAACGCCTTGGTGCCCGGCCTGCAGCTGCGCATTGGCTCGTTGAATCACATCCGCCAAGGCAAGCACACGACGGCGCACACGGAACTGATCGCGGTGCCTGGCGGCGGCCACGTGCTCGACACGCCAGGCGTGCGCAGCTTTCACCAGTTTCAGATCGGCGCGCAGGAATCGCAGTTCGTGTTCCCGGAGATCGCGGCATTGCTGCCGCACTGCGGCTATCGAAACTGCCTGCACCGAGACGAGCCATCTTGCGCCGTGCTGAGTGGCCTCGAGAACGGCACCGTGCACCGCTCCCGATACGCGTCGTATGCGGCGATGCTCGACCACGCGCTGCGCAGCGAACGCCTGCATTCCAAAGTCGACTCCGCGGATGACGGCAAGCGCCAAGGCGGCAAGCGGCGACGGCCGGGTAGTTGAGCGCACACGGCAGCAGCCCATCGGAGAACGGCTGCATCGCCGAAGGCCTGGCAGCAGCGGCGAGATCAAGGAGTGCGAACGGAGTCGAATCTGGGGATTCGTGGCTTTCACACGACGCAGAGATCGACCCGGATGCCGGGCTCGCAGACAGCATGCGTCTCCAACGGGCTGCTAGGCCGCTGCGAACGTGAGGCACTTGTAACCCCACGACGCGAGCAGCAGCAGCACGGCAACGAACGCGATCGCGGTGCGCGGCAACTGCACATAGACGTCGAGGAACGAGCGCGAACGCAGCAAGCACCAGCCTGCGATTGCGCCCAACGCGATGCCGGCGAGCGCCAACGCAGCGCCGAAGGGTTGGGTCACGAACGCGGAAATGAGCCGGCCGTGCACGAGCAGCGTCGCCGCCGTGGTCGCGCCGCAGGTCGGGCACGGGTAGCCATAGACCCTGGGCCAGTTGCACGGCGAGAGGCCGAGCTGCGTGTGCGTGTCGTAGCCCTTGGCATCCGGCTCGATCGACACCAGCAGCGCGACGCAGATCGCTGCGGCAGCAAACACGAGCGCGGCGACTGCGCGGTCGAGCCAAGGGGCCCGCGGGCCATCGTGCACGGGGATCGTCGAGATCACGCGCGACGGATCATGCCGCGCGCGCGCCACCGCACAAACGCTTCGCTCTCCAAGCCCGCAGGTGTTGCGCGCGAAACGGCGACCCAGTTCTCAGCCGCGGAAGTCGTAGACGTAGGCGAGCTTGTCTTTGCGAACGATCGCGTATTCAAGCGTGCCCAGCACTTGCAGCTCAGGCGGCGACAGGTCGAGCCCACGAAGAATCGGCGTCTGCATGATGAAGTACTTGCGGTTCGAAACCTGCTGCTCGTAAGCGCCCGTTTCGACGTTGCCAGTCAGCTCGAACTGCACTGCGCCGTTGTAGAACGCACGGATTCGACCGGCCTTGTTGGGCTGCGCCAGGCGACGCAGCATCTCGTCGCCGGCGAAGTCGATCAGCTCGTGGGCGCAGATCACTTCCTTCTGGTTCACCTGCACGCTCGGCGTGCGGATCACCTCACCGGTGCGCAACGACACCATCGTCGCATCCTCGACGGTGAGAAAGGTCTTGGACCAGTCCTCGAGCAGATTCGACAAGCGCTTGGTCTTGTTCGGCAATCGTCCCTTGATGAGGAACGAGTCGGTGAGGATCAGGTCTTCGACGATCGTCGGCGCGGATGCGCCGCCGGAGTTGCGGAAAGGTTGGTTCATCGTGCGGCTCGCGAAACGAGGAGCTCGCGCGCCTCGCCGGCGAGGTAGAACGAACCGCAGCACAACCGCGGCATCGCCTTCGCGCGCACTGCATCCAAGGCCTCGGCGACCGGTCGGATCACCAAAGGCTCGACGCCTTGCGCGCGCAGCCATTCCGCGACGACCTGCGGGTCCTCGCCGACGACGCCCGTGAGCTCCGTCAGGACGAAGCTATCGGCGATCGGCAACAGGGTGCTCAAGCCCTGACGCCAGCGCTTGTCCAGAGCCGAGGCAAACAGCACAGCCGCCTTGCGATCGGGCCAACGGCGCTGGAACTCGGCTGCGACCGCCTGCAACGACTGCTCTGTGTGCGCGCCGTCGAACACAAACGGCAAGGAATCGTCGCAGTCCACCACCTCGAAACGACACGGCAGCCGCCACGGCCGCGGCGCCGGGTCGAGTTGCAGATCGGCTTCTGGGCAAAGGTGCGCAAACGCGGCGGCAGCGAGCGCGAGCGCCTGCGGCTCGAAGCCACGCGCATCAGGCAAGGACACGATCGCTTCGCGCCCGCCTGGCAGCACGAGCCGCGCGCGGTAGAGCCTGCTATCCCAAATCGCATCGACCAGATGCATGTCCGTGCCGAGCACGAACAACTTCGCTCCGCAACGCTTCGCATGGTCTTCAACCACCCGCAATGCTTCGCCGCGCGCGGCTGTGAACGCGACGCCGCCTTCTCGAATGATCCATGCCTTCTCCGACGCGATCGCAGCGACCGTCGAGCCGAGAACCTCGGTGTGCTCCAGTTCGACGCCGGTCAAGATCGACGCATCGACTGCAATCGCCGTCGTCGCGTCGAATCGTCCGCCGAGTCCGACCTCGTAGATCGACAGCTTGCACCCAGCAGCGACGAAGGCTTGCACGGCGGCAACCGTCAGCGCCTCGAAGAACGTCGCCTTCACGCCGAGCCGGTCGGCGCGTGCGAGAACGTGTCGCAACTGCGTCTCCATCGCATCGACGGTGATCGTGCGGCCGTCGAGCAGGATGCGTTCCAGGATCGTCGTGACGTGCGGCGACAGGTAGGCGCCGGCGCGCAGGTCAGCGTGCTGCGCGAGTGCGCCGAGAAACGCGCAGACCGTGCCCTTGCCCTTGCTGCCGCCGACTTGGACCGCCTTCCCGTGCGCGGGCTTTGGACCGAGCGGGTCAAGCAGCGCGCGCGCGTTGGCGAGGTCCCAGATGCGACGATCGGGGCGCGAACGCTCGTAGTTCTCCAGTTGACTCAGCAGCGGTGCAAGTCGTGCAGCGGCTCTGTCGTGCAGCATTCTTGGCGTCCTTTCGAAGATGCGCGTGACACCCAGACCGTAGAAGTGGTTTCACAGCAAGTCAGCATGCGAGGCCGAGCAACGAAGCCAACGGGCAAGGAGCGAGTTGGCAGCGCGATCTGCAGATTCCGGGGAGAACTGGCGACACAGCCATCGGGCTTCTGGACCAGCCGCAACTGCCGAGTTGTTGTGCAACCACTTCTAGAACCCTGCGCACCGAAACTCCACGCCGAGACCTCGCCTTGGCGGTTGGCGACGCGCGGCACTCCCAGGAGCCAGCGCCATCCGCTACCGTCTCGCCCCCACGAGAACTGCATGCGCAACCACTACACGCTCATCGCTTTCGCCATCGTCTCCACCCTCGCGACGAACGCGACGGCGCAAGGGGGCCGCGGCCGCCGCAACGTCGACCCGAGCAGCGTCAAACTCGACGCGATGACCTTTGCGCAGAAGACCTTCGACAGCGAAGCGATCGACGCTGCCGTGAACTACGGCGTCTACTTGCCCACGGACTACGACGCCGAGAAGAACAAGGGCACGAAGTATCCCCTTGTCATCTGGCTGCACGGAATGTTCGAGGATCACCTGCGCTTCCACGGTCGGGGCGGCGCGCCGGTGCTCGACGCGACGATCAAGGAGGGCAAGCTGCCACCTTGCGTGTTCATCTGCCCAGACGGCGGGCGCACCTCGATGTATGTGAACCGCAAGGACAAGCGCTACGAGGACCTCGTGACGAAGGACCTGCTCGCTCACGTCGAGAAGACCTACCGCGTCAGCACGCGTCGCGAAGACCGCGCGATCCTCGGCGTCAGCATGGGCGGCATGGCCGCGCTGCGCATCGCGTTTCAGAACCCTGAGCTATTCGGGGCCGTCGGCGTGCACAGCGCGGCAATCCTGCCCGAGGACCCGAACAACCTGCCCGACCGCATGAAAGGCGCGGCGAAGCAGTTCGGCCTCGTCGAGGTGTTCGGCGACCCGATCGAGCAGGAGCCATGGGAGAAGGCCAACCCGTTGTGCATCGCCAAGACGCTGAAGCCTGAGACGCTGAAGGGACTGCGCGTCTACTTCGATGCCGGCACCGAGGACCGTTATGGCTTCGCAACCGGCAATGAGTCGCTGCACGCCGTGCTCGACGACAAGGGCATCGAACACACCTGGCGGCTGATCGAAGGCGGCGGCCACTCGTGGGGCGCTGGCTTCCAGGACCAGACGCTGCCGCACAGTTTCGCGATGGTCGGCGAGATGTTCCGGCAAGCAGAAGCAAAGAAGTCCGGGCTCGATGGTCTCGGCGGCGCAGTGGATGGAACCGGCGATGGCAAGGCGCCGTCGCAGCCAGACGGCGGCAAGTAGGACCGCGGCGCACGCGGCCCGATCGGGCCAGCGCGTGAAAAAATCCGAATCGGGGCTGCAGCGGCGGGCACCGTTGCCGATCAGCAGGACTAGTCCATCCGGAGTCTGATCGATGTTTTCGCTCGAACACCGTGTCCGCGTGTTCGTGTTCCAGATCATGGAACAGGGACCACGCTTCCTGCTGCTGCGCCAGAAGCCGCGCGCCGAATGGCCGCTCGGCCCGGTGATCGGGACGGTCGAGCCTGGCGAGAAAACCGAGGATGCAGTGCTGCGCGAGGTGCGCGCCGAGACAGGCTTGCGACGTCCGGTGCACCTGATGGAAATCTCCGCGCCACAGAAGGAACTGTTCGGCGACATGGGACTCGTCGAATGGCCGTTCGCCTGGCAGGCAGCGATCGCCGGGGAGCAGCTTTCGGGAATCAGGCCAGGACCGATGGTGGTCGATCTGCAGTGGCTGAACTTCGACGAGGCGTATCGCCGGATCGAGACAGAGACCGATCGGGATGCCCTGGTGCGCTTGCAGCTATCTCTGCAATAATCCTCGCCCCTGATCCGCACGCACCGCCGCGCATTCTGTCGCGGCCGCACTCTTTCATGACCGACACACCAAAGAAGCCGGAGACCGAGGCGCAACTCGGTGACGGCCGTCTGCCCAGCTCTTCGATGCGCAGCTATGCGCTGCTGTCGCCAGAACTGAAGCAGCTCTACATGGGCTTCTACAAAGCCACCTACGGCAAGTCGAAACTCGACATCAAGACGAAGGAGTTCGTCGCAATCGCGGCAGCGCTCGTCAGCGGCTGCAAGGGCTGCCTCGAAGGGCATCTCAAGAAGGCGAAGAAAGAAGGCGCGACGAGCGACGAGATCGCTGAAGTCATCGCCATCGTCCTTGGCGTCAACGCTGCGACCATCGTCGACCGCTCGGACATCGCCAACTTCCACCTCGGTGGATTGTTCGACAAGCCCGAGGGCGAGTGAGCGTTTGCTGCAAGCAGCCAAGTCGCAAGCGAACCGCAGGGCGACCACCGCCGTTGCTCACTGCCTGACCCTCGCCGAGATGGTGCCCACAGTCGCCGGCCGCCCCTTCTCGTCACCACCTGGCGGGGCGATCGCTCGCGCCAAGTGGCTTCCCGCCTAGACTCGCGCCCCGATGCAGCAACCGCCCAACAGCCCAAAGCACATTCCGTTCATGCCACGCGGGGCGATCGTGCGCATGCTGGCTGTCGGCGCGTTTTGCGCGTTGTCGATGTATCTGGTGCTGTTCTGGGAGCCCACGGTCGAGATCCGCGATGGCGAACTTGCGCGCGAACAAGCGCCGCTGGTTTCGGTGCCGCGCCTCGACTCCTCGATCCTCGACAAGGCCAAGGACGCCACGCGGGAAGAGCGACTCTTCCTCGAGGCCGAGCCGCTCAGTCACCTTCTCGCGCAGAGCCTCAACGTCAGTGACGAGGCTGCGCGAGCGCTTGGCATTCCCGACGAGATGCCGCCGATCGCTGCCTTGCAGACGAACATGCAGCAGTGGCGCGGACGCTGGATCTGGTTGCACGGCAAGATCGAACGACTCGAAGGCCCCAAGCCCGGCCATCCCGTCCCTGGCTACGGCGTCTACGAAGCGACGCTGCGGCTCGCCGACGACAACTTCGCCATCTTTGCGTTCTCGCAGCCGCCGGAGGGCGGCGTCGACGTCGGTGGATGGGCGCGCGCCGAGGGCTACGTGCTCAAGTTGCGCGACGTCCCTTACCCGGTCGACATGAAGCTGGCGCCTCTGCTCGTCGGCGCACGATTGCAGAAGGACTACGAGCAGTGGGCGCCTGTCACGACACTTGACCCTGGCGCGATGGCTGATGTCGACGACGTGTCGAAGCAAGGCGGTGAGCTGCAGCCTTCGGACTCGTCGTGGCGCACGATCGACGAGGACCAGTCGGGCGCGTTGTGGCACCTCGGCGCCTATGTGCGCGACGTGCAGCCGATGACGAAGGCGCAATGGCGCGCTGTCCCGGCGCTCAACGCACAGGAAGTGTGGGAATCGTTCAAACGGAACGAAGTCCCGCGAGGGACGCCGCTGCGCATCCTCGGCACGCTGGCAGCAACGCGCACCATCACTGCAAGGCCCAATCCAGCGGGCATCCGCGAGTGGACCGAAGCCTGGGTCCAAGTGCGAGACGTTGGCGGCAAGACGATTCCGATCTGGCTGCCCAAGGGCCAGAAGACGACCTTGGGAATCTCACTCGAGGTCAAGGCGCACTACTTCCGCCGCTACAGCTACGAGACGCGCAACGGCAAGCAGATCTGGACGCCGCTGTTTGTCGCCAACGGACTGGACCCATTCGTGTTCGAGACGGGGCGCGGCATGCGCGAGATCAGCGTGTGGGCCTTCGGCGGCACGGTCCTCTTGATCGTGGGCGTCTGGTGGGGCGCACGGCGCGAACGCCAACGATCGGCTGCTCAAGAAGACGCGCTGATCGAACGCCGACGTAAGCGTCGCACGGCTGCCGCGGCCGGAGTTGACGGCCAGCCGTGATCGAACTCTGGTGCAGGCCGCAGCACGAGCCGCCTACGAACGTGCGGATCGGTGACGGCGTCGCGCGAGAGTTGGCGGGCGATTCGGCTGGCCGAGCGGTGTTTGCGCTCGTCGACGACAGCGTCGCTTTGAGCCACGCCGACCTCCTGCCGCCGTCATGGACCGTGTTCCGCGCAAGAGCAGGAGAGACGTTGAAGTCGCTGACGCAGGCCGAAACCGTGCTGCGCGCGATGGCAGCGGCCGGCATCGACCGCAAGGGACTGCTCGTCGCGATCGGCGGCGGCACGATTGGCGACGTCGGCGGGCTCTGTGCCGCACTCTACCTTCGCGGCATCGAATGCTGGCAGGCGCCGACCACGATGATGGCGATGGTCGACAGCGCCGTCGGCGGCAAGACCGCAGTCAACCTGCCAGAGGGCAAGAACCTCGTCGGCGCCGTTCATCCGCCCGCTCGCGTCTACGTCGATCCTTCTTTGCTCGACGGCTTGCCAGAAGCTGAGTTCAAGAGCGGCCTCGCCGAAGCGATCAAGGTCGGCATCGGGCTCGATGCGGCGCTATTCGCCATCCTCGAACGCGATCAGCAAGCAGTCCAATCGCGCAACCGCGCTGCGGTGATCCGCGTGATTGAGCGCGCCTTGGCTGCGAAGTGCGCCGTCGTCGAGTCCGACCTGCGAGAGGACGGCCCGCGCCGCTTGCTGAACCTCGGGCACACGCTTGGGCACGCACTGGAAGCCCATGGCAACTACACAAAGCCGCACGGCCTCTGTGTCGGACGCGGCCTGCACGTTGCGCTCGATGTCGCCACGAAGATCGGCGCGATATCCCGCGCGGACGCAGAACGATGCGCGGCGCTGCTGCTCCGCTACGGCCATGCCCTCACTCCGCTGCCAGCTTTGAGGCAGCTCTGGCCCTTCATCGCGCGCGACAAGAAATCCGAGCAAGGCAGCCTTCACTTCGTGGTGCCGACGGGCATTGGCAGAAGCCGGGTTGAAGCACTTCCTCACCACCGACTTCAGGGCCTCATCGAAGGGCTCTGACCCATCGGGTGGACGGGCTGTAAGTCATTATGCCGTTCTGCTCTATGTCGCACTGAGCGCATCGTCACCGCGGTGCGGCCACCCCCACCCTGCGGTGCGCCAGCGCGGGCCGTTTTTCTGCTCGCGCCCCCTCCGCAGTTCCGGTGTAGTCCCGCCCCCGATGCCACGCCGCGACGACCTCAAATCGATCCTGATCATCGGCTCTGGACCCATCGTCATCGGGCAAGCCTGTGAGTTCGACTACTCCGGCGTGCAGGCCTGCAAGTCGCTGCGCAGTGATGGCTACAAGGTCATCCTGATCAACAGCAACCCAGCGACGATCATGACCGATCCCGAGACCGCGGA
>SXGT01125460.1_pt1 | contig 42710 bp, 31 predicted proteins | sample 3176221 | NCBI WGS metagenome assembly SXGT01 (sample SAMN11356862, study PRJNA531348) | freshwater metagenome | isolation source: freshwater sample F1-120 | place: China: Fuxian Lake, Yuxi | collected 2017-12-25
CACCGGCGCCTATCGGGCGGTGGAGTACATCAAGAAGAACATGGACCTGACCAAGACGGAAGCCGACATCAACGATTCGCGCACGGTCGTGCGTATCTGCACGGAGTACGCCCAGGCCGGCATGTGGAACATCTTCATCGCGCTGATGGCGTTCACGCTCGCCTTCGCTCTGTTCGATCCGAACTTTTTCGTGGCCTATCTCGTGTCGATTGCCGTCTTCGGCTTGTTCCAGGCGATCTACATGGCCAACGCCGGCGGATCGTGGGACAATGCGAAGAAATACGTGGAAGTCGATATCAAGGAAAAGAACACTCCGCTGCACGAAGCGACGGTGGTCGGCGATACGGTCGGCGATCCGTTCAAGGACACGACGTCGGTCGCGCTCAACCCGATCATCAAGTTCTCGACCTTGTTCGGCTTGCTGGCGGTGGAGATCGCCATCTCGATCAAGGTCGAGGTGGCGGAAAAGTTGGCCGCCAACAAGCCGGCGTTCGACTACACCGCCTACGTCGGCGCCGCCTTGCTGGTGGTCGCGCTCGTGTTTGTCTGGCGTTCGTTCTACGCGATGCGCATTCCGCCGCGAGATGGCGCGCCGACGCCCGCCGCGAAGCATTGATTCCCCTTGCTTGCCGTTTAGCGTTCGCATGACACCACGCGAGCGCTAAACGGCAAGCGGCGTTTTCGAGATCCACCCATGAAAGCCGCCTACCTCGACGCCGTCGGCGCGCCCGACGTCCTGCGTTACGGCGACCTGCCGACGCCGAATCCTGAACCCGGCCAGATCCGCATCCGCGTGGGCACGGCAGCGCTCAATCCAATCGATACCTACATTCGCTCCGGCATCGTCAAGATGCAACTGCCGCTGCCTTTCATCACCGCCTCCGATGTCGCGGGGACGGTTGAATCAGTCGGCCCCGGCGTCAAGCGTTTCAAGGTCGGCGACCGCGTCTGGGGTTCCAATCAGGGGCTGCTCGGCCGACAGGGAACCTGCGCGGAATTCGTCTGTGCTAGCGAAGATTTCTTCTACCCCACGCCGGCCGGTGTCAGCGATGACGACGCGGCAGCCGTCGCCCTCGTCGGTATCACCGCCCATCTGGGCCTTTTCCAGCGCGCCAAGCTGCAAGCGGGCGAAATCGTCTTTGTCAACGGCGGCACCGGCGGCGTCGGCTCCATGGTCGTGCAGATGGCCAAGGCGGTTGGCGCCAAGGCGATTTGCACCGTCGGCTCCGACGAGAAAGCCAAACTTTGCAAAAGCTGGGGCGCCGATTGCGTGCTCAACTACAAGACCGACGACATTCCCGCCCGCATCAAGGAATTCACGAATGGGCAAGGCGTCAACGTCTGGTATGAGACTCAGCGCGAGCCCGATTTCTTCAAGATGGTCGATCTGATGGCCCGCCGTGGCCGCATGATCGTGATGGCGGGCAGGCAAGCACAGCCGACGTTTCCCGTCGGCCCGTTCTATGTTAAGGATCTGGCGCTGCACGGCTTCGCCATGTTCAATGCCACTCAGGATGAGCAGCGTGTCTGTGCCGAGGATATCAATCGTTGGCTCGCCGCGAAGAAGTTGCACATTCCGATCGGCAAGACGTTTAAGTTCGCCGAGGCCGCGGCGGCGCATCAATTCCTCGAAGAGAACACCCTGCAAAAAGCGGGCACACTGACGGGCAAGGTCGTGCTGCACCCGTGAATGTGTCTTTACATCTGCTTTTCTCGATACCGATCGTAGATGCGCACGGTTTCGCGTGCCATGGTGGCTGCATCGAATCGCTCCGTGACGGCCGCCTGGCCCTGTTTGCCCAGCCGTAGGCGTTCCTCCGGTTGCTCCAGCAATGCTCGCAGCGCCGCAGCCAGTGCAGCGGGATTACCCGGCGGCACGAGGACCCCGCCGCCGGTCGCTTCGATCAACTCAGGGAACGCCCCGTGCGCCGGCTGTACCACCGGCACGCCGTTCGCCCACGCTTCCATCAAGTAGAGCCCCTTCGGCTCATGATACGTCGTCGGCACCGACAAGACGTCGAGTGATTGCAGGAAGCGCACCTTGCTGTCATGGTTCGGCGACTCGACATGCTCGAAGTCGGCCAGCAGATTCGCCTGTTTCAGTTTCGCTTTCTGCTCTTCGAAATAAACGCGGTTGTTTTCACCCAGCCAGCCCGATGCGCGCAGCCGGCATGGCGGCGCTCCAGTCCTTTTCTTGAGCAGGATGAAGGCGTCGATCAGACTGTGAAACCCCTTCTCCGGGCAGATGCGGGCGAAGTAGCCGATCGTGAGGATCGCATCGCTCCCTGACGGTCGCGGCTCATTGGCGCCGTGCCCCTTCAGGCTGATCCCCGGATAGACGACATCGATCTTTTCACGCGGAATGCGGAGGTACGCCGACATGAAGTCCGCGTACGATCGGCTCGTCGCGATGAAGCCCTGCATCTCCTGGCAGTGCTGGCTGATGAGGTCGATGGCCTTCGTCCGGTGCGGTTCTGGCAACATTTCGAGAAAGATGTCGTCCCCCTGAAGCGAGCCGATGATCGGGACGTTGAGCCGATCGCGCAAACGATGCACCATGCCAGAAAGGATCACGTTGGTCAGGTTGATGATCTCGGGACGCACATCGCTTGCCAGCCAATCGGCAAGCTTGTCGACCTCTTTCGCCTGATGGCCAAGTTCGCCTTGCAGCATCGAAATGGTGAGGTCGCCGAGCTGGGACGCCTGCGTGCCGGCGGCAAAGCGCGAGACCCAGCGCAGCAGCCAGTTGGCGTCGAGGAGGCGATCGAACCAGCGCGGCGTATAGCGAAAGAGCGAGAATTTCTCTTGCAGAAAGACGTTGATGCCGCCGAAAAAAACGCGCGACTGGCTGACGTCCGCTTCGTCGGTGCGGATCGGCGTGTACGTTGGAATCAACAGCGCATCGTGGCCTTGCGTGATGAGGGCGGATGCGAGCGTGTTGTCACGCATGCAAGAGCCGCAGAACATGCCCGCGGCGCCGGCGGTGATGTAGGCGATACGCATAAGTTTGCTACGCCGCCAGCGGTTAATCGGTCATCTCGCCCTTGGGCTCGGGCAAGAAGCAGCACGCGATCGAGCCGACCAGGTACACGAAGAGGGCCACCACCGCCGAAGCGGCCGCGAATTTGGCGGGAGGCGAATCGCCAGGGATGAAAGACAACACGGCGAGCTGGCTCGTCACCCACGCGAACGATGTGCCGATCAGCCGCCCGCCGATGTTCGCCGCGAAGCTCTCGCCCGAACCTCGCAAGTGCACCGGATACGCCGTCGGCAGATAATTCCCCCAGAAGCTGAACTGCGCCACGGTAAACAAGCCGGCGATGAAGATACCCAGCGAGCAGACCGTGATCGGTAAGGAGCCGATGCCGAGGAAGTCGAGCGGGATGCTGAAGAACTGCGTGTTCTCCACCTCCAGGAAGAACCAAAAGATGACCGGCATCAAGAAGAGTCCCGGCAACTGGAATACGCGCAGCAAATTGCGCCGGCTGACGAAGTAGATCGCAATCGCCGCCAGCAAGAACCGCCCGACCAGACCGCCGATCTCCTGCACCTTGGTGTAATCGCTCGCGATCTTTTGCTCGGCAGTCTTGGTCAGCTCAATCTGCTTTTTCTTGGGCAGGTCGTCGATCTTGTCGACGCCTTCCTTCTCGGCAACCTTGGCCTTGAAGAGCTTTTCCTTGTAATTCTCGACATCGGCCTTGAGCCCCGGCACGATATCGGGAAGTTGCTGGATCGCCCCGAAGGCCGCGCCATAAGCGCACGCGAACATGATCATCGTGACGATCGTGGTCCGCCGCAACTCCGGCGAGAACAAGTCGAGCAAGCTAGGCCGGCGCAGCGTCCCTTCGGCTTTCTTCTTCGCCCACGCCGGGCTTTCCGGCAGGAAGGGCCGAATGATCAACAGCGGGATGGCCGGGATCAGGCCCGACATGAGCGTGTAACGCCAGGCATGGCTGCCGGTATTGGAAATGTTGCCCAGAAAGCCCAGGAATTCCGGAATGACGACGGCAGGCAGAGTCGCCTCCAGGCCGACGGCCAGCGAATTGGCGCTCGCGACCAGCAAACCGCCGATCGATGAGAACGCCTGCGTGTAGCCCAGCACCTTTTCGCGCTGATGCGGATTGGGAAACAATTCCGCCAGCCAGGCGACGGCGGCAACAAACTCGACGCAGACCCCCACAAACGTCGTCGTGCGGAACAGGAGCAGCATCCACTCATTGGTCGAAAAGCCGGCCGCGAATGCCGAGAACGCATAGAGCAAGATGCTCCATGTCAACACCCGGCGCCGACCCAAAAGATCGGTCAGATATCCGCCGAGCAAGCCGAGGATGCCGCCGACGAACGCCGGCACGTAGAAGAGCATGCCGCGCCACTGGGCGTACTCGGGAGTTCCCGGCAAGATGCCGAACTCGGTAAGCGAGGGGCGCAGCACCAGCGGGAGCATCAACAGCTCATAGATATCGAACGCGAAGCCAATCGAGGCGATGATGAGGATTAACCAGTGTGTCGTGGTCAGCTTCACGGGCTCGGGAACGCTTGGCGTGGCTGCGGCAGGGGTAGACATTATCGGGTTCCGAAGGTGGCGAGGCGGCGGGATGGTTGCAAGATATTGTAGGATCGGCGCCTACCGATTGCCAATCTGCTTCTTCGTTTAGTGCCCGTCGTATGGAGTCTCTTGCGACCGCTAACGTCCTGCGAACGCTAAACGGGGACCGGCGCCACGATCTCAAGCAATTCGACCGCGGGCTTCCCGTCGCAATGGATCAGCGCCAATCGGCCGTAAGTGGTCTCCGGCGTCGTCAGGCCAAACCAGGTCATCATTTCCGGCCCCGGCGTCACACGCATGTATTCCGTCGGCTCGATGCGGCGCAGTACATTGTGTTCGATCAAGATCCGCCCCAGCGGCGTCTTCTCGGCAAGAATAGCCTCACGCACTGCCGGGCTGCAATAGTTGAGCCAGATGCGCACCAGGCCGAACTGCACGACCCGGCCATCGCTTTGCAACGCGAGTAAGATCTTGCGGGCGTAACTGTCGCCGTCGCGTTTGGTTTCCAAGACGCGGACATCGACGAGGCTGCCGTGATGTGCCTCGACCGTCACCGTCATGTGATGTTCGTGGACGAGTAATTTACGATAGGGCTCCGGCATCCAGTCGGCGGCGACGACATCGAATTCGCGCAAGTAGGACGACGGGGGAAAGAACTGAAACAAGGTGTGCAGATCGGGACCGGCGCTTGGCGTCATCACTTCTTCCTCCCCTCTCCCCTTCGGGGGAGAGGGGCCGGGGGTGAGGGGGTGAGGTTTCAGCAAGCGCCTCCCCCTCACCCCCAATCCCTCTCCCCCGAAGGGGAGAGGGGAGAAATCCTACACATGCACGAGCGGCAACGTCAGTGAAACAAACTGCGGCACCGACTGAGGCGCCTCCGGTTCCGCACGTTCGAGCACGTTGTCCACCAGATAGTACAGCAATTCGCGTAACTCCGTCGGCTCGACGGCGTCGGCTATCGCCTCGGTACGGGTACGATACTTCTCGACCAGCTTCTCCGCCTTCTCAAAGACGTCCGCCTTGGTGAACAGTTGCCGAACGCGAGGCAAAAGGTTCGATTCGCGCTGCGGGTGTTCCCCCTGGACGATCGCAAGCAACTCCTCGCGATCGCCGCCGGTCAGGCCTTCGAGCGCGAGAGCCAAGAGAAGCGTCGGCCGGCCTGCGAGCACGTCCTGCCCGGCGCGCAGCTTGTTGTCATGATCCCCTTCCCAGTCCTTGAAATCGTTGAGGATTTGGAAGGCTACGCCCAGATGCCGACTGAAGTCGGTGATCATCTTCTCGTACGGGTCCGCGGGACCGGCCAGACGCACACCGGAGTACAGCGCGGCTTCAAACGCAGGCGAAGTCTTGAGGGCGTAGATCTTCATCGCTTCCAGCGCGCTAATCGTCTTGTCCTTGGCGTTGCGCCAGAGCAGCTCGGCCCCCTGCCCTTCAGACAGCTTGAGGTGCGAATCGGCAAGCTTGTCGAGAATATCCGCAGCCACGTCGCTACCAAGCGTCTTACGGTCACGGCTCACCAGGCGGTAGCCAAGGCCGATCAAATAGTCGCCAACGTTGATCGCCGGTCCGATGCCATACTGACGATGCAGCGTTTCCTGGCCATAGCGAAAGGTGTCGTCGTCCTCGATATCGTCGTGAACTAGCGATGCCTTGTGAAACGTCTCGATAGCAAGGGCGGCACGCTTGACGGGATCGGACAGGTCGAGCCCCTCGGCGGCAAGCGTCGCCTTGCCCCCTTTGAGGGCGTCGTACGCCGCCAGCGTGATGAAGGGTCGCGAGCGTTTACCGCCCTGCATCAGCCAGTCGTAGGCAATGTTCTCGTGCAATGTCAGCGGATCGGTGGCGGCGCCCTTCGCGCGTTGCCGGGGGACGAGCTGGTTCAGCTCGGCTTCCTCGAACATCTTGTTGGACGCCCGCATCAGGTGGACGTAGGTCTTGGTGACCTTTTCAGGCGGCGCCGTCTTCAGCCCGATCAGGTCGAACACCCAATCGTTATCGACCGACGTGCTGCGGCAATTGCTTGACAAAAGCGGAGCGGCGACACACGGGATGCCTGCGAGCAAAATCTTGTCGATCGCTTTTTCCAGCACGTTGAGGCACGCGACGCCGACGATCGCATCGACGTGGCCGGAGACGATGATCTTGAGGACGATCGGCGTTCCTTCGGAGACGAGCACCTTGTAACCGAGGTCTTCGGCTTTCGTCTTGAAGTCGGCGACCTCGCACGCGCCGCACTTGCGGCAATCGAGGCCGAACTCGTCGTAATCGGCGGGGCAGCCTTCGGCGTTCTTCAAGCAATGCGGAAGCAACAAGAGGCGGCGTTTGAAGTCGATGGCACTGACCTGCTCGCGCCAGAATTCGTTGGAGATGGCAACTACCGTGAAGCCGAGATATTGCTGGTCGAGCCCGGTTGCCTTGAGCAAGTCCTCGCCGAGTTTTAGCAGCGCCGGCTTGGTCAGCTGCTTCGATCGGTCGATCGACTTGGCGAATTGAAAAGCCTCGGCCCGAATGAGGTCGCGCATCGCGCGTTCTTGCGGCACCGTTTTGAGGTGAGCGGTGGGGTTCGGCTTCTTGCTTTTATCTACGGGAGGTTCGACCACGGGTGGGGCCCTCAGTTTTCTTCATTTAGCGTTCGCAAAGCGCCATGCGGGCGCAAATCGAAGATCAGCGATTGCATTTCCGCGCCCGTCCGAGGGCGGCTACCGAGAAGATTATCGGGTACAGTTTCTCGTAATACCACAACTTTGCAAAATAAAACCCGATCGGGCTGGGGTGGGAGAGACCGCCTGCTTCGATTCTTTCGACGAGCCAGGCTATACCTTTATTCACTTCGGCAACCAGCCCCTCGCGCGAGCGAGGGGGTTCGCCGATCCCGTCGCTTGCGCTCCGGGCTGGTAACAAGATCTCGAGCGCGAGTGCCGTCTCCTCGATGCTCGAAGGCGACCCGCGGCCGGCGCCCCAGCCGCCGTCAAGATTCTGGTTCTGGGCAAGCCAGGCAATTCCTTTGCGCGCAGGCTCCGTATCCATCATACCGAGATCGCGATAAGCGGCCAGCACCCGCGCGGTGCCATAGGTCGGATTTTCATCGTCCGGCATGTGCTGATTGCCGAACCAGAGCGGCAGCCAGCTGCCGTCGGGGCGCTGGGTGCGGGCGAGGTAGCTGAGACCGGCTTGAATTCGTCGTTCACTCTGAGCAAACAAGCGATCACAAAGCGCATCCGCAATGATGTCGTCGAAGAACACAGCGTTCGAGGAATCAATAACAATGTCTCGGCGAAATGGCAAAATTGCGTGCACGGCCCGAAGGGCATGAGCGGTAAGATCAGGCCCGCTTCGGTCAAATGGCAAGTAGCCCCAACCGCGGCAAAATGTCGGCCACCCCCCGTCACTGTTTTGTAGGTTCAACATCCAAGTAAGTGCCGCTCGAATTTCATGGGAGGATGCAAGGGTACGGCGACTCAATACGAGCATGGCCCCCGGCGTATCGTCCGCATCCGGCACGCCGCCGGGCAGGTCGGTCCACGCCCAGCCGCCGGGGGCGGCGCCGGTGTAGGGGTGGCGTTCCTTGTATTGCTGCTTGAGCAGCCAATCGCGCAGCTCGTCCTTCTTGTCGAGCGAATCGAGTTCGCTCGCGGTTGCCAGGGCGTTCACTGAAAGCGTCGTCACCCAGGTCGCGAGGTTCGAGTCGATGGCCCAGCTGCCGTCGGGACGGACGGTGCTGACGAGGAAATTCACGGCGAGCTGGGCCACCGGATGATCTGCTAAGCCGCAAGCGGCTAAACTGAGCGTGACGAAGCTCGTGAGCGGGATCGCTTCGAGGAAGCCGCCGCTGGAGGGCTGAATGGATTGCAGCACCCGCAGGGACCGCGCGAGCGCTAAACGGCGGGCGATGCGCGTGATCGGATTCCACGGCTTCTTGTGATGGTAGATGCACTGCCCGATCGCGATCAGCGCAGGCAGCGCGTAGCTCACCACGTGCAGCCGCACGAAACGGAACCACGCTTGCGGCAACACCGCCAATTCAAACGGCAGCGGCGGCACCTCGTCCCACGATACCAGGCCGGCGAGCGCACACGTGGTGAGGATCGGCGTCGCGAAAGTGCGGTCTTTGCCGTAACGCTGGCGGATCGCTTCGGGCCATTTTTCCGCGCGGCCATAGTTGGTGGTGAGCCAGGATTCGGCACGGGAAACTGCGGGCGCTAAACGGGGAGGGGATTGGGCCAAATAAAACGCCGATCGGCAGAGCATCGTCGTCGAGATGTTGCTGAAGCTGACGGTGGTGTCGCCCCAGCCGCCGTGGGTGTTTTGATTCGCCGCCAGCCAGGCGAGACCGCCGTCAATGAGGTCCCCAAGCCGCCTCCCTGGGAGGCGGCTTGGGGATTCGCCGCCATGCTTCTGCACCAGATGCAGCGCCATCACCGCAGTCGCCGTCGAGAGCGCCGACGTCGAAAGCTCGCCGACCCAATGGCCATCGGGCGTGCGCTCCTTCAGCAGCATCGCCAGGGCGGTCTGATACGCGGCTTCGAGGCGGTCGGGGGAGATCACTTCTTCTCCGCGTCCAGAACCCGCCGCACCGTCAGCGTGTAGTTCCCCGTCTCGTTGGCGTTAAAAGTGGTGACGAGCACCTTGTACAGGCCGTCGACTGGGGCCGTGAATGTCAGCTTGGCGTTGAGGCCGCCGCCGGAGTCGTTGTCCTCCGCGAGCTTCTTGCCCTTGACGTCCTGTAGGACGAGGTACGCATCGAAGTCATTGCTTTGCAGCTCGATATGGTAGGTGGCGCCGCCGACCATCTTGACGTCCTGCGACTTGATAAAACGTCCCGGCAGCTTCTTGTCCGTCGAGTCCTGGTCGGTGAGATTGCTCTTGGCGCCCACAAGCACAAACGGATCGAGCTTGCCCGACTTGAGGTCGGCGAAGAGCGGCAGGATATCCTCGGACGCCAGGGCGAACGTCTCCGTCCGGCCGCCGCGGGAGATATTGATGCCGACGGCTTTCCCGTCGAGATCGACAATCGGCCCGCCGCAATCTTCAGGGCGCACGCCGGAATCGTGCTGGATGATCGCCGGGAAGAATCCACGCCGCATGCTGAGCGTGGTGCCCATGGTTTCTTGCGGGTTGATGCCGAAGTTCTTGGGATCGATCTTGCCGAGCGTCACGTTGGTTTCTTTGTCTTCGTCGTCGCGCTTGAATTTCAGCAGCACCTTGTCGCCGGCCTTGAAACGCTGGATGGTCTCGATGAGCGCCTGGTGATCGACGATCTTCTTGCCGGCAGCCTCGTAAATGATGTCATTGGGCTTCAAGGGATGCGGTACGGCCTTGGCTGCGGGGCTGTTGGGGCTCACCACGGCGACCTTGGCGCCTCCCATGGCGGTTTCCAGCTGGACGCCGAGGAAACCGGCCTTGGGATTGATCCCCTTGCGCGGCGGCTGATCGCCCCCCGCGAACTTTCGCTTGGCCACGCTGATGACGCCGACAGCGATCGGCTCTTCACCGTTGCTGACCGATGCGACCCACTTGCCTGCCACGGCGTCCTTGCTCGGCCGCCATTCAATCGCCTTGAGCCCCTTGGCTTCCACCTTGAGCATGGCGAGGTCGAAGGCGCCCTCGATCTTGTCATCATCCTTGTACCCGACCACCTTGGCCGCCAGGACCTTGCCGTCCTTCAGCTTGCAAGCGATGTCGGTCTTGCCAGTGACGAGGCTCCATTTGGTGAGCACGTATCCGTCGCCATCGACGATAGTGCCGAAGCCGACGTCCTTCCCGTCAACGACGAGGCGGACGGTCGACTCACTCGCCTTGGCCACCACGGGGCGGAAGGTCTGCAACATCTTCTTGCCGTTGCGCAAATCGTCGGGGTTGATCTTCTGGAACTGCCCAAGGGCCGTCCCCGAAAAAGCCAGCAGGAGCGTGAAGACAAGGAAGCGACGCAGGTATGGCATGGGATCGATCTCCGGTGTAGTTCTGGTTTACGTTTAGCGTTCGCGCGGGACCGAGCGAACGCTAAACGGCAAGCGGCTAGTTACTTCTTCTCATCCTTCTTCGGCTCAACCGCTTTCGCGTTGCTCTCACGGATGGTCAGGCGATACGTGCCGAGCTGTCCCGGGTCACACGTTGTCACGACCAGACGATACGTGCCGTCGGCAGCCGGGGTGAAGGTGATGCGCGAGTTGAGGAACCCGCCGCCGTCATCGTCCTCGGCCAGCTTCCCCTTTTCGTCGTTCTCGATGCGGAGATAGCTGTCGAATTCTTCACTCACCAGGTCGAGCGTGTACGTCTTGCCGGCGTTCATCTTGAACTCATGAACGTGCCGATAGCACTTTTCGCGCTCGACATCAAACGGATCGGTCTTGGCGATGACGCCGTCAAACGTTTTGACGATCGTGCCGCCGCCGCTTTTCACCGTTTCGACGCTCTGATCGACGGTGCGCGGGAAATAAACGCCGTCCGGATCGGTAAGGGCGAGCATGGCGCGCAGATCCTTCGGAACCTCGAAGCTGAGCTTCTTGCTCTTGTCCTTGTTGAGTGGAACGCGGACGATGCCTTCCGTGTTGCTCTTGAGCTTTTCGGTCCCCTTGTCCCATTGGAACGTGATTTCCTTGCCGGGCTGCGGGTTCCCCTTGGCGTCGAGGAGGATGGCATTGATATGCGCCGGCAGTTTCGCCTTGGTAGCCGTATCGATGAGGATCCCCACTGCAGGAAGCGGCACCTTGATAGCCTTGAGCACTTCGACTTTGCCGGCGACGATCGAATCCTTGATGTCGGCCTCCGAGACTTTCAAGGTGAACGGGCCGGTCTGATTGGCCTCGAAAGAGGTGGCGACGATCTTGTAGTCGTCGTCCCGGATGGCCTTGAAGACGATGCGCGAATGCGGGAAGCCGCCGCCGTCATCGTCCTGGGCCAACTCCTTCCCCTGGGCATTCTCCAGCCGCAGGAATGTATCCAGCTTTTTGCCCGACTTGTCGCTGCTGATGAGGTCGAGCGTATAATTGGATCCCGCCTTCATGCGGAACGTGTAAATCTTGGCGTGCGAGTTCTTCTGGACCGTGTCCAAGGGATCGCCGTTCGCGAGGACGTCCTTCTTTTCGAACACCACCTTGCCGCCAGCCGAGCGTACGGTCTGCACCTGCCCCAGAGTGCCCCCCATATCGACGGCCTTCTCAAGCTTGGCCCAGTCGCGGCGGAATGCGTCCACCGGTACGTGAATGTTCTCCGTGATGGCAAACCCGCCGATCCGGCTATGGATGCCGATCACGCGCCCTTGCATGTCGAAGAGCGGCCCGCCCGAATCGCCGCCGACCAGCGTGCAATCCGTACGAATAAACGATTGATTCACCACAAGAATTCGGCCCACGCGCACGACCGGCGTGCGATTCGGCCGAAACCCGCCCGGATGCCCGATGGCGATGACCCACTGCCCAGGCTTGAGATCCGACGAGTTGCCCATTTCGAGGAAAGGATACTTCCCTTCATCCGAGATTTTCATCATGCCCGAGTCGATGCCACCATTGCGTCCGAGCGTCTTGCCCTTGTGTTGCTTGCCGTTGGTGAGGATGACCACGGCAGTCTGATCGGGTTTGCCTGAGACGTGCCCGGCGGTGAGGATCGTTCCGTCCTCGTTGATGATGACCCCCGAGCCCTGGCCCGGACCGACGCGTACGCCGACCACGGCAGGCATGACCTTCTTGAGCACCTCCTGCACGTGCTTCTCCATGTCGCGCAGCTCTTCGACCGTGGCCGGCGGAATATTCTTTTGCAGAACTCCCGGCAGCTGAAACAGCTTTGGCGCCGCCTTCTTCTTGTCGCTCCCCTCCTGGGCTGAGACAAAACTCAGGTACACTCCGCTGCACAACAGCAGCAACGCGGAAAAACGAAACCAGGAATTCGCTCGGGCCATGTTTACCTCAACGAAGAAATAACGCCGGTGCTTGCGTAAGGTTGCCGATTTCTCAAAGACGAACGAGTTGGCCCAAACCAACCGGTTCGTCTGGGTAGGACCGCAGTGGAATGCTGTACTTCTTTCTACACCTAAAATTCACGACGCAAAAGGGAATTTTTGCGGATTTCTTGATTCGAGGTCCGATGATCCGAGATTTACAGAAAATAATAAACCGCCAGACCGAAACCGATCACGATGACAATCCAGCGCACAATCGCCGGGCGCAGCAGCAACGACAGCCGGGCGCCGAAATACCCGCCGACGATTGCCGCGGCCGCCATGGCCAGCGCGTAGCGCCATTCCACCATTTCGCGATAAATGAACAGCCCCGCCGCCACGGTGTTCATGCAAAACGCCAGGAACGATTTGAGCGCATTGGTCTCGTGGATGTCCTTCAGGCCGAGAAACGAAAGCGAGCTCAACATCAGGATGCCGATGCCCGCGCCGAAGTATCCGCCATAGACGCCGATGAAAAACTGCACGACGACGATCCCTGCCAGCAACCGCTTCGATGGCTCCTTCAACGCGGCTGTCTGCTGCCTGAACACGCGGGCAATAGTCGGCTGCAACAAGAACAGCACCGCGGCCGAAAGTATGAGATACGGGATCACGAGCCGAAAGCTGGCAGCCTCGACGAGCGAGGCGCCGAGCGCGCCCCCCAGAATGCTCGGCGGCGTCAACCAGACGAGCCAGCGCCGGCATGCGGGCATCTGCCCGCGATAGCCCCAGACGCTGGCAAACGATCCGGGAAAAAGCGCGACGGTGCTCGTGCCATTGGCAATATGCACCGGAACGAAACTGGTCAGCGTGGGAAACGTCAACAGCGTGCCGCCGCCCGCGATCGCATTCACCGCCCCCGCCGCGACCGCCGCCAGGCAAAGCCAAAAATATTCCATGGCAGAATTCTAGCGAGGTTGACACCTCAGACCAACGAGACCTGGCGAGCCGAGCTCCGTAAGGAGCCGGTTTACGGACGTCGCTTCAACCGGCGGCTTACGCCGCTCGGCTCGCCGAAACTTGACTCAATCGCTATAAGTTCCGCGGCTCAAGGATACTAGCTCCCCCGTCCCCTACCGAGGAGAGAGCACAGCCGTCTTGCTCCCCTCTCCCCTCCGGGGGAGAGGGGCCGGGGGTGAGGGGGCGGCGTGGGCAGCACCTCCACGCCACTCGCCATTACCATTTGAAAAAAAAAGGAGGAAGTTGGACCGAATCCAGCACTTCCTCCTTCTGTCTTTGAAAACCTCGCCCCACTCTCACCCAGCGGGGCGAAGCGAGAAAATGGGATTACTTCTTCTTGTCCTCAATCACCTCAATCACCGGCGCCGGCCCTTGCAAGATCTCCTGCCCCTCCTGCACCGGCACGACCACCCCAGCGTTTTTCTTCTTCGCCGTGTGATGATACAGCTTCTTGCCGATCCACTTGTCGAATAGCTCGTGCCCAGGATTGCCGAAATTGACATCGTTCTCGGCATCGTGGCAGACCATGCAGCTGCGGGTCATCGCTCGCTTCTGGTCGCCGTTGTAAATCGCTCGCAGCGCTGCCAGGGACTTCGCGTCCTTGCCATTTTTTTCGATGGCTTCGACCAGCGCCCGCTCCTCGGCCGAGATCCGAAACGGATTCATCAGATCGCGAATTGCCATGTCTTTCGGTCTCTTGACATGCTCGCTCCCCGGCCCATGGCAGGTTTCACAGCCCACGCCGCGCAGGTCGTCGTTATGCGCCTTGAGAGCCGCGTCGTTTGGTTTTTGCGCCGGCGGCGCTGGCCAGTTCGCCGGATCGACCACGAGATCGTTGTACCCGCTCGGATGTTTGAAGCCGGTGGTGTGGCATTTCATGCACTCCGGATCGTAATGCCGGCCCGACGGGAACTTGAGTTCCTCCAGCGTCACTGTTGCCTTGAAGTGCGGAGTTTTTTTCCACACATCGAACGCATCGGTGGCATTCTTGTCGTGGCACTCGGCACAGGCCTGAGACCCGACGTAGGTCGCTTTCAATCCCTTCGCGTTCCCCGCCGGCAGCTGGTTGAAGTGCTGCGTGCGCGGGAACTTCGCGAGGAGATCGTGCCGTTTGAGCTTGTCGTTGTAGTCCTGAAAGAGCGGAACGATGGGATGGTTCTTCAGGTCCTCGTCCTTCGTCTTCCACTCCGGGCCCATCAGCACCTGGTCGTAGTCCAACCGGTAGGCCCCCTTCTTGCCATAGATGCCGACGAGGCCGACGTACTTCCCCTTGTGGCCGACTTCAAGGAGTTGCGTCGGTAACTTCTTGGGCGCCAGCATACGCAGCGAGAAGGCCGCCTCCGACGATTCGGTCAGCGTCATCATCAGCAGGATTGGCGGGATCTTCGCATTTTTCTCACGTGCCTCGGCGCAGAACTCGGCACACTCGAGCGCCTGCTTCTTGCGAACCTTCGCCATCTGATCGTGCCACTGAATCGTGTCCTTCGCGAATGCAATCGGATCCAGGTCGGGATACTCGTGGTGCAGGATGATTCCGACCTCGACGTCGGCCTTCGCGAAAGCCTCCAGCGAGGCAGCAAGCTCTTCCTGATTGTTGGCGAATTTCACCTGGCCGGCTAATTGCTTGCGCAAGTCGGGCCCCATCAGGTTGATGACCCCGAGACGCGGGCTGGATTCGATGATCTCGTACGGGCGAACGTTGAGGCCATGAAGCTGCTGCCCCGGCCCCACGCCGTCCATCGACGTATTCAACGGCCTCGGGTGGCCGTTTTTCTTGTCCCAGATCTGCGCCATGCCGTCGAACAGAGGGAGCAATGTCTCGTCGCGGCCAATGCCGAACGCGCGGTAGTTCATCCGCGCCAGCGACTTGACGCTCAGATCGAATTTGAGAAGGTTCTGTAGCTGAATGCCTTGCGCCTGTGCCAGTTCGCCGAGGTCGAGCCCGACGACATCCCAGCGGGCTTTTTCCAGCGTGCTGGCCCCGGTGAGGAGCGACTGGATGAAGTTGTAACGCCGGATCAAGCCGCCGTTCTGCGGCTCCGAGCATCCGCACGGATCAACGTAGCCATGCATCTGGCCGGAGAGAACGAGCGCAACGAGCGGCTTCTCCCACTTGCGGAACTCTTGAGGATTCGGCTCGCCGGTTGGGGTCTCCTGCTCTTCGCAGTCGTTGACCACGCGCGGCCCCGGCCCGCTGCGCAAGGCGTAAGCGCCGATGGCGAGGACCATCGTTGCCGCCAACGCCACGCCGAGCAGATGGGACACGCTGAACGATGGAGGCGTCGAAATCGATTCGGAAGTTCGGTCGTGCTGCGTCATGCGCTATCCTCGCTCCAAATATCCCCGTGAACCTGGAGAATCCGCGGCGAGCAAGTTCGCCGGCTAGATATTCATCGCTTTTTCGCCAATTTTTGTCAACCGCGGCTCGGGTCAACCCCCGTCGCGTTGGTGGGTGGCAGGATATCCCAGGGCCCGGTGGTGTTGGCACGATATCCCCGGCGGGGAGAGGCATTGGCCGTCCTGCCTACATAATCCGATTCATCCAGACTCATCCAGATTCGTCCAGACTCATCCAGATTCGTCCAGCCTGGAGGGGGGTATCGGTGAATGAATAAACGAATCCGCTAAACTCTTGTCCCACTATGAGTTAATTCATTCACGCTGTTTTTGGACCCACATGATTGCATCCAGGCAATCTGCATCGCAGGGCAAAGATGATTAGTTTAGTCAAGATTCCAGCAGTTCACGCACCCGAGTCGCGATCAGATCCCTCACCGCACGGAATTCGTCAATCGATAGATGCTTCGGATCGGGGATCCCCCAATCGACGCGGGCCTTCGCTCGCAGCATGGGGCACTCGTCGCCGCAGCCCATGGTGACGGCATAGTCGAACTCGACGGTCGGGAGGTCATCGAGGCTCTTGGACGCGTGCGTCGTCAGGTCGTAACCGATCTCCTTCATCGACTCGATCGCCTTCGGATTGACCCGCCCCGACGGCCTCGAGCCGGCGCTATACATATAGAGATTCGCCCCACCCAAAAGTCGGCCAAACGCCTCGGCGATCTGGCTACGGCACGAATTCTCCACGCAGACGAACACGATACGCTTGACAGGCGCGATGGAAGCATCCATGCCGAAAGTATATGCCCATCCGTTCAACGCGGGTATGCGTGTGCCTCCAGGACTGGCGGCCATATAGTTGACCGAATGAACAACGGGCCCGATATCTGGGACGTGATCGTGATCGGCGCCGGCGCTGCCGGATTGATGGCCGCGATCCACGCCGCCGAGCGCGGTCGGCGCACCTTGCTCCTCGAGAAAAACCGCAAACCAGGCGTCAAGATCCTCATGTCCGGCGGCACCCGCTGCAACATCACCCATGCCACGGATAACCGCGGCATCGTCGCTGCCTACGGTCCCCCCGGCAAGTTCCTGCACTCGGCCCTCGCCGCATTCAGCGTCCAGGATACGCTGGATTTCTTTGCGGCCGAGGAAGTCGCCACCAAGATCGAGGAGACGGGCAAGATCTTCCCGGTCAGCAACAAGGCCGCCGACGTCCTGGACGCACTGTTACGCAGGGTCCAGCGCAGCGGGGCGACGCTGGCGCTTGGCGAACCGGTCACGGGGATCTCTCGCCCCGCCGGATCACGCTTCGTTCTCGAAACTTCAGCGCGATCCCTTAACGTGAACACAGTGATTCTCACGAGTGGAGGCCAATCCTACCCCGGCTCCGGAACGACCGGCGACGGCTACCGCTTTGCCGCTCAATTCGGCCATCGCATCATTCGGCCTCGCCCTGCTCTCGTTCCCTTGACTACTGATATCCCGTGGCTCACGGAGCTACGCGGCATCACGTTGCCGGACGTTGCGGTGCGCATCCTCGAACAGGGCAAGCCGTTGATTGCCCGGCGCGGGGCGCTCCTGTTCGCCCACTTCGGCCTGTCCGGACCGGTAATTCTGGATATAAGCCGAGTCGTCAGCGGAAATGCCGCCCCGGCCTCGCTCGTTCTCGAAATCGACCTGCTTCCCGCGATCCCCGAGGTAGAACTGGGCGAATGGCTCCGCACCGAAACGCAGGCCAATGGCAAGAAGCAACTCGCGGTAGTGCTCGCCGAGAGAACGCCGCGTCGCCTGGCCGACGCCGTCCTTGAACACGCCGGATTGCCCAAGGATCGCAGGGCCGCGGCACTTGCGAAGGAGGAGCGTCAGCGTCTGGTCCGGTCCTTCAAGCAGATGCCGATTGCGCTGACCGGTACCCTCGGATTCAAGAAGGCGGAGGTCACTGCGGGGGGTGTGGCACTCGACGAAGTCGATTCACGCACGATGCAGAGCAAGTTGTTGCCGAGCCTCTACCTTGCTGGCGAGGTCCTCGACCTGGACGGTCCGATCGGCGGGTACAACTTCCAGGCCGCCTGGAGCACCGGTTGGCTGGCCGGCGGATCGGCCTGAGATACCGGGGCATTCACTTTGCCCCGCGGCGAGCTTTGATAATCTAACCTCATGGCGCAATCCCCCGAACCACCACTTGGCCCACCGCCGCGCAGGGCGTTCTTCCGTCACGGCATCCGCAATGTGCGTCGGGGTTACAGCACCGTATTTGCCCTCGTGATCCTTGTGTTCACTGGCTGGGCAGCTCTCGACGCGATTCGGTGGGGCGAACTGACCGACGATCGCCGAGTCCTCGCCCTTGCGTTCGGCATCGGCGCGCTGCTTGCATTCGTCGTTTGGCGCTTCGTCGACCTTCCCCTCAGCCGCGAATTGCGACTGGCCCGCCGCGGTGAGGCGGCGCGCGGTGAAGTGGTAAGCCTGCGCAAATCGCGCGGCAAGCGACCGCGCGTATTGGTCAGCTACCGCTTCCGAACCTTTGCCGGCGTTTCGTTAACGGGGGAATGCAAGCTCCCTCGCCGCATCAACGCGGCAACCTGGGAACCAGGGATGGAGCTCGAAATACTCTACGATGTAGCGAACCCTCGTATCAACCGGCCGCGTGCGGCACTGGCGTCGATCGAGTTTCGGCCAGCCCCGCTAGCAGTCTAGCTTCAAACGCGCGCTGAACGAATTGGCCATCTCACTCGTCTTTCCTATGTGTATTTCTACAGGAAGGCCGATTGGTTTCCTCATATCGATGACTGGATCCGCCATGACTTCATTGCCCGCCCGACCCGTGCATTCGCTTTTGGCTTTTTCTCTGGTTCTGATCACAGGACTGGCCCATGCCCAGCCTGGCGACGGACTCCCCATGCGCAGTTTCCAGCGCTTTGGCACCAGCAAGCTTCGGCATGGCAGCCGAATTCTTTGCCTTGCCTACGCACCCGATGGCCAAACGTTGGTGGCCGGCGGAGGGAACGGACCAGTACGCGTGTGGAACCCCAAATCTGGCGATTTGATCCACGAAATCAAGGAGCCCTGGGTTCAGGCTCTGGCCTTTTCTACGTCGGGTAAAACCCTCCTCGTGGGGGGCTATCAGAAGGTGATCAAACGTTGGAATTTCGAACTCAACAAGGAGACCGGCCGACTCGACGGGCACGCCGCCGCCGTCAAGGCGATCGCCATCCATCCGGAGGCCACGCTAGCCGTCTCCGGCGACCAGGACGGGGCCATTATCTTGTGGGACATGAACAACATGCGTAAGGCCAGCGAATTCTCCGGCCACACCGGCGAAGTCAACGCCTTGATTTACTTTGCCGAGAACGAGAACGAATTGATCGTGTCGTCCGGCAGCGATCGCACCATCATCGTCTGGGACACCAAGACCAGCAAACCGCACTTCAAGCTCGACGCGGGCTGCGCTGTCCACGCGCTCGCACTGTCGGCCGACGGCAAGACGCTTTACTCCGCCGGCGATGACAACCTCATCCGCCGCTGGGACATCGCCAATCGCAAGCAAACTGGCAGTTTCAAAGGACACGAAGACACGATCGTGTCGCTCTCACTTCACGGCGATACCCTGGTGTCCGGCGGACTCGACAAATCCATTCGCACTTGGAATGTAACATCCACCGAGCAAAAACGCCTTCTGCCACGCTCACAGGGCGATAGCGACGCATTGGCCGTCACCAGAACTGGCGACCTTGTGGCGACCGCGGGCTTCAACAATACTATCCGTATTTTCGAAGCGGGAACGGGCAAAGAAGTCATTCCCGCTGTGGGGCTACCTGCCGGATTGATCGGCTTGACTCTGTCCGCCGACAGCAAACGCCTGGCAGGCATCACCGCAGACGGTCAGGTGCTCGTCTGGGATCCCAAAGCCGGCACGACGCTTCGCCAATGGCATACCAAGCAGACCGGTGACATTGTCCTTGCCTTTTCTGGCGACAACAAAACACTGGCGACGGCGGCCGTTTCAATTCGACTCTGGAACGCCGAAACTGGTGACGAGGTAGGCCGGTTGCCCGCTGGCATTCAAGTCGTGGCGCTGGCCTTTTCCCCGGATGGCCAAACACTCGCAGCGGGACTTGGTAACTCGCAGATTGAATTGTGGGACGTAAAGAAGCAAGCTGCCGCCGGTTCCTTCAAATACCCCGAGCCACTCCACGCAATCGCCTGGTCGCCCGACGGTAAAAGACTGGCGGCCGCGGGAGGCGCCAAGATCTTCGTGTGGGACCCATACACCAAAGATCTCGTGAAATCTTTCGATGTCAAGGAAGGCCCGCCGCCGCCTTCGGTTCAGGTTGCCTCGCTCGCTTTCGGCCCCGACAGTAAGGCCCTCGCTGTCGGCGGGTGGGATGCAATGATACGCATCTACAACATCACGGCCAAGAATCCGACCGACGTTCGCGAGCACAAGTTATGCGAAGGTCACCACAGCGCAGTCTTCGCCGTCGCATTCTCCGCGGATGGACGATCGCTCCTCTCGGGAAGCTTCGATAAGACTGCCCGACTCTGGGAAGCCTTCAGTGGCAAGCAGATCGCTGAATACAAAGGCCACCTTGGCGAAGTGCGCGGCGTTTCCTTCGGCGGCGATGGTCGCACTGTATTCTCCGCCAGCACCGACTGCACCTCACTCCAGTGGGACGTGCCGGGCTTGGAGGGAAAAGGCAACCTGCCTGAGTTGACGCTCGGCGTTCAGGAAATCGAAAACGCCTGGGTCACCCTCTTCACCGAGGAAACCGCGCGGGGCCACGAGGCAATGTGGCGCTGCATCGCGTCGGCCAAGCAAGCGGTACCCCAGTTGACCAAGAAGCTCTACTACCTCGATCCGGAGCGCGTCAAGAAGCTCTTCAAGGATCTGGACTCGGGACATTACCCAACTCGCACCGCGGCGATGACCGAATTGACAAACTATGGCCGCTGGATGGAAGGCCGTTACGACACGGCCATAGCGGAGGCGTCGTCGCTGGAATACAAGCGTCGCGTTGAGGCACTGAAGGAGAAGCTGGCCGCGGGGAATTCCCCGTCGCTCCTGCAAGAGCGGCTGCGCGTGCGCCGCATCATGCTGCTTTGCGAGCAAGCCAAGAGCCCAGAGGCCGTGGATGCGCTGCGCAAACTAGCGGAACGGGGACCGGAAGAGGATATCCGTGAGGACGCAAAGATGTCGCTGAAACGCCTGGGTAAGTAGAAATGGCCGCTTGCTGGATAGCGATCGCGTGGCACCTGGCGATCGCTATCCAGCAAGCGGCAAAATCGATCCAAATTAACCTGCCATCGCCAGCTTGCGTCCGGCCGATTGGGTTCCTAAGGCCTTGGCGGAGGCCGCGTCAATGAGAGCGCGGAAGACCTGGATGTCGAGTCCCGAAGCCGACGGCGACGCCGGCTGCCACTGGACCCCGACCGCAAACCAATTCTCGTCCGCGTGCTCCACCGCTTCAATAACGCCATCAAGCGCGACTCCCGTGGCGACAAATCCCTTAGCAACCCGCTGAATCGCCTGGCGATGCTCACTGTTAACAACGATCTCCCCCTCGCCGTAGATTCGGCACATGAGGGTCTTCGGCGTCACGTTGATCGCGTGGCGTAGTCCGTGCTCGGGAGGATGGCGGTGCTGCAGCGCCTCGGGCATTTCGCGTGGCAGATCGGTGTAGTTGATGCCGCCAAACGCGGAGTTCATCGCCAGAAGGGCGCCGTCGATTGTCAGGAGCGGAAAGTGATGTTCGCGGCACCAGAGGCAGAGCGATTCGATATCGCCCATCTTGCCGGGCGTCGCGTCATCGAACCCGCAAGCAACGACGCCGCCGAAACCGTGCAGGATTTCTCCCCAGGATTTTCCGCCGCAGTTAGGCTTGAGAAAGACCGGTTCCGCGCCGGCTGCGGTCAAGGTGCCCTGGTAGCCAGACGTCCATAGGCCGACGCCGCGCCCCTTGGTCTTGATCTCGGAACCGTACAGCGCAATACGCAGAGGGTGATTGGTGTTGAACATAGTAGGATTCCTTTCCTGTTGAAGACTCGAGCTGAGCCAACCATGGCTACTTCCCCGTGGAAGATCAGCTGGAGAGATTATATGCGCGCCCAGTGATGGAAATCCAGAAAAAAATCGAAAATCTTCCACGCGATCCGGCTTGCCTGCACCCATGTTCCGGAGACCTTTGGCAATACTCGCTTCGCGGTTTCGAGCATACCTCGCAATCAAGGGGCGGAAAACACTTGCGAACGGGAACGCGCCGGGTAGAATCCAGCCCGTGTCTCGACCCACCCTTTCTGACACGGAGACTCGCTCATGTTCGGATCCATCGTCCTTGAAGTGGCGATCAGCCTGGTGTTTATTTACTTGATCCTGAGCATGATATGCTCGGCAGTGAATGAGTTGATCATGCGCCTCTTGGCGATGCGTGCCCGGCTCATGTGGGACGCCATGGAAACCGTGCTGGGCGATCCCGCACTTCGCGCTGCGTTTTTCAGCCATCCACTGATCAAAGGCCTCGAGAGCAAGGGCCTACCGTTCTATGTGCAGTGGATTCCGTGGTCCAAGCTCTGGAATGTCGGCAAGCAGGGCTTGCAGAATAAGCCGGCCTACATTCCGTCGCGCACGTTCGCACTGGTAATTGCGGACTTAGCCACCGCCGGGGCCAATCCACTCATTCAGGCTCAAAATGTGCCACAAGGTCAAAACCCTGCGCCACAAGGTCAGAACGCGGCCGCGAATACCGGGCAGCTCGCAAGGAGCCTGATTCGCGCATTTGGCAATGATGCTGCACTGGCACAGAAGAAGATCGAGACGTGGTTCGACGACGCCATGCAGCATGTCACCGGTTGGTATAAACGGAAAACGCATACACTTAACCTACTCCTCGGAATCACTCTGGCCGTAGTCATGAATGCCGATACCTTTATGCTCACCCAGTTCCTCTGGTACAACCCGGTGGTGCGTGAAAAGATTGTCTCCGAGGTCGACATGCAAGTAAAAGCCAATGCGGCGGACCCCAAAAAGAAAGAGCCGATCGAACAGATCAAGAAATTGCAAACTCAATTGCAGGACTTGAGCGTCCCCGTCGGCTGGAAATGGCGAAGCGAAAAGGATACCACGCCAGACCTGCGCGAACCGCCGCAGCCAGGCGACTTGACGGGCTGGGTATCGAAAATCTTTGGGTTGTTAGTAACTGGAGTGGCCGTCTCCCTCGGCGCACCATTCTGGTTCGATCTGCTCAAGAGCCTCAACACCATGCGTACCACCGGCAAACCACCGCAAACTGCGGAGCAGCGGGCGGCCGCCAATCCAGCCGGATAGGCCTCGCATGTGTCGTTGCAGGTATGTGTAGTATGCGCAGGCGCAAGGCAACCGATTTTGCGGGTAGCGCCGGGCGATCAGCGCGAAATGTCGAGTTGTTGCATGATCGCCTGTGCCGCGGCCGTATAGTCGGCGGCAGTGACTTCTAGAATGCGCAAGCCCGCGCCGGGACCGCGTGAGAGGTAACACGTCAGGCGCAGGCCATCGGGTAGAACCTCCTGCTTCTGATTGACGATACCGCGGTTTTGCAGTTGCCTGGAGAGAATCTCCTCCGTCGGTTGCCGCGTTGCGCTCGCTGCCTGGAGATCGGGGGGTACGCGTTGATGCTGCGGCCCTAGAACTTGCGGCTGGGCGGTGGATGTCGGGCTGACGTCCGGCACCTGTACCACCTTGGGGTTCGCATTGGGGCCAAGCGGTCGCTCTTGCGATTTGCTGCCGCTTGTTAGTTGCCCGGGAAGGAACGGCGGGCCGGTGTCGTTGATCGCCAACGTACGCCCCGCCGGGCCAGTCCAACTGGTGCCAGCCAGAGTCGCCGGATTGGACGACGCGGGAATCGCATAGGGGTTGCCCGAATTGTACGTTTGCGTTGCCGCCGGTGTAGACGCTGGGGCACCATTCGGCGAATTCGTCGGTTGAGGCAACCCCGGCGGCGCTAGGATTCCGTGCAGCGGATCATGGGGTTGCGAGACGTTCGTAGTCTGATGAGAACACCCGGAAGAAAAAAGAGTCGCTACCCCGGCGGCGCCCCACGCGACCACGAAAAGCCAGGGGCGAGATTGCCGGGTTTGCCCATTTTGTCGTTTTTTGACCATATTCGCCCGCCTGCCGATCTTGTGACCCGTCTGTTCTCCAATAAAAAGGTATCGGTATCGATGGCGCGCTAACTTGAACTCATTTTGCTGCCACTCCGCGGCGTAGCAAACGCATCGGCGCGAGTGGCAACCTTAGTGGCTCGACAATTGAAAGGGAATGCTTTGACAACGGCAGCAGCGAAAATCGCGGTAGTCGGCGGCGATGGTATCGGTCCGGAAGTCACCGAACAAGCCATCCGTGTCACCGACGCCGTACTGAAGCACTACGGCGTGGCATTCACTTGGAATCGATTGCCCTGGAGTTCCTCCTTCTACAAAAAAACCGGGCAGATCCTCCCCGACGACGGTTGGGCTACCCTTCAGCAGCATGACGCCATTCTCTTCGGCGCCATCGGCTCCCCGGACGTACCGGACACGGTAACAGTACACGGCCTGTTGCTGCCAATGCGCAGAAAGTTCGATCTCTATGTCAACTTGCGGCCTGCATACCTCTTCGACGGTGTGCAATCTCCCTTGCGCGACAAGGCGCCCGGCAGCATCGACATGCTCGTCTACCGCGAAAACACTGAAGGCGAGTACGCCCCTACCGGCGGACGGCTTTACGCGGGAACCCCAAATGAAACCGCTGTGCAAACGTCGGTTTTCACGCGGCGCGGGTGCGATCGCATTCTGCGTGCCGCTTTCGAGGCGGCACGCAAACGCCCCCGCAAGAAGGTGACCTCGATCACCAAGTCGAATGCCCAGGTCCACACCCTTGGCCTCTGGGACGACGCTTATCGCGACGTCTCCAAGCAGTATCCTGATGTGCAATCGCATTCACTACTGGTCGACGCGGCGGCCATGGATTTTGTGCGTAAGCCGGAAGTGTTTGACGTCGTCGTGGCGTCAAATCTGTTCGGCGATATCCTCACCGACTTGAGCGCAATCATCACTGGGAGCGTCGGCCTGGGGGCGAGCGCGAACATCAACCCGGAACGTGTCTTCCCGAGCATGTTCGAGCCGTTGCATGGCTCTGCACCCGACATCGCCGGCAAGGGAATCGCCAACCCGCTAGCGGCAATCCTGTCGGCCAAGCTGATGATTGATCACCTAGGCTATCCGAAAGCTGCCACAGCATTACAGACCGCGGTCGCTCGTGTTTTGAAGGAAGCGAAAGTCCGCACGCCAGATCTCGGCGGCAAGGCGACGACGACCGACATGGGAGACGCTGTTGTCGCGGCGATTTAACCGAACTGCTTGCCGGCGGCTGTGTCTCAAAGGCTCGCAATTCGCCTTGAAAAAAACGCCTGAATCGTGGACATTTGACAGAGGATTTCGGCGCCGCTTCACCAAGGATGGCGAACATGCAAACCTTCATTCCGATCGGCATGTCGACACGCAAACAAGTGTCGGTCCCCGTTTACGAATCACTTGAATTCACGCCGGAGCAATGCCTGGATTTGCTTCCTTTTCGCCCCGGACAAATTGCCGGGGTAGGCTGGAAGCCCCGGCAGATGAATCCCGACGAGCGAGGCTGGTTGTGTGAGTTGTTTCGGCACGATGAGATGCCGGCGGACTTGCATCCGGCGATGGCCTACCTCTCGGAAACGCTCCCCGGCGCCACCCGCGGACCCCATGAGCACTTGCAGCAGACCGACACATTTTGCTTCGTCGGCCCAACGACGTTTCATCTCTATCTGTGGGACAACCGTCCTGAATCGCCGACCTACCTGTGCCATGAGGTCGCCGTGCTCGGGCGCACGCAGCCCATGACGGTTGTAGTTCCTCCCGGTGTGGTGCATGCCTATCGCAATGGGGGGGATGTGCCGGGGTTGGTGATCAACTGTCCGAATCGCCTCTACCGCGGCGAAAGTAGACAGGACCCCGTGGATGAAGTTCGCCACGAGGATGATCCGCGCAGTGCGTTTCGGGTTTCTCATTAGTACGGCATCGCTGGTTCGAACACCTGACGAATCACAAGTGGAAATCACTGCCTCAACCTAACTAATTTGAAATCAATCGGTTATGACACCGATTTTGGTGATTTCTCAACAGTTGGGGGGGGAGGGGTACCGAAGCGTATCACAAAGTAAAACGATATTCCCAACCGAATGGAATCCTTGGAACGGGAGTAACCCAAAAAGGTCGCTGGCACAGCTTTCGGGCAATACAGCGCTGTATGTTAGACGCTCGCGGCGTAGTAGATGCAACGCCGCAAGCGGCTCACCTTACGCGATCGTCACCTCCTTGCACAGGTAAACATCCTGGATCGCATTCAGTAGCGCAACCCCCTCACCAATCGGCTTCTGGAAGGCCTTGCGGCCAGAGATCAGCCCCATGCCGCCGGCGCGTTTGTTGACGACGGCGGTCATCACCGCTTCCGCGAGATCGCCGGCCCCCTTGGATTCGCCGCCGGAGTTGATGAGGCCGCAGCGGCCCATGAAGCAATTCGCAACCTGGTAGCGAGTCAAGTCGATCGGATTGTCGGAACACAGGTCGGTGTACATTGCTTCCGAGAATTTCCCAAAAGGCTTTTCCTTGGTCGAAACCGCCTTGTAGCCACCATTGTTGGTAGGCAGTTTTTGCTTGACGATGTCGGCCCCGATGGTGACGCCGAGGTGGTTTCCCTGGCCGGTAAGATCCGCCGACGAATGGTAATCGGTCCCGGCGACCTTGAAGCCATTGTTGCGCAGGTAGCACCAGAGGATCGTGACCATCCCCAGTTCGTGGGCCAGCTGGAACGCGTGCGAAATTTCCTGAATCTGTCGTTTCGATTCGGCCGAGCCAAAGTAAACGGTGGCGCCAATGCCGATCGCTCCCATGTCAAACGCCTGCTTGACGCTGGCGAACAAGATTTGGTCGTGGCTATTCGGGTAAGAGAGAAACTCGTTGTGATTGATCTTTAGAACGAACGGAATCTTGTGCGCGTACTTGCGTGCGACAGCCCCCATCACGCCGAGAGTCGAGGCGACTGCATTGCAGCCCCCCTCGATACCGAGCTTGCAGATATTGTCCGGATCGAAGTAATCGGGGTTCGGAGCGAAGCTGGCGCCAGCCGAGTGCTCGATGCCCTGATCCACGGGCAGGATCGAGACGTATCCGCTTCCCCCCATGCGTCCCGAGTTGAAGAGCGTTTGCAGATTGCGCAGCACATTGGGCGTGCGATCTGAATGCAGCCAAACTCGATCGACGAAATCCGGTCCCGGTAAATGGAGGCGGCTTTTCGGGATACGGGCTTCATGTTTAAGCAGTTTGTTGGCGTCAGCGCCGAGCAGAGTTTCAATTTCACGGTAATTCATGGGTAATTCCTCGAATAAGTGGGCGAGGGAATTATAGGGTTGTTTAGCCTCGCCTCGTAGAGGCGCGCCAACAGAACGTTTTGGCTTCGCGCTGGCACACCGTCCACCCGCCTCTACAAGGCGGAGCTAACCGTCGATCCCAAGCTCTGCAATGCGCCGGTACAAGGAGCTCAAGCCGACACCGAGCAAGCGTGCCGCGTCCTTCTTGTCCGGAATGCGCCGCAGCAGGCGTTCGATGTGCTGCTTCTCGAACCGACGCACGGCTTCGCCGAGTTCATCCACCAGATGCGGATCGTCCCTTTGCGGGGCCAGATCGGGGGGTAGGTCGGCCGGCGTCAACAGCGGCCCCTCGCCGAGTATGACCGCTCGTTGCAAGGCGTTCTCCAGCTCACGCACATTACCCTTCCACGGACACGCCAGCAAGAGTTGCATCGCCTCATGGCTGACGCTGCGCATAGGCTTGCCGACAGTGAGAGCGTGCTTGGCGAGCAGAAATTCGACGAGGTCGGGGATATCCTCGCGGCGTTCGCGCAAGGGGGGAAGCGTGATGCAAACCACGTTGAGACGATAGTATAGATCCTCGCGGAATCGGCCCGCCTCGACCTCCTTGGCAAGCACCTTGTTGGTTGCCGCCAAAATGCGAGCCTCGACCGCGATTGGCTCATTGGCACCGACAGGGATGAATTCCTTCATCTCGATGGCGCGCAGCAACTTCGCCTGGGTCGCTGGAGGCAACTCGGCAATTTCGTCGAGAAACACCGTCCCCTGCCCAGCATGCACAAACACACCGATCTGATCTCGATCCGCGCCGGTGAACGCTCCTTTGCGATGGCCGAAAAGCTGATTCTCCAGCAGGTCGTGCGGAATGGCAGCACAGTTGACCGCAAGAAACCGCCCGTCCGCGTGCAAACCCTGGCGATGGATGGCTCGCGCGATCAGCTCCTTGCCGGTACCGCTTTCGCCTGCCAGGAGTATCGTCGACGGGGTCGGCGCGACCTTGCGAACCATCTCAAAAACGCGCTTCATGGCTGCGCTTTCGCCAATGATGCTGTTGTGCTCGACCTCGCGATTCAGCTCGCGCCGCAGCCACTGGTTGTCGAGATGCAACTCGCGATAGCGCAGCAGCCGGCGAATCTTGACCAGCACTTCGTCGAGCAAGATCGGCTTCATCAAGTAATCGTGTGCCCCGCACTGAAAGGCGGCAACGGCGCTCTCCACGGTGCCGTAGGCGGTGATCAACATCACAAACGTATCCGGGCTGATCTTCAGCAAGCGATTGAGAAATTCCAGCCCATCGATGCCGGGTAACTGAATGTCGCATAGCACCAAATCGAAGTGCGTTTCCGCCGCCAAACCTAAGGCGTCCTCCGCGGATCCGGCTTCGCTCACGGCAAACCCCTCCTGAGTGAGGAATTCGCCGAGGCTCTCGCGGATGATCCTCTCATCATCGACGACTAAGAGCTTGACGATCGATTTGCTCGGCATGATTCTAACTCTCGATTTCTATTGGCCCGAAACGCTAGCGACGGAGGTCCCTGCGACCTCGCCGCTCCTTGAACTCGACTCGGGTGACGCCTTTGGAAACCACAAACTAAACCGCGTTCCCTTGCCGAGGGCCGAATTTACCTGGATCCCTCCGCCATGCTCGATGATCAGCGTGCGCGTGACGAACAGCCCGAGGCCGGTGCCGTGTTTTTTCGTGGTGAAATAGGGCTGAAATAGTCGCGTCTGATGGTCGGGGGCAATGCCGGTGCCGTCGTCCGCGATGTGGATCACTATGCGCTCGGTCTCCTCCTCGGCGCGGACCGTTATGTGGCCGCCCATATCGGTCGCGTCGATGGCATTGAGGATCAGGTTAAGCAACATTTGCACGAGCTGGTCGCGCACACCAAGAACGGCAGGCAGATCGATCGAAATGCTTGTCTCGATCTTCCGCCCCTTGGTGCGCTTGTAATACTTGGCAATGTTGAGGGCCTCCTGCACAACGTCGAGAAGGGCCACGCGAGTCCGGACCGTACTGGCGGGGCGCGAGAAATTCACCAGCTCGCGCAGGGTCGTCTGGATGCGGTCGAGTTGTCCGCTGACGAGCGCGAGCTTTTCCTTCGTATAGGCGTCCTGGTCGCGGCGCTGTAGCATTTGGATGAGTGAGCTGATTGATGTCAGTGGATTGCCAACCTCGTGCGCAATGCCGGCCGCCAGCAAGCCGAAGGCTGCCATCTTCTCCTGGTGTAGAACGTGGGCCTGTGCCTCTTGAAGTTCTCGCGTGCGCTCGGCAATGCGCGCCTGCAGTTGAGCGCGATTTTCTTCCAGCTCTCGATTGAGGTCGCTCAGATGGTCGCCGACGCGTTTGAGCAGCGACGCCAACGCCGAGCTGGCCCACGTCACCCACACCACGATCACCAGCGTCAAGATCAACGGCGTCGACTTCTGCTGTTCATCCGGCAGCACGACGTACAATGTCAAAAAACTCAAGCTATGTAGCGCCCACGTGATGTACGTGACGCGCGGCTCATACCGGATGGCACAACAGATCAGCGACAGGATGTAATAGTAACGAAACGCGCTTTCCAGGCCCTGATGAAAGTAGCACAGAAGTGCGATGAACAGCGCTTCCATGGCCGAGATCAGCAGTGGCCAGCGGCGCAGGAAGATCTGACCCCACAGGCTAAACGCCGTATCGCAAACGGCATACCCAACGCCGAGCGCGAGAATAGTATTGAGAATGATCTGATGATCGCTGGCGTCGCCCAGATTGACGAGGAAGTAGCCGAAGAAGATGCCGAACCAGCGGATCTTCACGGCAATATTCTCCGCCGCGAGTTCCCAGCGTGAGAGTTCGGGGTTCATGGACGGAGGGCCTCGCAGACGGCGAAGTGGATACGGCCATATTGTAGTAACAAGCGATTATCCGCTCGCACTGGTATCCTAACGGAAATGTCAACGGCCGAGCGGACATCGGAGTTCAAGGTAACCGGGATGGGCATGCTGTCGCGAACGGCCTGATCTCTGGCAGCCTATGCCGAGCATTGGAAATCCGAGATCATCCTAATGTGAGGCTGAGTTTTAGGAGAGCACCGGCCCGTTGCGGGCGATTGGAGTACAATATTAGCAGACTCTTTTTCCAGGGACGGAGCATTCTTGGAAGAGTGCACTGATGTTTCGCCTAGCGCTCAATTGCGGTTTTTGCAAAAAGGACTTCCAGGGTTCAATCACCCAGGTTGTCAGTTCGGTATATTGCCCGCACTGTCATCGTGAAATTCCCTTCCCAAATTCACCGGCTGGAGAGCCGGTGTGGCTGGTCGCCCAGGGTAAACAGAAGGTAGGGCCTTTTTCCACGTCGCATCTGGCGCAGCTTGCAAGTAGTTCTCAGCTTTCCCCTGAGCACATGGTACTATTGGACGGTTCCACCAAATGGCGGCCGGCTCAAAGCGTGCCAGGATTGTTGGTTGAGACCGTAAAACGGGCCACGCTAGCCGACACTTCGGACGATATTTTTGCCGATCCTCGCAATCGAACTCCACAGGGGCCCTTGTCGATTAAGGGAATCAAAGTCCGCGCGAACTTCAGCCTTACGCTCGGCGATTTCCAGATCTTTCGCAAACTGGGTGCAGGTGGCATGGGGGCCGTCTACCTGGCCCTTCAGCGCAGCCTGGACCGACTGGTAGCCTTGAAGGTACTGTCAGAGGCCCATGCTGGACAGGACACGTTCGTCAATCGGTTTCATCGCGAGATCGCATTGCTGGCGACGCTGGACCATCCCAATATCGTAAAATTCATAGGCGCCGGAGAAGAAAAAGGCATTCCATTCTTCGCTATGGAGTTTATCGAAGGGTACAGTTCGTCGGCTCTGGTCAAGCACGCTGGCAAACTGGCCGTCAGCGACGCACTGTTTATCATTTGTCGAGCGTGCGACGCCTTGGACTATGCCCTCGCCCATCGCGTTGTGCATCGGGACATCAAGCCGGAAAACATCATGATTACCCAACTCGGCGACGTCAAGATCGCCGACCTTGGATTGGCCAAGTCACTGGAGGAATCGGATCTTGACCTGACCGATACGGGTACCGGGCTGGGCTCGCCGAAGTATATGGCGCCGGAGCAATCCCGTGATGCCAAGCGTGCCGACCATCGCTCGGATATTTACGCCCTTGGCGGAGTTCTTTACTACCTGCTAACCGGCCACGAACCGTTCAAGGGAACAACTACCTTGGACCTGTTATTGGCTAAGGAAGCTGGTCGATTCACTCCGGCGCGCAAACTGAACCATGCTGTTCCACCACGGCTTGACTTGATCGTCGACAAGATGCTCTCGAAGGAACCAAAGTATCGCTATCAGGCCTACGGCGAGCTTATCGGCGATCTGGCAAGCCTGGGTATACTCCGAGAGTGTTTAAGCTTTGACGCTGCCCAAGTCGTGCCCATCGAACGAGCGTTGGCGCCACAAGATCTCATCGAGATCCTCTTAATTGACAATGACCTCGATGACATTCGGCTGGCCCAACTGGCTTTGGAGGAGAATCACATTCATGGCAACTTGGTCGTTGTCAAGGATGGTGCCGAGGCACGGGCCTTTCTGCGGCATGAAGGGAAATTCCTCCTGGCGCCGCTTCCCAATCTGATCATTTTTGGTAGCGGCTTGAATTCCGCAGACAGTTTATTGACGCTCGCAGAAATCAGAATCAGCGATATGCTGCAAAAGATTCCGCTCGTGATACTGGCTGCCACCCCAGAAACCGCTCAATTCTTTGAAGCTCATGGATTCAAAGTAAAGGTGATTGGCAATGTGCCGGACGACCCACATCAATTTGAAAGTTTTTTCAAATCGATTCAGGGTATGTGCCTAACGGTGATGGAACTCACCACTTTCACTTGAGTCTCGGCCCCAAGTCACGATCGTGCACCGCTGCCAGGGCTGCGTTATATCCGCACGCTCCATGAACGCCGGCGCCGGGGTGCGCTGACGCGGAACAGAGGTAAATCCCGCTCACCGGCGTACGATAGCGGAAGTACGGAAACATGGGACGCCAGAAAAGCTGATGCGTAAACTGGGCGCTGCCACCACCGAGATCGCCCCCAACCAGATTCTCGTTCATGGCTTCGAGATCGTCCGGTGCAAAGATTGCCCGGCCTCGAATCAGCACACGAAAACCCGGAGCCAGCCCTTCGATTCGTTCCTCGATACGGTCGGCAAACGCCTCCTTATGCCTTGCCCATCCGTTCGGAAGTCGAGATGGCACGCGCGAGTAGGCCCACAGCGTGTGACCACCAGCCGGCGCACGCGTCGAATCGAGTAGCGATTGCTGGCCGATCACCAGATAGGGATTGGTCGGCAACTGACCGGCGCGAGCCTGGTTCGTGAACCGGATCAGATCGTCGATGCTATCCCCCGCATGAACGACTGCTGACTGACGCGCCTCGTCGGCCAACCACGGGACCGGCCCGGAAAGCGCCCAGTCCATCTTGAACGTGCCCCAGCCGTAACGGAAGTTGCGCATCGATTGGCGAACCCACCCGCCGACAGATTCCTGTGGCAGCAAGCGCAGGTATAGCGCCGGCGCGCCGACGTCGGCCAAGATTGCTTTTGCAACGGGAATTTCATCGCCACACTGAGTGCGGACAGCAACTGCGCGATGGCTCCGCACCACAATCGAATCGACGCGCGTATTCAATTGTAGTTGGCCGCCGGCATCTTCCAATCGTGTCAGCAACGCATTGGTGATGGAGCGAGCGCCGCCGACCGGCACCTGAAAGCCGCCTCCGGCTGCTAGGAGCGCGAGCACTAAACCGAGAGCGGCGCCGCCGAAGTCCTCCGGACCGAGATCGACGTGCAGGGCCAGGCCCGGAATCACTCGGCGGGCGGCCTCTGTGCGGAAGAGACGACGAGAGTAACCCGCCGAATACGACAGCCCCGCGATGCCCAGATGCAAGAGATTCGCGACGCCGAGCTTGAGTGCGGGGCCAATCTCGGGCAAAGGCGCGAGCAGGGCATTGGGCAATCGCTGTCCCATGTCGGCTTGCCATTGGGCCAGTCGGCGCCAGGCATCACCGTCCACACCGAACGACCGAACAGCCCGCTCGATATCGCGTGTTATGCTGACGCAGGTACCGTCGGGCGCCGGGTGCGCACTCTCGTAGACGCCGGCACGCCAGTGCAGGCCGACCTCCTCTAAACGGAGTTGTTGTAGCGCAGGGCTAGCGTGTGCGAAGGGAAAGAAGGCCGCCCCAACATCGTGGATGTAGCCAGGCAGCGTGGTCTCGAGTGAATAGAGTGCCCCGCCCGGGCGCGGCTGGCTTTCGAGAACGCGCACGCGCCAGCCTGCCCGCGCCAGCGTTGCCGCGGCCACGAGGCCGTTGGGCCCCGAACCGATCACGATCGCGTCGTCCATCAAGGATCAGGGGGCGGAGAGTTTAATCTCGGGGGCTTTCGGAAGATTCTTGAACACTTTGCTGTCTTTTGGCGTAATTCGGGGGAGGTACTCATCCAGATCCTGCACGCGCTCGCCGCCAACATTTTTGTAGGTCGAGATGCTGTTAAATATCGGCCCGAACTTGATTTCGAGTTGCTCAGCACTGGTCCGGGCCGCCGGTATCTTGGCGGAGTTATCGGCCAGCTGTTTCAAGCCCGACTTGAGACGGTTCGCCTCCCCTTTCCAAAACAGGTAGGGGACCTGTTTCTTGGCGCCGACGATCGCGAAGTTGATCAGGTCCTTGTTGTATTCGGTCGTGAATTTCTTCAAGGTCCGCCCAATCAGGAAATGCGCGATTTCCGGATTGTAATCAGGCATATTGGGATACCGCATCGCGCACAAACCCAGGGCCGCCTCGATCTGTTCTGACATGCTAGGCGAAGGCTCAACATCGCCCGCCAGGACCTTCAACAACACAGGCGCAACAAGTCCTTCCATCTTAACTGGCTTTTTGAGGGCGCTTACCGCCGGTGCGCCCGCCTGTGCCAGAGAGATGATCGCTTCACGGCGCAAGAAACGCACGATTTCGATTTGCCCCGGAGTTATGGTGTCCGGCTTTCGTGGCCGCTCGATGTACTCGATGTAGCCCGCGAGGGCATTGACATTCTTCGCATCGTACTTTCGTCTAGCATTCTGGCTCGCGTCGTTAAAATCCTCGAATTTCGACAGCGTCGAGTCGGTGTCGAGTTGGACGCGGATCGGCATGACCTCGCGCAGCGCCTTGAGCGCGTAATGGCGCACCACATCGTGCGTCCCTTTTTCATCTTGTATGAGAAATATCAAGTAGTCGTTGATGGCGCCGTCCTGAAGCCGGGCCATCATCGGCAGCATCATGGCGGCGTTGACGACCACGGGCCCATCGACCTTGACATTATTGTTCGCAAACACTTCTTTCATGCTGTTGACGAGAGCGGGAGCGAAGTAGTTCACAAACGCCCGGCTACTCGGCGCCTTTTCAAGCTTAAAGATCGCATTGGTGAAATCCTTCTGGATTGCGAGAGGATTTTCGGAAGTGTTGGTGATGCGGTGGAGGTAGAAGTTGGCCGCGGCCGTGGCAATTTTGGCGTCGCCGGCCTTTGCTTGTTCCTGGCCCGTGAACAACTGCTCGCGGCGCTGGGCGTTCTCGTTGAAGGCCTTTTGGAGAGCTTCCTTGTTGCCTACCTGATCTGCAGAGGAAGCGCCGATTGCGGTCAGAATAATTGCCGAACTCGCGCACAGAAGCCAACAGTGAATGAATGCACGTGAACACATCGAAATTCTCCTGCAGGTCGATTTCGCGGTGGAGGTGCGAAGCTCGACAGAAACCCAGATATGCCTCACCATCGAGGCTACCAGCGCGGCAAGTGGCTTGTCAAGCGAATCATTGCAACTGCTCCGGCGAGTCGCATAATAGCGGGGGGGGGTTAGTGGCGTTGGACTCGGAGTAAACTCATGTTCGATCTTCCCCGCATTCAAGCTGCCATCCGCGAAGACGGACTCGACGGTTGGTTGTTGTACGACTTTCGCGGTCTGAACGTGCTGGCGCGGCGTATCTTGCAAATGCCCGAGTCGAAGATGCTGTCGCGGCGCTGGTTCTATTTCATTCCGGCACAGGGAGAGCCGAAGAAGCTGGCACATCGCATTGAGCCCGCATCCCTGGATCACGTGCCCGGCTCGAAACAGCTCTATCTGCGCTGGCAGGACCTGGAGTCCAGCGTTGGCACCCTCGTGAAAGGCGCCAGGCGAGTCGCCATGGAATATGTGCCGCGGAATGCCAATCCATATGTCTCGCGAGTAGATGCGGGTACCGTGGAATTGGTGAAATCGTTTGGAGTCGAGATCATGCCGTCGGGCGATCTGATCCAACGGTTCGAGGCGTGCTGGGACGATGAACAATGGGCCATGCATCTCGAAGCGGCGATCCATACGCGCTCTGCCTACGATGTCGCGTTCGGCTACATCGCTGACAAGGTGCGCAACAAGACCCCCGTGCGCGAGACCGAGGTACAACAGGTGATCCTCGCCCATTTCGAAAAGAATGGAGTCAGCGCAGACCATGCACCGATCGTGGCCGTCGGGCCGCACTCGGGAGATCCACACTATGAGCCGGTTGTTGGCGCAGACTCCCTCATTCAAGAGAACGATTTCGTATTGATTGATCTGTGGGCCAAGTGCAAGAAGCCACGTGCAGTGTATAGCGATTTGACACGTGTGGCATTCGTAGGGAAGGAAGTACCCATGCGGCATCAGGAAATTTTTGCGATCGTCGCCGCCGCACGCGATGCCGCCATCGCGAAGGTCAAGAAAGCTTTCGCCGCCAAGGAGACTCTGCTTGGGTGTGAAGTCGATCACGCCTGCCGGGCCGTAGTCGAGAAGGCTGGCTACGGCGAGTACTTCGTGCATCGCACCGGACATTCGATCGGCCAGGAAGTACACGGCAATGGCGCGAATATTGACGGGTTGGAGACGCGCGAGGAGCGACGCATCTTACCACGCACATGTTTCTCAGTTGAGCCGGGCATCTACTTGCCTGAATTCGGGATTCGCAGTGAGGTGGACGTGTTCGTCGATGCTCAGTGCAAAGTGCACGTCACGGGCGGCGATCCTCAGACCTTTGTGCCGGCGATATTAGGATAATCACTTCATCGCTTGCCGTTAAGCGCTCGCGTGGCGTCGCGCGAACGCTTAACGGCAAGCGTCAGGAAGAGAGCATCGATCATGAACAGCCAATTCCTTGCCATCGACACCAACGACTTGCCATGGGAAGAACGATTGAGCGAGAATATCGGCAAGGCGATCTATCGAAAGGAATTCTTCAGTGATCCCGATACCGGCATGATGGTGCGACTGGTGCGCTATCCGGCGGGCGTGATCAATCCAAACCACACCCACCCATGCGGCCATGGGATGTATGTACTTGAAGGCAAACTAGTTACGCACAAGGGCACATTCGGCCCAGGGAGCTTTGTGTGGTTTCCCGAAGGCGAGGTCATGGAGCACGGCGCCAGCGCTGACGGCGACGTCACGGTGGTTTTCATCACCAACAAGCCATTTCGCATCGATTACGTGCAATAGGTGGAATCACTAGAATAGACGGCAGGGACACCAGCCTCCTGCGTAAGCATGCGGCATGACTACCCTTTGTTTACACAGGGGGGACGGTTCCACTATTCCAAGTTGAGGTCAACGTGCCGCCGCTGTTCGCGCAAGAGACTGCTGGCTCAGATTTCTGGTGGACGCTCGCAGGTCTATTGAGCCTGCCCGTGTTGATCGGTCTGAACGCCTTCTTTGTGGCGGCCGAATTTGCGCTGGTCGCAGTTCGGCCCACGCGAATCGAGGAGATGGTCAGCCGCGGTCTCAATGGGGCGGCGTTTGTTCAAGCAGCCATCCAGCACCTGGACCGATCGATCGCTGCAACCCAGCTCGGCATCACGCTCAGCAGCATCGGTCTAGGGTTTTTTGCCGAGCAGGCGCTCTCAGCAGTATTGACGGGCGTCTTCAGTCGGCTGCCGGCGCCATGGGACTGGATAGCGCGCCACTCCGTCGCTGCGTCGATTGCGTTTGCGATTATTACCTTCCTGCACGTGGTGATTGGCGAATTGATTCCCAAATCGCTCGCGCTCATGTCGCCGACGCGGATCGCAATCTGGGTAGCCGCGCCCTTACATGTTTTTGCACTAGCGACCCGTCCGCTCATTCTCATCATGAATGGAACAGGCAACATGGTGCTGCGCTGGCTCGGCGCTCGCCCGGCCATGGAAACGCTCGTCCACTCCGTCGAGGAGCTTGCCCTCCTGATCGAGGACACCGAGGAGGCCGGTATTCTCGATCCGCAGCACGCCGAAATGCTGCGCAACGTGTTTCGCATGTCCAACAAGAAAGTCTCCGACTGCATGGTGCCACGCGACAAGATGGCGTCCCTGGAGTTGATGACGCCGTCGGACAAGGTCCTCGAAGCTGTACGCTCGGGCGCCCACACACGCATGCCGGTCTATGACCGCGAGCCCGACAATATCGTCGGCATCGTCAACACGAAGAACCTCTTCTTCCTCTTCAGTCTGCACGGCGTCGTTGTATTGGAGGACGCGATCTACCCTGCTCTCTTCCTGAAACCTGACGAAGAAATCGCCAATGCCCTGCGGCTATTTCGGAAGGCGAAACGCCCGATGGCCCTGGTGCGCGACGACGACGGCAAGATCCACGGCCTGATCACGCTGGAAGATATCCTGGAAGAAATCATCGGCGACATCGAAGACGAACACGACCAACCGGTCCCGCGTGTGCCTCGCTCCCGACTACGGAAACTGCATCAGGCGGCGAAGCCCAAGACCAGTTAGCTTTTCCCACATCAGGCGCCGTGGGTCAACGCGCTGCTGAAGAAGTGCGAACGGGGGCGAATGTCGGTTTCGGCACATCCTTTCGGCTCAATGCCTGCTCGACGAGCCGAACAATGAATCGCTTGTACGGCACTTCGGCCTCATCCAAACAGCCTGCAAAGCCTGCCATCTCGCTTATCTCCGGGTTCGGGTTCACTTCCAGGATAAAGGGCTCGCCGGCGGCGTTGCAGCGGAAATCGACGCGGGCGTAATCCCGGCAGCCGAGCAGCCGATAGGCCTTGAGGGCAATCCGGTCGAGGCGACGGATCGCGGCACGTGACAATTTCACCTCGGAATGGTAGAGCGTTGTCTCATATTGATGCGAGCCGCGTTCCCACTTGCCATCGTAGGTCTGGATCGCCCAGGCGTTCTGGGCGTCCGTAACAAAGGTGACCTCAAGGGGAGGCAGCACCTGCAAATTAGGCAGTTCGATCAACGGCACATTGAATTCCCGACCATCCAGATACTCTTCGACGATCACTGGCGGGCCGTAAGTCGTCAGGAGATAGGCCAAGCGCTCCCTGACCTCGCGCTGGTTCACACACACGCTCTTCTGGGCGAGTCCAACGCTGCCGTCGAGCTTGGCTGGCTTCACTATCACGGGAAAAGTACCCGGCCAGCGCGGTGCCGGCAACGTATCCACCGCCAAAAAATCAGCCGTCGGCAGGCCTGCTGCCTGCATCAGATATTTGACCGTGTGCTTGGCGCGAGACAGCGACAACGCCTCCGGCGGCGAGCCGGTGAATGGAATACCTGACCACTCCAGCAGCCCGGCAACGTACGACTCGCTCTCAGCGTTGTGCAGCGTCCCTTCGTAGAGGTTGAACACAACACTCGGCTTCCGCTTCTTCAACACGCTCCAGAGCGTCTGCGGGTCGGCGCCAAGGCCGAATGTGGTTACGCCGTACTTGGCGTCCGCCAGGATCCTCGCCATTTCGTTGGCGATACGCACCACCGAATGCTCGGATTCGGCGTCCGGATGATCACGAGGCAAAAGCGGCTGATTGTACAACACAAGGACGGATGATTTTGCCATGCGATCTGCCTCTGCTTATCGAGTGGTTTGCATGCGTGTGAGCGCTGCCGCCACGATCGTGGACACGAGCCGTTCGTACGACCACCCGACAAGCCCAGCCATGATGACCAGATCACTATCATCAGGATTCAATCCCGGCAATGGGTTCACCTCAAGAAAATACGGCACACCGTCGCGGACACGGAAATCAATGCGTGACACATCGCGGCAACCGAGGGCCCCGAAGGCGGTTTGCGCGGCCGCGGCTACGCGGTCGAGCGTCGCCTGGGGCAACGCCGGCGGGCACTGGTAGGTCACCAGCTTGCGATAGTCTCGCTTGATCTCCAGGCTGTAGATAAATTGCTCGACTTGAAAATTGGGCACGACACGCATGATGCCAAGAATTTGCGGCGGGGCGTTTCCCAGCAGGCCCACGGTAAGCTCGTCGCCAGCAATATACTCCTCGAGCAGGATAGTTTGCGGGTGCCCGTGCCGCAGCGACGCAATGACGTCGGCAATCTCGCGCGCCTCATTGACCAGGCACTTGCTGCGGATTCCCTTGCTGGAGCCTTCCCACGCCGGCTTGACCACGAGCGGAAACTTGAGCTGTGGCAGTGGAATACTCGATACCGGGGCATCTGGCTCCAGCGCGAAACTGTGCGGGACAGCAACACCCGCAACGGACACCAGCTTCTTGGCGCAATCCTTGTCCAGCGTGACCGCCATCGTGAACGGGTCGGAGCCGGTATAGGGAATGCCCAGCATATCGAGCACGGCCGGCACGCGGGCCTCGCGCGAGCGGCTCACGCCCGAGCCTTCGGCAAAGTTGAAGACGAGATCGGGCCGATCGGTGAGCACCTTCTCCAGAAACTCTCGGCCGTCGCCCAGAAGCGTAACCGTATGTCCCAGGCCACGCAGCACCTTGGCGATCGCGTCGATGGTGTGCGGGCTGTCGAATTCCTCATCGGAATCGTCGGCAACGCCGGGGGCTTTGGGTGCAGCCGACTTGAGATTGTAGGTGATGCCGATCTTCATGTGGATTGATTATATGAACGGGCCGCGCCCATGAGGAAGCGGCATCGGCCCGTCGTGGGCGCGGCTCAGCGAATGCTCCAGCGTCTGAGAAATCACATTCGCCAACCAGGTAGGAATAGGTGCCCGGCTTCACAACGGACCTCGCACTGCGGGTAGGGGTCGGTTAGAGTGGAAAGTGTATTCATTTATTCATCCATCGAGCCACCCCGGGGCGCTGGATGAATCTGAATGAATCTGGACGAGTCTGGACGAATCTGGACGAATAGCCAAAGGGAGGCCCCCGATGCGCGCGTTGGGTCCGAGCGTGGAAAATCTGTACGTTGGTGCCGGCGCGGAAGCGAAGCGCGCCGCACGGCCCCCGCCGCTGCGGTTTGCCGATTGCGAACGCCAACGCCGACGGTCATCGGCAAACGGTCATCCGTGATCGGCATTCACCAACGGCCACGGCAATTGGGGCTGCGCCGACGGGATCGATTCGCTGGTTTGATTCCTCGCCGCGGGAAGGAAGGCCCCACTTCCGCGGTGCGCGCCGACCGGCGTTCGGCGTCGAAAATCGTTGACAGGAGGCGCCATCGTCGGGTAAATTCAACTCGACGCGGCATTGCAGGTCCATAGCAACCGGCTGTGGCATCCGCGGTTCGGAATTGAACTGGGCCGAGCTTGGCGACGATCTGCTCGAAGCGTTGCCGCAGTTGGGCATAGCCCGCGGCCGATTCGACGAACTGCAACTCGGCGGCGATGGGTGTGAGATCCGCGCGCAAAAAGGCGGCGTAGTGGCCATAGCGAGAGGTGTCGATGCCGATGCCGATTTTGACAACCGGTGCTTGCAAGGCGGAAGCGTGTTGTGATAGCATGGTGCGATCTCCGGGTGAAAGCGCGCTGGAGAAAAAGGGGGAAGGGATGCGAGGCCCCTTCGGGAGTGGCCCGGTCCGAGGAAGCTTGTGATGAGAGGTCAAAGCCTCAAGATGTAACCAGCTCTTGAACCGGGCCGCGAAGGGATCAATCTGAACCAAGAGGTCGAACCTCAGTTCAACGGAAAATCTCCCTCGCAACGTCCCCGAAGGAAGCGTACCACCGATGAGTGATCGGCGGAAAAATGAACATACAAGTTCAACTGAATTCTATCCTGCGTGCTCGGCCACGACGCGAAAGCACGGCAGTGAGTTTTTGCACGCGGAGCACGCAGGATAAAATCCTTAACGTTCGGCGAATCGTCCACACGGGTCCTGACGTACTGGAATTGTCCTATGGCGAGCAACTGGCACATACTACGAGCGGGACAGCAAACCGGCCCGTTCTCCTCCAAACAACTCAAAGACTTCGTTGCCTCAGGTCGCGTCGAGGCCACCGACATGGTCTGGAAGGAGGGGATGAGCGAATGGGTTGCCGCCAGTCGCATTAAAGGCCTGTTTCCGAATCCAGTCGTTGAACGGGAGGTCGGGGCTGGTGGTACCACACAAACAGTCGCGTGTCCGCACTGCGGCTGCAACATTGCTTGCGACAGCAACCAGGCAGGAAAGGTGTTTGCCTGTCCGCACTGTGCAGGTCAATTTCAGATGCCCACTCTGGAATTTGATCGGCATTCACATTCGGTACTCGAGCCTGAGGCCCCTGCCGCTGATCCCCCGGTTTCTACCTGGGCGGCCCCTGAGGAGAAACACCCTTCGGTGCCCACGCGCCGAGCCCCTAGGTATCTTTTTTGGGGCGGCACTGTGGCAGGGCTGCTGATCCTGCTTCTCCTCGGACTGGGGATTTGGTTGATACCCAGGTCGGGCCCCGCCGCGAAACTCCACGGCAATTGGCAGGGCAAACGCGACAAGATTCACGGATTCTGTACGTTCGAAAGGAATGGAATCGCGCGGATCTGGTTTGCCACGCGCGACAACGACGGCTCCGCATTCACGGTTGTGACTTATGCCTGGAGGGTCGAAAATGAGGATAGCGACACGGTCCACCTCAAATGGCGGGTTACGTCGACAGACCCAAAGGAACGTAAGGAACGTTCCGATGGCACCTTCCCCAATCTGCCGTCGGTCAAGCAGTTGAAAGCGCTCGACTCCGCCAAAATCAGATTCTTGAGTCCCACGCAGTTTGAGTGGCGCGGAATGACCTATCAGAAGGTAGACAAGATAGACCCCGATCTTATCTACAGGGCGTTGTGGCGTGACGAATGACCCTTCGTTACGCGGTAGGTGCGTCGCCCGGCTCCAGATTCTGCTCGGCGAATTCGAGCACCGCGGTTACTGTAATACAAAGGGAAGAATCGAGGTATTCGAGCCGAACCGTTCTATGCCCCTAAAAGGTTGAGGGACGTACCTTCCACGGCGACCTTTGCATTTCGTTTTTGCACGTCGTAATCACTGCAACCGATTCGTTTTCTCTCGGCAGGATGCTCCGAACTTCTGCACCGGGATGGTTCAAGCAACGGCGTCCGTTCTGCGACATTTTCTCCACTAAGGGAAAATACCGAGACGGCACCAAACAGCTCTACGGGCTCAGGCCGATTCATGTTCCCATGAAACGACGGCGTTGTTTCCTCTTTCCCTCCAGGGGGTATTTGGAAACGCGGCGTCCCAGAAACCTCTCCGTGCCACGGGCAGGCCAAGCAAAACGGCGAACTCGACCCCTCTCCCCTGAGTACAGGGGAG
>SXGT01001584.1_pt1 | contig 42703 bp, 43 predicted proteins | sample 3176221 | NCBI WGS metagenome assembly SXGT01 (sample SAMN11356862, study PRJNA531348) | freshwater metagenome | isolation source: freshwater sample F1-120 | place: China: Fuxian Lake, Yuxi | collected 2017-12-25
CCCGGTTGCTTTCGATGCGACGACGGGCACGACGGGCATGCTCGCTCCGGGCACCTACACGGTCTTCGGTGTCGATGGTGATGCTACGGATGACTTCGCGGTCTCGGCCTTCGAGCAGGACTTCACGATCGACCCCTTCACTGAGGACTGCGGCGGTGAGCTCGGGTCTGTCGTCGTTCCGATCGTGACCTACGTGGACCGATGCGAGGGGGAGGGCCCGAATGCCTTGCGCTTCGCGACCTTCACCGTGACCGATGTCGAGAACGCGTCGTACACCTACACGGTCAACGGTGGCGCGCCGATCGCGGTCGACTTCGGTGGCGAAGAGACGGTGACGATTCCGGTCAATCCTCTCGACATGGTCGTCGTCACGGCGACGCCCGCCGAGGGCTTCGAGCTGAACGACGGCTATGAGCCCTGGAGCCACTCGTTCATCGGCGCTGCGTTCTGCCCGGGTACATTCCCGGCAACTGTCGCGGCCGCCGACATCACCCCCGCCGACTGCGAGGGCAGCGACGTCGTGGTGACGCTCACCAATGAGCCGGGAGTGGTCTGGACCCTCAACGGCCAGGTCGTTGACGGAAACGCTGTTCACGAGCTCGCGCCCGGTTCTGCTGTGACCTTGACGGCAGGGCTCGAGGGTCCGGAAGGTGCGTACACCTGGAGCGAACCTGACCAGCAGACCCTCTGGACGGCGGACGGCACGTCTGACGAAGACTGCCTGTCGAGCCTCGCCTACACCGGCACCAACGTCGGCACCGAGTGGATCGGGGTGGCGGCTGTTCTGATGATGATCGTCGGAATGGGCTTCGTCATCCGTCGCCGGAGCGTCGAGATCTAGCCAGAACCTCGACGAGCGCAGATGCGCCGGGCCGACCCGAACACGGCCCGGCGCATCCTCGTCGAGAAGGAACACCGGGTGGTCTCGTGGAGAGAGCACCCCCGTCCGAGGGCAGACAGACCGGTCTATGTAGCGATCTGATTCGAAAAACGAATATTGTTGGACTTTGCACGACCCCTGCACGTGCGCGTCGCACCCACGACGGCGCACGCACCACAACCCGAATACCCGAACACCTGCACTCTCCCCCCAAGAGAGCACGGGCTCCCTACCCGAGGAACCCCCTTTATGTTGCGCAAAGAGCAGCGCCGTCACGAGCGCCGCAGTACTCTCCGTCGTCGTCTTCTCGCGGGCTCCACCGCCGCCATCCTCGCCCTCGGTATGGCCGCGGGCGGTGCGGCCCCGGCCTTCGCCGCCCCGCCGAGCAGCGGTCTGCCGACCCCGATCGTCGACGCCGGCGGCGTCACGACCTACGATCAGGGCGGCCTCGTCTGCAGCGCGTCGAGCATCGGCTTCCAGAAGCCTGACGCGCTCGACAGTCCGAACCTCGACAGCGACGGCTCCTACGCCGCCAACTGGGGCACCATCAGCTGGGATGAGTCCACGCGCACCGTCACGTGGTCGATCGTCGACGGCTGGGACGTCGACGTCTGCGTGAAGGGCGGCACCGTCCTCTCCCTCCTCGACACGAGCGAGACCGCGGGCACGAGCTACACCCACACCTATGCGGGCCTCTCGCACCTCGGCTTCCGTATCAACGCCTCGACGCCGGGCAACGACCTCGACTGCGTCACGGCCACGAACTTCCAAGGCCGCGCGCTCACCAACGGCGACCACATCAACATGGACATCGTGCAGGGCGGCACGAAGTTCCAGATCAACGCCCAGATCGACATCCGTCAGAGTCAGGACCCGGCCAGCGAGTCGGGCCTGGTCGTGCGCGTGAACGCCCCCGGCGGGCCGTACACCCTGCCGCTCTCGAACGCCGAGCGCGACTCCGGGGTCTTCTCCTTCTCGTACTCGACCTACCTCTCCGGCCAGTGGACGGTCGAGTGGGTGCAGTTCAACAGCACGTACTTCAACCAGAGCCGCAACGCGGGCGCGTTCCTCGTCTGCGGCGATCTGCCGACCGAGAACCTCGTCACCCCGACCGCGCGCATGGTCGACCTCGAGTGCGACACCGACGGCTCATACACGCTCGACGACATCGAGGGCGTGCGCTGGTTCATCGGCGACGCCGAGGTTCAGCCGGGCACCTACACGGTGAAGACTGAGCAGACGATCGTGGTGCGCGCCGAGGCCGACGCGCCCGAGTTCGGGCTCGAGCCCGGCGCCACCGACGAGTTCACCTTCGTGTTCACTGAGCCCGACGACTGCGTGCTGCCCTGCCTGCCCGCCAGTGCCGTCTCGTACACCTACTACAACCTGTCGAACGCCACGCTCGCCAACCCCGCCAACTCCGGTCTCATCACCGTGACGGCGCGCGAGGGCTACAGCGCCGAGCTGTGCGACCCGTTCTGGGTCGTCGCGGCCGCATGGGACTTCAGCTCATCGACGAGCATCTGGCCCCAGACGCTGAGGTCGACAGACCCTGCGGGCGACCACGTCGAGGGCTTCGTCGACTCGGTCGGCACGTACTTCTTCCACGCGCCGGTCGACTGCGGGCAGGGCGATGTCTACGCCTCGTTCGACGCTATGCCGTACGTGGGCCCCGAACTGTTCGGACCGAGCAACCCCTTCACCGAGCGCTTCTTGCACCAGATGGGCTTCACGGGCCCGAACCCCACCTATTTTGTGACGGCTCCCGGCTGCAACCTGGCGAACCCGATCGCACCGACGGCGACCCCCATCGTCGAATGCGGCACCTACGGGTCGATCGACATCTCTGACGTCGCCAACCCCTACGTGGGCTACACCGTGTACCGCGGCGCTGCCGACGAGAATGGCTCAGTCGCGGGTCTCGACACAGTCGCGATCGACGACGCCACCGAGGGTGTCTTCACGGTCGTGGCAACGGCCCTCAATGGCCACATCTTCGCGCCGGGCACCGAGCGGCAGTGGGAGTTCGACCTGGGCGAGTACTACCCGTGCCCTGTCGAGGTCGAGCCGGTGGCGCAGAAGAGCACCTGCGAGACGGGTGGCGCGTCGATTCTGCTGCCCCCCGTCGAGGGCGTCGTGTGGTTCGTGAACGGCGTCGAGACGCCGGGCAGCCTGACGCCCATCGAGGTGCTCGAGGCCGGTGACTACACGGTGACTGTCGAGATCGACTCTGACGCCGACGGCGGCCCCTACGCCTTCGCCGACGGAGCCGTGATCTCCTGGCCGTTCGTCTTCACCGAAGACGAGCTCTGCGAGCTGGGTCAAGAGACGTTCACCAACGCCGCGATCGGGTTCATCGACCCGACGTGCGACCTGGGCCAGCGCCTCGACCCGACCAAGCTCGTCGTGGCCGACGACACTCTTGCCGAGCTGCAGAGCTATGAAGAGTTCACCGACGGCTCGTACGAGGTCGTGTTCGTGACGATCGACCCGGATGCTCGCTTCGTCGAGTTCGAGACCCACGCTCCCGGGCGCACGGTGTCAGAGGGTGGCACGGTGCTCACGTTCACCGGGCAGCTGCTCGGGCCCGACCGCGGCAGCGAGTGCGTCACGACCGTGGAGCTGACCGACCCGGTCACCTACACCGACTCATGCATCTTCGGCGGCAGCTTCACGATCTACCGGGTCGTGGGCATCGCTTACACGGTGTTCATCAACGACGAGACCCCCTTCGTCGTCGAGTGGGCCGATGGTGAGCGCACGCGCACTTACGACGTCGAGGAAGGTGACAGCGTGCGTGTCGAGCCCTCGCCGGAGAGCGACCGCTACACGATCTCGCCCGACCCGGCACCGTTCGAGCGCACCTTCGCGGTGTACGACGACGACTGCCTGCCGACCCTTCCGCTGACCGAGGCGAGCGTCACGTTCATTCCGGCCACCTGCCTCGACGCCACCAACCGGGTCGTGCTGCCGGAAGTCGAGGGTGTTCAGTGGTGGGTCGACGGAGATCAAACAGTGGCTGGCACGTGGCCCCTGCCCGCCGGCGAGGTTGTCGTCGAAGCGACTCCTCTGCAGGGCTACGGCTTCGGTCTTGAGACCGAGACCCGGTGGGAGTTCGAGTTCGCCGCAGCTGACGAGGCGTGCGACCTGTCGTCGCTCGCCGAGACGGGAGCGTCGAACGCTCTGGTCGGCATCGGACTCGCGGCCGTGCTCATCACGCTCGCCGGCTTCGGCGTGGTCATCGGCCGCCGCTTCCAGCAGGCCTGATCGCAGCGCATCGTCGAACCGGGCCCCGTTCTCTGAGCGGGCGCCCGGTTCGACGTGGCACGATGACGCCATGATCAGCACAGGGCTCGCTCGGCAGCTGCGTGATGCGGGGCTGCGCTGGAAGCCCGCGTCTGGCGACCGATTCCAGATCGACCGCAGCGAGTTCGATTCCGAGGTCTTCACCGTGAGCGAGCTCACGGTCGAGGCGCACGAGTACTCGACCGGCACCGTGCTCGGCTTCAACGGCACGACGGAGTGGGCCCTTGACTCCGTCGATGTGAACGACGCCCTCTGGCTGCCGCGCGAAGACCAGTTGCGCGACCTGCTTCGTGTCGCTTTCCGTTCGCTCGAGCGCACCGACTACGGGTACGTCGTCGCCCTCGACGTCGACGGCGACAGGCAGGTCTTCTCGAGCGTCTCGGCCCCCGAGGCCTACGGCCTCGCGCTGCTCGCTGTGCTCGATCGGGTCTCGGCCTGAGAACCTGACGCATCGACCGAGGAGTCGATGTCGAGGCCGTAGAGGGTGCGGATCGCCTCCGTCACCCGGTCACCGCGGCCCGCGGCAGCGTGGCGACGGGCGAGGGTCGACGGCGTGTGCAGCAGCACGCTCGTCAGGTGCCGCAGAGCCTCTTCGACGCGTCCATCGTCTCCACGAGCTCGTGCCCGGTCGATCTCGGCCTGCACGACGCCCAGCACGTGCTCCCGCAGGGCGACGACAGCGGGCTCGACGGAAGCCGCCGTGACATAGGAGTGGGCGGCCGCGTCGACGACAGCTCGCGCATCCTCTTCCGCCGACCAGTGCACGAGGGGCGCGTGCAGGCGGATGGTCTCGAGGTCGAGCAGCGCGATGCCCTCGAGGGTGCCGACCGCCGGGTCAACGTTACGGGGGAGTCCCAGGTCGACGATGAGAGCGCGTGTGCCACCAGGCACGTCGTCGACGCCGACGCTCAGGCGCGTCGTGCAGGTGATGACGACCTCGGCGCGCTCCAGTGCTGCGCGTAGGTCGTTGGTGGGCTCGAGCCCCTGACGCTGGGCGAAGAGTTGGGCGCGGCCCGTGGGCGAGTAGACCGTGATGCGCCGGGCGCCCCGCTCGCGCAGCGACGCCACGGTCGTCGCGGCATAGCGGCCGGTGCCGATGATGAGCACTTCGGTGGCCGACCAGTCGCTGAGACGGCTGCTAACGAGGTCGATGGCGAGGCGGGCGAGCGAGCGGCCCGTGCGGCTCGCGTCGCCTTGCGCGCGCGCGGCGCGCGCGGTGCGGATGGCCTCTTGCACGACGTGGTCGAGGCGGCCCGAGCTTGTGCCGGTCGCGCGCGCGCGGCTCGCGGCGCGGCGCACCTGCCCGGCGATCTCTTCTTCACCGACGGCGACCGAGTCGAGCCCGGCGCAGACCGAGAACAAGTGGTGCACCGCCGCGGCGTCGTCGAGCACCTCGGCGGTCGTCGAGAGGTTGCGCGCGGCCCCGCCGCCGAGCTCGGCGAGCGCTCGCTCAAAACCCTGGCGAGCAAGCGCATGGGCCGTGATCGCCGGCGCGTCGATATCGAGGTACAGCTCGACGCGGTTGCACGTCGAGATAGCGACCGCACCGCGCAGTTCGGGCGCTCCACCAGCAACGGCGTCGGCGAGCTGTGCTGGGTCGACCGCGAGCCGTTCGAGGATCTCGAACGGAGTGTTCCGATGGTTGGCGGTCACGCACAGCAGCACGAGACACCAGTGTAGGCGGGCTTTCCCCGGAAACTCTGCGGACCCCGAGGGGGTATTGACGAGTGATGCTCGAACCCACCTCCCGTCGAGATTTCTTTCACCAGGGCCGCCCTATTCTGAGGGGGTGACCCTGCCCCCCGCGCATCCGATCGTCGATGGCCGAACCGCGACCTCGCCGCTCGTGCGCGCCCTGCGCGGTGACCGTCCCGAGCGGCCGCCGGTGTGGTTCATGCGGCAGGCGGGGCGCTCGCTGCCCGAGTATCGCGCGCTGCGCGCGGGCGGCGACATGCTGCAGGCGTGCTTGACGCCCGAGCTCGCGAGCGAGATCACACTGCAGCCCGTGCGACGCCATGGTGTGGACGCCGGCATCTTCTTCAGCGACATCGTCGTGCCCGTGCTGCTCGCGGGGCTGCCTATCCGCATCGAGCCCGGGCGCGGACCCGTGCTCGACGACCCGATCCGCACGGCTTCCGACGTGCTGCGACTGCGCCCCCTCGACCCGGGCGCGCTCGACCCGATTCGCGAAGCCGTCGCGATGACCGTCGCCGAGCTCGGCTCGACGCCGCTCATCGGCTTCGGTGGGGCGCCGTTCACGGTCGCTGCGTACCTCGTCGAAGGCGGACCCTCGAAAGATCAGCAGCGTGCGCGAGCCATGATGCACGCCGACCCTCGCTCGTGGGCAGTGCTGCTCAACTGGTGCGCCGACGTGACGGGCCAGTTCGTGCGAGCGCAGGTCGAGGCGGGGGCCTCGGCCGCGCAGCTCTTCGACTCGTGGGTCGGCTCGCTGTCGGCCGTCGACTACCAGCGCCGTGTCGCCCCCCACACCAGGCGGGCGCTCGACCACTTGCGCGGTCTCGACGTGCCGCGCATCCACTTCGGTCTCGGTACCGACCGCATCCTGCCGCAGATCGCCGCCCTGGGCGTCGACGCCGTCGGCATCGACTGGCGCATCCCCCTCGACGAGGCGAGCGCGACGCTCGGAGACACGATGCCCGTGCAGGGCAACATCGACGCCGCCTTGCTGACCGCGCCCTGGCCCGTGCTGGGCGCGCACGTCGACGACGTGCTGCGCCGCGGTCGCCAGGCGCCCGCGCACATCGTCAACCTCGGGCACGGCGTGCCGTCCGACACCGACCCCGAGGTGCTCACGCGCCTCGTGCAGTACATCCACGCGGGCGAGACGACCCCGACGAGGACCGACTGGTGACAACGCCCGAACCTGTCGAGACGCTCGTCATCGGGGCGGGCATCGCCGGTCTCGTGCTCGCGCGCGAGCTCGTGCTGCAGGGCCGCCGGGTGCGCGTGCTCGAGGCCACCGACCGCGCGGGCGGGCAGGTCGCCTCTGTTGAGCTCGACGGCCTGAGCCTCGATGCTGGCGCCGAAGCCTTCGCGACGCGTGGCGGCACCGTGCGCGAGTACCTCGAGCGCATCGGCCTGGCCGACCGCATCATCGCCCCGCGCGAGGCCCCCGCCTGGTTGCATGCCGCCGCGGGGCAGACCGTGCCGCTGCCCGCAGTGAGCCTGCTCGGAATCCCTGCAGCGCCGCTCGCCGACGACGTCGTCGCGGTGGTCGGCCGTCGCGGAGCCTGGCGCGGCTTGCTGGATACCCTGCTGCCCGGCCCCGTCGGCTCGCGCCTGCCGACCGTGGGCGCCCTCGTACGGCGGCGCATGGGCGACGCCATTCTCGAGAAGCTCGTGGCGCCGGTCGTCGAGGGCATCCACTCGACGCACCCCGACGATCTGCCTGTCTCAGCAGTGCCCGGGCTCGTGCACAACCTGTTGCGCGAGAACTCTCTCGGCCGGGCCGTCGCCCGCATGCGCATCGACGCCCCGGCCGGGTCGCTCGTCGCGAGTCTCGAGGGCGGCATGTCGACCCTCGTCGACGCGCTGCTCGCCGAGCTCATGCGCTTCGGTGTGCCCGTCGAGTACGGCGCGCGCGTCGCCGAGGTGCACCCCGATCACGTCGTGCTCGCGAGCGACCGCGATGATGCCAAGCCCGAGGTGCGCCACGGCCACGTCGTCGTCGCCGCGCCCGGGCTCGTCGACCCCGCCGACGGCTCGAGCGCCCTGCAGACGGCGACGCACCTCGCGGTGCTCGTGCTCGCGCGCGATGAGCGACTCGCCGCAGCGCCGCGCGGCACGGGCGTGCTCGTCGCGCGCGGCACCAGCGTCGTCGCGCGGGCCCTCACGCACGTCACCGCCAAGTGGGCGACCGTGCAGGCCGCGGCCGACGGACGCGAGGTCGTGCGACTGAGCTACGAGCGCACCCCCACCCTCGAGCGGGCACGGCTCGATGCCGAGGCGCTGCTCGGGGTGAGCATCCCGAGCGATCGCGTGATCGCCGGCGAGATCGTGACCTGGCTGCGCGCCGGCCGCATCGCCGTGACCGACGACGGAATTCCGGTCGTGGGCGAGCAGGTCGCCGGCAGCGGCCTCGCCGCCGTGATCGCCCAGGCGCACGCGATGGCCGAACAGCTCGGCGCCCCCGACGACTCTGAGACCCTGACGAAAGAGAGCACCCCGTGAGCGAGACCCTCGCCTACACCGTCTACGTCGTGCTGCGGCGCGACCCCCAGCGCCACGCCGCGGGCGGCGGTGTGCAGGAGGCCGTCGAGGCGATCACAGCGCAGGGTGTGACCGTGCGCGGCGTCTACGACGTGAGCGGACTACGCGCCGACGCCGACATCATGCTGTGGCTGCACGGCGAGACCGTCGACGGCCTGCAGGCGGCCGTGCGCACGCTGCGCCGCGCGCCGCTGCTGCAGGACGCGCTGCCCACGTGGAATGCCATGGGCGTGCACGTACAGGCCGAATTCAGCCGCAGCCACGCGCCCGCCTTCATGCTCGGAAAAGAGCCGAAGGGCTGGCTGTGCGTCTACCCCTTCGTGCGCTCGTACGAGTGGTACTTGCTGCCCGAGGAGGAGCGCCGTGACATGCTCGCCGAGCACGGTCGTCGGGGCAGCGCCTTCACCGAGGTGCTGGCTAACACCGTGGCAAGTTTCGCGCTCGGCGATTACGAGTGGCTGCTGGGGCTCGAGAGCGACGACCCCCTCGACCTCGTCGACATGATGCGCGACCTGCGCTACACCGAGGCGCGCCGGCACGTGCGCGAGGAGGTGCCCTTCTTCACGGGGCGCCGGCTCGACGACGCGGCCCTCGACGCCGAAATTCTGGAGGTTCTGCAGTGAGCATCACCAACGGTCAGTACCCCCTCGCGGCGACGGATGCGGCGCTCGCCGAATCCGCGGGCGGCCACGTGACCGTGCCGGTCGCCTATGACGCCGTCATCCTCGCCGGGTTCGGCGGCCCCGAGGGCCAGGACGACGTCATCCCCTTCCTCCGCAACGTCACGCGCGGGCGCGGCATCCCCGACGAGCGCCTCGAGGAGGTGGCCCACCACTACCGCCACTTCGGCGGCGTGAGCCCCATCAACCAGCAGAACCGCGAGCTGCAGGCGGCGCTGCAGGCCGAGGCCGACCGCCGGGGGCTCGGTATTCCGATCTACTGGGGCAACCGCAACTGGGATCCCTACTTGCCCGAGGCCCTGCAGCAGTCCTTCGACGACGGCCACCGCACGATCCTCGGCCTCGCCACGAGCGCCTATTCGAGCTTCTCGAGCTGCCGGCAGTACCGGGAGGACTTCGCGAACGCCCTCGAGGCGACCGGGCTCTGGGGCCAGGTGCGCATCGACAAGGTGGCGCAGTTCTTCGACGCGCCGGGCTTCGTCGCGCCCTTCGTCTCCGGGGTGGTGGATGCCCTGCGCACGCTCCTCGCCGACGGCGTCGACCTGGCCGGGGCGCGCGTGCTCTTCGCGACCCACAGCATCCCCACGACCGATGCCGAGCGCAGCGGGCCGCGCGACGTCGAGTGGGGCGAGGGCGGCGCCTACGCGGCCCAGCACCTCGCCGTGAGCGGCGTCATCATGCAGCGCGCGATCGCCGCGCTGCGCGAGGAGGGCGCCGACGTGCCCGACGTCGACTGGCAGCTCGTCTACCAGAGCCGCTCGGGCCCCCCGACGCAGCCGTGGCTCGAGCCCGACATCAACGACGCGATCGCCGAGCACGCCGCGGCGGGCGCGACGACGATCGTCATGGTGCCCGTCGGCTTCGTGAGCGACCACATGGAGGTTATGTGGGATCTCGACACCGAGGCGATGGAGACGTGCGAAGAGCACGGCGTTCGCGGCCTGCGCGTGCCGACCCCGGGCGTCGACCCCGTCTACGTGAGCGGGCTCATCGATCTCGTCGAGGAGCGGCTGCGCGGTACCGCACCCGCCGACCGCGTGCGCGAGACGACGCTCGGCCCCTGGTACGACGTGTGCCGCCCCGGCTGCTGCGAGAACGTGCGCGCGGGCTTCAAGCCCGCGATCTCGGGGCTCGAGCCGTGACGCCGGGTTCAGCAAGCACGACGGCGCCGATCCGCCTCGGCACGCGCGGCTCTGCCCTCGCGCTCGCGCAGTCGCAGCGCGTCGCCGACTCGATCGCGGCGCGCACCGGCAGCCCCGTCGAGCTCGTGACGATCTCGACGCTCGGTGACCGCTCGACCGCTCCGCTCGAGAGCCTGGGCGGCGCGGGCGTCTTCGTGACGGCCGTGCGCGAGGCCCTGCTCGCGGGGGAGTGCGACCTGGTCGTGCACTCGCTCAAGGACCTGCCGACGGCCTCGCACCCCGAGCTCACTCTCTCGGCGATTCCGAAGCGGGTGGATGCTCGCGACGCGCTCGTGGCGCGCGACGCTGCGACGCTCGAGCAGTTGCTGCCCGGCGCTCGCGTCGGCACCGGGTCTCCCCGGCGCCGCGCGCAGCTGCGGAGGCGGCGCGACGACCTCGAGGTCGTCGACCTGCGCGGCAACGTCGACACGCGCATCGGCCGTGTGCTCGGCGACCGCGAGGGGGTCGAGGCCGACCTCGACGCCGTCGTGCTCGCCGTCGCCGGTCTCGAGCGCCTCGGGCGCGACGACGTGATCACCGAGCATCTCGGTATCGCTGGCTGGCCGACCGCGCCGGGACAGGGAGCCCTTGCCGTCGAGACGCTCGCGAGCGTCTCGGGCCCGTTGCGCTCGGCCCTGCAGGGCATCGACCACCCCGCGACGCGCACGAGCGTCGAGGCCGAGCGCGCCGTGCTTCGCCTGCTCGAGGCCGGCTGCTCGGCCCCGCTCGGCGCCCACGCCTTCATCGACGGCGGCATGCTCTTCCTGGCCGCGCGCGTCTATTCCGAGGCGGGCGAGCAGGTATCGGCCGCCCACGCCCTCTACGTCGACGACACCCGCACGCCCGGTGAGGATGCCGCGAAGCGCGTGGTCGACGAGCTGCTCGAGCTGGGGGCCGCCGACCTCGCGCCGATGGGCGGCGCGCGGTGAGCGCGCCCCCGTCGGAGAAGGCGGGCGACCTGCACCCGGGCATTCGTCCCCGCCGCCTGCGCGCGACGGCCGCCCTGCGTGGTCTCGTGCGCGAGACCGAGGTGAGGCCGCACCAGCTCGTGCTGCCGGTGTTCGTGCGCGAGGGCCTCGAGGCCCCGCAGCCGATCGCCTCGATGCCGGGTGTCGATCAGCACTCGCTCGACAGCGTTCGCGCCATCGCCGCGCGCGCCGCCGCCGCGGGGCTCGGCGGCATCATGCTCTTCGGTGTGCCCGAGCGGCGCGACGCGATCGGCTCGGGTGCGACCGACCCCGAGGGCATCCTGAACGTCGCCGCCCGCGCAGTCGTCAGCGAGGTCGGTGACGCGCTGGTCGTGCAGACCGACCTGTGCCTCGACGAGTCCACCGACCACGGGCACTGCGGGGTGCTGGATGCCCAGGGCCGCGTCGACAACGATGCGAGCCTCGAGCGCTACGCGGCCATGGCGGTCGCGCAGGCCGAGGCCGGCGCGCAGCTGCTCGGGCTCAGCGGCATGATGGACGGCCAGACTCGCGTCGCCCGTGCCGCGCTCGATGCGGCGGGCCATAGTGATGTTGCCCTGCTCGCCTACTCGGCCAAGTACGCCTCGGCGTTCTACGGTCCCTTCCGCGACGCTGTCGAGTCGCAGCTGCAGGGCGATCGCCGCACCTACCAGCTCGACCCGGCGAACGCGCGTGAGGGTGTGCGCGAGGCAGCGCTCGACGTGCAGGAGGGCGCCGACCTCGTCATGGTCAAGCCCGCGCTTGCCTACCTCGACGTGCTGCGCCGTGTCGCCGACGCCTCGCCCATACCGGTGTGGGCGTACATGGTCTCGGGCGAGCACGCCATGATCGCCGCCGCCGCGGCGAACGGTTGGATCGACGGTGATCGCGCGCAGCTCGAGGCGCTCATCTCGATTCGACGTGCGGGCGCCGACGCAGTGCTCAGCTATGCAAGCCTCGATCTCGTCGAGAGAGGACTCATCACATGACTCGCTTCGTCTCCGGCCGCACTCCCACCACCAATACGCTCGAGACGAATGCGGGGGCCTTCGAGCGTGCGCTGCGGGTCACGCCCGGCTGCGTCAACTCGCCCGTGCGCGCGTTCCGCGCGGTCGGCGGCACCCCTGTCTTCCTGGCGAGCGGCCGCGGCGCCTACGTGACCGATGTCGAGGGCACCGAGTACGTCGACCTCGTGGGGCAGTGGGGTCCGGCGCTGCTCGGCCACGCGCATCCCGAGGTCATCGCCGCCGCGCACGCCGCGGTCGACCGGGGGCTCGGGTTCGGCGCCGCGTCGACGGGCGAGGTGGAGCTCGCCGAACTCGTGCTCGACCGGCTGACGCTCGGCAAGGGCGCCACCGAGCGGCGCGCGATCGAGAAGCTGCGCCTCGTCTCGACGGGCACCGAGGCAACGATGACGGCGATCCGCCTTGCGCGCGGTGCCACCGGTCGGCCGCTGCTCGTGAAGTTCGCCGGGCACTACCACGGCCACTCCGACTCGCTTCTGTCGGAGGCTGGCTCAGGAGTCGCGACGCTCGGCATCCCGGGCTCGGCTGGCATCACGCCCGAGACCGCGGCGCAGACGATCGTGATCCCCTACAACGACGAGGATGCTCTTGCGGCGGTCTTCGCCGCGCACGGCGACCGCATCGCCGCGGTCATCACCGAGGCCGCCGCCGCGAACATGGGCGTCGTGCCGCCGAAGCCCGGCTTCAACCGGCTGCTCGCCGACACCGCGCACACGCACGGCGCTCTGCTCATCAGTGACGAGGTCATGACGGGCTTCCGCTCGACGGCGGCCGGCTGGTGGGGGCTCGAAGAGCGGCAGGGCGTGCCGTACGACGCCGACCTCACGACCTTCGGCAAGATCATCGGCGGCGGCCTGCCGCTCGCGGGCCTCGGCGGCCGCGCGGACGTGCTCGACCTGCTCGCGCCGCTTGGTCCGGTCTACCAGGCGGGCACACTGAGCGGAAACCCCGTGGCCGTCGCGACGGGGGCCGCGATGTTGCGCGGCGCCGACGAGGTGGTCTACGAGCACCTGCCGCGCGCAGCCCGTGCGATCGGCGACGGCCTATCAGCGGCGCTGACCGCTGAGGGTGTCGAGCACGTGGTCGCCTGGGCGGGTTCGCAGTTCTCGATCTTCTTCCGAGCGGATGCTCCGCAGAACTACGCCGAGGCGCAAGATCAAGCGACCTGGCGTTTCGGGCCCTTCTTCCACGAGATGCTCGATCACGGGGTCTCACTGCCGCCGAGCGTCTACGAGGCGTGGTTCGTCTCGGCCGCGCACGACGATGCGGCGATCGAGAGGGTGCTCTCGGCCGCGCGGCCTGCTGCCCGGGCTGCTGCAGCCGCCGCGCGAGTGTAGACGATACCGCGCGGCCTGGGAATCCCCTCCGTATCGCTGGTGAGGGGCAGGGGGGTTCGCAGTACGCTGGGGGCGCCACCGCGATCTCGCCGAACCGGTCGGGTGGCGTGAGGAGATCGACATGAGAGGCAAGATTCTGTTCGCCGCCGGCCTGGCCGTCGGCTATGTGCTCGGCACCCGTGCTGGCCGCGAACGCTACGACGAGATCAAGCGCGCCGCCGACTCGTTCTGGAACAGCCCGCGCGTCAAGCGCCGCGTCGACCAGGTCGAAGACTTCGTGAAGGAGAAGGCCCCCGAGGTCGCCGAGTTCGTCTCGGATGGCGCGAAGAAGATCGTGAACCAGGTCACCGGCGCATCGTCGAAGAAGCCTGCAGCGAAGCCGGCCGCGAAGTCGAGCACGTCGTCGTCCGCCACGGCGAAGAAGCCCGCGACTCGGTCGAAGGCGGCGAGCTCCGGCTCGTCGTCGTGACCTGCAGGGCGCGATCACGATGACCACCCCTGAGAGTTCTCCGCGCGAACGGCGCGGCCTCTTCACGCTCATCGCCGACATCCCCGGCCTGATTCGCGAGCTCATCGCCGCTGAGATCGAGTCGCTCAAGGCTGAAGTGGTCGGCAAGCTCAAGGCCGCCGGCATCGGCGCGGGCTTTCTCGTCACGGCGGGCGCGTTCGCTTTCTTCGCCGTGCTCGTGCTGACGGCTGCTGGCGTGCTCGCCCTGGCCCTCGTGGTGCCCGCGTGGGCGGCCGCGCTGATCGTGGGCGCAGCGCTTCTGCTGCTCGCGGGCATCGCCGCCGCGATCGGGGTCGCACAGCTGAAGCACGGGGTGCCGCCGACCCCCACCGAGACCATCGAGAGTGTGAAAGAAGATGTGCGCGTTGTGCGCGGCATCAGAAAGCGAGACAGATCATGAGCGACACCGTGTCGAACACCGTTGAGAGCGCCCGTGCCAAGCTCGAGCAGACCCTCGACGCTATCGACGAGCGCCTCGACGTCAAGAAGCAGGCGAGCGAGCTCACCCACCGGGTGAAGAGCTCGTACGAGTCGAACCCCGTGCCGTGGATCATCGGCGCCACCGCGGCAGCCGTCGCCGTCGTGGGTCTGGTCGCCTGGGCGATCTTCAGCGACGACTGAGCCCTTCGAGCGCTGCGCTCGATTATGACTCTCGTGCCGAGAGAGTCATCATGGAGTGATGTCTTTTCTGCCTGAGGTGACCATCGAGCGCACGCCCACCGGCGCGCTGCCGGTGATCAAGCCGCTTCTCGGCTGGCGCGTGCTCGTACCCCGCGGCGGCAAGTGGGGCGACGGCATCGCAGCGCAGCTGCGGTCGCTCGGCGCGACGCCCGTCATCGCGCCCCTCATCAACTTCGCAGGCAGCGACGACCCCGATCGCCTCGCCGACGAGCTCGCCGCTCTGCAGCGCGGCGAGGTCGAGTGGCTCGTCGTCACGAGCGCGACAACCGTCGACGTGCTCGTGGGGCACGGAGTGAGCATCCCCGAATCGACGCGCGTCGCCGCCGTCGGCGAGACGACCGCGCACGCTCTGCAGCTGGCCGGCTACCCGGTCGACTTCGTGCCGAGCGATCACTCGGCGCGCGGGCTCGTCAAGGAGTGGCCCGCCGCCGAGGTGCACGGCCGCGTGCTCGTGCCGCAGTCGCAGATCGCCGAGCCGACGCTCGTGAGCGGTCTGCTCGAGCGGGGCATCGATGCCCGGTTCGTCACGGCGTACCGCACGGTGGGCGTCGAGGCTCCCGCCCAGGTCGTGCGCGACGTCGCCGAGGGGCGCATCACGGGCCTCATCATCAGCTCGGGCAGTGTTGCGCGCCAGGTGGCGGAGCAGTTTGCACCGCTGCCCGACTGCACCGCCGTCGTCTGCATCGGCCCCCGCACGGCGTTCGACGCCCGTGCCGCCGGGCTCACGGTGCACCGCATTGCGGAAGAGCGATCGAGCCAGGCACTCGTGCGGGCGCTCGCCGACTACGCGATGGACCCCGACGACAACTGCCCGCCGGTCGTGCCCTAGCCGTTGACCACGAGGGCGGCGATCGCGAGCAGCGGCACGCCACCCTGCGCGAGAGCGATCGGCAGCATGCGCCTCGGCGCGGTGACGGCCAGCGCGATGCCGGCGAGCGCCATGAGCGAGCATCCGACGATGACGACGACGATGCCGATGCCCCACGAGTCGCGCGCCAGCACCAGGATGATGCCCACCAGCACCACGAGCGCGAGCCCCAGGTTGTAGACCCCCTGGTTGACGGCGAACAGGCGCAGCGGCGCCGAGTCGTTCTCAGGGCGCACGCCGAAGATGCGCCGCCCGAGGGGCAGGCGGAAGAGCACGCTCTCGAGCACGAAGAACGCGAGGTGCAGCACGGCGGCCATGGCGGCGAGCACGAGGCCGATGATGAGCAGCGCGGTCATGGGAGGTCTCCGATCGATACCGAGAGTCGCCCCCGCACCCGGCCGGCGAGCAACTCGGCGGCCGCGGAGCGCGCCTCGGCGAGGGGGATGGGTCGAGCGATGCGATCGACGATGACCGCATCGAGGTCGGTCGCCAGCCGCCGCCAGGCCTGCTGGCGCAGCGGGAGGGCGGAGACCGTCGAGTTGACGCCGAGCAGGGCGACACCGCGCAAGATGAACGGCATGACCGTGGTCTCGAGGGCGGCGGAGGCCGCGTTGCCGCAGGCCACGGCGGCGCCGCCCTGCCGCAGCTGAGCGAGTGCCGTCGCGAGCGAGCGCCCGCCGACGGTGTCGACGACCGCGTCGAAGCGCTGCGACTCGAGCGGGCGCGATTCGCGGTCGAGCTCGCCGCGGTCGATGACGGTCGAGGCCCCGAGCTCGTGCAGGTCGGCTGCGTGCTCGGCGCGGCCGGTCGACGCGGTGACGGTGAAGCCGGCGCGCGCGAGCAGGGCGATGGCGAAGCCTCCGAGTCCACCGCTGGCGCCGGTCACGAGCACGTCGCCCTCGGTGATGGCGTGCCGCTCGAGCGCGAGCACGGCGAGCATGGCCGTGAAGCCGGCGGTTCCGATGCCGGCTGCGTGGGCATCCGTGAAGACAGGCGGAGTGGCGACGAGGGTGTCGCCGTCGAGAACGGCGCGGCCCGCGAGGCCGCCGTGCCGCGTCTCGCCGGCACCCGCACCATTGAGCAGCACGCGGTCGCCGGCCACCCACGCCGCGTGCGTCGAGGCGGCGACCGTGCCGACCACGTCGATGCCGGGCACGAGGGGCGAGATGCGCGCGACACCGGGGTTGCCGCTGAAGGCGAGAGCGTCTTTGTAGTTGAGGCTCGACCACGTGACATCGACCGTCACGTCACCGCCCTGGTCGGCGGGTGGGTGCAGGGCGTCGTCGTCGAGGTCGACGAGGGCTACGGTGGCGTCGCCACCCTCAGCGGCGCTGCGGGTGATCTGCCAGCCGAGAGTCATGCGAGCCAGCCTAGGCCGCTCCGCACCGCGCGGCGAGGGCTCAGCCGAAGAGCAGAGCGGCCTCGTCGTAGCGCTCTTGCGGCACCGTCTTGAGCTTGCCCAGGGCCGCCTCGAACCCGACGGGCACGATGTCAGTGCCGCGCAGCGCCACCATCGAGCCCCACGCCTGATCGTTGACGAGGCTGATCGACGCCATGCCGAGCCGCGTGGCGAGCACGCGGTCGAACGCGCTCGGGGTGCCGCCGCGCTGAATGTGGCCGAGTGTCGTTGCGCGAGTTTCGATGCCCGTGCGCTGCTCGATCATCGGGGCGATGAGCTCGCCGATGCCGCCCAGCCGCGGCCGGCCGAAAGCATCGAGGCCGCGCTCGGAGTGCGGCTCGTCGGCGCCGTCGAGCGTGAAGCCCTCAGCGACCACGACGAGCGGGGCGCGGCCGCGGTCGTGGGCGCGCATGACCCAGGTGCAGAGCTGCTCCATGCTGGTGTTCTGCTCGGGGATGAGAATGGCGTGCGCACCCGCGGCCATGCCCGAGTGCAGGGCGATCCAGCCGACGTGGCGACCCATGACCTCGGCCACCATGCAGCGGTTGTGGGCGTCGCCCGTGGTGCGAAGGCGATCCATCGCCTCGGTCGCGATCTGCACGGCGGTGTCGAAGCCGAAGGTGTAGTCGGTGGCGTCGAGGTCGTTGTCGACCGTCTTCGGCACGCCGACGATGCGCACGCCCTCGTCGGTGAGGCGCTTCGCGGCCGCGAGCGTGCCTTCGCCACCGATGGCGATGAGCGCGTCGAGCTCGTTGGCGGCGAAGACCTCGTTGACGCGGTCGACGCCGCCGATGCCCTCGAAGGGGTTGGTGCGACTCGTGCCGAGAATGGTGCCGCCCTGCTTCGAGATGCCCTTCACCTCGTGCCGGCCGAGCGGCACGGTGTGGTTCTCGACCACGCCCTTCCAGCCGTCTTTGAAGCCGACGAAGTCGTGGCCGTGCACCGTCGTGCCGGTGAGCACGGCGGCGCGGATGACCGCGTTGAGGCCGGGGGCGTCGCCGCCGGAGGTGAGCATTCCGATGCGCATGGTTCCATCATGGCCGCTCGGGGCGCGCCGCGCGAAAGCGAGCGGGGCCCGCGCCTTTCTCGGCGCATCCGAGGCGATGCGCACTACCGTGAGGGCACCCGCACCGCTGGCGCCCGACGGAGGATGCATGACCGACTCGACCGCCCTGCTCGCACTGGCTGATGAGCAGTACGTGCTGCTGACGACGACGCGCAGAACGGGAGTAGCCGTGCCGACTCCGGTGTGGGTCGCGCGCGACGGAGACACTCTCGTCGTGACGACCGGGGCCGAGTCGGGCAAGGTCAAGCGCCTGCGGCACACGCCCCGGGTGACGCTGCAGGCGTGCGACCGGGCAGGCACTCCCCACGCGGCGGCACCGGTCATCGAGGCGCATGCGACCGTGCATGACGATGCCGCGTCGCGAGACCGTCTCGACGCGGCCCTGAGCGAGAAGTACGGTGTGCAGTACGCGGCGATCCGTGCCATGGGAAAGCTGCGCGGCCGGCGCGCGAACGAGTCGGTCGTCGTGCGTCTCAGCGCCGTATCGAAGGAGCCGTCGTGACTGCATCGCCCTACCCGACCCCCGCCCCGCCCGTGCCCGGCCGCACCATGGGCATCGTCTCGCTCGTGCTGTCGATCATCGGCCTGCACGTGGTCGGCATCATTCTCGGATTCGTCGCTCTCACGCAGTCGAAACGCGCGGGGCAGAAGAACGGCTTCGCCGTGGCGGGCATCATCGTCGGTTTCGTGCTGCTGGTGCTGAGCATCATCGTCATCGGGCTGGCCGTGGCAGGCGGGTTCGCGTTCTGGGGCTTCATCACCGAGGCGTGCCGTGATCTCGGCTCGGGCGTCTGGGTAGTCGACGGCATCACCTATTCGTGCCCCTGAGGTCTGAGCAGAAAGTACTCTTCTGCAGGGTGCCCGCTGAACACTACGATTCGAGCGAACGGAGCCAACCCGGTTCCCCACCCCGCAGGAGCAACCATGACCGACGCACCTCCTCCTAGCCCCGCCTACGCCGCAGCATCGCCCGCCCCCGTCAACCCCGGCAAGACCATGGGCATCGTCGCCCTGGTGCTCTCGATCATCGGTCTGCACCTGATCGGCGTCATCGTGGGCTTCATCGGTCTCAACCAGTCGAAGAAGGCCGGCCAGAAGAACGGGTTCGCGCTCGCCGGCATCATCATCGGCTTCATCGGCATGATCATCGTGCTCGCACTCATCATCGGCGGCGGCGCCCTGTTCGGCAGCCTCTTCGGCGGTCTCACTCAGGTCTGCGCCGAGCTCGGCACGGGCGTCTGGGAGGTCAACGGCGTCACCTACACGTGCCCGTAGTGACAGCGGGCTGACCTAGCCTGGTCGCGTGGTCGTCGCGACTCCGGATGCTGAGCTCGAGTTCGAGCCGTCGGAGCCGCGCGATCTCGCGGCCACGCTCGGCTTCATCCGGCGCGGACGCGGCGACCCGACGCTGCACACCGCCGAGGGGCCGGGAGCGTGGCGCGAGGTCTGGCGCGCTCAGTGCACGCCCGAGGGTGCAGCGACGCTGCGGCTGATCGTCGACGGGCGGCTGGTGCGCGCGCAGGCCTGGGGTCCGGGCGCGCCGTGGAGCGTCGCTCGAGCACCGCACCTCATCGGCGAGCACGACGATTGGAGCGGTCTCGACGCTCTGCTCGCCGAGCGCGACGACCCGGCGTCGAGCGCGCTCGCCCGCGTGCGGCGCCGCACCCGCGGGCTTCGCCTGACGAGCACGGGCGTCGTGCTCGAAGCGTCCGTGGCCGCGGTGCTCGAGCAGAAGGTGACAGGCGTCGAGGCGCGACGTGCGTGGCGCACGCTGGTGCGGCAGCACGGCGAGCGGGCGCCGGGCCCCGCACCCGAGGGGCTCACCGTCATGCCCGACGGGGTGGGGTGGCGCAGCATCCCCGACCACGACTGGCATCGCGCGGGGGTGGGCCCGCAGCGCATGGCGACCATTCGCCGGGTCGCCGCGGTGGCGTCGTCGCTCGACCGGCTGAGCGAGCGCGAGCCGACGGCGCTCGTGAGCGCGTTGCGGTCGATACCGGGCGTGGGCGAGTGGACCGTCGCCGAAGTGCTGCAGCGCTCGCACGGCCACCCCGACCTGCTGAGCGTGGGCGATGCGCACCTGCCGCACGTGATCGGCACCTGGTTCACGGGAGACCGCACGGACGACGCCGGCATGCTCGAGCTTCTCGCCCCGTGGGCCGGGCATCGGCAGCGCGTTGTGCGAGTCATCACGTCGCTCGGCGTCGAAGCGCCCCGCTTCGGTGCGAAGGCCACGATCGAGGATCACCGCGGGCGCTGAGCACCTATCGTGGCGCCGTGAACAAACTCTTCCGGTTCTGGTGGGTGCTCTGGCGCGCTCGGCGCGCGGCAGCGCTCGCCCCGACCGACGTCGGCACGGTGCGCTTTCGCGTGCTGCCGAACGACCTCGACCTGCAGCGCCACATGAACAACGGCGTCTACCTCTCACTCATGGATCTGGGGCGCATCGACCTCATGGTGCGCTCGGGCGTCTGGAGCGAGCTCACCCGGCGCGGCTACTATCCCGTCATCGTGAGCTCGACCATCACCTACCGCCGTTCGCTCGAGCTGTGGCAGACCTACGAGCTCGAGAGCCGCATGGTCGGCATCGATGACATCGCCGGCTATGTCGAGCAGCGCTTCGTGCGCGACGGCGAGATCTGCGCTCGAGCCGTCATCAAGGCGCGATTCTTGAAGAAGAGCGGCGGCGTCGTGCCGATTCCCGAGCTCGCCGAGCTGTTCGGCCTCGACCCCGACAATCACCCGCTGCCGGAGTGGCTCGCCGACTGGAGCGGCAACGCCGCCCTGCCCTCGCGCCGCGAGCCCGCGCCGAGCGTGTGGGAGTAGACCCGCGTCAAGGGGTACACGCGGGTCGCCCGGGCGCGCTACCGTGCGGTCATGACTGACGACGACCGCCGCCCCCGCTCTGTCTACGGTGTCGGCGCCGAGCCCGAGGTGCAGGCTTCTCTCGCGAACGAACGCACGGCTCTGTCGTGGATTCGCACGGGCATGGCCCTCGTCGCCGGAGGAGTCGCGCTCGCGACCCTCTCGAGCTTCGGCGATCTGCCGCTCGTCATCCTCGCGATCGCCGGTCTTGCGAGCCTCGGCGGGGCTGCTCTCGGCATCTGGGCGCTCGTCTCGTGGCGCCGCACCGAGCGCGCCCTGCGGCTGCGTCAGCCTCTGCCCGAGCCCTCGGTACTGCCCTGGGTCGTGGCAGGAGTCGTCGCCGTCGGCCTGCTGCTCGCCGGCATCACGGCCTTCCAGGCGATCGAGCTGGTGCGATGATCGGGCGATCATCATGAGCACTGCGGATGCTCGCCGCGCGCCCGTCGATCGCACGAGCCTCTCGTGGCAGCGTACGGCGATGCACGCCGCCATCGTCGCGCTGTTCGCCGCGGTCACCTCGTTCCAGCTCGGTGAGCCCGCCGTCGCCATCTCGGCCGCGGTGCTCGCGGGCGTGACGATCATCGTCGGCGCGACGACCCCGCGCGTCACGCGCTCTGATGTCGAGCAGCGCGACCCCTGGATGCTCATGGTGCGCACCGTCGTCGTGCTCGGCGCCTCGGCGCTCGTGGCCCTGATGCTCGTGGTGGCGGTCGCCCTCGAGCTCTGAGTAGATCAGCGGCTCTCGAGCACGGCCATCGCGGCGTTGTGGCCGGCGATGCCGCTGACGGCTCCGCCGCGGCGCGCGCCTGAGCCGCAGAGCAGCACGCCGGGCAGACCGGTGTCGACGCCCCAGCGCTGCGCCGGGGTGTCGAGCGGTGCGCCGTTCTCGACCCAGGGCCAGCCGAGGTCGCCGTGGAAGATGCTGCCCCCGGGCAGCCGCAGCGCGTGCTCGAGGTCGCGCGTCGTCTTGGTCTCGACGCACGGGTTGCCGTTCGCGTCGGTGAGCAGAAGCGACTCGATGGGCTCGGCGAGTACCGAGTCGAGCGAGTCGAGCACCGCGCGCTGCAGGGTCGCGCGCATCGCGTCGTTCGTGGTCTCGGTGATCAGCCGGTCGGGGGTGTGCAGGGCGAAGACCGTGAGCGTCTGCGCCCCGCTCGCGCGCAGCTCAGGACCGAGAATGCTGGGGTCGGTGAGCGAGTGGCAGTAGATCTCGGCGGGCACCGGGTCGGGCACGCGGCCGGCGACGGCCGCGTCGTGCGCGGCCTGCAGCTGCGTGAAGGTCTCGTTGATGTGGAACGTGCCGCCGAAGGCTGCGGCAGGGTCGAGCGCAGCATCCCGCAGCCGGGGCAGCCGGCTCAGCAGCAGGTTGACCTTGACCTGGGCGCCCTCCGCGGGCGGTGCGGCAAGGCCGTGGTCGGATGCTCCCACCCCGCCGCCCGCCGCGAGCAGCCGCGCGAGCTCGTGCGGCGAGCAGTTGACGAGCACGTGCTCGGCGGCAGTGGCGTGCTCGACGCCCGCGCCGTCGACCCAGTGCACGACGCGGTCGGGCGCGAGCGAGGTGACCTCGGCGCTCGTCGTGAGCGTCGCGCCCGCGAGCCGCGCGGCCCGCTCGAGCTCGCCCGAGACGGCGCCCATGCCGCCGACCGGAACATTCCAGTCACCCGTGCCGCCGCCGATGACGTGGTACAGAAAGCAGCGGTTGGCGAGCAGCGACTCGTCGTCGTTCGGGGCGAAGGTGCCGATGAGCGCATCGGTGTAGACGACGCCGCGCACGAGGTCGTTCTGGAAGGTGTCGGCGATCGTGCGGCCGACGGGCTGCTCGATGAGCGACCGCCAGAGGGCATCGTCGCCGACCGCGGCCCGCGCCTCGTCGCGCGTCAGCAACGGGTCGGTCACCGTCGGGAACAGGGCTCGCGCCAGGTGGGCGGTGCCCTCGTAGAACGTCGCCCACGCGAGGGCGTCCTCCGAAGCGCCGAGGGCAGCGAAGCTGTCGGCGGTCGCGAACGGATCCTGGTTGTCGACCAGCAGGCCGCCGTCGCCTCCCGGTACGGGCGTGTACGAGCTGTAGCGGCGCGGGGCGAGCGCGATCTGCAGCCCGAGGTCATCGATAATGCGCTGCGGCAGCAGGCTCACGAGGTACGAGTATCGACTCAGGCGAGCATCCACGCCCGCGAAGGCCTCGGCCGAGATCGCGGCGCCGCCGAGCACGTCGAGACGCTCGAGCACCTGCACGTCGAGGCCGGCCTGCGCCAGGTAGGCGGCGGCGGTGAGGCCGTTGTGGCCCCCGCCGATGATGACGACGTCGCGGCGTTCGGTCACGGATGCTCCCCTTCGAGTGCGGCGTTCTCTCGCGCCGCCCGGCCAGCCTACGTCGACGTGCTCGATCGGGTGAGACCGTGCTGCCCGCACGAGCGCCCGCGGCGCCTCATCGCTACGATGGGGCGTGGCACCCCGAGTGCCCTCGCGCGGTCGATGACGAAGTGCTCGTCTGACACATTCGCGGAGAGGACTGGCATCGGCCAGGACACGTCCGCGGTGGAGATTGCGCAACCGACCCCGACCGGGGTGGTTGTGTTCACCATGCCGCGAATGCGGCGCGAGAGAAAGGCGGGTCACCATGCCCACGACGAAGCCCGACAAGGCCCAGCAGGATCTCGAGGCGGTTCTGGCGAAGATCGCCGAATGGCCAGAGCCGTTCACCACGATCGGCACTCGATTGCACGACACGATCGTCAACGCCGGCCCCAAGCTGAAGCCGCGCATCTGGTACGGCATGCCCGGGTACGCCACAGCCCGCAGCGCACCCGTCATGGTGTTCTTCCGCCTCGATGACGGTGTAATGTCGCTGGGTCTGTCGGAGAAGGCGACGGTCGAACGCGAGGTCGACAGCACCCTACGACCCAGCGCCTGGTTCCTCGACGAGGTCGACGACCGCACGCTCGCGAAGGTCGCGGAGACGGTGCGCATAGCGTTCTCCTGATCGCGCGCGCTCGCGCTGAGCGGTGGCTCACACGAGGGAGCCGACCGCCCGGGCGAGAACCTCCCTCACGGCGACGATCGCCGGTCGAGCCGCCGAGGAGACCCGCGTCGCAGTGAAGACTGAGCGATGCGGGTCTCCGTCGAGCGTGAGCAGGGGAACCCGTGGTGCTGCGCCACCCCAGACGAGGTCGGGCAGCAGGGCGACAGCGTGGCCCGTCTCGACGAGTCGGATGTGGGCTTGCAGGTCGGCGGTCTCGAAGCGCACGTCGGGTTCGAAGCCCGCGAGTCGGCACTGCTGCTCTGCCCAGTGGCGTGACGCGGTGCCGCGAGGCTCCATGACCCACGCCGAACGGGCTGCCTCGGCGAGCGAGTGGATGCTGCTGCCGACCGACACCCCGAGCTTCAGCCCGTCGTGCACGAGGGGCACCCGGTCGAGCTCGTGACGCCGCGGGGCGGCGTGCGCCGGGTACTCCTCGGCAATGACGAGATCGAACTCGCGGGCCCACACCTCGTCGAGCGCGCTCTCGGGCTCGCGCTGCGTGATCTCGACCCGCAGCTGCGGGTACTCCTCGGCGAGCAGCGACAGCGCGCGCGGCACGATGCCGAGCGCCGCCGACTGGAAGACGGCGAGCCGCACGGTGCCGGTGACCTCGTTGCTCGTGCCGACGAGCGAAGTCTCGAGCCGCTCAAGATCGTCAAGCAGGGCGCTCGACCCGTCGACGAGCACGTGGCCCGCGGGCGTGAGGTGCACGCGCCGCCCCGACCGCTCGAGCAGGGCGACGCCGACCTCGCGCTCGAGCAGGCTGAGCTGCTGCGAGATGGTCGAGGGGCTGTACGACAGCGCGCGAGCGACGGCGTGCAGGGTGCCGCGGCGGTGCACCTCGCGCAGCAGGCTGACGCGACGCAGGTCGAGCATGGGTGTCCCTCGGCTTATTGTTCGGCTTTGTCGAACAGAAGTGTACGGCGATCATCACTTTTCGTGCACAACATCGAGGGCCAGACTGTACTCATGACTCTCGACCGCTCCACTGCCGCTCGCGACGCCGACTCGGGCGACGCCGACTCTGCCGTCGGCCTGGTGCGGCAGTGGCTGCGCCAGACCGAGGGCGTGAAGCCCGACGCGAGCGCTGCGCGCCTCGGCGGGCTGCTGCAAGACCCGGTGGGGCTCGACTTCGCGATCGGCTTCGTCGACCGGGTGGCGCGGCCCGACGACCTGCGCGTCGCGGGCCGCAACCTCGAAGAGCTCGCGCGGAGCATCCCGAGCTTTCTGCCGTGGCCTCTGCGGGTGCTCATCGCGATCGGCGGCCCCCTCGCCCGCCTGCTGCCCTGGCCGATCGTGCCCATCGCACGGCGCGTGCTGCGCGGCATGGTCGGGCACCTCGTCATCGACGCGACGCCGAACCGACTCGGCCGCACGCTCGAGCGGCTGCGCGGCGAGGGCGACCGCCTCAACATCAACCTGCTGGGTGAGGCAGTGCTCGGCGACGCCGAGGCCGACCGCCGCCTCGCGGGCATCACCGAGCTCGTCAAGCGCCCCGACGTCGACTACGTCTCGGTCAAGGTGTCGGCCATCGTCAGCCAGCTGAGCATGTGGGCGTTCGACGAGACCGTCGAGCGCGTCGTCGAACGACTCACGCCGCTCTACGACACCGCAGCACTCGGCGTGAACCCCACGTTCCTGAACCTCGACATGGAGGAGTTCCGCGACCTCGACCTGACGATCGAGGTGTTCCAGCGGCTGCTCGACCGGCCGGCCCTCAAGAACTACGAGGCCGGCATCGTGCTGCAGGCCTACCTTCCTGAGGCGCTGCCCGCGCTCGACCGCCTCACGTCGTGGGCGCAGGCGCGTCGCGCTGCCGGAGGCGCGGGCATCAAGGTGCGCGTCGTCAAGGGCGCCAACCTCGCCATGGAGCGGGTGGATGCTGCGCTGCACGATTGGCCTGTGGCCGTGCTGCCCAGCAAGCGCGACAGCGACGCGAATTACAAGCGCGTGCTCGACGCCGCGCTGCGCGCCGACAGAGTGGACGCGGTGCGCATCGGCCTCGCCGGCCACAACCTCTTCGACATCGCGTGGGCGTGGAAGCTCGCCGAAGGGCGCGGGGTCACCGAGGGCGTCGAGGTGGAGATGCTGCTCGGCATGGCGCCCGACCAGGCAGACGCCGTGCGCCGCACGGTCGGGCACCTGCTGCTGTACACGCCCGTCGTGCATCCGAGCGACTTCGACTCGGCCATCAGCTACCTCATTCGCCGACTCGAAGAGAACGCGAGCACCGACAACTTCTTGTCGGGCGTGTTCGAGCTCACGAGCTCGCCTGAGATCTTCGAGCGCGAAGAGCAGCGCTTCCGCGACTCGCTCTCGGCCTTCGAGGCCGCACCCGGGGCGCCCGTGCGCCACCGTGTGCAGAACCGCCTCGACGAGCGGCCCCTCGACCAGTACGACGCGCTGCCCGTACCGGGAGGCGTGCGCTCGGGCTTCGAGAACGCGGCCGACACCGACCCGGCACTGCCGAGCAACCGCGAGTGGGGCCGCGCCATTCTGCAGCGCGCGCAGACCACCACGCGCGGGCAAGCGCTCGTCGACGCGAGCGGAGTCGCCTCGGTCGGCGCGATCGAGCGCATCGTCGCCGAGACTCGCGAGGCCGGCGCAGGGTGGGCTGCGCGGTCGGTCGACGATCGCGCGGGCATCCTGCACCGCGCTGGTCGCATGCTCGCCGCGCGCCGCGCCGACCTGCTCGAAGTGATGGCGGCCGAAGCGGGCAAGACGCTCGCCGAGGGCGACCCTGAGGTCAGCGAGGCCATCGACTTCGCGCACTACTACGCCGAGAGCGCGCGCGACCTGGCCCGCATCGACGATGCGACGTTCACGCCCGTGCGATTGACGCTCGTCGTGCCGCCGTGGAATTTTCCCGTCGCGATTCCCGCCGGGGGAGTGCTCGCGGCGCTCGCCGCAGGCAGCGCCGTGATCATCAAGCCCGCGCCGCAGGTGCGCCGCAGCGCCGCCGTCATGGTCGAGGCGCTGTGGGATGCCGGGGTGCCGCGCGACGTGCTGCGCTACGTCGATGTGCCCGAGAACGAGATCGGGCAGGCACTTGTCGCGCACCCGGCCGTCGACCGGCTCGTACTGACCGGCGCGTGGGAGACCGCCGCGCTGTTCCGCTCGTGGCGGCCCGAGCTGCCGATTCTCGCCGAGACGAGCGGCAAGAACGCGATCGTCATCACGCCCTCGGCCGACATCGATCTCGCTGTCGCCGACCTCGTGAAATCGGCGTTCGGCCACGCGGGGCAGAAGTGCTCGGCGGCCTCGCTCGCGATTCTGGTCGGCTCGGTCGCGACGTCGGAGCGCTTCGAGCGCCAGCTCGTGGATGCCGTCACGACGTTGCGCGTCGGCTCGGCACTCGACCCGACCACGGTCGTCGGGCCGCTCATCGAGAAGGCCAGCGGCAAGCTGCTCGGCGCCCTGACCCGGCTCGCGGAGGGGGAGGAGTGGCTCGTGCAGCCGCGAGCCCTCGACGCGACGGGGTCGGTGTGGTCGCCGGGCGTGAAGCGCGGCGTCGCCGACGGCAGCGAGTTCCACATGACCGAGTACTTCGGCCCCGTGCTCGGCCTCATGCGTGCGCGCGACCTCGACGAGGCCATCGACCTGCAGAACGCCACGCCGTTCGGTCTCACGGCAGGCCTGCATTCGCTCGACGCCGATGAGGTCGAGCACTGGCTCGACCAGGTGCAGGCGGGCAACCTCTACGTCAACCGCGGCACGACGGGCGCGATCGTGCGCCGCCAGCCGTTCGGCGGCTGGAAGCGCTCGAGCGTCGGCGGCTCGACGAAGGCCGGCGGCCCGTCGTACGTCATGAACTTCGGCACCTTTGCGCCCGTGCCGCGTGAGCCCCGCGAATCGCTGAGCCTGCGCGGCCTCGACCGCGGCGTGCGCGCCGTGCTCGAGGCGAGCCAGCCCGGCATGGACTTCGCGGGCTTCGATGCCGCGCGCGCCGGCGCCGTGAGCGACCAGCACGCCTGGGACGACGAGTTCGGCATCGCGCGCGATGCGAGCGAGCTCGGCGGCTCGGTCGCGCACGTCGTCGAGCGCAACGTCCTGCGGTACCGCCCGACCCGCGTGACCGTGCGCGCGGCCGAGGGCGCGACGATGCACGACCTCGTGCGGGTGCTGCTCGCTGCGGCTCGCGCCGGGTCGCGCGTCGAGATCAGCAGCGCGACCCCGCTGCCCGCGAGTCTGCTCGCGCTGCTCGACACGGGCACCTCGACACTGCGCGCGGCCTCGATCGCGATCGAAGCGGATGCGCGGTTCGCCGAGCGCATGCGGGATGCCCGCCCCGCCCGCATCCGCCTCATCGCGCCCGACGGCGCAGCCGTGGCACGCGCCCTGCACGAGTCGCTCGACGGCGACCCCGATGTCGCCATCTGGTCAGGGCCGGTGACGGCCGCGGGCCGCGTCGAGCTGTTGCCCTTCCTGCGCGAGCAGGCCGTGTCGATGACGGTGCACCGCTTCGGCAACCCGTTTCCGGCGCTGGCCGAGGTCGAGCTCTAGCTCGCTAGAGCCTCGGCGATGACCTCGCCGATGAGCACGGCACTGGCGGCCGGGCCACCCGTCGGAGTACTCGGCAGCATGCCCACATCGGCGACGTGCAGGCTCCGCGCCCCGTGCACCGCACCGCGACCATCGACGACCGACGTCGTGGGATCAGAGCCCATCGCCGTGGTGCCGCACGTGTGAAGGGCCGTCGACAGGTGCGCGAGCACCCAGGCATCGAGCTCACGGTCGTCGAGAGCAGTGAGGTTCGCATGCTCGGACCTCGCGCCCAGCTCGCGCATCGGGTCGCTGGTGAGAAGTGCGCTTGCGAACCGGGCCGCGGAGCGAAGAAGAGCTCGATCGATCTCGGTCTCGGCGTAGTGAAAGCGCACGTGCGGCGGCGCGCTGACGTCGACCGGGTCAAGGGCGAGGTGACCGCGAGCGTCGTGACGCAGCGTCGAGACCAGCAGACTCAGGTGGTTGTCGAGCGGGTCGGTGCCCAGCATTCCCGAGAGTGGACGCAGGAACGACAGCACCTCGATGTCGCCCGCTACCACCTCTGCTCCCAGCCCGGTGGAGGCATGCAGGGCGACACCGAGCGGAATCTCGACACGGTGGCGGTGAATCGACGCTGGCACCGTGAAGCGCAGGTCGAGGTTCGGGTGATCGCTCAGTCTCGCGCCCACCGCAGGTGAGTCGTGCACGACGGGGAGGTCGCGGTCGCGCAGCATCGCTGCGGGCCCGATGCCGCTGATGAGCAGCAGGTGCGGTGTGGCGATGGCACCCGCGCTGAGCACGACGAGCCCAGCGCGAAACGACTCGATGCGACCTGTCACGAGTGCGCGCACTCCGACGGCACGCCCGTGCTCGAGCATGACCGAGACCACGTGGTGTCCGCCGCGCACGTCGAGGCGTGCAGGTGCCCCATGGGTATCGACCGCACGATCGAGATAGGCGCGGGCCGTGCTCCAGCGCTCGCCATCGTGTGTGTTCGTGGGAGTCGCTCCTACGCCGGGGTTCGCGTCGGGGCTGGAGTTCTTGTCGGGCTCGAGGGGCAGCCCTGCGGCGAGACCGGCCGAGACGAGAGCCGCGCTGACAGGGTGGGAGAGGTCTGCTCGCGACACCGGCATGGGCCCCTGAGACCCGTGCCCCGCCGTGCCGCCGAACTCGCGGTCGTTCTCGATGCGGGGCCAGATCGCAGCGGTGCTCGATGCGCTCCAGCGCTCGTCGCCACTCTCGGCGGCCCAGCGGTCGAGATCGTGTGCTCTGGGGCGTCGAAAGTAGGCCCCGTTGATCGCCGTCGAACCACCAGATACCCGGCCGCGCGTCACTGTGTGCGGCCGACCACTCGTGAGCTCAGAGGGGTACGAGAAGGCAAGTGGATGACCCGGCATCGCCGCGGCGAGACGTGACGCATCGCGCGTCTCGCGAGGCGCCGGCACGGGCCCCGCTTCGAGCACGAGTACCGACAGCCCGCGCTCGGCGAGGCGCGCTGCCAGCGGAGCACCCGATCCGCCTGCTCCGACGACGAGCACGTCGGGCAGCGCGGGAGTCATCACGGGGGGCCGGACTCGTCGAGCAGCATGAGGTCGCGCGCGGCGAGAAAGCCTTCGTCGAGCAAGTCGCTGAGCGAGGCATCGGGATGGGCCAGCCACTGCTCGTAGGCGGCGATCGACACCCCCAGGCACACCCAGGCGATGGTCTGCGGTCGAAGCTCGCCGGGCGAGCCGCCCAGGCGCTCGGCGACGAAGTCGGCGATGACCTGTCGCCAGGAGGCATAGCGGATCGTGGAGTGCGCGACGAGGGAGGGCACCGTGAGCAGCAGCGTCATGCGCTCGCGGTGGTACTGCAGCTCGTCGGCCGGAATGTGGTTGAAGACGACGATGGCGATGCGGAGGGCATCCCGCAACGGAAGGCTGCGCGGAAGAGAGTGCAGGTGATCGCGCATGCCCCGCAGCATGTCGTCGAACTGACCCCAGGGCAGATCGTTCTTCGAGGGGAAGTAGCGGAAGAACGTGCGGCGCCCGATGCCGCACGCGCTGGCGATCTCGTCGACGGTGACCCGGTCGAACCCGCGATCGATGAACAGCCGAAGGCCCGTGTGGCTGATCTCCGCATGCGTGGTGGCGGGGTGGCGGCCGATGCGCACGACCGGATTCGACGCTCCTGCTATGAGTTCACTCACCGTTCGTCACCGCCCTCTTCCCTTCGGCACTGAGTGCCAATACAGTACTGATCATTGGCCATCTCTGACAGCTGTGTCAGAGACTCGTTGCAAAGGAGCATGCCATGAGCGTTCCCGGTACCCCCACTCCCGCGGTCGTCGACGAGCTCGTCGAAGAGGAATCGCTGGTCGAAGAAGTCTCGATCGACGGAATGTGCGGCGTCTACTAGGCCCTCATGGACGCCGTCACTCTGGATAGCACGCTCGTCGTTCACCCCAGGGTCTCGATTCGACCCGAACCCTTCGGAGCTCTGCTGTACCACTTCGGCACGCGTCAGCTGAGCTTTCTGAAAGACCTCATGCTGCTCGAGGTTGTGCAGGCTTGCGACGGAACTCGCACGTTGGATGAGGCGCTTGCCGTGGCCGGCGTGCCCGACGCGCACATCGAGCGCTATCGGCGCGCGGTCGCAACCCTCGTGCGGTCGACGATGCTGCAGCAGCACGCAGCGAGCGAGGTGGCGGCATGACGCTCGTCGCCCCGGCCTCGACCACGGCCCTGCCGACGTCGGCCGCTCGCACGTCGAGCACCCTCATCGGTCACTTCGAGCGCGGTCTCGATGCACCGATCTGCCTGACATGGGAGCTCACCTACGCCTGCAACCTGTCGTGCAGCCACTGCCTCTCGAGCTCGGGCCGCCGCGACCCGCGCGAGCTGACCACCGACGAATGCAAGGGCATCATCGACGAGTTGCAGCGCATGCAGGTGTTCTATGTGAACATCGGCGGCGGTGAGCCCACCGTGCGCAGCGACTTCTGGGAGCTCGTCGACTATGCCACTGCGCACCAGGTCGGAGTGAAGTTCTCGACGAACGGCGTGAAGATCACGCCCGACGTCGCACAGCGTCTCGCCGCGAGCGACTACGTCGACGTGCAGATCTCGCTCGATGGTGCCACGGCCGAGGTCAACGACCGTGTGCGCGGCCCTGGCTCGTACGACCTGGCGATGCGCGCCATGCAGAACCTCGCCGACGCAGGTTTCAGCGGCTTCAAGATCTCGGTCGTCTGCACGCGCGAGAACATTCCGCAACTCGATGAGTTCAAGGCCATCGCCGATCGCTTTGACGCCCAGCTGCGCCTCACCCGGCTGCGGCCGAGCGGGCGTGGTGCCGACGTGTGGGACGACCTGCACCCGCTGCCGCACCAGCAGCGCGAGTTGTACGACTGGCTCGTCGCCCACGGCGACGGCGTGCTCACCGGCGACTCGTTCTTCCACCTTTCGGCGTTCGGAGAGGCGCTGCCCGGCTTGAACCTGTGCGGCGCCGGCCGGGTTGTGTGCCTCATCGATCCCATCGGTGATGTCTACGCGTGCCCGTTCGCTATCCACGACGAGTTCCTCGCCGGCAGCATTCGCGAGCCAGGGGGATTCGAGGCGGTCTGGCGCGAGAGCGAACTCTTCCAGCGCCTGCGCGAACCCACCGGAGGAGGCGCATGCGGCAGCTGCTCGTTCTACGACTCGTGCCGCGGCGGCTGCATGGCGGCCAAGTTCTTCACCGGACTGCCGATCGACGGCCCCGACCCCGAGTGCGTGCGCGGCTTCGGCGAGCAACTGCTGGCTGAGCGGTCGACGGATGCGGTGCCGAAGCCCACGGGCGACCACTCGCACCGCACGTCGCCGCCCCGGCCGCGCGGCTCGACAGGGCCCGTTCCCCTCACCCTCAGCGTGCGTCGCCCCGGGGCCGCCCCCGTGCATGCCTGCGCCGAGAGCCCTCTGGCCGGCTTCGCGCCCACGGTGTCGAACGACTGCGCCTGCGGGGGCGCTCACTAACTGCCGCGAACACCGCGCCGCGCGGTTCGCGGCACCACACCTTCACAACCGATCACCGAAGGAGGCACGCGATGGGGCGTGTATCAGGAAAAGTAGCGTTCGTCACCGGAGCAGCACGAGGTCAAGGGCGTGCCCACGCACTGCGACTGGCAGAAGAGGGCGCCGACATCATCGCCATCGACCTCTGCGCACCTGTGCCCGACCTGCAGTACCCGCCGGCGACTCCCGAGGACCTCGCCGAGACCGTGAAGCAGATCGAGGCGCTCGACCGTCGCATTGTGGCGCATCAGGCGGATGTGCGCGACATGGCCGCGCTGCAGGCCGCCGTCGACGACGGAGTGGCGAAGCTCGGCGGCCTCGACATCGTCGTCGGCAACGCCGGCATCTGCATCATCGCCGACTCTGAGAGCACGACGCCGGAAATCTGGAAGAACACGATCGACACGAATCTCACGGGCGTGTGGCACACCGTGCAGGCCGCGGTACCGCACTTGAAGGCGCGCGGTGGCGGCTCGATCATCCTCACCAGCTCGGCGGCCGGCCTCGTCGCACTGCCCTTCCTCACGGCCTACATCGCGGCGAAGCACGGTGTCACGGGGCTCGGCAAGGCCTATGCGCTCGAGCTGGGCCGCTTCGGCATCCGCGTCAACACGCTGCACCCGGGCGGCGTCAACACCGCCATGGGCGGCATGGGCGCGGCCTTCCCCGAGTACATCGAGAAGAACCCCGGCATCGTCATGGGCGGCTACGGGGTGCTGCCCGAGACGACGACTGAGCCCGTCGACCAGGCCAACGCCGTGCTCTGGCTCGCTTCTGACGAGGCGAAGTTCGTCACCGGCACGCAGGTCTCGGTCGACGCTGGCATGGTCGTGTGCTGATCAGCTGCTGAGCCCTGACGGGGGCGGTGCGCCGCCCCCGTCGCACCACCCCGGTCCGCAGCCGCGGGAACCGGGGAACCCACCAGAAAGGAGAACGCAATGGGGCGTTTAGACGGAAAAGTGGTCTTCATCACCGGCGTCGCGCGAGGGCAGGGTCGCAGTCATGCGATCCGGTTCGCTGAAGAGGGCGCTGACATCATCGGCATCGACGTCGTCGAACCGATCGCGGGCAGCACGTCGCCGCCCGCCACTCAGGCAGACATGGATGAGACGGTTGCCGCGGTCGAAGCTCTCGACCGTCGCATCGTCGCGACGAAGGCCGACGTGCGCAGTCTTGCGCAGGTGAAGAAGGCCGTCGACGACGGCGTTGCCCAGCTCGGCCGACTCGACGTCGTGATCGCCAACGCCGGGGTCTCGACGTTCATGGGGCCGGCAGAGTCGCTCACCGAGGAGGCCTTTGTCGACATGGTCGACATCAACCTCACCGGAGTCTGGCGTTCGTGCGCAGCGGCCATTCCCCACATCAAGGCGGGTGGACGAGGAGGTTCGATCATCATGACCAGTTCGGCCGCCGGACTCATGGCCTACCCCAATGTCGGCCACTACGTCGCGGCCAAGCACGGTGTCGTCGGCCTCATGCGCACGCTCGCGCTCGAGCTCGCTTCCGACAGCATCCGCGTCAACTCGATTCATCCGACCACGGTCGACACGCCGATGGTCAACAACGAGGCGACGTTCAAGCTGTTCCGCCCCGACCTCGAGAACCCGACGGCCGATGACTTCGTCGAAGCGGCGAAAGTCATGAACGCACTGCCGATCGGATGGGTCGAGTCGGTCGACATCTCCAACGCCATGGTCTGGCTCGCCTCCGACGAGGCGCGCTATGTCACCGGCGTGACGCTTCCGGTCGACGCCGGAGCGGTCATCAAGTAGTCGCGGCGCGCAGCCGCACCCCGCCTGGGTCTGCGGGAGACCGCAGACCCAGGCATCCACCATCACAGAAAGGAAACCCACCATGGGACGGTTGGACGGAAAAGTCGTACTCATCTCGGGCGTCGCCCGCAGCCAGGGACGCAGTCACGCACTGAGGTTTGCCGAAGAAGGCGCCGACGTGATCGGCTTCGATTTGCTCGATGAGATCAAGGGCTCGCCATCGGCGCCCGCGACGCAGGCGGACATGGACGAGACGGTGCGGCAGGTCGAAGCACTCGACCGACGCATCGTCGCGACCAAGGCCGACGTGCGCGACATGGCCGCCGTGAAGGCCGCCGTCGACGAGGGCGTCGCGCAGCTCGGTCGCCTTGACGTCGTGCTCGGCAACGCCGGCGTGTTCACCGCGCCGTCGCTCGCCGAAGACATGGAGGACGACATCTTCATGGACACCCTCGACATCAACGTTGCGGGAGTCTGGCGCACGGCGAAGGCGGCCATTCCGCACCTGAAGAAGAACGAGAACGGCGGGTCGATCATCATCACGAGCTCGGTCGCCGGGCTCATGGGCTACCCGAACTTCGCGCACTACGTGGCGTCGAAGCACGCGGTCGTCGGGCTCATGCGTACCCTCGCGCTCGAGCTCGCGCCCCACCACATCCGCGTGAACTCGGTGCACCCCGGCTCGGTGAACACCGTGATGGTGACTAACGACACCATTGCGCGTCTGTTCCGGCCCGACCTCGAGAATCCGACGGCAGCCGACTTCGCCGAAGCGGCAAAGCAGATGAATCCCATGGGCATCGAGATGCTCGAGTCGTACGACATCTCGAACGCGATGGTGTTCCTCGCTTCCGACGAAGCCCGCTACATCACGGGCGTCACCCTGCCGGTCGACGCCGGAACGATGGTCCAGTGACCCCTGAATCCACCGTCTCGGCGAGTCGGCAACGGGTCGCTGAGCACCTCGTCGGCCGCGAGCGTGAGGTCGAACTCACGCTCGCGGCCGTCGCGGCCGGCCGAGACATCGTGCTCGAGGGCCCGCCAGGAACGAGCAAGACGACGATGCTGAAGGCCATCACCGACGAGTGGGGGATTCCGCTCATGTTCGTCGAGGGCAACGCCGACCTCACGCCGGCGAAACTGGTGGGGCATCACAATCCGTCGCGCGTGCTGCGCGAAGACTATTCGCCCGACAACTTCGTGGCGGGCCCGTTGACTGAGGCCATGCAGACCGGCGGCTTTCTCTACATCGAAGAGTTCAACAGAGCCCCCGACGACACCCTCAACACGCTGCTGACGGCGATGGCCGACCGCAGGCTCGCTATTCCGCGGGTGGGCATGATCGAGGCACTGCCGACCTTTCGCGTGATCGCCTCGATGAACCCCTACGACAACGTCGGCACCACCAAGCTGTCGTCGTCGATCACCGACCGGCTCAACCGTCTGTCGGTCGACTACCAGAACGCCGAGGCCGAAGAGCGCATCGTGCATTTGCGGGCGAAGCCCGAGGGGGCGCTCGCCGACCGGCTCGTGGCCGACGCCGTCGCCGTGACGCGCGCGACGCGCGAGCATCCGTATGTCCGACAGGGGTCGAGCGTGCGCGGCGCCATCGACCTCGTCGCGGTGGCGGTGCAGCTCGCCGAGCTGCGCTCGATCGAAGCGACCGACGATTCGCGCTACCCCGAGCTCGTCTTCGACTCGATGGTCGTGTCGCTGTCGGGGCGCATCCACATCGACGAAGCCGTCGACATTTCGCCCGAAGCCGTCTTGCGCGAGATCTGGCAAGACCACTTCGTGCTCGACCCGGCATTGGCTGAGCCGGGATGAAGAGAACTGCAGGTCGAGTCGCCGATTCAGCGCAAGCGGCCCGGTCAGCGATCGACCACGCCCAGTCGACCCCTCCCGCGCACTCCGAAGCAGCTCGACCAGAAGCCGACGGTCTTCGAGCCGGGGCAGGGCGGGGCCGGCATGGTGTTCCGCGCGCGTCCGGGGACTCAACCAGGGCACCAGAAGCAGCGCGCGGGAGGCACGGCAGAGGGGTTCACCGACGAAGTCGCCGAGCTGGTGCCGATCGACGCGACCGGAACCCTCGACCCGGCCGTGCGCGCACTGGCGCGGCAGATCGCGTCGAGGCTCATGATTCCGCGACCGAAGAAAGACTCGCGGTCGCAGCGCGGATCAGGAGCGCTCGCGAGTGTTCCCTATCGGCGCGGCAGCGACGAGATCGACCTCGACAAGACGATCGAGATGCTCGCCGAGAAACCGGTGCCCGACGACGAAGACATCATCGTGCGCGAGCGCGTGCGAACGCGCCGTTCGCTCGTGCTCGTCGTCGACGTGTCGGGTTCTATGAAGGGCGAGAGGATTCGCACGGCAGCGGCGATCGTCGGCGCTCTCGCCGGCGAGCTGGCGAACGACGACCTGGCACTCATCGCGTTCTGGTCGGATGCCGCCGTCCTGCAGACCTTCGGCCAGCATCAGAGCCCCGACCGGCTGCTCGATCTGCTGACGAGCATTCCGACACGGGGACTCACGAACGTGGGTTTTCCGCTCGAGCTGGCCGCGAAAGAGTTGCGCAAGCGGCCTGCGCGCGATGCCCGGGTGCTGCTGCTGTCAGACTGCGTGCACAACGCCGGCCCAGACCCGCGGCCCATTGCTGCCCTGCTGCCCCGACTCGACGTCATGCTCGACCTGAGCGGCGAGCACGACACCGACCTCGCTCGCGAACTGACGCGGGCCGGCCGTGGTGTCATGCAGACCGTGCTGACGCATCGTGATGTCGCGACCGCCCTCACCCGCATCTTCGCGTCGTAGCCTGAGCCGCTGACGCGCGACCCGCCCGCACCACCGAGAAAGAGAGAGAACGATGAGCAGAAACGCCTGGTTCGAGACCGTCGCCGAGGCGCAGCGTCGAGCCAAGAAGCGGCTGCCTAGCCCGGTCTACGGTGCTTTGATCGCCGGATCGGAGAAGGGCGTCACCCTCGACGACAACATTGCCGCCTACAGCGAGCTGGGCTTCGCCCCGCGCATCGCCGACCACCACGCGCAGCGCGACCTGTCGACCTCGGTGATGGGCATCGATATCGCGATGCCCGTGATCATCTCGCCCACCGGAGTTCAGGCCGTGCACCCGCAGGGCGAGGTCGCCGTCGCCCGAGCGGCCGCCAACCGAGGCACGATCATGGGGCTCAGTTCGTTCGCGTCGAAAGCGGTCGAAGATGTCGTCGCGGCGAACGCCAACACGCTCTTTCAGGTGTATTGGAGCGGAGAGCGCGACGAGATGGTGCACCGCCTCGAACGCGCGAAAGCGGCCGGAGCCAAGGGTCTCATCGCGACCCTCGACTGGTCGTTCTCGCACGGGCGCGACTGGGGAAGCCCGCAGATTCCCGAGAAGCTCACGCTGGGCGCTGCGATCAATTTCGCCCCGCACGCTCTGCCGCGCATCCCGTGGCTGTGGAGTTTCGCGAAGACCTTCCGCATTCCCGATCTCAAGGCGCCGAACCTGAAGCCGAAGGCGGGCGGAGAGCCGCCGACGTTCTTCGGCGCCTACGGCGAGTGGATGGGAACGCCGCCGCCCAGCTGGGACGACGTGAAGTGGCTGCGCGACCAGTGGGACGGCCCGTTCATGCTCAAGGGCGTCGGCCGCATCGACGACGCCAAGCGCGCGATCGACATCGGCGCGACGACGATCTCGGTCTCGAACCACGGCGGCAACAACCTCGACACGATTCCTGCGCCGATCCGCATGCTGCCGGGCATCGCCGAGGCGGTGGGCGATCAGATCGAGATCGTGCTCGACGGCGGCGTGCGCCGCGGTTCTGACGTCGTCAAGGCGGTCGCGCTGGGCGCTCGGGCCGTCATGATCGGCCGCGCCTACCTGTGGGGCCTCGCCGCCAACGGGCAGGCGGGGGTCGAGAACGTGCTCGACGTCATGCGCAACGGCATCGACTCGGCACTGCTCGGCCTCGGTCGTGGATCGCTCGGCGAGCTCTCGCGCGACGACATCTACGTGCCCGAGGGCTTCGAGAAGATCCGCTGAGCACGGCACTCGTCGCCAGGCGGGTCGACCGCGGTACGGTGGCGGCGTGACGCGACTCGACGAGACGCCCTGGCCGGGCATCCCGGCCCAGCCCCTGGTGATCGTGCCACTCGGTTCGACCGAGCAGCACGGGCCGCACCTGCCGTTCGACGTCGATGCGCGCATCGCGGCGGCGGTGGCGCAGGCGGCGGGTGCGCGACTCGGCGCGGTCGTCGCCCCGGTGCTGGCATACGGTTCGAGCGGAGAGCACCAGCAGTTCGCGGGCACACTCTCGATCGGTCGGGATGCACTGCGCATGCTGCTGGTCGAGCTCGTGCGCTCGGCGCGCACGTGGGCGCCGCGAGTCGCTCTGGTGACCGGGCACGGCGGCAACGCGCCGGTGCTGTCGGAGGTCGTGCCGACTCTGCGCGGCGAAGGCCATGACGTGGCCTGGCTGGCGTGCGGCGCGCCGGCGACGATCGACCCGCCTGCCGACGCGCACGCCGGACGACTCGAGACCGCCCTCATGCTGCACCTCGAGCCGACGCGCGTCGGCCCCTTCGACGACGTGGTCGGCGCGACGACTCCGCTCGCCGAACTCATGGGCGAGCTCGAAGCGGGACGATTGCGCGAGGTGACGCCCACTGGAGTGCTCGGTGACCCTCGCGGTGCGACCGCGGCAGAAGGGCGCGCCCTGCTCGCGGCACTCGTCGACGATGCCGTCGGCCGCATCGAAAAGTGGAGCATCGGTGCGCGCGGTCTACTGCGAGCGGAGTGGTGAGCGGGCGACTGCCCGACGGCTTCGTCGTGCGACTCAACCGGCGCACCCACGTTGCCGATCGCGGCGCGACGCTCGTCGGAGGGGTTCCGACCCGGGTGCTCTACCTGACCGCCCTCGCACGGGCTCTGCTCGAGCCCGACCGAGCCCACCGCGACCGCCTCGTCGTTCGCTCCGCCGCGAGTGCGGCGCTCGCCGAGCGGCTGCTCGAGGCGGGCATCGCCGACCCCGTGGTGGCCGAGCTGCCTGATCCTCACGGCTCGGCGGCGGGGGAGCCACTCGCAGCCGTGACGGTGGTCGTGCCTGCGCACGATCGGCCCGAGGCGGTCGCGCGGCTGCTGGCGAGCATCCCGGCGTCGGTGCCGGTGATCGTCGTCGACGATGCCTCGCAGCGGCCCACGGCGGTGCGCCGCGTCGTCGAGCAGCACGGAGGAAGACTCATCGCGCTGCGACAGAACGTCGGTCCGGCCGGCGCGCGCAACGCGGGACTCGCCGCCGTCACCACCCCGTTCGTGGCGTTCATCGACAGCGACATGGTGATCGATGCCGACACTCTGCCGCTGCTGCTGCGGCACTTCAGCGACCCGCGCGTGGGGCTCGTGGCTCCGCGGGTGGCAGGCCTGGAACCGGCCGAAGGGCCGAACTGGATCACCCGCTACGAGGCCGCCCGCTCATCGCTCGACCTCGGGTCAGAACCCGCGAACGTGCGCCCCGGTGCGAAGGTGTCATGGCTGCCGGCGGCCTGCCTCGTCGCGCGCACCGAGGCCATCGGAATCGGGTTCACGCCGGGGATGCGGGTAGCCGAAGACGTCGATCTCGTGTGGCGGCTCGTCGACGCAGGGTGGCGCGTGCGCTACGAGCCCGCGGTCGAGGCGCGGCACGAGCATCGGCGCACTGTGCTCGATTGGCTCGGTCGCAAGGCGTACTACGGCACCGGAGCCGACGACCTCGCCGCGCGCCACGGTGACACCGTCGCGCCCGCCGTCTACACGCCGTGGACCCTCGTGTTCGTCGGTGCCCTGCTGGCCCAGCGGCGCTGGTCGCTGCCCGTCGCCGTCGGGGCCGCCGCCGTCGCTGCCGTGCGCATCGGCTCGCGTTTGCGGCCCACGCCCGACCGAGCGCGCATCGCCCTGCGGCTCACCGGCCAGGGGGCGCTCGCCGCCGCCGCGCAGAGCGCTGAGCTGCTGACCCGTCACTGGTGGCCGCTCGCGGTGGTCGGCTCGTTCGCGTCACGGCGGCTCCGTCGGGCGACCGTCGTCGCCGCCGTCGCTGACGCGGTCTACGAGCATCGTCGCACCGAGACCGGCATGGGCCTGCTGACGTTTGCAGTCGCGCGCCGGCTCGACGACCTCGCCTACGGCGCCGGGCTGTGGTGGGGTGCCGTGCGCGCGCGGTCGATCCGGGCGCTCAGGCCGGTGGTGCGGCTGCGGTCGCGCCTCCGGTAGTGAGCGATTCGGATGCTCAGCCGCGCTGGGCGGCGCGCACCAGGTCGAGCGCGTCCGCGTCGTCGAGGCCGAGCCGCCGAGCGCGGTCGACGAACTCGCGCGCGGCGAGCTGCGCCCGCTGTCGCCCGGCATCGCCCTGCGGCGCGACGAACGAGCCGGCGCGGCCCCGCGTCTCGATGAGGCCGTCGGTCTCGAGCTCGCGGTAGGCGCGCGCGACGGTGTTGACGGCGAGCCCCAGCTCGTCGGCCAGCGCTCGCACGGTCGGCAGCTTGGCCCCCGCGGCGAGCTCGCCCGCCGCGACGGCGTCGCGCACCTGCACGCGCAGCTGCTCGAACGGCGGCGTCGCCGCGCTCGCGTCGATCGTGAACCTCACGCAGCACCGCCGCTCGGCGCGTGGCGCTCGAGGAAGCCGAGCACCTCGGTCTGATCGACACCCGGAAATGACTCGGTCGGCAGCGTCGCGAGCAGGCTGACGGGGATGCGCGCTTGCGGCCGCGCGCGCCCCGACCAGCGGGCGGCCAGCGACTCGGGGGCGGTGCGGCAGCACTCCGGCGAGGGGCACGTCGACGCCCCGCGCCGATCGGTCTCGCGCCCGCGGAACCACTTGACGTGCGCGAACGGCGTGCCGACCGAGATCGAGAAGTCGCCGCCAGCCCCCGACTCGATGCGCGAGGTGCACCAGTAGGTGCCCGTGGGCTTGTCGGTGTACTGGTGGTACGGGCTGAAGCGGTCGGGCTCGTCGAAGACCTGGCGCGCCGACCACTTGCGGCACACGAGCTGCCCCTCGACCGCGCCGAGGGCATCCGTCGGAAACTGCACCGAGTCGTTCTCGTAGGCCTTCGACAGCACGCCCTGCGACGACACCTTCAAGAAGTGCACCGGAATGCCGAGGTGCTCGGTCGCCAGATTCGTGAAGCGGTGCGCAGCCGTCTCGTACGACACCGCGAAGGCGTCACGCAGATCTTCGACGGCGAGCTCGCGGCGCTCTTTGGCGCGCTGCAGGAAGGTCACGGCGTCGGCCTCGGGAATGAGCAGTGCGGCGGCCAGATAGTTGGTCTCGACGCGCTGGTGGAGGAACTCGGCGTAGTCGTGCGGCTCCGACCGCCCGAGCACGTGACCGGCGAGCGCCTGCAGGAGCGTCGTGCGGGCATCCCGACCCGGGGCATTGTTGACGGGAAGGTAGATGCGCCCGTGCTCGAGGTCGGTGACCGAGCGCGTCGAGGCGGGCAGGTCGCCGACGTAGTGCAGGGTGAAGCCGAGGTGGGTGGCGAGCTCGGCGGCGAGGCGCTGCGAGAGCGGGCCGCCCTCGTGCCCGACGGCCTTCAGCAGCTGTGCGGCCTGCTTCTCGAGCTCACCGAAGTAGTTGCCGCGCGCGCGCATGGTGCGGCGCAGCTCGGTGTTCGCTCGCCGGGCCTCTTCCGGCGTCGCGGCACGTTCGCTGTGGACGCGCTGCAGTTCGGCGTGCAGGGCGAGCACCGTCTCGATCGCCTCGTCGCTGACGCTCTTGCGCAGCGGCAGGGGCGGGATGCCCAGACTCGCGAACAGCGGACCGCTCTGCACCCGCGCGAGCTCGACCTCGAGCGCCGCGCGCCCGGTGAGCGGTTCGACGCTGAGCAGGTCGTCGAGGCTCGCGCCGACGGCCCGCGCGATCGCCTGCAGCTCGCTGAGCTTCGCCTCGCGCTTTCCGTTCTCGAGCACGCTCAAGTGCGAGGTGGCGATGCCGATGGCCTCGGCGACCTCGGCGAGGGTCAGGCCGGCGCCCGTGCGCAGGGCGCGGATGCGGTGGCCGAGGGTCAGAGGATCGAGCACGTCTTCAGACTGCGGGCCGGTGGTCGTCGATTCGAGCATCTGGCGAGCCTGGCACGGCGTGAATTTCGGCGCAACTGAAATCCGCAGGTATTTCAGTCCTCGAGAGCCGGTTGCGGGTGTTGTTCTTCACACAGAGTTGCTCACACGACCTCGAACCACCGACCTTCAGGAGCACCTCATGACCACGAACCGACCGGGCGACCAGACCGAGACCGCCGCCGAGCTCGAGACCCGCTGGAAGACCGACGCCCGCTGGAACGGCGTGCGCCGCGACTACACCGCCGAGGACGTCGTCGCGCTGCGCGGCCCCGTGCGCGAAGAGCGCACGCTCGCCCGCCGCGGCGCCGAGAAGCTCTGGGAGCAGATCCAGGCCAAC
>SXGT01525157.1_pt1 | contig 42662 bp, 38 predicted proteins | sample 3176221 | NCBI WGS metagenome assembly SXGT01 (sample SAMN11356862, study PRJNA531348) | freshwater metagenome | isolation source: freshwater sample F1-120 | place: China: Fuxian Lake, Yuxi | collected 2017-12-25
CCCGCTCAGCCCACCGCGCGCATCAGGTGCAGGCGGTCGGAGATCGGGCGGCGGGTGAACACGCTCTGGATCTCCTCGGCCGTGGCGGTGACGGTCATGCCGTTGGAGGGCACCGCCTCGGTGCGGCAGAACTCCGGCACGTCGTCGTCGGCCGCCGTGAAGCCGGCGTTGCGGTTGAAGGTCCACTCATCGACCAGCGTCTGCCAGCCGAGATCGGCGGCCTCCTCGAAGCTCACCTCGCGGCCGATGTGCGCGCCGTAGAGCTGACGGATGTCGTCGATGCGCGGCTGCTGGAACTGGCAGAAGCCCGAGGAGTCGCAGAGCGCGTTGACGAGCTGGGCCTCCTGAGAGGCCGTCGCGGCATCGGCGCCCTCGGGCGTCATGATCACCAGCCCAGCGGTGTGGTCGGCCCCCATCGCACTCGTCATGTACGTGATCGCGGTGGCCGGCAGGCTGCGCAGCTCCCAGGCCGGGATGCCCTGGCCACGCACCGCGGGAATCCGCGCCTGACCAAAGCGCTTCGCCACTGCCACCACGCCGCGGCCGACGTCCTCTGCGAGCGGGTCGCCCTTGTCGATCTTCTCCATCAGCGCGAGCGCCGCGGCGCCGTCGCCAAAGGCCAGCGCGCCGCAGTCCATCGCCATGCCGATCGCACCTCCGGTCTCGATCGTGTCGAGGCCGAGCTCGTCGCACAGGCGGTCCATCCTGGCGACGGTGTCGAGGTCGGCGATCTCGCAGTTGGAGCCGCAGAGAGCGAGCGTCTCGAACTCGAGCGCGGAAGTGATGTAGTTGCCATCGGCGCCGTGCACGACGTTCGAGCACGACACGATGCAGCCGGTCATGCAGTGGTGCATGCCGCCGCCGCGCGTCTCGAAGTTCTTGACGATCACCGCGCCGTCGAGGTTGGCGGCGTGCTCGAACTGCATCAGGCGCCGGTTGCGGGTCGGGAACGTGCTCAGCATGTTGGCAATCGGAACCGTCGTCGAGGTGCCGTGCTTGAAGATCTGCGGCCCTTCCTTGTGCTCCTTGGTCATCAGGGCGACCCGTGCCTTGAAGGCGTCCATGTTCTGCGGCAGCCGGGCCTTGGTGCCGTCGTCGTCGACCACGATCGCCTTCAGGCCCTTGACGCCAAGTGCCGCCCCGAGGCCACCGCGGGCGGCGTGACGAGCCGGGTTCTTCTTGCCCTCGTCGGTGAACCCGACGCTGGCGCCGCTGAGACCGAGCTCGCCGGCCGGGCCGACCATCACGAAAGCCGCCTTGGGACCACAGCGGTCGCGCAGCAGCTCGGCACAGGCGTAGGTGCGGAGCATCTTGAGCTCGGGCGCCTCGGCAAGCTTGAATCCGGTCTTGTCGAGCGTCAGCAGGTAGCGCTTGTCCGCAGCCTTGGCCTTGCCCTGGACGATGATCGCGCGGTAGCCGAGCCGCATCATCTTCTGCCCGGCCTGGCCGCCCGAGTTGGCTTCCTTGATGCCGCCGGTGAGCGGGCTCTTGCCGCCCACGCTCATGCGTCCCGAGGTCGGGGCGATCGAACCCGAGAGCACTCCCGGTGCGATCACGACCTTGTTGCCGGGCCCGAGGGGGTCACACTTCGGATCGACTTCCTTGTTGAGGATCTTCGCCGAGAGACCGCGGCCGCCGAGCAAGTCCCATTCGGCCGGGAATGGCTCATCGGTCACGGTAAGGGTGGTCATGTCGACGCGCAGCAGCTTGTCCATCGGGTCCTCCGTGCCGAGATGGCTACCACGAGGCTCACCGACAACGAAAGGGGGCGCGGACCGAGCGCGACGCGAACCCGCGGCAGTCCTCCGAGCTCCGCGGGCGGGACTTCGCGACGGCGGGCCGCCACAACAACCCGAGCACCCCTTATCCGGAGCCGCCGCCCTCGTTAGACTCGCAGGGCAATGATCGACCCGAGCGTGCTCGAACTCCTGCCGCCCAATCTCTCCGCCCTCGCCCGGCTCGCCGGCAACGTCTGGTGGACCTGGAACGAGGGCGGCGAAAGCCTCTTCCGCGACCTGGCGCCTCACCTCTGGCGCGAGTGCCTGCACAATCCGCTCGAGATTCTGCGCCGGGTCGCGCCCGACCGCTTCTCGCAGCTCACTGTCGATCCCTCCTACGTCGGGCGCCTCGAACACTTGAGCCGATCCTTCGACGACTACATGCAGCAGGCACCGGGCCAACATGCCTCGATCCGCGCGAGCGGCGCGCCGACAGGGTCGGCGACCTGGGGTCACCTTCATCTGCCCGAAGAAGCCGCCGAGCATCCGGTGGCCTACTTCTGCGCCGAGTTCGGCTTGCACGAATCGCTGCGTCTCTATTCGGGCGGGCTTGGCATCCTCGCTGGCGATCACCTCAAAGCGGCCTCCGACCACGGCCTGCCGCTGGTGGCGATCGGGCTCCTCTACCGCAACGGCTACTTCAGCCAGCGCATCGGCACCGACGGGTGGCAGCGCGAGGTCTACGACGACGCCGATTTCGACGCCTTGCCGCTCGAACTGGTGCGTGACGCCGGCGGCTCACCGCTGCTGGTCGAGGTGCCGATCCGCGGCCGTGCCGTCCGCATTCAGATCTGGCGCGCCGACGTCGGACGGGTCAGGCTCTTTCTGCTCGACTGCGACGTCGAGGGCAACGAGGCGATCGACCGCTGGATCACGGCCCATCTCTACGGCGGCGACGCTGCGACCCGCATCGTGCAGGAGATCGTGCTCGGCATCGGCGGCATTCGTGCCCTGCGCGCCCTGCGCATCACTCCCTCCGGCTACCACATGAACGAGGGCCACTCGGCCTTCCTCGTGCTGGAGCTGATCCGCGAGCGCCTGCTGCGCGGCGCCAGCCTCGACGATGCCTGCGCGTGGGTACGCGAGCGCGCGGTGTTCACCACCCATACGCCGGTGCCGGCGGGCAACGACGTCTTCGAGACCAGCATGATGCGCGACTGCCTGCAGGGCTATCTTGACGACTTCAACGGCCAGGGCGAGACCATCTTCGGACTTGGCCGCCGCCATCCCGGAGACGAGTTCGAACCCTTCGGGATGACCCCTCTGGCGATCCGGATGGCGCACTCCTCCAACGCCGTGAGCGAGCGCCACCGCGAGGTCTGCGCACGCATGTGGAGCCCGCTCTGGCCCGAGCGCAGCGTCGAGGAAAGCCCGTTCCGCGGCATCACCAACGGCGTCCACGTCCCCACCTGGATCGCACCGCTGATGCGCCGGCTTTATGCGGAGCATCTCGGCGCCGACTGGCTCGAGCGCGTGGACGATCCCGACCTCTGGGCCCAGATCGATCGCGTGCCCGACGGCGAACTGTGGCGCATCCACAGCCTGCTGCGCGCCCGCCTGGTCGCGGTCGCGCGCGACGGCGCCGAACAACAATGGCGCCGCGCCGGCGAGTCCGATCAACTCGTCCGGGCCGCACGCTCGATCCTCGATCCGAACGTGCTGACGATCGGCTTCGCCCGCCGCATCGCCGGTTACAAGCGCTGGGACCTTCTGCTCGCCGACATGGACCGCGCACTCGCCCTGATGAACCACCCCGAGCGACCGATCCAGTTCGTGTTCGCCGGCAAGGCTCACCCCCGGGACAACGAGGGCAAGCGCGTCCTGCAACAAATCCTCGCCTGGCGCGGACGGCCGGAGCTCCTCAAGCGCGTGATCTTTCTGGAAGGATACGACCATTTCCTCGGCCGCAAGCTCGTGCAGGGAGTGGACATCTGGCTCAACCTGCCGCTGCCGCCGCTCGAGGCAAGCGGCACCAGTGGCATGAAGGTGATCGTCAACGGCGGCCTCAACGTGAGCGTGCTCGACGGTTGGTGGGCCGAGGCCTGGGACGGCCACGACGGCAACGGCTGGGCGGTCGGCGAGCCGTGGGATCCGGCGAGCCCGCGCGCCATCAATCCGAGTCGCGACCGCGACGCCGCCGACGTGCGCGCCGTCTTCGATCTGCTCGAGCACCAGATCGCACCGCTCTTCTACGACCGCGACCGGGCCGGCATTCCGCACGGCTGGGTCACGCATATGAAAAACTCGATCCGCACGCTCACAGCAGCCTTCAGTGCCAGTCGCATGGTCAAGGAATACGCCCGCCTCTACTGGCCCGGCACGTCCCTCAACTCGCGCTGAACCGGGGGCACGTCACGCCTGGGTCAGAAGAGCGTGTAGATGAAGGGCGCGAGCCAGGGCGACGCCGCCGCGACGACGAGCAAGCCGCCGATCGAGAGCAGGCCCGCGAGGGCGGGCAGCACGTACCACTGACCACGCCGCACGAAGGTCGCGAAGAGGGCGATCATCACCGGCAGGCGACTGCGCAGCTTCCAGAGCACGGCGACGGCAAGACCGCCGCCCGCAAGCCACGGCACCAGTCGCCCGAGCGACGCGGGCAACCACGCCTGGAGGACGGAGAGCACCGCAGCGATCGCGACGACCGCCCCCACCAGCAAGGCGACGCCAAGAATGCTCGCCAGCGCGCCCTGCTGCGGAAAGCGCCGCCACATCGCGGTCGCGAGCACGAGCCAGACCGCGAGCGCCACGACGGGCCAGCGGGGGTACGGGGCGGATGCTGGGCCCGCCGCGCTGGAGCCGGGCTGTCCCGCCACGGGAACCTGCCGCCGCTCGCCGCGAGGGGGTGGTCCGAGCAAAGCCGGTTGAGCCAGCGCCGCGGCCAGACTCTCGGCCAGAATCTCGTTGCCCGTGGCCGTGGTGTGCCAGTCGCGCTCAAAATAAAGCGATTTCGCACCCGCCTCCCCGGCCGCGCGTAGGGCCGCCCGCGGATCGACCACCGGCAGACCGGCCTCGTTCGCCAGGCGCGCCATCGTCGCGAAGGGCCGCTCGGGATCGTAGCGCCGATCGTCGATGAGCCGCGCCATCGCCGCGCGCGACGCCGGATCGACCTGCGCCTTGTCCGGCACGATCAGCACCACCGGTCGCGCGCCGATTTCCTGCGCCAGCGCGGCGAAAGCCTCGAGCGCGAGTCCCGTTTCGGCAACTCCCGGAGCGGCCTCAAGCACACGGAGCCCCCATTCGGCGGGCAGGCCCGGCGCACCCGGAAGCAGCGGCATAGCCGGCGGTGCCACGGCTGCGGCGAGCAGGCTCGCAAGTGCCGAGTGGCGAGCGAGCCACGTGCCGCGTCCCGGATCAACCAGATTCGCCGGCATGTCGGCCAGTGCTGCGCCGCGCCCGAGCCGGGGCTTGGGGTAGCGCAGGTAGTGGTCCTGTCCGTTCCAGAAGACGTCGTTCTCATACATTTGCAGCACCACGACGTCGGGCCGGTAGCGGCGCCCCTCGCCATCGAGCCAGAGCACTTCCTGGTCCGTGGACCAGCCCTCGGTGCCGGCGTTGATCACCTCGACCGCACGGCCTTCGGCCCGCAGGCGCTCCTCGAGCAGAGCCGGAATCGTCGCATCCTCGGCCACGGTGTAACCCAGCGTGAAGGAGTCGCCGACCATGAGTACGCGCTGTATGCCGGCTGGTGTCTCGTAGCCCACTGATTCCGGCTCGCGCAGCCCGCGTGAATTGGTGGCATAGGCAACGTCGAACTCGGCGGTATGCCGCCGCGTGCTGGCCCGAGGCTCCTTGATCCAGCCGACACGCGGATCGAAGCGGTTGAGCGTGGCGGTCGGGGCAAAGCCGAGCAGGCGCAGTACACCTTCGAGCAGGAGCAGGACGAGGACAAAGCTCATCCCGAGGGCCAGGAGCTGACGGAGGGTCTTCACCGCGGGCCTCCGCCTCAGTCCTGACGGCGCGCCGCGCGCAAGTCGTGCCTGGACCCCGTCCAGGGCAGAAACGCGCCGTCGCGCGGCCGGCGTCGTCGCAGCGGGTCATCGAACAGGCGCGCCACCAGTGCCAGCGGCCCGACCAGCAGAAAATACATCGCGCCCAGAACGAAATCTCCCATCACCTCGCCGAAGCGCGTGAGGAAAACGCGAATCCGATCGCCGAGGCGCGATCCCTGTTGCGACTCCGACATCTGTCCACGAGTAGCTATCGGGCGCGCAAGACAAAGCCAACCGACTCCGCGCGGGGCCGTCGCGCGATCCCGTGGACGCGCGCCCCGGCGCGCCCCCTCGGTATGGAGGCCCGTAGTCGGGGTGCCCCACGCGGGGCTCCGCCACTCGGAACCCCGCACACGAGTCCGCATCGCACGGGAGCAGCGGGTCGTCGGTGGCCGGCCGCGCTTCGAAGGGCAGCGCGCACCAGAGCGCAGGGCACCGGGCATCGGACTGCGCTGCGGAGGCCCTACGGTCGCGAAGGACGCGCGGCGCTGCGCGTGTGATTTCGCGCGGATCCCCCTGGCGAAGGCCGTGGCCGGCCGCGCTTCGAGCAGCAACGCGCACCAGAGCGCAGGGCATCGCGCTGCGCTGCGGAGACCCCGCGGCCGCGAAGGCCGCGCGGCGCTGCGCGCTCAGCGCTCCGCGCGTGAGTCCTCGCGCGGAGCGCAGGCGAAGGCGGTGGCCGGGCGCGCTTCGAAGGGCAGCGCGCACCAGAGCGTGAGCGCTTGTTCGTCGGCCCGCTGGGCCGCGGCGTCGCCCAGTGCGCGGTGGATGTCCGCGGCCCGTTTGCGGGCCTGAATCGCGGCCGCCGGGTCGCCCGCCGCCGCCGCAGCCTCGCTCAGCAAGACCAGACTCGCGGCGATCGCCGGCACGTCCTCCACACCCCGCGCCAGGGCAAGTGCCGATTCAGCTCGTGTCCGGGCTGTGGCGGGATCGCCCGCGTCAAGATCGAGCCGGGCCAGATTGCGCAGGCGAAGCGCGACCGCACTCGTGCGCTCGCCGTCGCGATCGAGGGCAAGCGCACGCTCGAGACGCTGGCGTGCGCGCCGCTCGTCGCCACCGGCGCGGTCGAGAAGTGCCAGGTCGTTGAGTGCCGCCGCCTCGACCTCATCGGCATCCGCCGCTGCGGCCAGGACCGTAGCCCGCTCCAGGAGGCCGCGGCTCTGATCTGGTGGGGCGAGCGAGGCCTGCTCGACGAGAGCTGCCGCCTCGATGTCGCCGAATCCGCCGGCGCGCGCGATCTCCATCGCCTCGGCAAGTGCCACACCTGCATCCTCGCCCTTGCCGCCGAGTCCTGCGATCCGCAGCAGGGCCGACGCCGTCTCGCGACTCGCGTCGATCCGCCGCCACGACCCGAGCGCCTGCTCCTCGAGCCCGACGGCACGCTCGCGATCACCAGCGAGCGCGGCCGCCTGGGCACCCTGCTCGGCAGCTCGCGCGGCGGCCGCAAGTCCCGGTGCTGGCTCCCGCCGTGCCGCCGTGCAGGCGTTGACAATCATGAATCCGAGAAGTGCGAGAACTGAGCCGATACTCGGCCGTGCCCGCGCGACCATGCACGCGCGCGCGGCATCGACGCGCGGCGCCAAGCAGGACCCCGCGCGTGCCTCGTTGACCCGCGCTGCCGCGGTGGCCACCGGCAGGGGCGCGGTCTCGGCGCTGCGCTCAGCGCTGTCCATCGCTGACCTCCCCGGCCGCTCGCCCACCGCCCGACGCACGGGGCGTGGCCTCGCGACCCAGGACGAGTGGTGCCGCTCGCACGGGCGCGGGCATCGAGCCGCGCAGCAGCACCGACTGGCCGGCAGCGTCAAGCACGTCGGAGGCCTGACGCACGCCGTGCGCAGCCCCGGTCGCGATCGAGGGCAAGCTCTCCGAGGCCAGGCGCACGTTGCGACCGACCACGGCCGCGTCCGCGGCGACCCCGGGCAGCACCTGTGCGGCGCGGCGCAACTCACTCGAAATCACGGCGATGTCCTCGGCGGCGCGGCGGACCTGTGCCATCGTCGCCGGCAACTCGGCGGTGGCGACACGCACGTCGGCGAATGCCTCCTTCGCCTCGGCAAGCGTCGCATCGAGGGAGGCCCCGGTCTGCGACGACGCGACCAGGTGGCCGATCGTCCCCTCGCCGCGGTCGATCCGCTCGAGGATCGAGTCGAGACTCTCCAGCGAGCGAAGCACCGGGGCCTCGGGTGTGGCCAGCTCGTGGCTCAGCTTCGCCACGTCGGTGAGGATCGAATCGAGTTTGTGCAGCATCGGTTCGAGCTGCTCGGCCGCCGCGGCAAGCGAGACCGGCTCCTCGGTCTCGAGCAGCGCGTCGGGCTCGATCGACGCGGCCTTGGGATCACCGACGCTGATCTCGATCGATTTGTCGCCGAGCAATCCCACCGAGCCGATGGTCGCGATCGAGTCGGCGCGAATGTTCTCCAGTCGTTCGCGATCGACATCAAGCATCACCTGGACCCGCGCGCGGCCATCGGTCGCCCCCTCGGCGGTGAGGCTCAGGCCCTTGACCGAGCCAACGTTGAGGCCGGCCAGAAACACCGGCGCGCCCGGCCGGAGTCCGCTGCTGTTGGCGAAGACTGCGCGCAGCCGCACTCGCGGCCGGAAGATACCCTCCTCCGAGCCCAGCATCGCTGTCATGATCGCCGCCGCGACCAAGCCGAGCAGCACGAAGCCGCCGACCAGGATCTCCCGCTGTCGCTCTGCCACCATCTCTTCTCCCTCACCCGTAGAGAAAGGACCTGAGCTTGGGAACCTCGGTGTGCCGGATCTCTTCGCGCTCGCCCGCGACCAGAATCCGCCCGTCGTCGATCATCGCCATCCGGTCCGCGACCCGGAAGGCGCAGCGGACATCGTGGGTCACGACGATCGAGGTGACCTGACGCTCGCCCTGGAGCCGCCGGATCAGCTCGCTGATCGTGTCGGAGGTGAGCGGATCGAGCCCGGTCGTGGGTTCGTCGTAGATCACGACACGCGGTTCGAGAGCGATGGTGCGGGCCAGCCCGACACGCTTCTGCATGCCGCCGGAGAGTTCGCTCGGCATCTTGTCGGCCGCGCCCTCCATTTCGATCCATGACAGGATCTCCTCGACGCGCGAGCGGATCTCGGCCTCCGGGAGGCGCGTGTGCTGGCGCAGCGGGAAGGCGACGTTGCCCGCAACCGTCATCGAATCGAAGAGTGCTGCCCCCTGGAAGAGGAAACCGGTGCGGAGCCAGATCGGATGCCACTGATCGTCGCGCTCGAAGGTCGCCACATCCTGCCCTTCGAGCCACACCGCGCCACGGTCGGGCCGCAGCAGGCCGACCAGCATCCCGACCAGCACCGACTTGCCGCAGCCGCTGCTGCCGAGAATCACCGTCGTCTTGCCGGCGCGTACTTCGAGATCGACGCCGCAGAGAACCTGCTTCTCGCCAAACGCCTTGTGGACGTTCCTGAACTCGATCGCGGCGGTCGGCACTTCGTTCCCCATCCGCTCGCCCCCTACCAGCCGATCGAGACCAGAAGCTGGGTCAGGAAGACGTCGCTCACGAAGATCATGAGCGAGGCCTGCACCACCGTCTGCGTGGTCGCCTGACCGACGCCCGTGGTGCCCCCCTCGGTCCGGAAACCATTCCATGACGCGACCGCTCCGATGATCACACCGAAGAGCGTCGTCTTGCCGAGCCCGGTGAAGACGTCGGCCAGCGTGATGTAGTAGAGCGTGGTGTCGACGTAGGCGCCAAGCGGAACACCGCCCACCACGGTGGTGATGATCGCCCCGCCGATGATCCCGAGCAGATCCGAGATCGCCGTGAGCAGGGGCATGGCGATCAGGCAGGCGACGATCCTCGTCGCGGCCAAAAACCGGTAGGGATCGACCGCCAGCAGGCGCAGCGCATCGATCTGGCGCGTGACCTTCATCGAGCCAATCTCGGCGGTGATGCCCGAGCCAGCCCGCCCCGCCACCATCAACGCGGTAACCACGGGGCCGAGCTCACGGGTCACGCCGAGCCCGACACCGACCGCGGCGTACTGCACGACACCGAACTTCTTGAGCAGCGTCAAGCTCTGCAGCGCCATCACCAGCCCGATCGCGAATGCCGAGATCGCCGTGAGCGGCAGCGAGCGCGCGCCGATCTCGAGCACCTGGGCGACCAGCTCGCGGGCCGGCACGCCGCGCCGCAGGGTGCGCAGAGCGCGACCGGTGAAGCGGAGCAACGCCCCGTTGTAGGCCGCGAGCTCGAACACGGCGCGCCCCACCGCCGCCACCAGCCCCGCCCCGCCACGTGAACCGTCCCCCCCCACCCCAGGCACCGACTACCACGACCTGTGCGGGCACTGAAGCCGGGCGCGCCTGCCGGAGACTCCGCTTTTGCGGCACGCGGCACGACCCAGTGGGGAGAAGAGCAGTGGCGGTTTGCGACGAACTCGCGCGGGGCCACGCGCCCGCTACCGAACGAACTCTCCGCGAGTCCGACCGGACGCGCCAACTCCGCCGAGGACGCGCGGGGATTCGGCGCGTTCCCTCAGCGCTCTGCGCCTCGCCCGAGCAGCCCGTCGAGGCCCGCGCCCCACCACGCCTGGAGGCGTTCGGCCGGAGTTGGCGACTCGGCCGGCCCGGGTGCCACGCCGCCGTCGCAGGTACCCTCGGGTGCTGTGCCGCGCAGGAAGGCGTAAGGCCGTGCCGGACCGCACGAGCTGTCGCCGCGCAGCCCGGTGGCGTCGTCGATCGCGACCACCTCGACTCCCTCGGGCATGGCGAAGGTCTCGACCGGTTGACCGGCAAAGGCACGGCGGGCGATCGCGATCCAGAGCGGCACCGCCAGACTCGCGCCGTCGCCCGCGAGCGGGTGACCGTCGTCGTGCCCGATCCAGATGCCAAGCACAAGCGAGGGTGTATAGCCGACAAACCAGGCATCGCGGGCATCGTTGGTCGTTCCCGTCTTGCCCCCGAGCGGCCGCCCCAGATCCGCCGCACCGACCCGCCGCGCCGTGCCATCGGCCACGACGCCTTCGAGCAGCGTGTGCACGACGTAGAACGCGGCGGGATCACCCACCTCGCGCGTCTCGCTCTCGACCGCGAGCAGCCGCGCCCCCGAAGGGCCGTGGACCGCCTCGACCGCATGTGGACGAACCACCCGACCGGGTGCGACAAAGGCTGAATATGCGGCAACGACATCGAGCAGCGACGCGTCGAAGGCACCGAGAGAGAGCGATGGCGCGACCGCAAGTGGCTCTGCGGTCGCGAAGACATCTCCTCCGATCCTCGCCAGCTCCGTGAAGCCGACCTGATTGCCCACCCAGACCGCCGGGGCGTTGAGGGAGCGCACGAGCGCCTCGCGCAGCGTCACCTTTCCGTGCCAGCGACCGTCGGCGTTGCGCGGCACCCAGGCGGTCGCGCCTTCGCCCACCTGGATGGGCCGGTCCTCGATCAGGGTCGCGGCGGTCAGTCCGAGTTCGGGGCGCGCGATCGCCGCTTCGTAGAGGAAAGGTTTAAAGAGGGAGCCGACCGCGCGGCGGGCCCGCGTCGCCCGATCGAGATGGCTCGCGCCGTAGTCGGTGCCGCCGACGAGCGCGCGCAGCGCGCCCGTGCGCGGGTCAAGCGCTACCACCGCCGCCTCGGCCCCGCCCCGCGCCACGACACTACGCTTGACTTCCTCGACCGCGATGCGTTGCAGGCGCGGGTCCAGCGTGGTGAAGACCTCGACCCCCGGTCCGAGATCCAGCGCGCCCGGAGCGCTCGCCTCGAGTTCGCGTTGCACCTGACGGACAAAAAACGATTCGGGCGCCATCGCCACCACCGAGCCAAAGGTCGGCTGGTCCCGGCGCGCGCTCGCGGCCTCCCCCGGACCGATCCAGTTCTCGCGTTCGAGCGCGTCGATCACCTGATCGCGCCGCCGCAGCGCGCGCTCTGGATGGCGGGCCGGCGAGTAGACGTTGGGCGCCCGGATCAGCCCCGCCAGCAGCGCCCCGTCGGCCAGCGTGATGTCCGCGAGTTCCTTGCCGAGCCAGACGCGCGCCCCCTCGGCCAGGCCGTGGATGGCCCGGCCGTCGCGATGCCCGAGGTAGACCGTCGCCAGATAGGCCTCGAGGATGCGCTCCTTGGCGAAATGCCATTCGAGCAGGAGCGCCATCGGGATCTCGACCAGCTTGCGGGCCAGCGTCCGGTCGCGCGTCAGGAAATGATTTTTGACGAACTGCTGAGTGAGCGTGCTGCCGCCCTGAAGCACGCGACCGGCGCGCAGGTTTGCCGCGAGCGCGCGCAGCATCGATGCCGGGTTGATGCCGGGGTGTTCGAGGAAGCGGACATCCTCGGCGGCCAGCACGGCATCGACCACCCCCGGGGGAATATCCTCGATCGAGAGCCGCGGCCGCGGCACGAAATGCTCCTCGAGGACGCCCTCGATCGGCCGCGGACCCAGCACCAGTGCATCGAGCGCCCCGCCACGGCCGGGATCGCGTAGGCGGATCAGTCGCTCGGCCTCGAGATCCAACCGCACCTGAGCTGCGGGCGCGGCACCGGCCACACGATCGCCGGGCAGCAGGGCCAGTTCGACGGCATGTCCGGTGCGCCGCCATGTTCCCGCGACGAGCGGGCCGTCGCCGGCGGCGCGCCGGTAGCCACGCAGGGCGACCTCCTGCCAGAAGCCCCCGAGGGCCAAGTCCATTCCGGGACGAATCTCGACGGGCGCAGAAAGCATCCGCACGGGATGGAGCCAGTGGCCATCCTCGAAGCCAGCGCGCACGCGGTGGTCGAGCCAGAGGAGCATCACCAGCGTTACGGCCAGCGCCACAAGCACGACCCGAACGAGCAGTCGCCTGAGCCATCGGCCGGGTCCGCTCCGCGCCCTCTCCCACCCCACGGGCCGAGTGTAGCAGCAGGCTTGCGCCCCGGCGTCGCCCGGGTCGTCCCGCAATCCGGGACACCGCGCCCCATGGCGCAGGTCTCGACGAGCGTGGCCACGGTGGGCGTCGCGACAGGATCGAGCCGGTGCTAGCGTCGTCGGCCATGGACCATCGCTGCTGGCTCGCATGCATCGACCCCGCGTGCGGTGCCAAATACGATGTCTTCGAGGTGATCTACCGCTGCCGCGCCTGCGGCCAGCTCCTCGAGGTCGTGCACGACGCCGAACAGCTCGCGCGCCATAGCGCCGCCGAATGGAAGGCTCTCTTCGACGGCCGCATCCGCTCGACCGTCTGGCCCTTCGGCTCGGGCGTCTGGTGTCGCAAGGAAATGGTCCTGCCCCAAATTGACGACGAGAACATCGTCAGCATGTACGAGGGCGGCTCCAACCTCTTCTGGGCGGAGCGCTTCGGCCGCGAGATCGGACTGCCCGACCTGTGGGTCAAGCAGTGCGGCAACTCGCACACCGGCTCGTTCAAGGACCTCGGCATGACGGTCCTCGTCAGCGTGGTCAAGGAGATGCGGGCCCGCGGCCAGGACATCCCCGCGGTCGCGTGCGCCTCCACCGGAGACACCTCGGCAGCGCTGGCCGCCTATGGTGCAGCCGCCGGCATTCCGACCATCGTGCTGTTGCCGCGCAACAGGGTCTCGCTGGCACAGCTCGTTCAGCCGATTGCCAACGGCGCGATCGTGCTCGCTCTCGACACCGATTTCGACGGCTGCATGAAGACCGTGCAGGAACTCACCGAATGCGAGAACGTCTACCTCGCCAACTCGATGAACTCGCTCCGGCTCGAAGGTCAGAAGACCGTCGCCATGGAGATCGTCCAGCAGTTCGACTGGCAAGTGCCCGATACGATCGTGATTCCCGGCGGCAACCTCGGCAACGTCAGCGCGCTCGGCAAGGGCCTGCTCCTGATGGAACGCCTCGGCATCATCGACCGCCGGCCACGCATCGTGGTGGCTCAGGCCGAGAACGCCAACCCCCTCTACCTCGCCTACCAGCGTGGCTTCGACCGGCTCGAAGCCGTGGAGGCCAAACCGACACTGGCGAGCGCGATCCAGATCGGTAATCCGGTGAGCTACGAACGTGCGGTCCGGACCTTGCGCGAGTTCAACGGTATCGTCGAGCAGGCCAGCGAGACCGAACTCGCCGACGCCTCGGCACGCGCCGACCGCACCGGGATGTTCAACTGCCCGCATACCGGCGTGGCACTCGCGGCACTGCTCAAGCTCCGCGAGCGCGGCGAGATCCATGCGGACGAGAGGGTGGTCGTCATCTCCACGGCGCACGGGCTCAAGTTTGCCGATCAGAAGGCCGCCTACCACGAGGGCAAGCTGGCTCAGGTCCTCGGCCACTACCGCAATCAACCCATCGAGTTGCCCAACCAGCTCGACACCGTGCGCGAGGCCTTGCACCGCTTGATCGACCTGGAACAGGGCGGCTCACGCGTCGCGGGAGCAGGCCAGTGAGCGCCACTCCCAAGGCCACCCCAGACCGCCAGAAAGCGCTGGCGACGCGCGCCATCCATGGTGGCGAAACGCGCCCACGGGCCGGCCACGCGATCACCACGCCGATCTTCCAGACCGCGACCTTCGTCTTCCGGGACACCGCCGAACTCGTCGCGCACATGAATCATGAAGTCTCGCGCGAGGAGTACGGCCGCTACGGCAATCCGACCCAGCGCATCGCCGAGGACAAATGCGCCGCCCTCGAAGGCGCCGAGGCCGGGCTCGCCTTCTCCTCGGGCATGGCGGCCATCACCACCGCTCTGTTCACGATCCTGCGCCAGGGTCAGCACGTGCTGCTGACCGACGACTGCTACCGGCGCACGCGCCAGTTCTGCACCAGCGTGCTCGGACGCTTCGGCATCGAGTCGAGTGTGGTCCCGATCGACGATTATGCCGCGATCGAAGCCGCGATCCGACCCGAGACCCGTGTCTTGATCTCGGAATCGCCGACCAACCCCTATCTCCGCGTCGTCGATCTCGAGCGCATCGCCGACATCGCACGCCGGCACGGGCTCGTCTCGATCATCGACTCGACATTTGCGACCCCGATCAACCAGCAGCCCCTCAAGTATGGTATCGATCTGGTGCTCCACTCGGCGACCAAGTACCTCTCGGGCCACAACGACGTTCTCGGTGGCGTGATCCTCGGCAGCGAGGACATGATCGACTCGATTCGCGCCTGCCAGGGCGTGCTCGGTGGCATCCTCGACGCGCACGCGGCGTATCTGCTTATCCGCGGGCTCAAGACGCTGCCCGTGCGCGTCGAGCACCAGAACCGCTCGGCGCAGCGCATCGCCGAGATGCTGGCCGGGCACCCGCGCGTGGCGCGCGTCTACTACTGCGGGCTCCCCGACCACCCAGGCCACGCCATCGCCGCTCGCCAGATGAGCGGCTTCGGCGGCGTGGTCAGCTTCGAGGTGAGCGGCGACCTCGCCGAGACTTCGCGCGTCGTCGACGGCGTCCGCATCTTCCAGATCGCGCCCTCGCTCGGCGGCGTCGAATCGTTGATCGAGCAGCCCGCACTGATGAGCTTCTTCGAGCTCTCGAGCGAGGAGCGGCTCGCGATCGGCATCAAGGACAACCTCGTTCGGCTCTCGGTCGGACTGGAGGATACTGACGACCTGATCGCCGACCTCCGCGCCGCCCTCGACTGACGCGCCGGGGGTGCGGCGGCGGGATCACTCGCCCAGTGTCTCCCAGTGCACGGTCCAGAAGCGCGGCACCGGTGGTGCCAGCTCGAGATGACCGCTGAAGCACTCGAAGCTCGGGCGGTGGCGGAGCCGCTCGTCAAGCAGCTGGAGGTACTCCTCGAGAACCACGCCTGCCGCCGGCTGGCCGATCTCGACGCGTCCGCGCTGACCGCACTTGGCGCACGTGACGTCCACCTTCACGGGTTCACGCCTTCAAGGGTCGCACCGCGGAGCCACCCGCCGCACCTGGCGCACATTTCGTCCACCTTCACGAGTAGCGCACCTCGTCGAGAAAAAGTCCCCGCGGAGGCGCGGTGCGTGGGGCCCGCGCCCGGACAGGGGTCGCGAGCAACTCTCGCATCGTGTCGGACGGCAGGCGGCCACGACCGATCTCGAGGAGCGTGCCCACGAGCTTGCGCACCATGCCGCGGCAGAAAGCGTTGGCCTCCACGCGATAGACGAGCAGCGCACCCGAGAGAACCGGCTGCGGCGGCCCGGCCGGTTGCGGAGCCACGATAGGCTCCGCCGCCCCGCGCCGCTCGGGCGCAACCGAGAGAGAGGAGTCACAGCTCTCGAACGCGCTCGTGATCACCCGGCGGATGCTCGAACGAGGCCTGTTGTCGGAAGCCTGAAAGCTCTTGAAATCATGTTCGCCGACCACGTCCGCCGCGGCTCGGCTCATCGCCCGACGATCGAGCACTTCCGGGACGTGCCATACTCGACCGCGCTCGAAGGGGTCCAACACTGAATCTGTCCAGATCCGGTAGCGATAGAGCCGCGCGAGCGCGTGGCGCCGAGGGTCGAAGTCCGCCGCCACGGGCTCGAGATCGCGGATCGCGGCGGAATCGCCGAGCAGAGCGTTGACCGAACGGACGAGCCGCGCGGTGTCCGCGACGGGAACACTCGTATCGAACGCGATCACCTGGCCTCGGGCGTGGACACCCGCATCCGTTCGCCCCGCACCCTCGACGCGCACACCCTCGCGCAGCACCGTCGAGAGCGCCTGCTCGAGCGCGGCCTGCACCGACGGCGCGACATGACGCTGATTCTGCCAGCCCGACCAGGCCGAACCGTCGTAAGCGACTCGCGCTCGGTAGCGCAGCACGCCGCTGGCGGCCGGCGCGGCTTTCCGCTCCGCCCCCACGCCTAACTGTCTCGCTCGAGCAGGCGCACCAGAACATCCGCGAGCGGCACGGTGCGCCCGTGCAGGCGTTCGTCGAAGGAGAGAAAGAAGCGCAGGGCTGTGGGAATGGCGTGATCGGCCTCGAGCCCGGCGACGTGCAGAAAGGGCGAACCCGTCACCTGGACCGGTCCCGGCTCGGGGTCGGCCAGTAGCGCCACCTGCTCGTCTGCCTCCTCTCCGACCTCGACGCGGGACAGCTCGCCCGCCAGGCAAACACCCTCGGTGCAGCGCAGAGCTGCGGCCACTTCCTGCAGGTCGAGCGGGCGTTCGGTCTCGAGATACACCGCCAGCCCGAGACCCGTGAAGACCCCGACGTCAATCAGTGAAACAGAAACCCGCGGTGCGTCCGCTCCGAGCAGCGTGCGAACCTCGGCCGAGAGCAGCGCCCCGGGGTTCGGATCGGTCTCGGGGACCACCACGGGGCGCAGCCCGAAGGCGAGCGCACGTGGGTGCTCGGCGGGTTCGAGCGCACGTCCACCCAGTAATTCAACAGCCTGCCGGGAGAGTTCCCGCGCCGCCGTGGCACCGCGCAAGGTCGCCGGGCGCAGGACCGTCACCACCACCCGGACCAGGGGCGCGAGTGCGGCGATCGGGTCGAGCGCACCGAGCAGCCCGACCACGGCCGGTGTCGGCAGGGCCACGCAACCGCCCGGCTCGACATCGGCCAGTGTCTCGGCACGAGACCCGGCAAGCACCAGAAACGCACCGCTCTCCGGACCGACATCGGTCGCATCGATCAGGATCACGCCGGCGTCGGCCGCCGCGGCGACCAGGTGTTCGCGGCCCCCGGAGTCGCCAACCACGACCGCGACCTGGACCTCCGTGAGATCGTCGAGATCGCGGAGTGGCGCGTCGGCGAGCCAGCGGCCGGCCTCGTCGTCGCCGGCCATCTCGCCCTCGCCACCGCACTCCGCAACTAACGATACGTGCAACTCGGAGGGGTCCACACCGCGCGCCCCGAGGGCCTCCCGCAGTGCCGCCGCGAACTCCGCATCAGCCCCGAAAAGCGCGATCCGTGCCACGCCCTAGCCCAACCGGGCGCGGATGGCCGCGCCCATCTCCATCGTCGAGAGCCGTTTCTCTCCCGGGCCGGCGAGATCGGCGGTCCGCGCCCCGGCGGCGAGCGTCGCCTCGACCGCGGCCTCGAGAGCAGAGGCCGCGTCGGCTCGGCCAAACGTGAAGCGCAGCATCATCGCGGCCGAGAGGATCGCCGCGACCGGGTTGGCGAGGGCCTTGCCGGCGAGGTCGGGGGCACTGCCGTGGATCGGCTCGTAGAGGCCGTAGCGCAGCCCTGTACCCTCGCGGCCGCAGGTCTCGCGCGTGCCGAGCGAGGCCGAGGGCAAGAGGCCCATCGAACCCGGGAGCATCGCGGCCTCATCGGTCAAGATATCGCCAAACATATTCTCGGTCACGACGACGTCGAACTCGCGCGGCCGGCGGATCAGGTGCATCGCCATCGCATCGACCAGCAGATCCTCGTACTCGACATCCGGGTTCTGTGCCGCGACTTCGTGCGCGACCTCCCGCCAGAGTCGCGAACTCGAGAGCACGTTGGCCTTGTCGACCGAGGTCACCTTGCGACGACGTTGGCGCGCGAGATCGAACGCGACCTCGACCACCCGCCGTACCTCTCCCTCGGTGTAGACGAGCGTGTCGACCGCCTCACGCCCCTGGGGACCATTGCGCCGCTCGCTCGGCTGGCCAAAATAGATTCCGCCGGTGAGCTCGCGAATGACCAGAACGTCCACTCCCCGCACTACCTCGGGCTTCAGCGTGGATGCGTCGATCAGGGAATCGACCGTCCGTACCGGCCGGAGGTTGGCGAAGAGACCGAGTTCCTTGCGCAACCCGAGCAGTGCCTGCTCGGGTCGCACGCTAGCGCGCGGATCGTCCCATTTGGGACCACCGACCGCGCCGAGCAGAGCCGCGTCGGCCGCGCGGGCCAGCCGCAGGGTGTCCTCGGGCAGTGCCGTGCCGCACGCGTCGATGGCGCAGCCGCCCGCCAGCCCCTCCTCGAACTCGAGCGCGAGTTCGAACCGTCGATCAAGCGCGCGCAGACACCCGACCGCCTCGTCCACCACCTCGGGACCAATCCCGTCACCACTCAGAATCGCGATCTTCACCTGGACCTCTCCTCTCCCGTCGCCGCTGCCCGCTCACCGCCGCACCCGGCCATCGCGCGGGTCAGGCGGCCAAGGCCGAATTCATGGCCCATGCGGGTCGTCCTCGCCGGGCCGGTGCGCGCGCAGCCACGCGAGCTTGTTGAGAGCCGCGACGTAGGCCGCGGCACTCGCCTGAATGATGTCGGTGTGGCTCGCCTGTCCGAGCGCGACCCGTCCCTCCTCGCGCACGAGGCAGCTCACCTCGCCGAGTGCGTCGGCACCACGGGTGATGGACTTGACATCGAAGCGATCGAGCGCCGGCACATGGTCGCCCACCGACGCGAGCGCCTGCCCGATCGCCGCGTAGGTCGCGTCGATGACGCCGTCGCCGGAGGCCTCCTGCTCGATCTCCTGGCCCGCGATGCGCAGCCGAACGCGCGCCCGCGGCGGCCCCTCGCTCGTGCTCGCGCACTCGAAGCCAGCGAGCTCGTAGCGCTCGGCGACGTGCGACGATTTGCGCGCCACGATTGCGACCAGATCCTCGTCATAAACGCTTTTCTTGCGATCAGCGAGTGCCTTGAACGCGGCGAAGGCCTCATTGACATCGAGTTCGTCGTGGAAGAGCCCCAGCGACCGCAGGCGATCGACGAAAGCGTGCCGGCCCGAGTGCTTGCCCAGAACCAGGGTATTGGTGGCCCTGCCGATGTCCTCCGGACGCATGATCTCGTAGGTGAGCTTGTACTTGAGGACACCGTCCTGGTGGATGCCGGCCTCGTGCGCGAACGCGTTGTCGCCCACGATCGGCTTGTTGATCGGGACGGCGATGCCGGTGACCTGACTCAGGAGGCGGCTTGCCGCGAAGATATGCTCGGCGCGCACGTGGGTATCCACGCCGAAGACGTCGTGACGGGTACGCAGCGCCATCACGACCTCTTCGAGGGACGTATTGCCAGCGCGCTCACCGATGCCGTTGACCGTGCACTCAACTTGACGCGCCCCGCCCGCCACCGCGGCCAGCGAGTTGGCCACCGCCATGCCCAGATCGTTGTGACAGTGGGCGCTCCACACCCCGCGATCGCCACCCGGAATCCCGGTCCTCAGGCGGCGAAAGAGTGCGGTCGTCTGCTCCGGGATGGCGTAGCCTGTGGTGTCGGGGACGTTGCACACGGTGGCCCCTGCAGCGATCACCGCCGCGAAAATCTCACACAAAAAATCCGGATCACTGCGTGACGCGTCCTCGGCCGAGAATTCGACGTGATCGACGTGCTGGCGGGCCCGCTCGACCGCCCACACGGCGGCCTCGACCACCTGCTCGCGGGTCATCATCAGCTTGTGGCGCAGATGGATGTCGGAGGTGGCGATGAAGACGTGGAGTCCCGGTCGGGCGGCACCCGCCACGGCGGCAAGAGCGCGTTCGATGTCGGGGCCGCGCGTCCGCGACAGGCTCAGCACCACGGGCTCGCGCACCGCTGCCGCAACCTGCCGGATCGCATCGAAATCGCCCTCGCTCGACGCCGCGAAACCGGCCTCGATCACGTCCACGCCGAGAACCTCGAGCTGACGCGCGATCGTGAGCTTCTCGCCGGTGTTCATGGTCGCGCCGGGCGATTGCTCGCCATCGCGCAGCGTGGTGTCGAAGATGCGAACGAAGTCTCCTGTCATCGTCTCCATGGTTCCTATCCGTCCCCTTCCCGCCCCCGACCCGAGCCGCGCCACGAGCGCCCCCGGCCGACCCGCGAGACGGCGACTGGATACAGCAACACCGCCGGGGCCGACAGCCGGGCGCCCGAGGCGACGGTCGACGGGAGCAAAGCCGCAAAAAGGCGGCGCTCAACCGACGGCGCGCCAGGGCGCGCATCCAAGGGCGAGGCGAATCATCGCCCCGCTCCGCAGCACGATCTGGCGACCGACATCCATGGGCATCCGTCTTAGGCCCGTGACCCAGCCGAGGCAAGGGGCCCGCGCCTGGACCCCCCGGGAAGATCGTGACGAAGGGTCCCCGCCGGGCGATCCGTGGCGCGCCCCGGCGCCGCACCTTGGCGCCGCGTCGGGCAATCGCTAGGGCTCAACCCTTCTGATTTCACCCGAAGCCGGCCAGCGTAGCCGGAGAGGAGCGAGGGTTTTCCGATGCAGACGATGAGTTTCATACGGAGCTGCGGCCTGGCCGCGGCAGCCATGGTGGCGCTCGCCGGACCGGCCATGGCCGGCGGCACGATCACCGGCAAGATCAAGTTCGACGGCACCGCCCCGAAGCGCGCGACGCTCGATATGGCGGCCGATCCCGTCTGCGCAGCCGCGCATCCGAGCCCGGCGCTCGCCGACGACGTCGTCGTCAACGACGGCGCCCTGCAGTACGCCTTCGTCTACTTGAAGAGCGTTCCGGGCACGCACGCAGCACCGGGCGAGCCGTCGGTGATCAACCAGCAGGGTTGCCAGTACATCCCGCACATCGCTGGCGTACAGATCGGTCAGCCGATGAAGTTCACCAACAGCGACCAGACGCTGCACAACGTCCACGGCATGCCGAAGGTCAATACGCCCTTCAATTTCGCGATGCCGAAGTTCGTGAAACAGAAGGAGACCAAGTTCACGGCCGAGGAACTGATGGTCGCCGTGAAGTGCGACGTCCACCCCTGGATGGCCGGCTACATCGGCGTGCTGCCGCACCCCTTCTTCGCGGTGAGCGGCGCGGACGGTTCGTTCAAGATCGAGAACATTCCGGCCGGCGAATACGACGTGGTGGTGTGGCAGGAGAAGCTCGGCGCCAAGGAAGCCAAGGTCAAGGTCGACGAGGGCGGCAGCGCCACGGCCGACTTCAACTACGCCGGATGAGGACAACCGGCGGAGCGGTCTCGGCCGCTCCGCCGGCTCCGGCGCCCCAGCCATGCAGGCGACGACATTCTGGGCGCTGAGCGCTCTTTTTCTCCTCTTGCAGATCGCCCTCGTCGGCTGGCTGCTGCGGCAGCGCCGTGCCCTGTTGCCGGGCTCTCGAGAGGCGGCTGTCGTCCAGACCGAGCTGGTGTGGACCCTGGTCCCGGCAGCACTCGTGGTCGCCTTGGCGTTGATGGCCGCAGGCCTCGGGCGCGCCAGTTGGTCGCGACCACGCTTGGTGGATGCACCGGCGCGCGTCGAAGCGCGGGGCCTGCCGTGAACCCACCCAACCCTGCACCGACGCTCAGCGCCGCGGCACACGAACCCGCCACCGCCCCGGCCTCGCTGGCGCGCGATCTGCTCGAGCTGACCAAGCCACGAATCACGACAATGGCCGTGATCTCGGTCGCGGCAGGCTACACCCTCGGCAGCCGCGGGCCGGTCGCTCTTGCCCTTGCGGGAGCGGTCCTGTGCGCCGCGACGCTGCTCGCGAGTGGGGCGAGCGCACTCAACCAGTGGCTTGAGAGCGAGACGGATCAGTGGATGACTCGCACCGCGAGCCGGCCACTCCCGCAGGGCCGCCTCGCTTCAAGCGTGGCCCTCGGATTCGGAGTCCTGCTGGTCGCAAGTGGCCTGGTCCTGATGACCATGGCCGGCGGCGCACTCGCCGCCTCGATCGGGCTGGTCACGGTGGCGCTCTACGTGCTCGCCTACACGCCGCTGAAGCGAACGACGCCCCTCTGCACCGTGATTGGCGCCGTGCCCGGTGCGCTGCCCCCACTCATGGGCTGGGCTGCGGGTGCGGGCAGCCTCACGGCGGAGGCGTGGCTGCTGTTCGCAATACTGTTCTTGTGGCAGATGCCACACTTCCTCGCGATCGCCTGGCTCTACCGCGACGACTACGCGCGCGCCGGACAGCCCATGCTGCCGGTGGTGGACCCCTCGGGTGCCGCCACCGCTCGTCAAGCGGTGCTCTACGCAGCAGCCCTGCTGCCGGTCAGTCTGCTGCCCTCGGTACTGGGCATCGCGCGCGAGCCCTACTTCGCGGTGGCGCTGGTGTCGGGCGTAGCACTGCTCGTCGCGTCGCTGCGAATGGGCCTCACGCGATCGATGGCCGACGCCCGGCTCCTCCTGCGGGTTTCGATTCTCTACCTGCCCGTGCTGCTCGGGACGATGGTCTGGGCACGGCAACCCTTCTAGCGAGGTCTCGAGCGATGAGTTACGCGATCGTCGAGACCAACGCACTCGGCCACAACTACGGTGAGCGCCGCGCGCTCGACGGCGTCTCGCTGTCCATCGCTGCCGGTGAGATTTTTGGCCTGCTTGGCCCCAACGGCGGCGGCAAGACGACGCTCTTCCGGATCCTCGCGACTCTGATCCGTGCTGCCCGCGGCTCGGCTTCGATCGACGGACACGACGTGGTGCGCGATCCGCACGGCGTGCGGCGGCGGCTCGGCGTCGCCTTCCAATCGCCGAGCCTCGATCCGGTGCTGACCGTACACGAGAATCTCGCCCATCACGGCCGACTGCAGGGACTGGCACGCGGCGACCTCGGCGCACGCATCGACGAGTTGCTTGCCGCCTTCGACCTCGCTGACCGTGCCGGCGCACGCGTCGGTACCCTGAGCGGCGGGCTGGCACGCCGGGCCGACCTCGCCCGCGCGCTGCTGCACCGCCCGCCGGTGGTCCTGCTCGACGAACCGACCACCGGACTCGATCCGCGCGCCCGCCTGGATCTCTGGCGCCATCTCGACCTTCTACGCACGCAGCAGGGCACGGCCGTACTCGTCACGACCCACCTGATGGAAGACGCCGAACGCTGCGACCGCCTGCTCCTGCTCGACCGCGGGCACGTGGTGGCGCAGGACACGCCCGACGCTCTCCGGCGCGAGATCGGGGGCGACGTGATCGTGATTCGGGGCGGCGATCCCGAGACACTGGCCGACGATATCGGGCGCAAGCTCGGCGAGTCGGTGTCGGTGGTGGACGGCACCTGTCGCATCCGGCGCGCACGCGGCCACGAATTCGTGCCGGCCCTCTTCGAGGCACTGCCCGGGCGCATCGAGGCGGTCAGCGTGGGGCGACCCACACTCGAAGACGTGTTCATCCAGAGAACAGGCCACCCTCTCTGGGAGGACAAGGAGAGCGCAGCCACATGAACTCGACTCTGGCCGCCACCATGGGGGCGGTGACGACGCTCTGGTGGCGTGACATCGTCCGCTTCTACCGTCAGCGCAGCCGGATCGTCGGAGCGCTCGCTACCCCCCTGATCTTCTGGCTTCTGCTCGGCTCGGGCTTCTCCGGTTCCTTCCGGGCAGAGGGCAACTACGCGACCTTCTTCTACCCCGGCGTGATGGTGATGATCGTGCTCTTCACCGCGATCTTCTCGACCATTTCGGTGATCGAGGATCGCCGCGAGGGCTTCCTGCAGGGCGTACTCGTGGCGCCGATCTCGCGTGGTGCGATCGTGGCCGGCAAGGTGCTTGGCGGCAGCACTCTGGCGCTGGGCCAGGCGGCCCTGCTGCTGGCGGCCATCCCCTGGCTCGGCCTGCGCCCCGGCGCCAGTGGTCTCGCTCTCGCGCTGTTGGTCTTGACGCTGATCGCCTTGGCCCTCACGGCGCTGGGCTTCATCATCGCCTGGCAACTCGACTCGACCCAAGGCTTCCACGCCATCATGAATCTCGTGCTCATGCCCATGTGGCTCCTCTCGGGGGCGTTCTTTCCGCCCACCGGTGCGGCCGGGTGGATGCGACCGCTGATCGCGGTGAATCCCCTCACGTATGGCGTGGCCGCGCTGCGCGAGGCCCTGGCTCCTGGCGCGGCGGGGACCGACGCCCCGTCCTTCGGGCTGGCACTCGGCGTCACCGCAGCTTTCGCGCTGGTCACCTTCCTCGCGGCGCGCGCCCTCGCCGAGAGGCCCCTCGACGCGAGACTCGCATGAAGCGGCAGGCCCCGACTCTGGTGCTGCTGGGGCTCGGGGTTGCTGCGGCACTGGCGGTGCTTTGGACACTCGCCGGCGCGCCGGTCCGCGAGCCGGGGCTTCCGGAACTCGTCAAGCTGCCGGCCTTCACCCTGAGCGACACCGCGGGCCGGGCGGTCTCGCAGCAGGATCTGGCGGGTCACCCGTGGGTCGCCGATCTCATCTTCACCACCTGTGCCGGCATCTGCCCACGCATGACCAGCGAGATGCGCCGACTCGACGAGGACACGCGCGACTTGACCGAACTGCGCCTCGTCTCGATCACGGTCGATCCGGAACGCGACACGCCCGAGGTCCTCAAGGCCTATGCCGCTCGCGTCGGCGCCGACCCACGACGCTGGCTCTTCCTCACGGGCGACCGCGCCGCGATCTGGCAACTCGCCCGTGAGGGCCTCCTGCTGCCGGTGGCAGAGGGCAACCCCAAGATGGGTGACGAGGAGATCATCCACAGCCAACGCTTCGTGCTGATCGACGCGCGTGGGGTCGTCCGCGCCACCTACGACGTGCGCGATGGCGAAGCTCTGGCCCGGCTGCGCACCGACCTGCGCCAGCTCACCAGCGAATAGGTGCCGCCCCACGGCCCGACCGCCACTCGACGGGCGGACGGACCTGCAGCAACTCGCCAGCGGATAGGTGTTCGGCCGAGTTCTCCCGTCTCGAACCCCGCGATCGTGCCCAAGCGAGTCGCTCCTCTAGATTGCGCGCGACGCCAAAGGCGCGACCGGTGGCAAGCTCAGGCCACGGCCACCCTTGCCGCGAGCTGACCCTGTCCTTGCTCGAGCGCAAGCAGAAAACGTTTGCGGTCGAGGCCTCCGCCGTAACCCGTAAGGTGACCGCTGGCGCCGATGATGCGGTGGCAAGGCACGATGATGGCGATCGGGTTGGCGCCGTTGGCCATCCCGACGGCGCGCGACGCACTCGGGCGCCGGATCGCGGTAGCAATCGCTCCGTAGCTCGCGACCTCGCCGTAGGGCACGCGCTGCAGAGCCCGCCAAACACGGAGCTGAAAGGGCGTACCCTGCGGCGCGAGCGGCACGTCGAAATCGCGCCGACGCCGGCCAAAGAAGGCATCGAGCTGGCGGCGCGTGCGATCGATGATGGTGTCGCTCGTTTCGATGGCTTCGCCTCGGACCTGATCCACCTTGCGACCGTCACTGAAGAGCAGCCCGGCAAGCGCCTCGCCATTCGACACCAGAATGAGTTCGCCAAGCGGGCTCGAATGCGTCAACCATCGCGTCATGGCTTCCTCCCACCGCCGCCACGGACCCCTCGCGTCCGCTCCCGGCTCTTCGGCGACGATCATGGTCGCGCGGGCCACCACAATCAACCACGCGGCCGCGCCACGGCGGACGCCGACGGCCCCCAGCGACGATCCGGGCGCCCGCACCTTCCGGGCTCGCGCCGGGAACAAGCTCACCGCGCCTCTCGTCAGCCTCGGCGATGCGGCTGCGCCGCCAGATCACGCATCGCCCGGATCGAATCGAGTCGCGAACCTCTCGTCAGCCTCGACGGCCGGGCTGGGCCCGCAGTACCCGGCCGGGCAGAGGGGCGTCCGGGGAAACGACATCGCGACCTTCGAGGCGGATCGGTGTGCCCTCGACTACCACGGCGCGCATCCCGAGGGCATCGGCGACCAGCCGATCCGCCCCACCTGGCAGGTCGTGGACCCGGCGCAAAGGGCCACACCCAACCGTTGCCGGGTCGAACACGACAAGATCGGCGGCGAGCCCCGGTGCGAGCCGGCCCCGCTCTGTCAATCCCAGTAATTCCGCAGGCTCCGAGGTCAGCCGCCGCACCGCCTCCTCCAGCGTGAGCACTCCCCTCTCGCGCACCCAGTGGCCCAGGAGATGCGTCGCCGCACCGGCATCGCAGAGCTGGCTCGCGTGGGCACCGGCGTCGGAGAGGCCCAGCACGGCCGAAGGGTCACGCAACAGCTCGGCCACGATGCTCTCGTCGGTATTGAGCACTGCCATGCGAAAGCGGGCCTCGAGCCCGGTCGCCAGCGCGAGGTCGAGCACCACATCCACACGGTGCACGCCTCGCTCGGCCGCGACCTCCGGGACGCGCCGCTCGAGCAGGGCATCGTGGCCGGGCGCGTGGCTGATCCACATCTGCTCGAAGGAGAAGAGGCCGAAGACCGTATCCACCTCGTGCCGTAGCCGGGCGCGGAACGCGGGATCGCCGTAGAGCTGCCGTCGCCCCTCGAGATCGGCAGCAAATACATCTTTCATCACGGGCAGCATCGAGAGCGGAAACGGCGCCGAGAGCTGGAACTCGAGCATGAGTGGCCGGCCCGTGACCTGTGGATGCACGCGCACGCCCTCGGCTTGGAGAGCCGCGGTCTGTTGCAGGATGTCGCGGTGGCCGGTGGGGCCGAGCATCCCTCCGAGCAGCGCGGTCCAGGTCACGGGCCGGCCGATCTCGCGCTGAATCGCGGCGAGCTTGTCGATCCAGAGATCGCCACCGATCGTGACCTGGAACACCCCCTGCGGGCGACCGCGCAGCGCGCCTGCGAGAGCCGCCACTTCTTCCGGCGAACCAATCCGGCTCGGCACGGGGTTTCCCGCGTAACCGATATGGGTGGGGGCACGGGAGGTCGCGAAGCCGAGCGCTCCGGCGTCGAGCGCTTCGGCGACCAGCGCCCGCATCTCCACCACCTCGTCGGCTGTGGCCTCGCGCTCGACCGCAGCGTCCCCCAAGACGAAGGTCCTGACCGGCGTGTGCCCGACCAGCGCGCCGACGTGAATCGCCGTGCCGCGTCTCTCGATCGTATCGAGATACTCGCCAAAGCTGCAGAAGGGCCACTCGGGGCCGATCCCGGCGCGCAGAGCATCGAGCGACATGCCCTCGACATTCTCGAGCGTCCGCAGGATCAGATCACGGTGCTCGGCGCGCGTCGGCGCGATGCCAAAGCCACAGTTGCCCATCAGGGCCGTGGGGACACCGGGCCAGGGCGAGATGCTGAGCATCCGATCCCAGAGCACCTGGGCATCATAGTGGGTGTGAATGTCGATGAAGCCGGGGGCGACCACGCATCCGGTGGCGTCGATCTCGCGTGCCGCGGGCCCAGCGACGTCACCGAGCGCAGTAATACGTCCTTGACGTATGCCCACGTCGGCGCGTCGGGCCGGCATCCCGGTGCCTTCGACCACCTCACCACCGCGCACGACAAGATCCCATCTTTCCATCGCTCAGCCTTCCCCCACGCCGTGCAGGAAACCCGTGTCCATGCTCCCGGTGCCGAGTGCAAGTCGGGCCAGACCCGAGAGCAGGGCCGCGCCGCTCTCGGCACGCGCGCGGAGCGCCTCGGCGCGCCGCACCCGCGCCAATTCGAGCTCGGGCATATCGACCAGACCGCGCTCAAACCCTGCCAGCGCACTCGCAAAGCCAGCGTCTGCGGCGACGACCATGGCGTCGGCCGCGTGCTGCCGGTCGATGGCATCGCGCACTTCGACATACGCCCGCCAGACCTCCGCCGCGACTCGATTGCGCGCTTGTGCAAGTTCATCCGTGGCCGCCTGCCGTTGAACCACGGCCAGATGCTCGGTGTTGGCGCCGGCAAAGCCGTCGAAGAGCGGCCACTCGATGCCCACGAAGCCCGCGTAGGTCTGGAGGCCGAAGTCGAGTTCCTCGAGCCCCGGGACACCGCGAATCGAGTTGTCCAAACGGTTCCAGCCGAGCTGCCCCGTCGCTCCGACCCGCGGCAAACGCGCCGCCCGCGCCCGACGGGCCGCGGCGTCGCGCCCCCGGACCAGGGCCGCCTTCGCCAGCAGATCGGGCCGCTCGGCAAAGGCCCGCTCGACCCAGACCTCGAGGGTTCCAGCGAGCGCCCGTGGCAGCGCTTCGACCGGCAGTCGCTCGAGTTCGAGCTTCGTCCCCGGCGCGAGCCCGAGCACCTCGGCCAGCGTCACGTATGTAATTTCCTCTGCGGCGCGCGCGGTCTCGAAGGCATAGGCCGCGGCGGCCGCGCTGCTACGGGCTTGCAGGAGATCGGGCTCGGTGAGCGAGCCCACCGCGAAGCGGGCCTCGGCCGCCTCTTGCACGACATCGGCGCCAGTCCGGGCCACCCGTGCCGCCACGACATGATCGTGCGCCGCCTGCCAAGCAGCGAAACTCTCGACCACGGCGAAAGCCACTGCCTGGTGCGTCGCATCGAAGAGGAGCCGGGCGACATCGAGATCCCGACGCGCGACGTCGACCGTCGCCTCGCGTGCGCCGAAGTCGAAGAGAAGCCAGCGCATGCTCACCGACGCCGATCCGAGCGTGAACGGCGCCGAGAGTTCGAGATCGAGGGACTGTTGCGAGTTCGCTCCCTGCAAGAGCGCGCCCAGAGCATCGTTGCGCGCCATGAGCGTCGAGAGATCGGCGCGAACCCCCGTGTTCAGATCCCAGAAGCCACCGCCATAGGAGGCCGCCAGTGCAAGAACAGGATAGTACTGACTCTCGGCGATGCCGACGGCAGCAGCCGCGCTGCGGGCCTGATGCCAGGCGACGCGGGTAGCGGGATTGCGGCGCTCGGCAAGGTCAATCAGCGCGGGGAGGCGCCAGGGCCCCGCCGGTTCGGTCTCGCGCGGTGGACTCGCCGCAGCCGAGCGCTGCACCAGAGCCTGGAGTTCGGCTCGCGGAACCGCCGCATCGCCCAGGCCGGGTTCGGCGCCTGCCAGGCGTTCGGGCGAGAGGGCCGCACAGCCCGCGCACGCCAACGTCAGCAGCACCGCCACGAGAACGAACGGCACACGGGCTCGGATCCCCACCATCGCATGAGCGTTTATCAGGAGCAGCCCCAAACGCCGACCCACCTGCCCACGGGCACGAACCGCAGAGAATGTTTCCCCCTCTTCGTGGTCCCTGCTACATCCCGGCCGGAACGAAGCTCATGCTCAGCGCCAGATCACAGCCGAAACCGCCGACGTCGATGGCCACGAGCTTCGCCTCGCCCGGCTGGCTCGGCGTCGCTGCGCTGGCGGGGTTCGCGACGGGCGCCTCCGGCTGTGCTCCAAGAATCGAAATCGAAGGCGCTTACTTTCCCGCCTGGTTGCTCTCGGCCTTGATGGGCGGCCTTCTCACCGCGAGCCTGCGGGCCCTGCTCGTGGCCCGCGAACTCGATGCCTACATTCAGCCCGCCGCGCTGGCGTACCCGGCAATCTTCTTCGCCTGCACCATGGGCCTGTGGCTGGGATTGTTTTCGGGATGAGTTCGCGCGCCGAGGAAGACGCCCCTCTGGGCCTTGCCGGAGCGAGCAGACCCGATCCAGCGCGGGAGCGTCTCGGCCGCCTGATCGGCCGCGGCTCGATCCTGCTCGCGATCGGGCTCGGGCTCATCGCCTTCTGGCGCGTCTCGGTGAATCCACGCGCGGACGACGCACGCATCGTGGCCAACGTGGTCGGGATCGCGCCGCGCGTCAGCGGCCCGATCGTGCGGCTGCCGATCCACGACGACCAGCAGGTCGCCGCCGGTGACGTTCTGTTCGAGATCGATCCGGAACCGTACGCGATCGTCGTCAAGTCGACACGAGCGGATCTCGCTGCGCTCGACGGCGAGATCCGCAACGCACGCGGCGAGATCAAGGCACAGGAGAGTCAAGTCGTCGCGGCGCGCGCCGGTTTGGCGCAAGCCGAGATCGGGCTCGCCGAGACGCGCGCCACGTACGATCGGCTGCAACCCCTCCTGGCCCGCCGCTTCGCCACTCCCGAGACCGTCGGTACGGCGCGGCGCGCGCGCGACGTCGCCGCCGAGGCCGTCCGGGTCGCCCAAGCCGAGCTGGTCGCGGCCGAGGCCGCGGTGTTGGAGCTGGCCCCGCTGCTCGCGCGCCGCGCCGCCGCAGCGTCTGTGCTCGAGGGAGCCGAACTGGCCCTGCGAGACACGGTCGTGCGGGCCCCGTTTCCGGCCCGTGTGGTGTCGCTGACCATTTCGGAGGGGGCCTTCGCCCGCATCGGGATTGATACCGTGACGCTGATCGACACGCGCCAGTGGTGGGTGGTGGCGAACTTCACCGAGACTGAGTTGCGTCACATCCACGAGGGCGACGCGGCCCGGCTCGATCTCTCCACCTGGCCCGGCGCGGTAACGGGCACGGTCGAGAGCCTGGGCTTTGGCGTCACGCCCCTGCCCGAGGATCCTTTCCCCGGTCTGCCGATCGTGATGAAGAATCTCGACTGGGTGCATCTGGCACAACGGTTCCCGGTGCGGATTCGGATCCCCGCCGACGTCCCGCCCGAGGCCCTGCGCGTCGGCGCAACTGCCGCCGCGACGGTGCTGGGCAGCGGCTCTCCCAGCGGAGGCTGAGTGAAGTCCACACTCCCCGGCTGGCTCAAGGCTGAATTGGCGCCCGACCCCGAGCGCATCCGGCGGACCGGCCACATCACGCTGAGCGTGCTTGCGGTCCTCGTCGTCATGCTGGCGGTCCGCATGCCCTTTCTCTCGATCGGACCCTATCTCGTGTTCCTGCTCGCGCAGGACGAGACGCTCTCGACCCGGATCGGCGCACTGCTCGGGATCGCTGTGGCCTCGGTGTCGTGCCTGCTCATCTTCCTGATCGCGGCGGTCGCTTTCGATGCACCGTGGCTCCGGCTGGCACTCTTCAGCGCATCTTTCTTTGGCTGTTACTATCTCATCTGCACTCTGAGCGAGCCGAAAGCGGTACTCGGCCCCCTCGTGGTGCTGACCCTCTTCATGGGCGCGTTCGACCAGGTGCCAAGCGCGACTTACCTCTTCACGCAGCTCGCCTGGCTCTGGGCGGTGCTGCTGTTGGTCGTCGCCGTCACGCTCCTCTCGCAGTGGCTCTGCGGCATCCCGACCGCGACCGAACTCGTCCGCATGCGCCTGAATGCCCGCATGGCCGCTGCTGCGGCAGCACTGCGGAGCAAGCCCGAGCGCTGGAGTCCGCTGCCGGGAGCACGGGCCAAGCTCTACGAGACACTCGAACGGATGGTGTTGGCAGGGCTGCTTCAGCCCCGTCAGGCTGACAACTACGCGACGCTCATGACCCTCTTCGATCGGATCGAAGCGCTGGCCCGCAGCGAGAGCCGCAGCAGCGGGAGCTGTCGTGCACGGTTTGGCGCGGCGGCCCGGCGGGTCGAGGTGCTGGCACACGCGATCACAGCCGAGCGCCCCCTGCCCCCACGCAATGCCGCCAGCGACGACGCTCTCCTTCATCTGCCCGAGGGGCTCCGGGAAACCATCGAGATCGCCGAGAATACCTGGGTCGGCATGGGTAGCCGCTCGCCAGCCAGCGCCGAGGCCCCGGTCGCGCCGGCTCTCATCAAGGAGGATTTCTTCACCAACCCCCTCCATGCCGCCTTCGCGGCACGAGCGACCGCTGCCACGATGGCCTGCTACCTGATCATGAGCGCGCTCCACTGGCAGGGCATCCACACCTGCATGGTGACCTGTGCCGTCACCGCGCTGGTCACGGCCGGAGCGCAGGTGCGCAAGCAAGCGCTCCGTCTCTTGGGCGCGGCCGTGGGTGGTGCTCTCGGCATCGCTGCGATGGTGGCGGTCATTCCGCACCTCGATTCGTTGCCCGGCCTCCTGCTGGTCGTCGGAACCGTCAGCGCCCTTGCCGGCTGGATCTCGCTCGGCAGCGTGCGGACGAGCTACGCCGGGTGGCAGATCGCCCTCGCTTTCTTCATGACCGTCCTGCAGGAACCGCATCCGACCACCAGCCTGGACGTGCTGCGAGACCGCTGGGTCGGCATCGTTCTCGGCATCGTCGCGATGCGAGTCGCCTTCGATTTCGGCTGGCCGCAGAGCGCCCTTGATCTTTTGCGAATCCGACTCGTCGAGACTCGCGACACGATCGAGCAGTTCATGGACCGGGCGACAAACGCCATCCCCACCGCCGCCCCCGCGCGCCTCTGCACTCGGGAAATCGCGACCAGCCTCGCCATGGCCGGCGATCTCCTCGCGGAGGCCGAGATCGAGCGTTCCTACTCGAACGAGGGGATGGGCTCGTCGATCGAAAGGATGCGCACCGAGTTCGCCGAAACAGGACGGCTCTTCACCAAGGCCCTGGCACGGCGGACGTGCTGAATCGGACTCGCCCTGCGGGTGTCGACCGGAATGGCCGAAGCCAGATCCTTCACGGCGGCCTCTGCGATCCGAGCGGGCCGGAGCCTTCCCGACCCGGCTAGAGCGGTCGTTGGTGCTTGACCTCGGCCGCCGCCACCCAGCGGGTGTGATAGCCGGTCGGCACGCGCTGAGGGATGGCGATACGTGCCCGCGCTGGCGCTGCGACGTCGGCGGCATCGAGCACGTGGAGCTCCGAGCAGCCACTTGCCTCCTCCTGCACGAAGGTCAGCAGGTAGCCGTCGTCCTCGGCACCCGTGCCACCGTCGCGCGCCGCAAACGAGACCTCCCCGCCGTACCAGCCGCGCGGGTATTCGTGGATCACGGGCGCGCCGCCGTCGAGGTCGTAGCGGATCAATGCGTCGAAGAGGAACGTCTCGCTGGGCGCCAGCCGTGGATGGTAGCTGTAGCGACTGCGCCGCCCCAGCAGCGCGTCGTTCATGCGCGGGAACTCCGTGAGGACGTCGTCGAGCACCTCCTCACGTGCCTCGCCCCTGGCGAGATCGAGTCGCCAACGGTGGAAGAAAGGAGCAATCCGTAGATTGCCGAGCAGCGGGGCGCCATGAGAAGTCCCCTCGCCGCTCAGGGGCTCCGGAATACGGCATCCGACCAGGACGATCGTGTCATCCTCTTCCCATGCATTGACGGTGTGGTACATGAAGAAAGGCGCGACCTCGAACCAGCGGACGTCCGCGTTGCCGCCAAAACGTGGCACCACGCCAATCCGCGACGGACAGTCGCGCCGCATCACCAACGGCATCTCGCCGCTTGCGCGGCGGCCAGGGTCGGGCTGCAACGACATGTCGAAGAGGAGGGTGAAGCGTTCGGTGAATGCGATGTCGTGCTGCAGCCGTGGTCCAGGAAGCTCCACCTCGGCGTGATGCACCAGCTCGCCCGCTACGGAGACCACGCCAAAGCTCAGGTAGGGCGGCCGGGGCGAATAGTCGAAAATCACCATCTCGCCCGTCCGTGGATCCACCTTGGGATGCGCCGAGATCGAGCGCACGAGCCGTCCACCCCAGGTTTGGTTGCCGAGCGTCTCGAGATCGGGCAGTCGCACCACCCGCGCCTTGCCCGAGAGCCACCACAGGGCCATGAGCTGGCCGGCATGGAACACGAGATCGGTGTTCGCCGTATCCTTGTAGGGACCTTCGGGACGCCGGTAATCGGGCCGCTCGAGGATCCCCGTGGAGAGGGCTCGCCCCGCGGCCACGTCGGCCGCGAGCCCCTCGGTGAGCACCCAGCGGTTGCGGTAAGTCGCCTGTCCGTCCTCGAAGTGGACCGCGTGGAGCATGCCGTCGCCATCGAAATAGTGGTACTGGCCAATGGGGTGAAAGCGTGGATTGCTGCCGGTGCGCACGAATATTCCCGAGAGGTCGCGCGGCAGCTCGCCCGTGACCTCAAGCGGCCCGGCCACGAGTTCGCGCGAGATCGGTGCGTAGCCCCCCTCGAGATAGGGGCTCTGAGAGGGTGCAAATGGCGACGGCGCTGATTCGATCGTGCTCACGGAATCCTGACCTCCTGCCCGATGCATCGTCGTCCTCGCTCCGCCGCCTGAAGATCCAGCGGGAGAAGCCTGTGCCTTCGGGCGGGGACCAGCCTATGCGTCCGGGAAGGACGACAGCAACCGAGGCTCTTCGCCCCGGAGCTGCCCCGCCCCGGTCGCATGGGTCCTCGCCGCGGAGGGCATGCTCCCAGCGCACGTTTTGCCCGGCGGGAGCTGGCCCACGCTGCGCGTGGTCGGGGGCTGCATCGTCCCGCGCGAGCTGCCCGACCAGGGCCCTCCGCGCGCCAAGATCCTCCGTATGTCGCCAAGGGCCGCATCATCCCGCGCGATGTTGACAGTGCCTTCGAGTTCGTCCTACGAACGTCCAACCGTCGGACTCACCGGACTCCGCAAAGCGACACACCCATGGATAGAGCCGCCGGCACGCGCATCGCATGGCCCACACTCCCCCGCCGCCGGCCGGCGCCCACGTGAGGGTTGAAGCCGGGGCATCGCCCCCCGACGCCGCGCCGGCCGCACCTCTCCCGTTGGCCGACGCCCCCGTGCCTGCCGGCGGCAGCCGCCCTCTGACAAGCACTGCAATAGCGGCCCTCCTCTATCTGGGCGTGGCGTTGTGGTCGATGCGCGATCTCCAGGGTCAGGCGTCGACCCATGTCCTGGGCCCGCCCGAGCAGGGGCCGATGTCAAATCTCTACCGAACCGATCAGGAGATGGTGCTGGGCACCGTGATCCGCAACGCACGCCTCTTCACCGAGGCCCCGGGCCGCCTCGGCGGCCCGGGGCAGTGCTTTCCCTTCCCCAAGGCTTATACGCTGGGCGAGCATATGTTCGGCAACGGAGCGCTCGCTGCGCTGCCGTGGATCCTCACCCGGGAGCCCGTCCTCTCGTACAACATCATGCTGATCTTGACGCTGTGGATCCCCGCCCTGGCCATGTACGCCTTGGCGCTCCACTTCACGCGCGATCCCCCGGCAGCCTTCCTCGCCGGACTGATCTTCGAGCTCGCCCGCCCCCGCCTGCTCGATCCCGCCCACCCCTACGTTCATGGCGACCTGTGGGCACCGTTGATTCTCCTCTTTCTCCACCGCACGTTCGCCCGGCCGACCTGGACCAGCGCCGCTGTCCTGGGCGGACTCTTCCTCCTGCAGATGGGCGAGAGCATCTACGCATTACTCGCCACCACCCTGCTCGCGACGGCCTACGGGGCCTGTCTCGTCGTGGCGCACCGCCGCCGGCTCATGCGCGCGCTGCCCCGTCTGGCGCTCGCAGCGACCGCCGTCCTGATCGCGGCCCGTACACTCTTCCTGCCCTACCTCGAAACTGGCCGCACGTGGGGTGTTCTGCAGGGACGGGCCAGTTTTCTCGGCGCCATTCAAGAATTCGCCCCCGGAGAGAAGGCCTTCCCCGGAGCCATCGCCTCGGGACTGACCGCGATCGGCCTGCTTGACCGCGCACTGCGCCGCCGGCCCTGTGCCCACGGCGAGGATCCACGGATCCCGATCGCGCTCGCGGGATTCTTTGTCTTGTGGTGCTCCATCACCCTGCTCCCGGTCCCGGGGCTCTGGCTGCCCTCGCCGCTCCTGCTTGCCGGCGGACTCATCCCCGGACTCGACGCGGTCCGCGCGCTCTCCGCGGTACGGATCGGCGTCTACGCCCCGGTGGCGTTGCTCGCCGGTCTTGGCCTCCACGTAATCCTGACCCGCTGGCTTCGCCCGCCGGCCCTCGGCGTGATCGTGGCGATCCCCCTCGCCGCCATCGTGCTCGCGGAGGCCTTCCACCCCGCTACCGCGGTCTGGAACTTCGGGACTCCGCTCCACCTCGTACCCTGGAGGATCGCTCCTCCCGCGGCCGAGCGACGTGCGGTCGCATTGGTGGGAGCGAATCCCGGCCCCGTCCTCGAATTGCCGACGCTCGAGCGCAGAATCTTTTTGAGGAACGCGCACGCCGTCCTGCTCTCGGCCTGGCACGGACAGCCGACTTCGGCCTGCTACAACTCCTTCCAGACCGCCCTCACCGACCAGGTCTCCGAACTGTCCTTGCGAGTCCCGCTCCGACCGGCCCTCGATGCCCTCGCCGCGCTGGGATTCGGGACGCTCGCGATCCACCAGGAATCGCTCTTCCCTCGACACGCCAACTGGCTTGGCCCCCGCCTGGTCCAGAGCACGGGCCCCGCGGGCCCGCTCGCATTGATGAGCGCCCACGGCAAGCATCTCTTCTACGACATCACCGCCGCGCCGGAGATCTCCGAGGACTTTGCGCTGCTGGCACCCCCCACGGCCGCGACCAGCGCCAGACTGCACGGCCCTCGGGCTGCGCTTCGCTTCCACATCCGCAACACGGGGCGCAAGACCTTCCGCCACCCCACCCCCGTCGAACCGAGCGAGGTTGTGCTGCGCTGGCTACCGGAAGAGCATGCGGCCACCCACGAGACCCGCGCCCGGGCACTTCTTCCTATCGCGATCGGAGCAGACGGCACACTCCCGATCGTCGTCGAAACGGAGATCCCCGTCTCGCGCGGCCGCTGGCGGGTTCAGCTCGCGCGCGCCGTCGAGCCCGGAAGAGTCCTCGGGGAGACCAGCGTCAAGGTCTTCCCCTAGATCGGACGCGCTCAATGCAGCGCGGCCAGCCGCGGATCTGCACCCCTTCAGCCCGCCCGTCCGGATAAGGTCGAACGCTAGGACGAAGCGGCGTCGTCCGCCGCGAGACGGGCCTGCTGACGCCGGGTCGCCCGCCAGATCATGAATCCCCCGCCCAGCAGAATCGAGGGCGGCAAGGCAAGCATCATGATCGTGCCGGCGACGAATCCCGCCGTCCAGTCATCCGACCCATCGCCGAAGCAAACAGCGCAGGCTCGGGAAACAGCGGGGCCGGCCAGCAGCTCGAGCACGCCGATCAGGCCAAGAGCGGTCCAAATACGACGGGTTTGCGGGCCTGACACGGCGGCCAAAAGCCCCAGCGCGCCGGTCAGGCCGAGAGAGAGTCGCACGGCAGGGCCGATCGGCGGGAAATCAGTGATTCGCAGCCGCGGCTGCATGGAAGTGGGCACTCGCCGCCGCGTCCGTGGCCTGGCGCTGCGAGATCTCCATCTCGTGAATGCCGATATCCGGCAGCACGAACACCATCAGCACCAGCACGAGCAACAAGCTGACGCCAAGCCCCCATTTGAGGAGTCGTCCCTCGTCCTTGAGGTGCATGAAGAAGCCGGCGATCAGGAGGATCTTCGTCACGGCAATCAGCATTGCCACGATCGAACTCGATGCGCCCGGCAGATCGAGGTAGGCAACCCCCACGGTTGCCGCCGTCAGGAATGCCAGCGCCGCGAAGACGATCAGGGTCGTCCGGATCAACGTATCGGGATCGTGCCCGTCTGCTTGTGCACTCATCACTAGAGCCCTCCCATCAGCTTCAGAGCAGATAGAGAATGGGGAACAGCAACACCCAGACCAGATCGACCAGGTGCCAGTACAGGCCGGAACATTCGACGCGGTCATGGCTCGCCGCAGTGAAGTGCCCGCGAGAGGCCTGCCAGTAGATGTAGCCCAGGAGTCCCATGCCGCCGATGACGTGGAACATGTGGAGCCCGGTCAGCGTGTAATAGAAAGATCCGAAGAGGCTGGCCGAGATCGTGATGCCCTCGTGCCATTTGTGATTGTACTCGTAGGCCTTGATGCACAGGAAGATCGCGCCGCCGCCGATCGTGCAGAGCAGATAGTTCTTGAGCTTTGCCACGTTTCCGGCCTGGATCGCCGCGATGGCAAGCACCATCGTCACCGAACTCGAGATCAGAACGAAGGTATTCAGCGTCGCCAGCGGCACTCCCATCATCGCGCGCGGCGGCACGAAGAAATGACCGCTGCCGCTGCGCAGGATGACGTAGGCACTGATCAGTCCGCCGAAAAGCATCACCTCCGAGGCGAGGAAGGCCCAGGTGCCGAGCTTCGCATGAGAGAGGCCGGTATTGGTGCTTGCCGCATGTGCGCTCATCTTGTCTTCCTTCAAAGTCCCGCTGCGGTACCCGTCACGCCGCGTCCGACTGCGGCCAGTAGTCGGCCTTGCGCCCAGGCACGCTGTACTCGTAGGGGCCGCGGTGCACGACCGGCGGCGTAACAAAATTACCGTGCGGCGGCGGCGACGGGCACGCCCACTCGAGCGTGGTCGCCTGCCATGGGTTCTCGCCGGCCTTCTCGCCCGACCAGATGCTCCAGAAGAAGTTGAAGATGAAGGGGATCTGCGCCACGGCGGTGATCAGCGCGCCCGCGAGAATCACCGTGCTCCACCCCTGGACTGGCAAGTTGTGCCACTGCAACGTCGGATCGGCGAGCCGCCGCTGCATGCCCCACATGCCCTGGAAGAACATCGGGAAAAAGACGAGGTTCATGCCGATCAGGGTCCCGGTGAAGTGGAGCTTGCCGAGTCCCTCGTTCATCTTGCGACCGAACATCTTCGGGAACCAGTAGTAGGTCCCGCCCAGCAGGGCCACGAGCGAACCCGGCGCCACCACGTAGTGGAAGTGACCGATCACATAGTAGGTGTCATGCAAATAAAGGTCGGTCGGGGCGTAGCCGAGCGGCAGGCCGGTCAGACCGCCGATGCCGAACATCGGCAGGAACGCCAGCGCGAAGAGCATCGGTGTATTGAAGCGGATCTGCGCGCCGCGCAGACTCAGCAGCAAGCAACTCAGCACCGCCACCGATGGCACCGAGATGGTCATCGTGGTGGTGACAAAGAGGTTGGCGATGCTGGTTCGCATTCCCGAGACGAACATATGGTGCGCCCACACCACGAAGCTGAGCGCGCCGATCAGCACGAACGAACCGACGAGTTCCTTGTAGCCAAAGATCGGCTTGCGGGTGTTGGTCGCGATGATCTCGGTCACGATGCCCATGGCCGGGAGGAGCAGCACGTAGACCTCCGGGTGTGCCAGGAACCAGAACAAATGCTGCCACAGGAGCGGGCTGCCGCCACCGGCGCGCGGGAAGACGCTATCGCCGTAAATCATGTCCTTGGGGATGTAGAAGCTCGTGCCGGCGACCCGGTCGAGAAGCTGGAGAACCGCACCGGCCTCGAGCACCGGGAAGGCGAGCAGCAGCAGGACGGCAGTGACGAGCTGCACCCAGCAGAACACCGGCAAGCGGCCCAGGGTCATGCCCTTGGCCCGCATGTTCAGCGTGGTGACGATGAAGTTGATCGAGCCAAGCAGCGACGAGGTGATGATCAGCACCATCGCGATCAACCAGATCGTCTGGCCCGGAGGCGCCACGACCGAGAGCGGCGCGTAGGACGTCCAGCCCGACTGAGCCGCGCCACCCGGCGCGAGAAAACTCGACATCATGACGACGCTACCGACGAAATAGACCCAGTACGACGCCATGTTGAGCCGCGGGAAAGCCATGTCTTCGGCGCCGATCTGGAGGGGCAGGACGAAGTTCCCGAAGGCCGCGACACCCAGCGGCACGACGCCGAGAAAGATCATGATCGTGCCGTGCATGGCGCCGAGCTGGTTGTAGAAGGTCGGGTCCATGTACCCGTAGGGCATGTTGGTCTCGCCGAAGAGCCAGGCGATGAAGCCGCGCACCAGCCCCAGGTTCTCGGGATCGAAGTCGGCTCCCGGCTGCGGCCAGGCCAGCTGGTAGCGCATCAGCAGCATCATGCTGAAGCCCACCAGCAGGAAGAGGAAGGACGTGATCAGGTACTGGATGCCGATCACCTTGTGATCGACAGAGAAGATGTACTTGCGCCAGAAACCGGTCGGCGCGGCGTGTCCGTGATCGCTCATGATTCCGTTCTCTCCGCTCGCCCCGGGGCCGAGGCCTGGGAGCGCGCATCCTCGAGGACGCGGCTGGCGTCGGCCGTGCCGAGCTTCAGTTCGAGCTGAGTCTTCATCCAGGCCTCGTAGTCGGCGGGTTCCTCGACGAAGACGTTGCCCACCATCTGGGTGTGGCCGAGGCCGCAGAGCTGCGCGCAGCCGATCTCGTACTTGCCAATGACATTCGGTTCGAACCAGAGCGTCGTCGTCATGCCGGGCACGATGTCCTGCTTGTTGCGGAAGTTCGTCACCTGGAAGTCGTGAATGACGTCCTTGGAGGTCATCAGCAGAGTGAAGGGCTTGCCTACGGGCACGTGGAGGTTGTTGATCGAGAGGACGTCGTCCTTCGCGGCAGGGTCCTTGTCATCGAGGCCGATCGCGTTGCTCGCCGAGATCAGCGCGACATCGCGGCGGCCGAAGGTTCCGTCCGGCCCGGCGTACTGGAAGTTCCATGCGAACTGCTGCGCGACCAGGCGGATCTGCAAGGACTCGCCCACCGGTGGCACTTCCTGCTTGAGGTTCGCCCAGATCGGGATGCCGAAGGCCAGGATCAGCCAGACCTCGAAGGCCAGCACCAGCGCGTCGGGAATGAACGACGCCCGCTCGCCTGCGGTGTGATAGACGGCCCGGCCGCCCGGGCGCGCCCGGTAAGCCCAAAGACAGTAGGCCAGATAGACTCCCCAGATGACGAAGATCGCCACCATGACGACGTGCAGCAACGTCATCAGGGAATCGAGCTGCGCTCCGTAGCTGACAGCCACGGGCGGTATCCCCATCGCGAATCCCGGTTCCTCGTTCACGCCCTCACCTCTGCCGCAGTCCTGGTCGCGGTCGGGGGAATCCTGAAGCCCTTTTCACTAGAAGAGTCAAGCGCGGCGCAGGAGTTTTTCGATAAGTCAGACTAATTTGGCCTGATCAAGCGGCCCCGGCGCCGCCACCCGCCTGTCCGGTGCCCGGCTGCGTCCCGTGCTGAGCGCGCCCGAGAGCCCACAGTGCCGGTCCGGAAATGACATAACTGGCCAAGGCCGCGAAGAGCACGATCTCGGGCTTGGATGCGAGCAACGTCACCAGGAGGAGCATGCCCGCAAAGACGAGCAAGGGCTGGCGGGCGCGCATGTTCAACCGTTTGAAGCTCGAATAAGGCACCTGACTGACCATCAGAACCGCCAGCCCATAGACCATCACCAGCAGGAGGACACGCTTGGTCGCCGCCCCTTGCCCACCGAAGTGATAGAAGAGAAGGACCGTCGAAGCGACCATGTCCGCCGCTGCGGGGATCGGCAGGCCGGTGAACCGGCTGGGTTCCGCCACCGACTGGAGCACGTTGAATCGCGCGAGACGCAGCGCGCCGCAGGCGACGAAGAGCGAGGCCGCGAGCCAGCCCCAGGCCCCCCACGGGATCAACGCCCAGCGGTAGGCCAGAAACGCGGGCGCGACACCGAAGGACACCAGATCGGCCAGCGAATCGTACTCGACCCCGAAGGCACTGGTCGTATGCGTGAGGCGTGCGATGCGACCGTCGAGGCCGTCGCACACATGGGCGGCCACGATACAGACCGCTGCCATCCAAAAATCGCCGCGCGAGGTCGCGATCACCGCGTAAAAGCCGAGGAAGAGCCCCACTGTCGTGAAGAGATTCGGTAGCAGGTAGATCCCCGGAACCCCCTCGCCATCCCGGCCACCCGGAATCAGGTGCACCCGCTTGTGGGGCCGATGCCGCTTCATTCGAGCATCCCCAGGACCGTCTCCCCCGCTCGCACCCGATCGCCGACACGTACCGTGGGCCGGAAGGGCGGCGGCACCCAGACGTCGACTCGCGATCCCAGCTTGATCATCCCCATGCGTTCGCCCCGGCGACAACGATCGCCGGCTTTTACCCGACACACGATGCGGCGCGCCAACAGACCCGCGATCTGCACGAAGGCCATCTCGCGTCCGCTGGCGAGCCGGAGCACGACCCCGTTCTGCTCGTTGTCGAGCGAGGCCTTCTCCGAGAAAGCCGCCAAGAAGCGACCGGGGTTGTAGTGGACGCCCACCACCTCGCCATCGGCCGGGATGCGGTTCACGTGGACGTCGAGCGGCGACATGAAGATCGCGATTCGTGCCGCCCGCCGCCGCAGGTAGCGGCCCTCGGGCATGTCGGCATCAACGGCCACCACGCGGCCATCGGCGGGCGAGATCAGCGCCGAGTCCGCAACCACCGCGGCGCGTTCTGGATCGCGGAAGAACCACCCAAGGAAAAGCGCTGCAACGGCGCAGAGCACGCCTACCGGCCAGAGCAGGCTCGCCCCGGCGCTTGCCGCGACGGAGGCAAGGACGGCCGCGGCCGCAAACCCGCCTATCAAGGGCCAGCCGTCGCGCGCCACCGCCGGGCGTCTCGTCGTTTTGGCGCTCAGTTGCGTGCCCGGTCGACGAGCCGGCCGCTCGCCATCCACGGCATCAACGCCCGAAGTCGGCCACCGACCTCTTCGATCGGGTGGTGCTCGCCCTCACGTCGGAGTTCGCGGAAGTGCGGCAAGCCGCAGCGGTACTCCTCGAGCCATTCGTCAGCGAAGGACCCGGACTGGATGTCGGCGAGAATCTTCTTCATCGCCTCGCGCGCCTCGGTGCCGATCACGCGCTTGCCACGGGTGAGGTCGCCGTACTCGGCGGTGTTGCTGATCGAGTAGCGCATATGGGCCAGCCGTCCTGGCTGCCCATGCGCACCCAGACGTCGTCGAGATCGGCGATCGGCCGCGCCGCCAGGGACGCGGTCAGCCACGCGTAGCGCTCGCGGGTGGTCGAGGTCGGCGAGATCGAC
>SXGT01743139.1_pt1 | contig 42632 bp, 33 predicted proteins | sample 3176221 | NCBI WGS metagenome assembly SXGT01 (sample SAMN11356862, study PRJNA531348) | freshwater metagenome | isolation source: freshwater sample F1-120 | place: China: Fuxian Lake, Yuxi | collected 2017-12-25
AGCATGTTGAGCGAAAAGCCAAACAACTCCATGAACGCGAACGTCCCGATGAGCGAGACGGGAATCGCCATCAGCGGAATCACACTCGCCCGCCAGTTCTGCAGGAAGATCAGAACGACGATAACGACGAGAACGATCGCTTCAAAGAGGGTATGGATGACCGAATTGATCGACTCCTCCACGAACACAGTCGGGTTGTAAACGATTCGGTATTCAAGACCTTGGGGAAACTTTTCGGATTGTGTCCCGATTGACTCGATGACCCGTTCGGCTGTCGCGATCGCGTTGGCACCGGGCAACTGAAGGACGGCAATCCCGACGGCTGGCGTGGAGTCAAGATAGCTGTTGGTCGAATAATCCCGGGCTCCGAGTTCGATTCGCGCGACATCTTTAACGGTCACAATCCGCCCTGCTTCTCCGCGTTTGATGATGATGTCACCAAACTGTTCCACAGATTCCAAACGTCCCAGCGTCGTCACAGTAAATTGAAACGGACTCCCTTTCGGAGCCGGTGGCTGACCAAGAACGCCGGAGGCAACCTGAATGTTCTGCTCCTGCATAGCGGCCATCAGTTCCTGCGTGGTCAATGAGAGGTGAGCCAGCTTATCGGGATCGATCCAGACCCGCATGCTGTATTCACGCAGACCGAAGATGTTGATATCGCCAACCCCTTCGACGCGAGCCAGTTCGTCGCGAACCTGAATCAGGGCATAGTTGCCGATGTAAAGAGAATCCAATGACGCATCGGGTGAGATGAGGTGGATGACCATCAACAAGTCAGGCGAGGTTTTCTTCGTCGTGATCCCAAGTCGACGAACCGTCTCCGGGAGTCGAGGTTCAGCAACGGCGACACGGTTCTGAACCAGAACCTGAGCATTATCCAGGTCAGTGCCGATTTTGAAGGTGATTGTCAGTTGCATCGTGCCGTCGTTGGTGCATTGAGACGACATGTAGAGCATGTCTTCAACGCCGTTGACTTCCTGCTCAATTGGAGTGGCAACAGTCTGAGCGATGATCTCTGGCGGTGCTCCCGGGTAAGTCGCGCGGACCACAATCGTCGGCGGAACGACATCAGGGTACTGCGACGATGGCAGCACCAGATAAGCGATCGAGCCAACGATCATCATCACGACTGAGAGAACGGTCGCGAAAATTGGTCGATCAATAAAGAAGTGTGCGATACCCATAAAGTCCCTTGCACCCGCTGCGGCCGTCGACGTGAGTCACTCGATGTTGTTTCAGATTTCCGATCAATCCCGACAAATTTGTTAAATCGGATCGACGACAGCGGACTTGTTCGGCTGTCCCGTCGCTTCTGCTGGTTTGGTTTCGGGGGGCGCGATCAGCCATTTTTCGCGAGGCACATCTTCATATTCATCAGGCAAGTTCTGATTGTTCGTCGGCTTGATCAGCTCTTCAGTTTTCTTCTGATCAACTTTGACTTCTGCGCCAGGCCGAATTTTCTGCACGCCCTGAATCACGACGTTTTCGCTTCCTGTCAGTCCCTTTTCAATCACTCGCAAACCGTGACTGACCGGGCCCAGCGTGACGGGGACGCGGTCAACCTTCTTCTGATCATTGATGACGTAGACGAACTTGGAATCCTGATCGGTGTTGATCGCTTCGTCGGGAAGCAGAATCGTCTCACGCGGGTCGCTGCCGGGAAGTCGCAGCCGAACGAACATTCCGGGTGTCAAAAAGCCATCCGTATTCGGAAGGATTGCGCGTCCGAGGATGGTTGCTGTGCTGGAATCGAGCCGGTTGTCCACGAAGTCCATGTGACCAATATGGACGTATTCCGTCTCATCAGCGAGGGCGACATAAACCGGCTTGCGATAATCGCGAGAGCTCTTGCGAACCCCTTCCTGGCTGAGACGGGAGTACTTGAGAAAGTCGCTTTCGTCGGCATAGAAAACGCAGTAGATAGGATCAAGAGACACAAGCGTCGTCAGCATTGTCGACTCACTTGTCCCCCCTCCGATCAGGTTGCCAATCGTCACGTTCCGCTGACTGATCCGACCTTTGACCGGTGCCGTGATATTTGTGTAAGACAGGTTCAGGCGTGCAATTGATAACGATGCTTCCGAGACCGCGATATCCGCATCCGCGGTGACTAGGGCGGCTTCTGAGGCTTCAATTTGTGCATCGGCTTGTTCGAGATTCGCGGTCGCTTCCAACAACCCTGCTGATCTGTTCTCAAACTCTTCTGCCGTGATGACGTTTCGATCCTTCAGTGTCTGTGCACGATCAAGATCATTCTTCGCCAGATCGAACCGCGCCTTGGCCGCGTTACGCTGTGCCTTCGAAACAGAGAGATTCGACTCAGCCTGTTTTTTCTGAGCCTTGGCCTGAACAACGGAAGCAAGCGCCTGTTCGACCTCGGCTTGAAACGGCTTCGGATCAATCACAAACAGGAGATCCCCCTCGTTGACGAATTCTCCTTCATCGAAGTTCATCGATTCCAGATACCCACTCACGCGGGCCCGGACCTCAACATAATTCACCGCTTCCAGGCGACCTGTGTACTCATCCCAGATGACGATTTTCTTTTTGAGAGGCTGTGTTGCTACAACCGTTGGCACTGGCATCCCACCTGGAGGCCCCTGTGGTTGCCCCTGACAACCACTGACACAGATAAGCGCCGTCACTGCCATCATTACAAACACGATGCGGACGGCGGCAATTTGATGGACAGGTGTGAGACGGGCGTTCTTCATACGTTCACAGTGGTCTATTGAAATCAGTGGTCTGTTGGGAATAGGTAGGAATCATCAAGATGTTCCCGCAACGTTCGTCGTATCAAGTCTCTATCGTGACGATCAGACTCCCTGTCAGTCAACGACCTGGGCGAGGCGAATTTCAATTCCGCTGTGGAACTGGTCTCGCCAGTATTTTTCTAGGGAAGTCATGGGTGGCCTGAGGTCATTCTCACCGCTAGAATCCATTCCAACCAGTGAAAAATGGGAAATGTGGCCAGGGATCGCCACGAAAAAAGATGCTGCGATGCTGAAAGGTCGTGGCTCAGCCTTGCTGATCGGCTCGACAATTGATGTTCTCACTTTGATGAAATTCAAGACGCCATTCTGGATGTCACTCCGGATGCAATTCTGAAAGTCTCTGCCGTGGTTATGCTTACTGCCCAAATCATGGAGCATTCCGAGAAAACGTTGTCTCGCCTGCTCCCACGCCTGGAAAACCGCTTCAAAGGACACCTCGAGCCAGAAGTCTGGGAAGACTACAGCCGTCGCCTGAGTAAGAATTTTCCTCAGCTGTTTGGATGCCTCCATCACTTGTATGGCCATTTGTATGACTTCTTCTTTCACGTCGAGTCGATCCTGATTTCCACGACCGAACTGTGGATCAGTCGCAATGACGAACTCAAGGCTCTTGATGCGTTACGCGAGATGCACCCCGACTGGTTCCAGTCCAACCGCATGGTCGGTGCCATGTGTTACGTCGATCTTTATGCCGACAACCTTACAGGCTTAAAGGAGCGAGTTGGATATTTGAAGGAACTGGGGATCACGTACCTGCACCTGATGCCTCTCTTCAAAGTCCCTGAAGGGGATAACGACGGCGGATATGCCGTCAGCGATTACCGCGAAGTCGACCCGCGCCTGGGAACGATGCAGGAACTCTCGGAACTGGCTCAACTGCTGCGTCACCACGGCATTTCGTTATGCATCGACTTCGTTTTCAATCACACGTCGGAAGAACACGAATGGGCACAGCGAGCACTGGCCGGCGAGAAGGAGTTCCAGGACTACTACCTGATGTTCCCGGACCGTTCGCAGCCGGATGCCTTCGATCGCGACATGCTGGACGTCTTCCCGGATGATCACATTGGCGCGTTCACGTACCGCAACCGCATCAAAAAATGGGTCTGGACGACGTTCCACAATTACCAGTGGGATCTCAACTATCAAAACCCGGTTGTGTTCAACCGCATGGTTGAGGAGATGCTCTTTCTGGCCAATCAGGGCGTGGAAGTCATTCGCCTGGATGCCGTCGCCTTCCTGTGGAAGCGACTGGGGACCAACTGCCAGAACCTGCCCGAAGCTCACATCATCATACAGGCTTTCTCCGCGTTGGCTCGAATCGCAGCCCCTGCGATCGCGCTCAAGTCCGAAGCCATCGTCCATCCCGATGAAGTGATCAAGTACATTTCACGTGACGAATGTTCGCTGTCCTATAACCCACAACTCATGGCGCTAATCTGGAACTCACTGGCGACTCGCGACATTCGCATCCTGCGCATGGCCATGGAGAAACGCTTTCGTATTCCCAATGACTGCGGCTGGGTCAATTACATTCGCTGCCATGACGACATTGGTTGGGTCATCACTGATGAGGACATCGCAGCGGCTGGATATGAACCGGCCTCCCATCGACGCTTTCTGTCTGATTTCTTCGTCGGCAAATTCGAAGGAAGCTTCTCCCGTGGACAGCCTTTCCAGGAAAACCCGAAGACGGGTGATGCACGGGTCTCAGGGATGACCGCCTCACTGGCTGGTCTTGAATATGCCCTCGAACGGGACGATCAATATGAGATCGACCTGGCCATTCGACGCATCCTGCTCATCCACGGCGTCATCATGACCATCGGCGGCATTCCTCTCATCTACCTCGGCGATGAGATCGCGATGCTCAATGACTACGAATACAACACATTCCCGATCAAGACAGGAGATTCACGCTGGTTGCACCGCCCCAGATTCGACTGGGTACGCTCCCAAAGCCGCGACAACACCGAAACAGCAGCCGGTAAGGTGTATCAGGGAATGCTCCGCCTGACATCGCTCCGCAAACAGAATCTCGCCTTCGACCGAGCAGAGACCGAATTCATCGACACAGGCAACGATCATGTCTTCGGTTACTTCCGTAACCACAACGAACACAGCGTCCTGATCCTCGCGAACTTCTCCGAACACCCGCAGAAGATCCTGGGGCAGTCCCTCCGACGACTCGGCCTCAGACGCAGCGTCGTCGACATGATGGCCGGCCAGGTGATCACCGCCTCAGCAGAGATCACGCTGGAACCGTATCAGTTCGTTGTTCTCGCACGACCAAGGTAGGTCACGCCAGAATATCGGTGACCACATTTCCAAACACATCAGTCAATCGGAAGTCGCGCCCAGCATAACGGTAGGTCAACCGCTTATGATCCAGGCCCAGCAGGTGCAGGATCGTTGCGTGGAGGTCATGTACGTGGACAGGATTTTCTGCCGCGGCGAATCCGAGTTCGTCAGTCGTCCCGTATTTGTATCCGCCTTTGACACCGCCACCAGCCATCCAGACGGAGAAGCCGTGGTGGTTGTGGTCGCGTCCGAGGACGACGTTTTCTTTGCTCGGCAGCTCCACCGTTGGAGTACGGCCAAACTCGCCGCCGCAGATGACAAGTGTTTCGTCGAGCATGCCACGCTGTTTGAGGTCGATCAAGAGAGCTGCGACAGCCTGATCCGATTCCTTCGCCAGTCGGCCGTGTTCTTCTTCCAGCTTGTTGTGTGAATCCCAGGGCTGACCATTGCCATGATAAAGTTGTACATAGCGGACGCCACGTTCGATCAGGCGTCGAGTCATCATGACATACTTGGCATACTTCGAAGTCTTGGTCCCGTAAAGCTCGTGCATAGCTTCCGGCTCATTGCTGATGTCAAAAGCGTCGCTGGCTTCCGTCTGCATCCGGAAGGCGAGTTCATACGATTGAATCGCTGACTCGAGTTGAGGATCTTTATTACGCAGCGACAGGTGCTGAGAATTGAGTTGTTGCAGCAGATCGAGCTGGTGACGCTGCGCCTGAGTGTTCAGACGCGCGTTCGTCAGATCATCCAGAATCTTCTTGGGATCATCTTTGGCGGGGTTGATGTAGGTCCCTTGATAAACGCCCGGCAGGAATGAACTCGTCCAGTTCTGGGTACGCTTGATCGGGTAACCATTCGGGCACATCGCGATAAAACCCGGCAGGTTCTGATTTTCACTCCCCAGTCCATAGTTGACCCACGATCCCATTGATGGACGCACCGTGACTGATGCCCCGCAATTCATCAGCATCAGCGAAGGCTCATGGTTGGGGACTTCCGCTTTCATCGAGTTAATGATGCAGATGTCATCAATGCACTCGGCGATCTTCGGAAATAGTTCGCTGACCATGATGCCACTTTTGCCACGCGGCTTGAACTCCCATGGCGATTTCATCACGGTCCCTGTCGGGCGCTCTGTCTTCAAAGAGATCGGACCTGTCTGGCCGTGGTACTTTTCCAGAGCAGGCTTGTAGTCAAACGAATCGACGTGCGAGCAGCCGCCGTTCTGGAAGATGTGAATGACGGCCTTGGCGCGGCCTTTGAAATGCGGCTCTTTCGTTGCCGTTGGATTCGAGGAAGTATCCGCCATCAGGCGTCCTTCGCTTTGCATCAGCGCTGCCAGCCCCAGCGTTCCCATACCAACACCGGCGCGGGCCAGCATATCACGTCGGCTCATTTGATTATCAAACATCGTCAATCTCCAAGAGATGCGGGAGGATGGTCCCGATCGTTTCCACTCTAGACAAAATCAGATCAGACGAAACGAATCACTCGACATAGAGAAATTCATTACTGCACAACAAGACCTGCACAAGATTTCCGAAGGCGACCTCGACAGGAAGTTGGTCCGACTGCATGCTGCGAGCCATGTATTCCAGCATCAGGCCCGATTCCTTCTTCGTCGGTTCGCGCTGCAGGATTGTTCGATAAAGCATCGGAACACCCTTCTCGCGATTCCCCGCTTCTTTCATCACCCGTTCCGTGACGGTTTTGACTTGCCCATTCACAAACGGTGAATTCATCAGAAACAGCGCCTGTTGTGGCACGGTTGTCTGCGATCGCACGTCGGTACTGGCATCGGGATTTGTGAAGTCAAAGTTTCTGAGCAGCTCCGGCACATCCTGACGATCGAGGTAAACGTATAGAGTGCGTCGTGTCACTTCTTCATTGAGTTTGTACGACGGGCCATAGACCTCGTCATCCATCGTCCCGCAGACCGCCATGATGGAATCACGAGTCGCTTCCCAGTCGAGACGTCGAGCATTTTGACGCCAGACCAGTCGATTCTCGGGATCTTCCAGGGCCTGCTTGCTGTCAGGCTGTGGAAGAGACGTTTGCTGATACGCATGACTGGACAGAATGACTTTGTGCATCTTCTTGACCGACCAGCCACCATCCATGAATTTCTGGGCCAGGAAGTTCAGCAACTCCGGGTTCGTCGGAGCATCGCCGCGATAACCAAAGTCACTTGGCGTACCAACGATTCCGTATCCGAAATGGTGCTGCCACAGACGGTTCACCATGACGCGAGCCGTCAGAGGATTGTCTCGATTGGCGATCGCCTCAGCGAGTTCCTTACGACCGCTCCCCTCTTTGAACGGCTCGTTGTTGCGCAGAGGTCCCAGAACTTCTGGCAGACGACGAGGAACATTCGGGCCGCGTTGCCCTGCACTACCCCGCAGGAAAACATAAGGATTGTACGGCTTGTCTCTATCTTTCAGGATCATGGCACGTGTTGGAGCGGCTGGTTCTTTCTTTTCCAACTCCTTGATCTGTTTTTTGATCTCGTCACGTTCTTTGCGAAGATTCGCTTTGTCTTCTTCTTTCTCCGCTTTACGGACTTGGTCGTCGAGCTCTTTTTCTCGGCCCTTTAAGACTTTGACCTGCTCATAGAATTCCTTCCACGGTCCGAGTCGATCATCGTGTTCGACGATCGGAAGCTCTGCTTCTTCCGGCTGGAACGAACTGCTGAAGACACCATAAAGTGCGTAATAATCTTTCGCAGACAGAGGATCATATTTGTGGTCATGACAACGGGCGCACTGCAGAGTTAAACCAAGAAATCCACGACTGACGACATCGATCTTGTCGTCCATCATCTCTTCATTCGTGTTCTTACGACCCAGCGTCAGAAACCCCATCGCCGCCATATCGCGAGGATCTTTCAGTTCGATCTGATCCGCTGCGATTTGTTCTTTGATGAACTGGTTATACGGCTTATCGTCATTGAAACTTCGGATCACGTAATCGCGGTAGGCGTACGCATACGGGAAGCTGTTATCCTGGTCGAAGTTGTAGCCCATCGTGTCAGCATAACGGGCGATATCGAGCCAGTAACGGCCCCATCGCTCACCGTATTGTGGACGGGAGAGTAGATCATCAATGACTTTCTCCCAGGCCTGTTGAGACGGGTCTCGCTTGAATGCCTGGACTTCTTCATACGTCGGCGGCAACCCGATCAAATCATAATAAACGCGACGCAGGCGAGTCCGTGGATCCGCTTTAGCAGACATCGACATCTTCTTCTCAGCCAGCTTGTTGCTGATGAAATAATCGACTTCGTTCTGAAGCAGTTTCGGGTTGGATGGTTTCGGAAGAGCAGGCATTGTGACGGGTTGAAAGGCCCAGTGTGTTTCTCGGGCGTAGGCAATTCCCTCGGTGCTCGTCAGATCAACGGGAATGATCTTTCCGTTCTGCGTTTTTGGCCATTGTGCTCCTGCTTTGACCCACTTTTCCAGGTCAGCGATTTGCTCATTGGACAGCTTGCCGGCTGGCGGCATTTTCGGAGCATCGTCTTCGAATCGGACTGCTTTGAGTAGCAAACTGGCATTCAGATTGGCTTCATCGATTCCGGTCCCCCAGTCGCCACCTTTTACCAGGGCTTCGCGCGTGTCCAGACGCAAGGCTGACTCTTGTTTCTCCGACCCGTGACATCCCAGACACTGGCCAGAAAGCAGCGGGCGGATCTTATTCTCAAAGAATTTTTCATCCACTTCGCCTGCCATTGCGTTCAGACTGGCAGACATCAACAAAATCGTAGCTGCAACGAGATGTCGCATCATGGAGGGTACCTTCGAGGCAGGTCGGCAGGCGGGAAAGACGAGGGAGGATGTTACTCTATTGCGGTAACAACATAAGCTTATGTGATATTCGTCACAATTTCCAGAACGTGTCAAAGAATCTCAATTTGTTTAGGGGAAAAATATAAGGATGTTCGCATCCAGAGTGAACATTCCGTAAAGTGTCTGGCGTGTTCCGATTGGACAGCTTTTACTTAGAGTTTCCCAACTTTCTGACAAAGACTAGTTTTTCTGACTAATAAAGGTATCACCGATGTCCACTTCGACTCCATCGCCCGAAGAGAAAGATCTCGTCATTGGAGTCACCGCTCCGGCTGGCGCAGGTGGCGGAGCGATTACGGCCCGCAAAGCTGGTGGGATGAAGGACTTGGAGCTATGTGTCTCCCATAGCAAAATTCCGCTGCGGGAAGCACTTCAAAACGTCGCCCAAGCGATCAATTTGGCCCTCCAGGAAGACTATCTCGAGACCGATCTGGACCGCGTCTATAAAGGCGCCCGTGTCCGCAAAGGAGCAGTCGAAGTTAAACATCGGGATTACATCGGATTAGGCGACGGAATCTTTGCCAGCGTCGGAAAACTGAATAAGTCTTTCCAGCTGACTCTCAAAGGGCCCGACCCCGCTTCCCCAGAAGGACGCGAAGCCATCGAAAAAAACGGCGGCGGCATGATCTCCGGACTGGTCAGCCTCATGGGGCGCAAGCTCGATCTATTCCAGGAATTCGAAGACAAAGTCCCCCTCTACGTCGAACAAGCCTTCGACCGTCTCGAAGCCAAAGGGATGATCGTCGACTGGAACCGACACGAATGGGAAATCACAACCACCTTCGTCGGCCTCAACATCATCATCAAGCCCGTCCTGCCGGAGGAAGTAGAAACGCCAGCGAAAGTTCAGGAAACTCCGGATGTGAAGCCGGAATAAAAGCGAGGAAGTTGATGATGGCAGAGCAGGACCAATCGCCAGAACTCAGGCAGGACTCTTCAAGCCTCTTTAAGGTGCTGGGAGTCTCTGTAGCGATTATTGTCGTTACAGTGATTGTCGTCTACAGTGCCATTGCGATGAGCTGGTACGGAATGCTGATCGGACTTGCCTGTGTAATTGTGTTCACTGGTGCGATCGTGATCGTTCTGGCCTATCGTTCATTGAAGGAGAAGTCCGAAGAGATTCATCCGATTCTCGACTTAATCGGTTCCATTTTCAGTTTCATTGGCAATTTATTTATGTTCTTTTCTATCTAGCCAACAGATGAGAATACCCCTTACTCTCTCTCCTCCCCCACGACCATCCGAATCGCTCCTTCCATCACTGTGAACTCAATCGGCAGCTCATCGACGACTTCCCCATCGACGGTGAACTTCATCGCCGGGGTGGATTCAATTTTGACGTGTCTGGCTCGTTGCAGATGAACCAGCGGGTTCTCCAGGTAGTTGCCCAGCAGTAAATTGGCACTCACGTCGGCGAACTCCAGCAGATTCCCCTCCTCGATCAGGATCACGTCTAATAGCCCATCGTAAGGCGAAGCATCCGGGGCGACGAGGAGTCGGCCCGCGTTTGTTTTTCCATTGGCAATCAGGACCGCCCAGACGGATTGCTCGATGACTTCCCCGTCATTCACCGTCAGTTTGATCTTGTAACTCTCCAGCTGCGAAACGGCTTCAATCGCCCCCCGGACGTAAACGAGCGGTCCCCATTTCTGCTTCAGTTCATCGGTAATGCTTTCGGTCACCTTGACGCTGTTTCCCCCCGCAGCGATGTTGGCGAAGTGGACCGTGCCGTCATGCGTCGTCATCGCGACAACGTCAACCTGTCGAGTAATTCCCGTCGCGACGAGATCCCAGGCTTCTCGTGGGGCATCCGGCAAGCCTAACGTCCACGCAAAATCATTAGCGGTACCCAACGGGACAATTCCCATCGCGGGGCGTTTCTCAGCAGGAACACTCATCAGGGCATTCACGACCGAGTTCACCGTCCCATCGCCCCCAGCTGCGACAATGAGTTCGACGCCCTGCTCTGCTGCTTTCTTGACTTCGTCTTTCAGGTCGACAGACTCCTCGAGCAGCAGTTGTTCGACATCCAGTTCTTCCCACAGCCTCTCTGCTTCCTGGTCTTTTTTCTTCAGCTTCCCGGAACGGGGATTTCGAATTACCAGCGTCTTCACGTTTCACTCCTGTCGGTTGATGCCTGCAATCCGTTTGATCGGTCTATCAAGTCAGCTGCTTCATCATGGATGGTCTTGGGACCGAATTCAAATCCCTCATCGAGTCGATTTAGCCGCGACTTGAATTCCTCTATATCATCCATAAGAATGCGTTCATGAATAAACACATTCCGCTCGCCATGCCGGTTCTTCTCACCATGTTCATCCAGTTTCCTGAGCTCGCCTACTTGAATGCTCAGGAACCGACGGATCTGAATGATCCGAAATACGCCGAACTTGCCTACCCGCCCACCGACGACGACATCCCAGGCGGCGGCCCCCTTCGTCGCAATGAGAATCAGATCAAAACCTGGATGACACGTCGCATCCACTTTGCTAATCGAGGCAACCAGGACAACGGCGCCGTCGTCTTCTACGGCGATTCCATCACCCAAGGCTGGGGCGATGATTTCCGTAAACAGTTCCCTGGAGTTCATCTGGCCAACCGCGGCATCAGCGGCGATACCACCCGCGGCCTGCTCCTGCGCCTGGAAAAAGATGCCCTCTCGCTCAAGCCCAAGGCAATGGTGCTTCTCATCGGTACGAATGACCTCGCCGACGGCATTGAACCAGAAGTCATCGCGGGCAATATGAAGCTCTTGATTGCAGAACTCAAGAAGTACAGCGGCACGATGCCGATCGTTTTGTGTCAGGTCTTCCCCAGTCACCCCGATAGAAATCGTCCAGCTGACAAAATCAAGAAGTTGAACGAGCTTTACTTCAATGTCGTTAAAGGCGATCCCCAGATCACCTTCCTCGATACTTACACTTACTGGGCTCAGCCCGATGGCAACTGTGTCCCGGACTATTTCCCTGACCTGCTGCACCTGAACGAACAGGGCTATGCCAAATGGGCGTCCGGTCTACGACCGATTTTGACGACACTGCGGCTGATGGAAACCGAGCCAAAGCCTTTCACGCCGGAAGAAGGCTTCCGCAGTCTCCTCAACGGCAAAGACCTGACCGGCTGGTGTGCCCGTGACAATAAGACCCTCGAGTTTCAGGCATCCTACGACGGCCTGACTCAAACACCCGATGCCCGTTTCCGCGCGATCAACAACGGTATCACCGCCGCCACAACCCCGGAAGGCCGCAAGTATCAGGTCATCTGGAGCAAAGAAGAGTTCCCGAAAGACTTCGTCCTCCGCCTCCAGTTCCGCGCGTCCCCCAACGCCGACGGCGGCGTCTTCATCCGCAAACCACAACTTCAATGCCGCGACTATTCGATCGCAGGCCCATTCAAAGACCTGAAGAACTACAAGCCACAGGAATGGAACGACCTGGAAGTCACCGTCAAAGGAACGACAGCTTACTGCACCTGCAACGGCGAAGTCCTCCTCGACGCAATGCCAGTCCCAGAAAGCGGCCCAATTGGCTTCGAAGGCGATCGTGGGCAGATGGAGTACCGCAACGTGCGGGTGAAGCTGATTGAATAGCAGGGATCACCAATCGCGCATGAAAAAAGCGGCTGACATCCATTAATGGAATCAGCCGCTCACGTCTCGATGGATCAATTGTCGTAGACATTACGTCTTTGTTGGCGAAAGCATATCAAGCATTTCTTGCGCAATTTTTTGCCGCTGCTCTGGAGCGGAGGTGGCAGTCAATTTATCGTAAAGAGGCTTGGTTGGCTCTACGACCGACTTATTACGAATCAGTGCCATAGGGTATGACATTCCTAAATCACTAAGTGATTTCTTGTCTTTACCGTCAGCAGCAATCTTTTTCAAAATATCCCGCAAGCCTTGAACGTGAGGTGTCTCATTGCTTGCAGCTACTTCGCCGGTAGAAGTCTCATTACAACCAGCGAGTGTAACAATGCTCGCCAATCCAATGAAGCAAGTCAGTGAAGTCGCTAAAATGGCCTTAGAATTCACGTGGTACCTCCCCTGATGCAATCGTTCCAAGTCCGCCCCAAATTCCATATGGAGAAGGACCAGCATCAACACGAGGAGCATCTTGGTTACCGGTATCGACACTGTCACTGATAAATCGAACAGATCCGTCAACTAGTACACCTTGAACACCACCAGAGTGTCGGCTTTGTGCAGTGTTCATCACTGCTTCCCAATAGTTGTGTTCGAATGGCGTACAACTTGGGCCGTTGGGACCAATTGCTGTTGTGACTGATAAAATCATTGAGATGCCGGCGAGAGCGAGATCACCAGGTTTGTCTGGAGACATTGGTCGTGTCTCTGGAGTGTATCGTTTGTTAACATAGCCGCTACCATTTCGACAGTTATTTGGCGTATCGTTGTTCATATCAACAACTGCAATATCGCCTTGTGCACGTGCAGAGATAGGGCGAACAATTTCCAGAAATGCTACGGTGTTCGACGTTCCGTCCAAAACGTCTGCCATTCGATAGCGGCTTGCATATCCAAATAGTCCACGAGGGGCATAAGCAAACTTACCGATCGCATCTGGCCAACCGTCAGAGTGGCGTCGATTGTCGCCACTGACGAACGCGTAGTTGGTAGTCATCTGATCGCGATCGGTGCGACTGATAATATCAGAAGGACACAAAAGTGACGGCATCTGAAACTTGATACCCTCCATGGTTGCACCTGAAATATAGGCCCACCAACATGGTCTAGAATTATCTTTAATGAGCGCCGCCCATTGATCGTACGCAGCCGACTGCTCTAAATAGGGCATCATTCCCACGTAACCACTTGGTGCATTGTACCAAGTACCACAATCACCATCTCCACCACCTGTTCGACCGCCGATGACACGGGACGGGAACACGCCATGGGTGTCGTGATAATTGTGAATTGCCAGACCAAGCTGCTTCAGATTGTTCTTGCAGCTGGAACGGCGGGCGGCTTCCCGCGCCTGCTGTACAGCAGGCAGCAAAATAGCAACAAGTGTTGCTATGATAGCGATGACTACGAGGAGTTCGATCAGGGTAAACCCCTTTCGGACAGTAACTTTGGCCATGAACATGCTCCCGGAGAAATGAAGAAAGATATCAGCGGCGCGAGAAACAAAAATTGGTTAAAAATGAATGAGCGGATGTGTGGAAGCCATTCTCCGACATTATCGTCCGTTGACAATGGGCGTTGTTTGGTATATGAGACAGACAATAGTTGGTATTTGTGACAAACCGTCTTGCCCGTTTTCATCTGTGACAAAGTGAACCTCAGAACGTGCCAGAACCGCCCATCCCACGCGACATTTGCTTCCTCGGACCTTTCCGACATCACGTCGAACGGGTGCTCGAAGGTGTTCAGGAAGTCATTAAGCAGTTCCCACATCTGCGTCTGCGGGATCTACGCACCTCCGACACGTCGGTCATCTGTGCAGAGCCCTTACCCCCCTGGTCTCCCCAGACAGCACTGGGCGCCATCGTTTTCCTCGGCGGAAAAGAACTGACCCATTGGCTGCTGTCCGGCGGCGTGCCTGTCGTCTCGGTTTCTGCTGAATTCGATCCAGAGATCATTCCATCGGTTCACTTGGACTCATTCTCATTTGTTGATATCCAGCTGGCGCACCTGATGGAAGTGGGGCTGGCCCGTGTCGTGTTTATCTGCGACAGCGTGATCGGGCATGCAGAAGAACGCATCGCCCTCATGCAGGAAGACGGACGCCAGATGAACATGGACGTCCAGACATTCCGACTTCCCTTCGACTGCGAACACGAAGCCGAGGAGAGAATTCCCGAGAACACCGCCGGCCTGCGCAAGATGCTTCACGAGATCCCCAAGCCAGCGGGCATCATCGCCAAGACAGATCGGGCGGGCGCGCTCGTTTCTCGTGTCTGCCTCGAAGAAGGCATTTCCGTTCCCGATGAAATCGCGATCACCGCTCCCGCTGATGGTCGCCTGGGACGTTTCTGCGACCCGCCGCTCACGTCGCTGGAATTCCCCAGCGTCGACATCGGTCGACAAGCCATGCTGATGCTCGATTCACTGATCAAAGGCAAGCCACTTCATAAACGCGAAGTCGTTTTCCCGCCTACCTCGCTCGTCCGTCGTGGCTCGACCAGCCGCGTCTTTGAATGCGATCACGTCGTCCGACAGGCCATGGGGATCATCCGCCTGCGTGCCTGCGAAGGGCTGACGGTCAATGAGCTGGCCGATAATCTCGGCGTGAACCGTCGTCTGCTGATTCGTCGATTTGCCGACAGTCTTGGCTCGACCCCCAGTGACGAAATCAACAGCGTTCGTCTCTTGGTCGCCAAACAGCTGCTTGGGATTTCCATGCTTCCGATAACGACAGTGGCTCGTGAAACAGGGTTTCAACGAGCCACTGATTTCGCCACATTTTTCAAACGTCACACGAACCTCACTCCACGTGAGTTTCGCCATGAGCAGGCTTGAAAAGAACTAATTCTTCTGTAACCGCTTCGTGTGATACGCGATCCACGCATCGTTGAGTTCCTGCTCAGTGAGTCCAGTCGTTTCCTTCCAGAAGTCACTCGAATATTTGCCCTGTCGAACCGAAGCATTCAGCTTCTTGACCAGATCTTTGTCATAAGTCCGTGAGGCCCAGTCGAGGAAGTTTCCTGTCACGCGGTAGCTGGCATCGTAGCGGGCGTTCGGCAGTGATCTGGCAGTGATTTCTGCGCCACGGGTTTGTGGTTCGTACAGGAACCAGCGAACGTAATCCGCGACCCCTTCCTGAACCCAGCCTGGCTTCGCATCGTCGCGTCGCACGTTCGGATACATCTGAGCGACGTGAACCAGTTCGTGGACAGCTGCTCCGAGTGCTTCCCCTTTGAGTTGACCGCGATACCACTCGATATTGAGCGCAATGTTGGGACCAGCTGCCCAGGCCGGCGTTCCACCCATGTCGTTCTGGAATCTCAACGTGACTTTCTTGATCGGATCAAAACCATCGGAATCAAGCATCTTGACGATCTTGGGATACCATTCAATCACGACCGGCTTGAGCTTTTCTTCTGACCAATCCTTGAGGTCAGGCGCCATCGTCGCATCAATCGTGAATTCATACTTGCCACCATCCGCGTCGAAGGTGACCAGGACGGGATCTGGTGTCTTGATACGCTCAACATCCTTGGCATCTGCGTCAATGACGTCGATCTCGCTGAAGAATGTCTCGCCGAATGGACTGTTAGCATCGGCTTTTGAAACGTCGAACAGCAGGTAACGATAGGTGCCCAGATTGGCTTTTGGATCTTCGATCAACGCTGCATGCTGTCCACCGCGAGGACCGCGATTACGCCGCGTATCGACATCAGCGACTTTGGTCCAGCCGTTGTCTGCCGGCGATTGACCAGCTTCGAGGGATGACATCGCGGTGGTGTGACCTTCGCCTGCGCCGTACAGCGTGTAGACCTGAGGAGCGCGTTCATCTGGATGCCATGAATAGCTGGCAACATTCTTGACGTTCGTTGCTTTGCCCAGATCAATGACGAAGCGCCTTGCCTCACCTCCAGCGAAAAAGAAATTCGCGCCGGGATCGTCATCGCCACTTGGAATCTCACCATCGACAAGAGCTTTCACGCCTGCACCGTTGCCATCGTCTTCGCCAGCGACAATGGAGATTTTCGCCGTTGAAGCAGCGTCATTGATCGCAGGCAGCGGGATCTGTCGAAACTGAAACAGACTGCCTCGGCCACGTTCGGTTGTGACCTTCGCTTCTGCCAGACAGACAGCCTGCTGACACAACATCAGCAAGCCAGCAAAGCAAATAATTTTCTTCATAAAACTTTCTCTTCGAATTGGAAAAGCATCGTGATTCTGGCGTCGCGCGAACCGGAGCTTGAAATTTTGGTCGAGACTGTAGCATGCTCGTCAAGCGAATTCGACAAAGGAATACAGATTTGACTGTGAAATGTCGTGTTGCGGTCGTCTTTACGATGAGGCGATGAATCGGTATCATACTTGACACAAGCGCCAGTAGCTCAGTTGGATAGAGCAACGGATTTCTAATCCGTCGGTCAGGGGTTCGAATCCCTTCTGGCGTATTTTTCAGTTTTTTGTTTTGCGGCTTCGAGGCCGTGAAAAGCATGGGCAGATTTGCAGAAAGCCCAACGGCTCCGTTCGAGAATCTCGTCGAATAAACTTGCTTGCCGTGATGCTGCGGTTATGTCTGGTGCAAGTAGTCACAGAGCGATCAGCGACTCGAAAGCAGGGTGCTCGTCGTCATGTCCACGACGACTGCCAGCATGAACTATTTTTCCTGGCTGAGCATAACCGACGGAAAAGCAGCAATCAGTCTTGAAAGCCCATAATGTGACAAGGGCGGGTTCAGCGGAATGGTGAAGATACATTCCTGGCTGCCGGCACTCTGAATGATCGGCTCGAAGGTCCGAAAGACGAAAACCTGGCTGAGTTGGAGCAACAGCCAGTTCGCGTTTTCAAGTCCATCCACCCGGAGTCGACTCAAGTGATCTCTTCGAGAGATAAGCACTGAGAACGGTTTCCTAGCGACAACCTTCTCAGGCCGGTTTGTAGGAGAATAGTGAGGGCTGGGATTTTCAGGCGTCATTTGGTTTTCGATTTCGATTTCGGCTTGGCTGGAGCGGGTGTTTTCTTGAGCTCCTCGGATCGTATCTTGACGCTCGCGAAGGCAAGTTTCTGAGGGCATTGATACCGTTCGGCGCGCACGAACCAGAAAGCCAGACCACCCGAGTTATGCGTGGGGGTGTTCTCACGAGACTCTGCTCGCACTCCCAGAGAACCTTTTCGACCGGTTTTCGTCCAGCCGCGGCCTTCCATGATGATACGGACGAGAACGCCCACGGATTGACGAAATCGCATACTCCGTTTGGGGTGCACGGCCGTCAGAAACTTATTGACGTGTGGCAATGACTCGAATTCCCGAACAACTCCTGCCATAGGAGCTCGGTCATGGTGAATCTCCGAGTCTTCCATGCGTTGTTGTCGCTTGGGATCATTGAAGAAACGCAGAACAACATCGAACAGCTTGGGCGAGTCTTCCAGAACATCGGCAAATGTCTTGCCTTGGGAATGTTGAAGAAAAGTCTCTTTAGTAATGACGACTGGAACCATAAAGAAATCCTTGTGCGCGATAAGCAGGAAATGAGCGTGAGAAAAACGAACGTACAAATATTGTACCTGCAAATAATGCTAATTGATAGATGAAAGTCCGCGCATCAGTGGAAGTTCCGCTGATCTGTCGAAAACAGTCACAAAAACACCATGACGCTCAAGTCCTTGGATCGACATCGACGATAGAAGAATGGATCTGTTGAGACTGACAACCTGCTCGTCGCTCGCTGCTTTCCTGACGCTTGCAACGTGTACTTGCTGCTATTTCGATCGATTGTCTCTATTCGCCTTGTTTAGGGCTGCCCTGACGGGTACCATCAAGTGGTCTCGAACTGCACTTCGCTTACTTGAATCGACACTCCCATGCCTGCTGGTATGATTCGGCTACTATCTGACCGAGGATTTGGCTACATAACCTCGGATGCTGGCAGCGATGTCTTCTTTCATCAATCAAAGGTAGAGGGCGTTCCATTCCGTCTACTGACCATTGGCCAAAGAGTCCGATTCACGAATGCCAACATGGGAGCCAATGGTCCATGTGCCGAGCACGTTAAAGGCTCGCGTGTTATTGGCGCGGTTTCAGTCTAGCCTTTATTTGCACTACCTATTTTCAAGCTGGAAACTCAAAACGATTCTGAGTTTCTATCGCTTTTTCATTGTTGCGTTGAAAGAATTTCGCTATGCCAGAAGGTACGATCGCTCGCTTGACAGACAAAGGTTTCGGATTTATCACCACATCTACTGGCAAAGACTTGTTCTTTCACCATTCTCAAGTCGAGGGTGGAAAATTCGAATCGCTGCAACAAGGACAGAAAGTGTCCTATAACGCTGGCCAGGGCAAAAAAGGCCCATGTGCTGAAAATGTTAAGCCTGCTTAACTCAGCAAATTTGATCCAAGACGCCCACGCGTCTTTGCTCTTGCATCATAAGGCACTTCTCCAGTCGCCGCGATCTCTGTTCGCGCCTGGAGGCGATGCCTTATTTTTCGTTAGCCTCGGAACGGCTGTGGGCGCCCAAAGAAAAACCCCTGTGCCAGATCGAATCCAAGATCCAGGCAGGTATCTGCTTCTGCTTTTGTTTCGATTCCCTCAGCCAAGCAGATTGTATTGAACTGCCTGGCAGCGGCAACGAGGGCAGCAATCAGATTGAGGCGACTGAGACTGGCTTTGTCGATCTCGCGAATCAGCTTGATATCGAATTTCAGATAGTCAGGTGGCGTCTGAGTCAGTTCATCCAGACGAGCCTGCCCTGATCCAAAGTCATCGAAGGCAATCTTCATCTTCAGATTGTGGAGCTCCTGACAAAGCTCGTTCATTGATTCACAGTTGGTGATCGCTGCTTCGTGAATCTCAATTGTGATTTTGAGTTCCGGAGCCAGACGCCTCAGTTCCGTCAACGAATCTAGCAGCCGAACATGGTCGACTTCTTTCGGATGGGTGTTCAGAAAGAGCTGTCCCGGAGAATGCATCTTCAGAGCAGTCAGCGTTCCGCACTTACGAAGAATCTCGCTGAGTGTGCACTCCATATCAAGCTTGGCGGCCGCAGAAAACATCGTGCCAGGATTCTCAAGGCCACTGACCGTACTGCGAGCCAGCATCTCGAATCCATAATTGACACCCGTCTTCAGCCAGACAATCGGCTGAAAGTGAGGCACGATCCCATCGTCGTTGAGTAGACGATCGAACTGCATCATCGACATGCTCCATGGAAATGCACCTTCGACCTGGGTGTGACATTGTGGCGTTTCTTCAACGAGTTCTTTCACCCGGAAGACCGAGTTCGCAAACTGGACGATGTCATTGAAACTCAGCCGACAAACTTCGATACGATTTCCGTTGACGAACGTCCCGTTTCGCGATCCCAGATCGCGCACCACATAGCCATTGTCGGCTGGTTCCAGAACAGCATGACGTGAAGAGACTGCGCCCGATGAAAGACAAAGCAATGACGTCGGCGAACGACCAACCGAAATGGTCTGCCCATTCAACTTCATCATGATCGTCGGCGTATCGTCATCGCGACATTCCACGAGTTGCAGTGGTTTTGTAGAGGATTTGGAGGGTGTCCAGATCATGGTGAGGTTTTCTCAATAATGAAATGCTGGATAAGCTCGGTCTTCTGGTCACCGACTTTCATCGATGCGAGCTCGCCTTTGATGTTTTGTTGGGCCAGCCAACTGGAAACGAGCGGATCGCGGTACACCGCTTCCGTGAGGACAATTCCTCTGGCCTGGTCTGGCAGTCTGGTCACAAGTCGTGCGGCTCCGCCGAAATAGTCGAGTCGACCATTCACCGTCGTCACGACGGCAGGTCCTGAGTGAACGCCGATTCTTAGTGACAGATGTGCTGTCGAATCATCATCACGAAGTCGCTGTGGCAACTTAAATGACGTTCGTACGGCGTGGCCTGATTCCTGAAACGCAGCCAACAATCCTTCGCCAACCGACTTGATCACACATCCGCCATGAGTGCGGATCTCGTCTTCCATCGCTCGCAACGCGTATTGAATCTGACGACAGGCAACCGTGTCACCGAGACGCTCATAGAGTGACTCAGAGTCAGCGATGACAGCCATCAACAACGTCACCTGTTCTGTCGAGACGAGTTGCTCTGGTCGCAACACTTCGTCCGGAAACAAACGACGGAAACTGTCATAGGCAGTCGCACGAGCGGCCGTGATGACATCATGACGAGGAATCGTTCGCTCGACGCGAATAATGCGATCATGCTCCATCGAATTGCGAATCTGCAGAACCTGTTTACCGGCTCGTAAAACCGGAGTATGCCGAGGATCAATTTTCGCAGCGAACTCGAGTTCCGCATGCGAGGGAGCGACCCCGTTGTTGACGTGCAATGAAATCGAATACGGCAGATGCTGTCCACGGACAAGGTATTCTCCCGGCCCAAGTTGCAACTCAAGCTCGACGCATTCCCCGCTTCGAACTTTCATCTGAGAAACAACGTGCGGTGCATGCCAAGGGCCACCAATGCAATACTTCCCCGGCGTTGCTTCACGCAGTTCCGGATGAATCTGAAAGATCATCTCAATTGAGTTGGCCAAGTCCGATTTGAAATCGAGGTGACAGGCTTCGCAGTGAGTATGGCTTTCCAGTTCCTTCAACGATTGACGAGTATCCGCAGCAACACGACACGTCGGACACAAAATGTCCCACTGCAGCGTCAGCAGCCCTGCTTCCGCCGCATAAAGACACAGGTCGAGTGTCTCTTCTTCACTGGCGTGTAATTTGGAAGCCAGCGGCACCGGACGGATTTTCTGAAGCTCCTGAATCGGACTCTTCTGCAGCCATTCACCGAAAGCATCAATCAGACGAGAAGAGACCGGTTGCAGACGCAACTTCTCCAGACGCTGGACGACACGCTTCTGCTGCATCGACTGCAACTTGCCGCCATCTTCAAACGGATCGCAGCCAGTTACATTTTGTTTCTGCTGACGAATCGACTGATCAATCCGTCGATAGACACGCTCGATGATCCTGGCTGACTTGATCTTCACTTCAAAACGAGCCAGCCACTTCCCAAATGTATTGGCCGGATCGATCCGAACCTTATGGTGCAACCGCGTTCCGCCATCTTCACGACGTTCCAGCTCGACGATACTGGTAAACCATTTGAACGGCCCCTTCTCAAAGGTCCGCAGAACGCTCATGCGTTTGCCTTCGACCCATTCAAACGGATGCTCTTCCCAGGAAATGGAAACGCCACCCATCTTGAAGGAACCAAAGCGACGCGTCCCGTTCACGTCATCGTAGGTTGTCTTGAAATTGACCGCAGGAATTCCGACAGCGCGATTGAATCGCTCTGTGTTCGAGACAAAAGGCCATAGCTCTTCCGGTGTCGAATCAAGTTCCCAGACAAAGTCGCAGCGGAACAACTTGGCAGGATCGTACGTCGGCAGAATCGGATGCAATTCGATATCCGACACGCCCCCGGTAAGAAGCCGCTCAATGTCTTTCAACAGGTGAGCAGCATCGGCATAGCGATCTTCCGGCTTCTTCGCGAGTGCCTTCGTAATGATCTCATCAACGGCAGTGGTGACTTTGGGATTCAGCTTGGACGGCAGCGGAATCGCATCGAAGCAGTGCATCGATGCCAGCCGCATCGCGTCAGGCGCGAAGTAAGGCACCTTGCCAGTCAGCAGTTCAAACAGAGTCGCACCCAGAGCATACACATCACTCTGAGAAGTGATGTCCCCCTGCCCTTTAAACTGCTCAGGCGACATATACAACGGCGTTCCGACAAGCGAATAGGCTTGCGTCATCGCCATCGATTCACTCTGGTCAATGAATCTCGCGATCCCGAAATCCGACAGCTTGACTCGATCATCACCTTCAATCTGACTGCCACGCCACGAGGTCGGATCGCCTTCGATCTCGATCAGAATGTTTTCCGGCTTGATGTCACGATGGACCATCCCCATCTCATGAGCATCTCGCAGCGCGCGACAGACATCCGCAATGATCCCCAACGCCTGTCTCTCATCCAGCGAAATCGTTTGATTGAGAACTTTCTTGAGATCAATCCCCGAAACAAATTCGAGTACCAGATAGTGAGAGTTGTTGTGCAGCCCGACATCAATCAGGTTCGTGATATGGGGATTCTTGATCGAAGACAGCAGTCGGGCTTCCTTTTGAAAGCGTCGAATCGACTGCGTATTATTCATGCTCCGCTGCGAGAGGACTTTGATCGCAACGAGTTTCCCCGAGTCGCAATTCTTCGCCTTGAAGACGGCACCCATGCCCCCTTCGCCCAGCTTGCGGATCACTTCATAGTTGCCAAGTCGTGTTCCTGCACCGACGACATCCCCGCTTTGCGATTGCTGCGCGGGGGAACTGCCATCGATCGTCGCCCCATCGAAAGTCCCCGATGACGCAAGAGGCAATGGTGTGACCAGAGTGAAGGAATCCGACGACTGAAATTCACCTGCATGATTGACTTCAGACGTTAGGCCGGAACTCGTCGGGTGATTTATTCGCGTTTCACGTACGACGTCTTTAAAATCTTCAATGATCGGCTGCTCGCGAAGCTCTTGGCTTTGAGAACGTGAAATCAGTTTTGACCATTTGAGCTTGAGCAGTTTGGATAAGCCCATCAGATCGTCATGAAACTGAGTCCGTGACAACAGTCGTTCGATAACCTGACCAAGTCCTCGCAGGTCGTCTATTCGATGGGAAGCAGTCGATGGCTTCAGTCCAAAGTCGAGGTTCAGCAGATCGAGTTTGAGCTCCCCTTCTGCATCCACCATCACGGTGGTCGATGTCACAGATCCGTGACTCAACCCGCAGCGCTGCGCCTCGGCGATGAGTTCAACGAGTGTCTGACAATGATTTCGAAACGCCCGTTCGCTCAGATGTTCGATACTGTCCAGATACTGGTCCAGCGTCAATTCCGGCCACGAGAGATAAACGACATACGCGCTGCCGTCTCTGAATTCACAATCGTCGATCGCCAGCAGGCCTTTCGACGTGATTCGTCGAATCTGCTCGACTCGCTTTTGCACAGACGCCAGCTCAGTCGATTTCTGATTGATCCGGCAGTGAATGACCGATTCACCCGAGTTCGCACAATACGCCAGATACGCAACGCCGTCTTGACCGCTGGACAACTGACGTTTGAGTTCATAGCTCCGTTTGGATTCCACGTCCGTTGCTCCCCTTTGTCGCAAACGTGCGCCCAGAGCATGCGCATGCGATGCTTCTGGTGCAATCACGATCAAGTCGGTATATGACATGATATCCAAATGTTAACAGGGTCAGACGAAGATAACGAACGCGCTGAATCTTTCGCGTCGTTCTATTCAATCTGTGTTAACCAGTAACGGCTGCACGATTTTGTGGTGACTTCACCTCACGTTTGGGGCGAATGCCTATCAAGAGATTCGCGTTATAACGATTTTGCAGATAACCTCGCAGGAATTTCATCTGAACGCACGTCACAAAATCGCCTCAGATTTGACGCACAGTTGAGCAGTCACGGTTCACGACATTACAGGAATGAGGCATCGATCGACATCTGTGTCGGCGAAGCCACCGGAAGAACAGGAGCAAACCGATTCCGACGATTCTTGTAGCCACCGCCCCAGGGATACCATTGGAAACCCACAAACGCATCGACCGTTCCCGTATCACTCGGCAGGACCAGATTCGTTTCCCCGAAGAGCACCAAGTGATCATTGAGCGGCATCAGGATATCGGCTCCGATCACCGGCACGGCTCCCGTCGGCTCATGATACCCTGTCACGGCGTTCGATTCGCCGTGACCATCGACCCAACCCAGCCACACGGTCGTCTGAGCCGAACTCTCATAATAGTGACGCCAGAAGGCCGTGTACTGGTTCATCGCATCAAGCCGCACACGTGATGCCAGGAAGTCCCCCTCATCGTCTTTTCCCGACAGCGTCAACGTCACACCGACTTCGTTACTGTCATTAAGGAGATACTGACCACGAAGACGCCATTGGCTGAGTCGGAACTGGTCGTAGCTGTCCTGGTATAGAGAGTCGTAAACCGCACCCCAGCTGACTCCATTTTCCAGACGTTGATAGACCCCGACTGTCGTATAACTCTGAAACCGCGTGTTGGTCTCGCCAACGATTTCATAGACACGGACCGCGTTCCCTGTCCCCAGCAACGCAGAGCCAAACTGGGCACCCAGCCCATATTCTTCCCAGACGGGAATCCCGATATTCGAGCTGAAATGCCCGCCAATATTCGCATTGACCCCCAGATCCTGAGGCTGCTTCGATCCATCCACGCCAGCGAAGAACGTCAGGTTCTCCAGCCAGGGATTCGCGCACTCGGGCACGCAATTGTCTTTGAATGCGTCCGAGCAACCAGTCGATGGATTCTGATCGCTCTGGCAGGCTGAGGCCGAATAGCTCGTCAGGCCGCCAATCGAATGACCTGAATTAGCCATAAGATTTTCAGACGCGCGGACAATGCCCGCCTCAAGACAACACCAGCAGGCAATAATAAACAGTCCGGAAAATCGCGTCATGGAAGGACCCTGAATGAAGTCTGTAATCAACGAATGAAACATCACCGTTAAAGCTGTTAAGATCCGCATATTCGGTATCGACGTCAGAACCGGCAAAACTTGTCCGGCTTGACGACGTCGACCACAGGTTTACCCCTATCATTCGTAAAACCGTTACTACCTGAAAATTCTCCTCAACCTGCCCACTTTGACATCCCACCGGAAAGCCATCCCATGCGCCTCGGATACAACACCAACGGCTTCGCTCACCATCGCTGGCAGGACACCCTCTCGATCCTCTCGGAACTTGGCTACCAGTCTGTGGCTTTGACGCTCGACCACAATCTCCTCGATCCCTATCAGGCGACCTCGCAAGACATTGATGAAATCAAGAGCGGACTCCAGGAACACAGCATGCACTGCGTCATTGAAACAGGCGCACGCTTCCTTCTGGACCCATTTCACAAACACGAACCCACCCTGCTCCATCCCGACGTCGAGCGCCGGGCCCTTCGCATCGACTTTCTCAAACGCTGCATCGATCTGGCGAAAATGCTCGATGCTGATGCCGTCTCATTCTGGTCAGGCATTCTCAAAGAGGACATCTCCTACTCGACAGCTCTCGATCGTCTCAGCGAAGGCTGCCAGGAAGTACTCGACTATGCAGAAGACAAACACATCCGCCTCGCCTTCGAACCAGAGCCCGGCATGCTCATCGAGTCGATGGCCCAGTTCGCAGAACTCAAGGACCGGCTTCCCTCTCCTCTCTTCGGATTGACGATGGATATCGGCCACCTGCAGTGCGTCGAAGAGCAGCCGATCGCGCGATTCCTGAAAGACTGGTCATCCCTCATTTACAACATCCACATCGAAGACATGAAAACAGGCATTCATGAGCATTTGAAGTTCGGCCACGGAGACATCGATTTTGAGTCGGTATTCCAGACACTTCAGTCATCCGGTTATGAGCATGGAGTGCACGTCGAACTCAGCCGTCATTCTCACGAAGCACCGACAGCCGCTGCCGAATCCATGGAATTCATGCGGAAAATGTTGATAATGTAGAATATTGATGCCAGTCCACAGTGACCGATCAGGTTGACGACTTTCGCCCATTACCAAAGCCCGACGCACATCCAAGGAAATCTCATGGCCGATAGAGCAGTTGTCTTCATTTCGATTCCCGGACTCCGGCAAAAAGATCTCCTCAACATGCCGAACCTCCTGGCGATTGCCTCGCGAGGCGACAGCGCCCCACTGATTCCGACATTTCCTGCCCTGACGTGTCCTGCTCAAGTCACGATGACAACGGGCGTCGCTCCCGCAGAACATGGTGCGATCGCCAATGGTTATTACGATCGACAGAAGCATCAGCTCGAGATGTGGACCGCCTGGAACTCCATCATCGATCGCCCGCAAATCTGGGAAGTCCTGCAGCAGAAAGACCCGTCGATCAAGACCGCGGTCTGGTTTCCCATGCTCTCCAAAGGTGCCAAAGCGGATTACATCTGCACCCCTGCCCCGATCCATAATCCCGATGGCTCCGAGTCACTGTGGTGCTACACCGAGCCGAGCGAACTTTACGGCGAATTGAAAGATGGTCTGGGCGACTTCCCGCTCATGAACTTCTGGGGCCCGATGGCCGACATCAAATCCAGCGAGTGGATCGTCGATTCTGTCATTCATACGATGAGAAAGTATCAGCCTCGTTTCTACTACATTTATCTGCCCCATCTCGATTACACCGCTCAGAAGTTCGGGCCCAATTCCCCCGAGGCGCTTCAGGCAGCTCACGACCTCGACGACGTCATCGGCAAGCTGTATCCAGAATTCGAAGACACTCTCCCTTACGACATCGACTGGCTGATCGCCGGCGAATACGCCATCACCGACGTTGATCACGTCTCTTATCCCAACCGTGTCCTGCGTGAAGCAGGGCTGCTAAGGGTCTCGAAAACCGGCGATCACGAAGATCTTGATTTCGCCCACTCCCAAGCCTGGGCCTTGGCGGATCACCAGATCGCTCACATTTATCTGTCGGATAAATCGTTGACTGAAAAAGTCGTTGAACTCTTTAAAGACAAGCCAGGAATCGATCAGGTTCTCGTTGGCGAGCAACTCAAAGACGTCGGAATTGACCACCCCAACTCGGGCGACATCGTCCTCGTCGCCACGCCGAACAGCTGGTTCGCTTACTATTTCTGGAACGACGACGCAGCCGCTCCCAGCTATGCCCACACGGTCGATATCCACCGTAAGCCAGGATACGACCCTGTCGAACTGTTCCTCGACACCCAAAGCAAGTCGATTCCGCTCGACGCGACTCTGGTCAAAGGCTCTCACGGAGCCTTGATCAAACATGACTCTCAAAAGTCGCTTTTCATCTCCACCTGCATTCGTAAGATCTCCAAAGCCTCTTACACGCAGACAGAAATGTTCGACATTATTTTGAAATCATTCGGACTTTGATTCAGTCGAATCAACGCGTCCGCTAAGCGCCATGCGGACACGCGTCGGTTCATCATCTGTCGTCAACTGAATCTCTGCAAAGATATCCAGCAACGAAAGAAGAACCCGATACTCATGCGACTTCATGACGTCTTCTTTCATCCGGCTGCCCGGTTTGACAGAATCTGAACGACTGACGAGAAATGCTCTCACCAGTTTCGGGCGGAAGACCATCTCGAAATCGTGCGCTGGCTCTCTGGTATCAATTTTGGCGGCATCAAACTGGCTCATCAGCGTTGCAACCGTGAAGGAATTGTCCGTCATCGCATAACCCGGCGTCATCCCCAGAATTGATTCCAGCCACATCCCGGTCACCTGAGTCGCACCCTCCTGGACCATCAGCTTGACCTCGGGCGTCATCTTGCGCTCGGTATAAGCTGAGACGGCCGCCATATTGACCGTCGACGTCGCCACGCGATCAATTCGCTCTTTCAGCTTCGCAGACATTTCAGGCAGGAGAACCGTCCACGTTGCATCGAGCAGATTTTGTGGACCAATTTCCTTCGTCGATGCGGTCAACGTCACCGCAAGTGACCATCTCCATGGCTGTTCCCAGGCCTTGAGTAATTCAGCGTGATCCTCACCCCAGATCATTTTCCCCAGGAGACGAAAGTTCTCCCATTCCTGGCGGTCTTTTTCTTCCACCACACGGTCAATGAGTGAGACCACATCAGCAGGACAAGTCATGCCACGAACAGACAGCATGACCGTAGGCGAACCTGTGACTGAGTGAGTCACATCCTGAGAAGTGAGAGAGTCAACGCTTTCTTGATGGCTCTTATGCAGACTGACAAGCAACGTCAGACCGGTATCCAGCGTCGCCACCATTTCCAACTGCTGAAACGACTGCAGAAACAGTTTAAAAAATTCATCATCCTGTTCGGTTGTGTCATGGCTCCATGTATCAAGGTGAATGATGGCGCGAATGTTCGGGAGATCAAATGAACTCTTCGACCAGCTGACCGCCCGAGCAGTCTTGGAAGTGACGCCACGCTGGTGATTTTCCAGACACAACGTGATCGCATCAAGGATCGTCTGATCCGTCGCCACCACGACATACTCGTTCAGGAATCCAAAGACCGGCTGAGTCCGCTGCGAAGAGTTATGTAGCAACAGCAGCGTCTCAATCGACTTCTCACTCGCAGGACGCAGAATCATCGCTGCTTCAATCGCATTCTCAGACGTCTCTGTCGTCGAGGGACGAATCACCACCAGAAACCGCTCGGAAGCCAGTTCACTCAGGAACTCGCGCAACGGTTGCCCCGTCTCACGCTCAATTGCTCCCTTCAATCGTGAAAGGGGCCTGAACTTCTCACTCGACAGCCATTGGCGTACGACAGGAAAGCCCTTGACCTTGTGCCACAGCCCGCTCGTCTCCACATCATTCAGCAGGCCCGCAAAATCATTGACCTCAACGATCACTCCGACATCTTCTGGCACCAGTTCGATCAGATCGGGCGCCTCTTTAGCGTGCGCGGATCTCGGAACCACAGTCACGAACGCAGCGATCACAAAGACGCACGCGACGCTCAAAATTCGTGCACAGACTCGATGGGAAATTATCATTGATTTCATCCTGAACAGCTCCCTTATGATCCCATCAGTTCCTGCCACAGACTTGGCTCTGCGGTCGTCTTTGGTTCATCAAACAATTTGCGAAACGACGCGGGAACCATCTCGTCCAGTCGCAACTCAGGAGCCGTCAGCCCACCGCCGACCGCTTCTTTCAGAATCGCTCCACTCCCAGTGACCGACGTTTTCGTCTCGTTCATCAACGAACTCCACGACTCCCCCGCTTCCGCCAGCAGCGACGATAAATCCTCTCCGTCATTGTTCGTTCTCACAGGAGGAGTCCTCGGAGTCTCGACTTTGTTCTCGACAACAGAAACCTGATTGTTCTGCAAGTTCTGCCAAACGATAACCAGCATCACCAGGCACAGACAAACCGCCACCGACGAGACGATCGAAAAAGCCATCCGCCGAGCGCGACGAGTCACCGTCGCTTTTTCACGATGCAACCGTTCCCAGACGATATCACCCCATGTTTCCGACGTCTCAGGAGCGGTTGGAGTCTGCTCTTTCCACGCATCGATCGCCTGACTGAGCAGTAGCTCCTGAGACAGGCGTTGAACATGGTGCCCATCGAGTTCCGCCTGCTGTCGCAATCGCTCGAGCGCACTCTCGTCGCGAGACGCAATCGCGTCTTCCCAGGCCTTCAAGTCGGTTTCAAGTTCCAGAAATTCGTTTTCGTCGTTATTCACAAAATGTTCTCCGGCGTAATCTGCCGACGAGACAAAAGACCCATCAGTTCGTGACGGGCGCGGTACAACCAGGTCTTGATTGTGCCCACAGGTGTATTCATAGACGCTGCAATTTCCTCGCAGCTGAGTTCCTGCAGGTAAAACAGGACAAAACAGGTTTTGTAGTTTGGTTTGAGTTCATCGAGAGCCTTCTGAAGCTCCTCAGCCAGATCGTGACGACTGCCACGGTGGTCGGTCTGAGGGAATGTCATCGACTCCATCTCCATCATCGGCTGGGGAACTCGGGATCGCTTCCTCAATGCCGTCTTACAACAGTTGACCGCGATCGTAGTCAGCCAGGGCTTGAAATCCCGCTCTGGATCGCAGCGATGAAGATTCCGGATCGCCCGGAACAAAACCTCTTGCGCCACGTCCTCGGCATCCTGCTGATGACACAATCTCCGGTAACAAAGGCCATAAACATTTTGACGATGGCGACGCACGAACTCAGCCACGGCTTCACGACGATGCGCAAGGCACGCCGCGATTAACCGCCTGTCGTCCCAGGCTTCCATCGCCGTTTCGCTCATATCTCGATTACTCGCCGACTTATCGGAAGGTTTCAGGATTCCACGACTGTCGTACTTGGAAGATGCAAATGCGAATAGTGAATGGCCAAACTTTCCAGACTCTCCATTCTATCAACGAAAAAAGGACCTGATGTCAACATCAGGTCCTTTGCAATGGAGTCGCGGAAGCAATTCTAACTTCCGCTTTTTTGAACAAACTCGCGAGCCAAGGCCCGGGAAGCTTTATAAGCATGTCGGACAGCAAAAATGCGAGTCTCGATCTGCTCTTCGGTAAAGTAACGACCGACATCGCTATGTGGCAAACCTGCCAATGCGAGTGTCAGCGGCATCAGATCAAGAAATTCTTTGTAACGTCGTTGAATGTCGGCGGTATTCTGGTCGCTCACCTTGATGTCCTCGAAACAGTGACCCTAAACAATGCTTCAAGTCGCTCCGAGACCGCATCGGAATCCCGATCAGTCTCATTAGAACATACAGTCATCGAAAGAAAACGTCCAGATCTGGCAAGCAACAACTAAGTAGGGCGCCGCTGAGACATCTGTTTGAGAATTTCAGTAGCCGCTTTTCTCGGATCCGTGGGAGCAGCACCACCTGCAGCAGCCGCCTTTTTCTCTGGAGGAACAGCCGCTTTCGCGCCTGTCTCTTTCGGATCTGGCAGTCGCGTTGGCATCGCCTTGCGTTCAACCACGACAGGTTCTTCTTCTTCGATCACTGCGGGAGCCTGCGGCATTTGCTGCTGAGGTGCGCCATACGGAGGTTGAGGCATCGGCGCATATCCCTGTGGCGGATACTGCGGATACATCATCGGCGGCATGGCTGGATAGTTCGGGTATCCGCCATAGCCCATCGGCATCTGAGGATACATCGGCTGAGGTGCACCATAGGGCATTCCTGGCATCATCTGGCCGAAACCACCATAAGCAGGCCCTGGCGGCATCATCTGTTGTGCCACTGGCATTTCGTAAGCAGTCCCCTGCTCTTCATCAACCTCTGCAGCAGGCTCTTCTTCCTCAACCATCTCTGGTTCGGGAGTCGGCGTGAAGACAGGAATAGTAACCGTCTTATTGTGGGACAGCATCGCTGTGTCTGACTCGGCAGGATGCTCGACGAGTTTTTGACCAGCGCGAGTCGACTGAAGAGGAATTTCACCAGCCGATGAGTCAGTGTCCAAAACAGTTCCCACGGGAACAGCCGCAGTAACCATCGCGCCTTTGAGGCTGACTTCAAATTCGAGTTTACCAATCCCGACCTTGTCACCCTGGTTCAGGATCACCTGTCCACGGATTCGTTCACCATTGACAATAGTGCCGTTCGTGCTGCCAAGGTCACGCAATCGAACAACGAACTCATCCACTGTAAAGACACAGTGGTGACGGCTGACCAGCTCGTTATTCGGCCGGAGATGGCAGTCTTCCCCGCGACCCACCATGAATTTACCGATCTTCAGGGGGATCGCTTTGCCCTTCTGTTTTCCAGAAGCTACCCGCAATTCCGCAGACAGCATAGAAGTCCTCCAAGGCTGCAAACGTGACAAACCCTCGATGGTTCACACATAAGCAAGCGAGTTACTGACCTGAACTCAACAAATGGAGACAGGTTCAATGCAAAGGGCGTCGGGCAACATGCACCGCGCGCAGGCAACGAAGTAGCGCTCTATCCGGGGGATAGACAGACCGAGGCAACGACGCCACAACGGGGAATACCCCATCGGAACGCGGCTTTCGGCGCGAACTTCGATACTTTCAGCCATCCTTCGTGGAGTCGCAGAGCCCCTGCAGAGAATAAGAATTGAATACAGCGAGGGGGAGCAAACGAAGTGAGCAGAAGAAGGAAACAGAATAGGAATAAGAACATAGAAATTATCAGTGATAGACTGACAGAAATCAAGAGGAGATAAATAGCTATCGATGTGTTCGCGGGAGAAAGATTCACTGTAGGGTGTACCTTTGCTGAATTTCGCGAATGCGTTCCATCATAGCGGCGCTCCATGGAATACAATGCGTATTTTTACCTACGACATCGGAAATTTTCATCCCTAATTTTCTGAAGTATTCAATATCTTCGTGAAATGTTATCGGATAAAAATCCAGCAACCCTTGAAACTCACCAATACTGCCCCGCCGCAGCAAAATGCTGCCGTGCTGCAGAACGGCGCCCTTCCGCCGCCTCTGTGCACTACCGACCACTTTCTCCCCGCCAACCATCAGATCTCGTTGGTCACCACGTGCATAACAGAGAAAATTTCCCTCTTTATCACTCTCCATTTGCCCCCTGGAGGTCACAGCCATGCCATCCTGGCCCAACTGGTCCTGAATGACCCCGTGAACAGCGTCATACAGCTTAGACGGATCAAATGCGAAGTGGTGTACCGCAGGGATCACGCACGAATAGGTGATCTCCTGGTCATGAATAATCGCCCCTCCGCCTGAGAGTCGCCGCACAACCGGAAGCGATCGCAATGGTGGAGGAACGTCTTCCAGATTCCATTTCTGGAAATGGCCCAAAGAAAGCGTGGCCTGTTCCCAGCGATAAATTCGGACAAAGGTCTTACCAGTCGTGATCGATTCTTCTAACAGAAGCTCATCGGCGGCCATATTCCAGGCCCCCGACTTCGGCTCCTCGTCCACCAGAAGAAACACATCGTCTGACAAGTCGATCACAAGCCCTCTCTTCAATCAACTCAGGTCCCGCATGGCGAGCAATACTGCGTCACCGGAGTACGAGCGGCTGAGACTTCGTCCGGACGGGAAACCGTCGTGCTGTGAGGAGCCTGTTTGAGAAAGGCTGGCTCTTCGCCACAGATCGTTTCGAGGGCCGTGATGAACGCATCCATCGTCTCCTTCGATTCAGTTTCTGTTGGCTCGATCATCAACGCCTCTGGCACGACGAGCGGGAAGTAAACCGTTGGAGCATGGAAACCATAGTCAAGCAGACGCTTAGCGACGTCCATCGCCGAGATGCCACGCTTCTTCAGCTCCGAAGCGGACGCGACGAACTCGTGCATACAATGCTTGCCGTGAGGAACCGGCAGAAACTTGGAAACCTTCGCCTTGATGTAATTGGCGTTCAAAACGGCTTGTTCAGAGACTTCACGGACACCGTCTGGTCCCAGGGTACGTAGGTAGAAATACCCACGCATCAGGATCCCGAGGTTCCCGAAGAAACTACGGACTCGCCCGATGGAATGCTCCGGGGTGCTCAAGTGATACGTTGTCTGGCCATCTTTTTCCGACTTGGTGACAATGGGACCTGGCAGGAAAGGAGCCAGGAAGTCACGAACTGCGATTGGTCCAGAACCTGGACCACCGCCGCCGTGTGGGCCGGTGAAGGTTTTGTGAACGTTGTAGTGCATCATGTCGCCGCCGAAATCGCCCGGGCGGGTCTTGCCCAGGATCGCATTCATGTTGGCCCCATCGATGTATACCAGTCCGCCGGCATCATGGATGATCTTGGCAATCTCTTCGATATTCTCTTCGAACAGTCCCAGCGTATTCGGGTTGGTGATCATGAAGACGGCTGTGTGTTCATCGACCAGGCTTTTCAGTTCTTCCAGATCAACGAGGCCTTTGACCGACTTATTGAGTTGAACGCACTGGAAACCCGCTAGTGCAGCACTGGCTGGATTCGTCCCGTGGGCACTGTTGGGGAACAGGACCTTGGTGCGTTTTTCACCCTTGGCTTTGAAGTAAGCAGACGCAGTCAGCAGGGCCGCGAATTCTCCTTGGGCACCTGCAGCTGGTTGCAGCGAAACGCCCGGCAGTCCCGCGATCTCAGCCAGGAAACTCTGCATTTCGTAGAGCATCTGCAACATGCCCTGAATGTTTTCTTCAGGCAAGTAGGGATGCAGGTCGCCGATGCCACCTTTCTTGGCGAACTTCTCGTGACGCTTGGGGTTGTGCTTCATCGTGCAGCTGCCCAGCGGATAGAAGTGTGTATCGACCGACATATTGTACTGAGACAGGTTCACAAAGTGACGCACAACATCTGGCTCGGTCACTTCGGGAAGATCAGGAGTCTTCTCGGCGACGAGCGACTTCGGAATCGCGGAAATGGAGACTTCCGGAACATCGCAGGCAGGCAGGCGAGTTCCGCGTCGTCCCGGGTACGACAGCTCGAAAATGGGTTTGATAGCCTGAAGATTCTTCATTGTCTTATCTCTTAAAAGGCGGCCGCACTGTTTGTCAGCTCACCGGGAATCGCAGAATGGTCGGGGGAAAGAACGCGTTCGATTCGCTAACGGGAAACTAGCGGTCCTGTGACGCCAGTTGTTTGACCAGCGAATCGATTTCTTCCTTGGTTCGTTTTTCCGTGACGGCGATGACGAGCTGACGATCACTGACCGACGACTCGGGGATGTTCTTAAACTGCCCAAAGCGAGGACCCACCATCAAGCCGTCAGCTGCCAGCTTGGATTGAAGTGCTTTCGCTGAGGTTTTCGTCTCAATGACAAATTCTTTGAAGAACGGGCGGTCATAGCTGAGCTTGTAACCAGCCTTCTGGAGAGAATCAGCAGCATAAGCCGCTTTGCGGTGACACAGATCAGCGGTTTCTTTGAGACCTTGTGGACCCAGGCAGCTCAGGTAGATGGTCGCGCGGATCGCCAGAAGACCTTGGTTGGTGCAGATGTTACTGGTTGCCTTATCGCGACGAATGTGTTGCTCGCGAGTCTGCAGATTCAGGGTGTAGCAGAGACGTCCGAGGCGATCACTTGTCGTCCCGATGATACGACCTGGCATCTTGCGAAGGAATTCATTGCGACAGGTCATGACACCCAGATACGGCCCGCCGTATTGCAGTGGCACGCCCATCGACTGCCCTTCCGCAACCGCGATATCGGCACCGAGTTCACCTGGCGTCTTCAAAATCCCCAAGCTGATCGGGTCGAACGAAACCACGGACAAGGCGCCAACTGCTTTCGCAGCTGCGATACAGTCCTGAACCTCTTCCACGCAGCCATAGAAATTCGGATGCTGGATCAGCAGGCAGGCCGTTTTGTCGTCGAGAGCCTTCTTGACGAGTTCCGGATCCGCGTAACCGTTGGGAGTCGGGATCGTCACGATCTCGATGTTGAGTTGTTCGCAGTAAGTATCGAGGACCGCGCGGTACTCTGGATGAACTGAACCCAGGATCGCGACCTTGTGATTGCGATCGGTCACTCGCATCGCCATGAACGCCGCTTCGACGAGGCTGGTGCCCCCTTCGTACAAGCTGGCATTACAGGCATCCATGTCGGTCAGGCGGCACATCATCGACTGATATTCGAAGAAGACCTGCAGCAGCCCCTGGCTGGCTTCCGCCTGATACGGGGTGTAAGCCGTATAGTACTCGCCACGGCCTGCAATTTCATCGACAACAGCCGGGATGAAGTGATCGTAAGCACCGCCGCCCAGGAAGCAGACGCCGGAAGCCAGGCCGGTGTTCTTGGCAGCCAGTTTCGAGGTGTACTGGTCGAGCTCCATTTCTTCCATCGCTTCAGGCAGATTGAGGCGGCCTTTGAAGCGGAGATGGGCTGGAATCGATTCAAAGAGATCATCGATCGAAGAAACGCCAATGGTCTTCAGCATTTCTTCCTGCTGCTCGACCGTGTTAATCAGGTAGCTCACGCGGGATCCTTGTCGCGATAGTGACTGTCCGGGCGATGAACGTCTGGCAGTCTTGAAGGTGAAAAGAAAGCGGTTCCGCCAGCGGTAAGCTTTGGAAACCGAAATTGAACAGGTTCGTTAACCGGCTGGAAATGCTGATTGGCTGGTGTTTGTCACTGACATGTAAAGATCGAGGTCTATCACGCAAACAGCCCCGGATGAAATCATCCGGGGCCAGTCTGAGATGTCAGTTGTTTTTAGTGACCGCCATCCGCCTTATGTGTTTCGTAGGCGTTGGAATCCATGAGTGAGTCCGTCTCACTCGGGTTGGAGAGCTTGACCTTGATCATCCAGCCTTTGGTATAAGGATCTTCGGACAACCAGGTCAGTTTGTCAGCCAGTGGAGCGTTGACTTCCACCACCTTGCCAGAGACTGGAGCATACAAGTCGCTGACGGCTTTCACGCTTTCAACTTCGCCGAACGTCTCGCCTTTTTTCAGGTCGCGACCAACTTCAGGCAGCTGGATGAAAACCAGGTCGGTCAGCTCAGCCACCGCAAAATCGCTGATGCCGATCGTCGCGGTGTCTCCCTCGACGAATGCCCATTCATGCGAAGGAAGATATTTGAGCTTCGATTGATCCATGAGAGGATGGTCCGATCTAAGAGTGTAAAACGACAAATACCAGATAGGAAAGCGGTCAGGCAGCTCGCGAGACGGAAATAAAGCCGTCGCAGCTTGTATTTCACCGGATCGTCTTGAGGACGCCGGTGCCCAATAGCCTAAGGGTATTGTGGTGATCGGAGTAAATCAATCGAGACAGGCTGTCATTTCAGCTGCCGCAGCAGTCGCTCGATGATTCGACATCTGCAATTTTCTCGATCCGTCGCGCGTGGCGTCCACCTTCGAATTCGGTCTGAGCAAAAATTTCCGTGATGCGGGCAATCAATTGTTCGCTAATCAGGTCCGCCGACATGCACAGGACGTTGGCGTCGTTGTGACGACGGCTCATCTCAGCGGTCACTTCGTCAAAACACAACGCAGCGCGGACGCCGCGGAACTTATTGGCCGTGATGCACATTCCCAACCCAGTTCCGCAGATCAGGATGCCACGCTCGGCCCCCTTGCAGGAGACAGCTTTCGAGACTTTGACGGCGAAGTCTGGATAATCGACGCTCTCTTCGCTGGTCGGGCCAAAATCCTGAACATCGTGTCCATGGTCAGACAACATCTGAACGAGTCGAGATTTGAGCTTCACGCCGCGATGGTCGCTGGCAATGGCAAATTTCATAGTAGTGGTCGGCTTGATCGTGACTTGATAACTAAAATTGCTGGCGAATTCGTTTCGCTGAGTTCAGCCAGCGGCAAGATGGGAAATTGGGCAGGTCGACTTATGTGGCCTGCAACAGGAACTGGTCGATCCGTCGTTGTAGTGCAGATTCAATGAGTTGTAAACACTGCTGATAGTCTGCCTGGGAACCCCCATACGGATCGATGATGTCTTCGTGATCTGGGCTAAGTAGGTCGACTCGACCAGCCAATTCTGGCACAACCGAAAGGAGGGCCTGACGGTGTCCCTGAGTCATCGTGAAGATGAAATCAGGCTGAGCGAGCATTTCGTGACTGATCTGGCGCGAAAAGTGAGTCGTCAGATCAATCCCCCTGGAAAGCAGAATCTCGACCGCATGAGCAGTCGCTGTCTGACCTTCTACAGCAGAGATCCCCGCTGAGAGGATATTGAACCCGCGGTCGATCAGTTCGTCAGTACTGCATTTCAAACGACGTGCCAAAAGCGACCGACAGACCCCTTCGGCCATCGGACTGCGGCACGTATTTCCCGTGCAGACAAACAGAATCATTTGATTGAGCATGCGCTTGATCGTCGTCTCGTGAACCAGACCGGAGGACAACATGCCCCAACTTTCGCCGTCCAGAGTGACATGGGTGGCTGGCTGATGATATCGCGTTGGTCCATCATCGACGATCATGCTCGTCTGTTCAAGGACCCCATGGTTAATATCAATGATTTCTGATGCAGTCCGTCCGGTTGAGCAGATTCCAGGTGCTAATTGAATTAGCGGGAACTCGGCTTGAGTCACGATTTCCCGGACAAAAGGATGCGACGGACACGAGCAGTGGATGCGTCCATCGGGTGCAGAGATAAATTCACGGGTGATTTCCGGCAGAACCGACAGCAAATTCCCGTTTTCTGATTCATTGGCCGGGACAAAGACATCAATCGGACCAGGCCAGCAGCGTTCCAGGAATCGCTGCATGAAGGGAGTCATGGTCGACGCATAGTCTTGCACCTGGCCACCTTCCACCAAACACAAGGAAGAGGTATGCCAGTTTTCGTCAACGGCTCCGGAGGCACATAACGCCTCGAACTCCATCATTTTCTGGACAGCTAGCGGTTCGATGGCAGAAGCAAACAGGGCATATGACCATTCCGTCGGAACAGCGACAACACCCCCGCTCTCAAGCTGAGCGACGACTTCATGTGCCAGCTCCTGCATGGACTGGCCACGGTTCAGTTTGGTGACTGTCGGCACAGACAGGGTGCTCTCTTGAACGAAGGTGAAAGGGGCAGCGTCAGTTACGTCCAGATCGGGATTCTACCAATGAAACGCGTGTGACACCAAATCCCTTCGCCAAAATCTCGCGATACGACGCGCATTTCTTGGTTCCGGAAGGCAAGTCGCGACAGGGATCTCAATCCCGGTATCGACGTTGATCCCAATCTTTCGCAACACGAACGAGTTTATCAAGATGTTCCTTGTTGATTGCAGTGGCAATCACCCCAGGAAGACGCAACATGCCTGCACGCTCGTCCATCCATGTCGTCCTGAAGTTCACAGGTTCCCCATTGTGAACCCAGACCGATTCACCACCCAGCAGGCGAGCCAGATGCAGCGAGACCGGATAGTCGTAAATGTTCGGAGTATGGATCAACGAACCGCCGAAACGTCCCTGAGCCATCAAGGGGTAAATGCTGCCCGGCATGTCATCTGGCAGGAAGGCTTTCAGCCCGGTCTCGTTGACGAGGGCAGCTTTGATCGGGTCTTCCTTCATGAAATTAATCATGTAGACATTTTCCGAGGGGGGGATGTTCTCTTTCGTGACGACCGGAAAGCTCGCGATTACTTCCTCTGCCGAGCGTGACCAGTCATCCAGGCCGCAGCGAATGCCGTTCAGGCCTGCTTCTAACCATGTCCCCTGTTCTCCCATCGCTGGCGTGAGAACCAGTGAGTAAATGACTGACGTCTCATTTCGGATGTGCAGCATGATCGCCCACCCATCGCCTGAGTGATCACGGAATTGCTTGGTCCCGTCGATTGGGTCGAGGGCGATGACGTATTCGCTTTCTGTGGCGAAAGCCGTCAGAGCGCCGTTGGCCTCCTCGGCTTCGATTCGCAACTGTCGGCTAGAGGGAACATGATCGCGAAGAGCCGCAACGACGAGTTCCTGGACTGTCAGATCCGCCAGCGTGAGCGCATCGGTGGTCGCGTAGCCGCTGGATTTGTTGGTCAACGAGACGTTGTGTTTGCGAAGTTCACTCGCGATCGCCCCGGCCCAGCGAATGACGGATGGCATTTTGGCAGAGATGTCAGCGATGATGGTGTTGATCATGATGAGTCAGTGAATGCTATTGAGGAATAATGGTCCGCCAGAAGGCGTCCGCGATACGGATCGTAGTCGTTTGCTGCAGTCCCTTCCATCCTGGGACGCCATTGACTTCGATGACGAAGAGTTCGTTGGATCGGGTCCTGATGAGGTCGATCCCCGCGAATCTTGCACCCACTGCCTGGGCGGCGCGACGGGCCAGGTCGACCTCCTCGTCGCTGGGAACATAGACGACCGGTTGAGCCGAGCGAGCCAGATTCGTGCGGAAGTCGAGCGGATTAACTCGTTTCATCGCGCCGAGAACTACGCCATCAAGCAGCAGGATGCGGATGTCGGACCCGCCGTGGTCGAGGAATTCCTGCTGGTAGATGACTTGTCGCGTTTGTTCGAGTGTCTTAAAGACTCGCCAGGCCAGATCGGGATCATTCAGTCGCGTGATCCCGCGTCCCTCGGCTCCGAAGATTGGTTTGACGACCACATCGCTGCCGAGGCTTTGAAAACCATTCATCGCCGCGTCCGTCGTTTCCGAGACGATCGTCCGTGGCACCGACACCCCTGCTCTTTGCAACCGCACGAGTGTCAGGTATTTGTCGATCGCACACTCGAGAGCTTTGGGACTGTTGACGACCTCAATCCCGGCCTGCTCCCAACTCCACAGCAGGTCCATCCGAAAGACCACCTGCTCCAACGACCCGGGAGGCATGGAACGAACCACGACTGTCCTGATATTGGATAGAGATTCGCCGTCAACGCCGGTCACGGTCAGGCTCTGCCCGTCAACAGACCCCGACAACTTCTCAAACGGCATCGCGCTTGCCTTGATGCTTAGCTCCGCAGCCGAAGCCAGCAGTTCTCGCACATACCAGCCCAGTGGATCGCCGAGGATGAGAAAAGACACCGGAAAACCTTATTGTACGCAGAACGCTACGGGTGCCACTGGCTATGCCAGTGTTCTGCAGATTACGAATCGCGTCCAATCCGAAACACTCTGCATTCGATCATTGTGGAATGAAAATTGACTTGCCCTCAGCATCCTGTCCGAGCGGGCACTGGCATAGCCAGTGGCACCCAGAATGAAATTTTCTCCGCGTCCTCCGCTGTTCCGTTTGCGTCTTAATTCAGTCCGAACGATGCTTTCAACACGTCATGGTTCACCTTCCCCGCAGTGTGGACCTTGCCGGTGGTTGTGTTCTCAATCGTGATTGAGGCAGGACTGAAGAGCATGGGGTCGAGGGCATAGAAGTCGTACTTGGCGTCTTTGAAGAGTTCGATGAACGGCCGGCCGGCATGTGGCGATGAGCCCGAGGGGACTTTCGTGATCAACTCTGCCAGCTCTGCATCATCTGCTTCGACGATGAGATGGACATGGCCGCCATAGAGGATGGCGTCGTTGGTGCGTCCGATCGCTGCCAGATCGTCCTTGGCAATGGGCGGTAACGGGGCACTGCCGAGGCCCGCGGCAACTTTGGTCACGTCGAAGCCGAGAGCGAACAGCTTATGCATCGCGGTTTCCACCGACCGGGCGACGATCTGCAGATTGCCGGCAATACTCGCCGTCGGGGCGACGAGCAGCATGAGGTTGCGTGGCTCAATGTTGGCTTTCTGTGCGATCTGTGCGACAACTTCACAATCGGGAAGTTGTCGCGTTTCGAGCACGCCGACGGCACAGTAAAAATTCTCTTTGTAGCCAAGAGTCTTGAATAGGTCTTCCTGAGCCGCGGTAGCTCGCATCGGGCCTGAACCCATCGCGAAGAACTTCCCTGCTTCAATTCGCCAGCCCGCATACTGGCTGAACAGGCAGGCCTCGACGGGGTGATCCGTGCGGACATGAACCATCGGCCAGCCGCAATCTGCCAGTTGGCCCATCTCGACCGAGATCTCCATCAGTCCCGAGGTGCAGATTTCTGCGAGTCGCAGTCCCGCATTGAGACTCCCTTTGGTGTTCACTCCGAAATCGACGACGCGTGCACCGCATTTGAGTTCATGAGACTCGATCCGGTAGTCGGAGGCAGTTTTGAGAACGTGATCCACCAGATCCCACGCGCGCGGGTTCAGCAAAATTGACATCCGGGATCTCGACTCTCTGGTGAAGGTTCATCCGTGAAAGGCGTTGCTCACAGTTCCTGCGAGCCTTCAAGCAAGCTGGTCTGAGGCTGCCTGTGCAACTATTAAAAAGCATCCCGCAATCTGTCGCAAGGCAGGCGTTGCATTTCGTCAACGAACGATCGTATCGCGACCTCTCGATGTCGTATTGAACAGGATTTTCAGAAGAGACTGGACTCATCGGCATCGGGATCGTCAAGATAGAGTCATGTCGACAACTACTTTTACAATCTCTGACTCTCTTTGCCTGACGCACCAGCTGCTTGCGGACCGGTCTGTGCCGGGGCATCGATTGTGCCCACGGTGTCAGCATCTCTTCTATGCTCATGGCGGTCCGTTGTCATTGCGAACATATCACCTTAGCCAGCCCAGAGCCTACAGCCTCGATCGAGCCCCCTGCTTCGTCCAGCTGATCGACTTCGGCGACTTCCTCGTGACACATCTGTTACCGCCGGATGAAACTGCGGAACGCGTGGCTTGAATACGCTGTGAGGTCGTACGAGGAATGTGATATAATGCCAGCATGAAACCATTATCGAATGTCCTATCAACAATCCCCCAGGTTGGCCGACTCGAATGGATTGGCCTGGCCCCGGCCCGCATGGAAGATTTGGTAACGCCGGATTCGGCAGAACTGGTCGTGGGCAAAGGCATTGTTGGCGAGCATCATGCCAAACGACGCGAATCAAAACGCGAAGTCACATTGATCCAGTGGGAACATCTTCCCGTGATCGCCTCGATCTTGAAACGCGATTCCGTTTCACCAGCTCAACTGCGACGAAATCTTGCCGTATCCGGGATCAATTTGTTGTCATTGAAGAACGCGACGTTTCAAATTGGTGACGTCGTACTTCTCGGGACAGGACCATGTGAGCCATGTTCCCGCATGGAATGGGTTCTCGGCCCCGGCGGCTACAACGCCATGCGCGGCCATG
>SXGT01304593.1_pt1 | contig 42623 bp, 32 predicted proteins | sample 3176221 | NCBI WGS metagenome assembly SXGT01 (sample SAMN11356862, study PRJNA531348) | freshwater metagenome | isolation source: freshwater sample F1-120 | place: China: Fuxian Lake, Yuxi | collected 2017-12-25
CAGGTCATGGACGAGGGGCGCCACGTCGAGGTCTTCCACCGCTACCTCGACACCAAGATGGACCGCCTCTACCAGATCAACGACAACCTCTTCGTGATCATCGACGCGCTCATGCGCGACGGCCGCTGGGACTTCAAGTTCCTGGGGATGCAGATCATGGTCGAGGGGCTGGCCCTCGGGGGGTTCGGCGTGCTCTACAAGCGAACGAAGGAGCCCCTCCTCAAGGAGCTCCTCGGCAGGGTGATCCAGGACGAGGCCAGGCACGTCCACTACGGCGTGGTCGCGCTGAGGGAGCACTTCAGACACCATATCTCGGAGCGGGAACGCGAGGAGCGTGAGGACTGGGCCTTCGAGGTCGCCCTGCTGATGCGCAACCGCTTCATGGCCTTCGAGGTCTACGAGGAGTGGTTCGAGGGGCGCCTCTCGCGCGACGAGTGGAAGGAGTTCGTCGGCCACGCCTCGGGCATGCAGGATTTCCGGCGCACCATGTTCCGGCGGCTGGTGCCCAACCTCCGCGAGATCGGGCTGCTCTCCCCGAGGATGCTCCCCCATTACGATCAGGTGGGCCTCCTCGAGTACATGCACGGAAAGGCCGCCGATCGTCTCCTTCCCTCGGATCTGCTCGCCGACGCGGCCTGATCGCGCAGGGCTCGACGAGCAGGCCACGGGAAAGTACGCTCGCTCCGACTCGATGCCTCTCCTCTCCCGCACACGCAGCGCGGCCACCCTCGCGCTCTTCCTCGCGGCGCAGGTGCTCTGCACGGCCTCGCTCCCGGGGAGCGCCTGGGCCCAGCCCAGGCCAGCGCCTCGCGCCCCGGAGCTCCCCAGGGATCTCATCGCCCGGGGGCAGTTCCTCTTCGAGGAGCAGCAGTACGAGGAGTCGATCCAGACGCTCTCGGCGGCCCTCCTCCGCCCCAGCAACACCAAGCAGCAGAAGATCGACGTCTACCGGCTGCTCGCGCTGAACTTCATCACCCTGGGCCGCAAGGACGAGGCCGAGAGCGCGGTGCGGGGGCTGCTCGTCATCGAGCCCGAGTACCAGCTCCCGGCGAGCGAGTCCCCCCGCTTCCGGGATTTCTTCGCGACCGTGCGCACCAAGTGGGAGGCGGAGGGGCGCCCCGGCATCGTCAAGGAGGAGGCGCCCCCGCCCAAGCCCGTCTTCATGCGCCACACCTCGCCTTCGCAGATGGACCGGGGCAAGCAGATCGACCTCGTCGCTCACCTGGACGATCCCGACAGGAGGGTCGACCGGGTCGAGCTCTTCTTCCGCTCGGGGACCCGGGGTCCCTTCGAGAAGACCCTCGCCCAGATGGATCCCGATCTCACGGTGCGAGCCACCGTCCCTCCCGCCGCGGTAAAGCCGCCGATCGTCGAGTATTACCTCACGGGCTACGACAAGGGGGGCCTCCCCCTGGTCTCGCGAGGCGACACCACGGCTCCGCTCAGGGTCGCCGTCCCGGAGCCCAGGCGGAGCGGCTGGGTGCTCCCCGTCGCGATCGGCGGCGGGATCGTCGGCGCCGCGGCCATCGTGATCGGGAGCATGGCCATCGCGGGGGTCTTCAAGAGCACCCCGGTGCCTGCGCCCCCTCCTGGCCAGGCCACCGTCACCATCATCGTCCGCGACGAGTAGAGCCATGCCCAGCCCCACCGAGAGCGGCGCCGATCCGCCGCGCTTTCCCTTCATCCTCGTGGACGTGGCGCTCGAGGACGCCGAGCTGCTCTCCAGCGATCTCTTCGATCTGGGCGCCTCCGGCGTCGAGGAGCGAGACGAGACGACGCTCGCCAAGAACCAGGCAGAAGGCAAGGTTACCCTGGTGGCGAGCTTCGCGACCGAGGAGCTGGCCAGGGAGGCCATGGAGTCGCTCGATCCCGGGCTCTCGCCCCGCCTGGAGCTGGTCGTCGGCGACGCGTGGCGCGACGCGTGGAAGGAGCATTTTCGGCCCTTCGAGGTCGCGGACGGGCTGGTCGTGCGCCCCCCGTGGGAGCCTTACGAGGCCAGGCCTGGCGAGCGGGTGCTCGAGCTCGAGCCAGGACGCGCCTTCGGCACCGGCCTCCACGAGACCACTCAGCTCGTCTGCAGCGCGCTGACGGCTCACCAGGGTGAGCTCCGCGGCGCCACGGTCCTCGACGTTGGCACGGGCAGCGGGATCCTGGCCCTCGCCGCGCTGATGCTCGGAGCCAAGAATGCACTATGCACGGACAACGATCCCGACGTGGTGGGCGTGGTGCTCGAGAACGCCGAGCGAAACGGCTTCGCGGACCGGGTGCAGGTCTCGACCACGCCGGTCGGCGAGCTGGCCGTCAGGGCCCGGGTGGTGGTGGCCAACATCGAGGCGAGGGTCCTCGTCCCGATGGCTGGGGCCCTGATGGATCGGGTGTCGAGCGGGGGCCTGCTGGTCCTCTCGGGTATCCTCGAGCCCCAGCGGGAGGAGGTCATGGCCACCTACTCTCCCTTCGCGCTCGAGGGGGCGCCGACCCGCGGCGAGTGGGTCGCCCTGGTGCTCCGCGCGCCGGTGTAAGGCCCATGGCTCGCCTCCTTCGCGCGCCGCTCCGCGACCTCGGGGAGGGCATCATGGCGCTCCGCGGGGACGTCGCGAGCTACGTCCTGCGGGTGCGCCGGCTGCGTCCGGGCGACAGGTTCCTGGCCTTCGACCCCGAGACCCGGAGCGAGGCCGACGTGGAGCTCCTCGAACCCGACGGCCTGATCGCCCAGGTCAGGGTGGGGCCGCTCCGCCCCCCCGAGGTGGCCGCCACGCGAGAGCTCATCCTGCTCCAGGGCCTCCCCAAGGGCGACAAGCTCGACGCGATCGTCAGGGACGCCACCGAGCTCGGCGCCACGAGGATCTTGGCGGTGAGCGCTGCCCGCAGCGTGGTGCGCCTCGAGGGCGGACGCGCGGCCCTGCGGAGGGCCCGCTGGCAGCGCATCGCCGAGGAGGCCGCGCGCCAGTCGGGGCGCGCGGATCCGCCCCTCGTCCTCGGTCCGCTCTCCCTGGCCGAGGCCACCTCCTCGCTCCCGGAGGGCTCCCGCTTCGCGATGGACCCCGGGAGCGCCCTGCCCCTGGGCGACGTCCTCTCCGTCGCGCTCTCCTCGAGCGGAGCCCTGATCTTCGCGGTGGGGCCGGAGGGCGGCCTCGCCGAGGGGGAGCTCGCCTCGCTCGAGGCCTCCGGCTTCGCGCGGGTGTCGATGGGCCCCTTCGTGCTGCGCACCGAGACCGTGGCCGCGGCTCTCCTCGGTGGTGTACAGATCCTTGCAGGATGCACACACCCATGAGGAGCAGCGCGGCCGACCCCGGGAAGAAGCCTCGACGCCTCGCGCTCGCGGCGGGCGCGGCCCTCTGCCTGGCGACCCTGACCTCCGGGGCGAGGGCCGACGGCGAGGCCTGGCAGCAGTTCGAGTACAGGCTGCCCATCGTGAGGACCCCTCGCCCCGAGTTCCCTCGCCTCGCCGCGCGCGTCTACGCCGAGGCCAGGGAGGCGGGGCGATTCGACGGCCTGTACGATAGCTTCCTCCGCGTGGGCCCGCTCCTCTGGGTGAGCCGGTTCCTGTTCATCGGCGCCCACGGCACCTTCCAGGGCACGCGCACCGCCGGCGGGTGCGCGCAGCCGGCACCTGCCGGTTGTGGCCAGTACGTATTCGAGTTTCGAGGCGAGATCGAGCCCAACTTCTTCGGGAGGCTGGGGCCCATCACCTTCAACGATCGCAACCGCCTGGAGTACCGCTGGCGAGAGACGGGGGCCCGGGGGCGCTACCGCAACCAGCTGAGGATCAACTACCAGCCCGCGGACTGGACGATATACCCCTTCGTCATCGACGAGATACTCTTCGATCTCAAGAGCGAAGGCTTCAACCAGAACCGGGCGACGGCGGGCGTCGCCTTCGCGCTCTCGCCTTCCACGCGCCTGGACCTGGGGTACACGTTCCGCAGCAGGCTGACGGTCGCGACGGCGGCCGCCGCCGAGCGCTGGGATCACGATCACATCGCGCTCGTGATGCTCGTGGTCGACGTGCCCGCGCTCGAGGCTCCCAGACAGGCCCCCGCTCCTCCTACCCGTCTCCCCTAATGAGGGTAGCGGGCGCGCCCGGGCGCGCCCCCCGTCGGAGCCGGGCAAGGGAGCCGGAACCATGGAAAATCTGGGCGATCGTGACGTGCGCCTGGCTCGCCGGGACGGCACGGGGCCTGCACTGGGCCCTCGGCGTGGCGCAATGGAGCGCACGACGAAACGAGAGCGGAAGAACGTGATGAAGAACATATTTGCTACGGCGCTGGCCCTTGGATTCCTGGCTCTGGTCGGCTGCGGAGGCGTCGATCCGGAGATGCAGCCCGGGGACGAGCAGCCCGGGGACGAGCAGCCCGGGGACGAGCAGGTGGGGACGGAGTCCGAGGCGCTCACGATAGGAGCGGGCACGATCGGCGGCGGAGGCGGCCTCTCCAACTGGTGCTCGGCCAGGGCGGACTGCATCGACAAGTGCAACAGGGATTACAGCTCCGCGTCGACCCGCAAGTTCTGTATCAAGACCTTCTGCCCGGCCTGCCCGGCGAACAGCACGGTGAACGCCATTCGCTGACCCGAGAGCCGTCCCCGTCAGGACAGGCCATGGCGCAGCCTGGCCTCGCCCGGGAAGCGGGAATTTCCGGGCGCGCTCCCTCGGGCGGAGTAAGCTCGGGCTGTGCGTCCCGCGTCGCTCGCCGTGCTGGGCCTCGGCCTCCTCGGCTGCTCGGCCGGGGCGGCGCCGGAGTTGGACGGCGAGCTCATGAGGAGCGAGGAGGCCGGGGTCGAGATCGACGCCAGCCCAGGGGATGCAGGCTCCCGTCCTCGAGACGCAGCCGGAGATGCAGCCGGGGACGCGGCGGCGCCGGACGCCGCCCGGGCGCCCTGGCTCCCCTTCGCCAACGGGCTCACCCGGCGGGCCGCGGGCCCGGGCAGCTCCACCCTCGTGGTGTACGGGGGCTGGCGCGCGGAGGAGCGCTCCGTCCAGGCGTGGGCCGACGCCCTCCACTCCGGAGCCTTCGCGGCGAGAGGGGTGGGCGTCCTGTACGCGGCGCGCGGTCCCGTGGATACGCTGTACAGGAGCCCGCGCGAGATCGAGAACTCCGCCCTCTCCCGTGCCCTCCCCTCGCTCGCGGGGCGCCTCACGCTCATCGCCCACTCGAGCGGCGCCTACGTGGCCGAGGAGCTCCTCGGCCAGCTCGGACCGGGGAACGCCGTGCTGGCCAGAACAGACTACTTCGTCCTGGACGGCGCGGCGCGCGATCTCGCGCCCCTGGCCTCCTCGCTCTCGCGCCTCCGCTTCGTCCACGCGTTCGACCCGGGCATGCCCCAGAACAACGGCCTCTCCCGGAACGCCGCCGCGATGACCTCGGCGGCGTCGAGCCTGACTACCCAGGGCGCCACATCGTTCCGGGTGGTGGCCACGGGCTCGGGGTGCAGGAGCGCCGACTGCCTGCACGACGCGGTGATCATCCGGCGCCCATACGATCCGCTCACCTTCGATCTGGCGCGCGACTACGCGCTCTTCACCGCGGAGCGCCCGCTGGTGCTCGACTACCTGGAGTGAAGGCGTCGTCCAAGCGCGACGAGCGCTCGTCGACGCGGTCTCCCCGAGCGGGTAGAGGTCGGATGAACCCTCGATTGGTGGTGGCCCCCCCTGCCGCCCCTCGCCCGTGTATCCTGCCCCTCGTGCCCCCCCTCGATCCTCTCCTCCTCACGTCCGCCACCGAGCTCGCGCGCCGGATCCGCGCAGGTGAGGTGCGGTCCCGCGAGGTCGTGGCCACGCACGTCGAGCGCGCGAGGAAGGTGAACCCCGGGCTCAACGCGATCGTCGTCGATCGCTTCGAGGCCGCGCTGGCCGAAGCCGAGGCCGCCGACGCCAGGCTGGCCAGGGAAGGCCCCGCCGACCTGCCGCCCCTCCACGGGGTCCCCTGCACCATCAAGGAGTGCTTTGCCCTGGAGGGCATGCCCCAGACCTCCGGCCTCGTCGCCAGGCGCGGCTACCTCGCCCCCAGGGACGCCACGGTGGTGGCCCGTGTCCGGGCGGCGGGCGCCATCCCGCTGGGAGTGACCAACACGTCCGAGCTATGCATGTGGATGGAGTCCAGCAATCGGGTGTATGGCCGCACCAACAATCCCTACGACGCAGGGCGCATCGTGGGCGGTAGCTCGGGCGGGGAGGGATCCATCGTAGGCTCGGGCGCGTCGCCCTTCGGCGTCGGCTCCGATATCGGCGGATCGATCCGGAACCCCGCATTCTTCAACGGCGTGTTCGGTCACAAACCGACCTCCGCGCTCGTCCCCAACAGCGGCCAGTTCCCCATCGCAGAGAACGCGGCCCGCCGATACCTCACCACCGGCCCGCTCGCCAGGCGCGCCTGTGACCTCATGCCGCTCCTCCGCCTGATGGCGGGCCCCGACGGCCAGGACGAGGTGTGCGAGGCTTCCGCGCTGGGCGATCCTGGCTCCGTCTCGCTCCGCGGGATGCGCGTCGTCCACGTGCCGGACAATGGCTTTCTGGGTGTATCGGAGGAGCTGGGCCGCGCGCAGCAGCGGGTCGCCGACCACCTGGCCGAGCAGGGGGCACGCGTCGAGGAGCGGAGGTTCCCTCGCCTCAAGAAGTCCATCGAGATCTGGTCGGCCATGCTGGCCGAGGCCGGGGGCACGGCCTTCGGGGTCCTGCTCGGCAACGGCGCCCCGATCTCGGCGGCGAAGGAGCTCGCTCGCTTCGCGCTCGGCCGTTCGCCCCACACCCTTCCAGCGCTGGCGCTCGCCGTCATGGAGGGCCTGGTCAAGGGCTCTCCCGCCCAGACCGCGAGGTTCGTCGCGGAGGGGACGGCGCTCCGCGCCGAGCTCCTCGACGCCATGGGCCCCTCGGGGATCATGCTCTTTCCCGTGTACCCCGAGACCGCCCCCAAGCACGTCTGGCCACTCTTTCCTCCTGTCCGCTGGGCCTACCCCGCCATCCTCAACGTCATGGAATTCCCGGCCACGGCGGTGCCGCTCGGGCTGAGCAGCGGCGGCCTCCCCCTGGGTATCCAGATCACGTCGGCGCGCCACAACGATCATATAACCATCGCCGTCGCGATGGAGCTGGAGCGCGCCTTCGGCGGCTGGGTGCCTCCCAATTGAATATCAAATAGAGTACCGGGGCCATTTGGCCAATGGAGAGGGGTATGGACAAGGGTATGTACGACGTCGTCGTCGTCGGGGCGGGCCACTCCGGCATCGCCTGCGCCCGCTCGCTCGCGGCGGGCGGGGCGAGCGTCGCGCTGATCGAGGCCCGGGATCGCGTCGGGGGGCGCACGGAGAGCGCCACGCTGGGGCGGGGCACCTTCGATCTCGGCGGCCAGTGGCAGGGCAAGAAGCACCCTCGCCTGGGCGCGCTGATCGCCGAGCTCGACGGAGGGCCCTTCTCGACCTTCTCGACCGGCAAGAAGATCCTCGATCTGGGCGGCGAGAGGCGGATCTACTCGGGCGCGATCCCCACGCTCCCTCCGCTCCAGCTCCTCGAGCTCCACCGCACGCTCTCCAGGATCGATCGGATGGCCGAGCGGATAAACCCCGAGGATCCCCTCCTCGGTCCCGAGGGGCAGCGATGGGATGGCGCCTCGCTCGAGGAGGAGAAGCGCCGCTGGATCTGGAGCCGCAAGGTGCGGAGCCTGATCGACGCGAGCGTGAGGGTGGTGTTCGGCTCCGAGCCTCGCGACCTCTCGCTGCTCTACTTCCTCTTCTACGTGCGCTCCGGCGGAGGGCTGCATCACCTGCTCGAGATCGAGAACGGCGCCCAGCAGACCCGGCTACGGATCGGCATGGGCGGCCTGGCCGCCAGGGCCGCGGCCAAGCTGGGGGATCGGGTTCACCTCTCGTCGCCGGTGCGCAGGATCCACCAGGACAAGAGCGGCGTCACCGTCTTCACCGACTCGGGCCATTTTCGTGGCAAGCGCGCGGTGATCGCCGCGGCCCCCGCCCTGGCCGGCCGCATCGCCTACGAGCCGATGATGCCCGCCCAGCGCGATCTGCTGGTGCAGCGCATGCCCATGGGAGCGACCGTCAAGGTGATGGCCCTCTACGACCGGCCCTTCTGGCGGGACGACGGGCTCTCGGGCGAGGCCGTCAGCGACGGCAAGCCCATCACCGTGGCCTTCGACAACACCTCCGACGACGGCAAGCAGGCGGCCCTGCTCGGCTTCGTGGTGGGCCAGCCTGCCCGCACCTGGTCCCTCAAATCCATGGTCGAGCGAGAGCGCGCCGTGATCGACGCCTTCACGCGCCTCTACGGCCCCGGGGCAGCCAGGCACGAGGGCTATCACGAGCGGGACTGGTCCACCGAGCCATGGTCGGGGGGCTGCCCGGTCGGCACCTTCGGCCCCGGGAGCTTTCATGCGGTGGGGCGGGCCCTCCGGGAGCCGGTGGGCCGGATTCACTTCGCGGGCACCGAGGCGGCGATCGAGCACGTGGGCTACATCGAGGGCGCCCTGGAGTCCGGAGAGAGGGCCGCGCGCGAGGTGCTCGAGCGGCTCAATGCGCGGGAGGAGGCCCCAGAGGCGCGGCCTTGAAGAGCGGCCCCGGCACCACGAACACCACCCGCCCTGCGCTGGTGTTCACCAGGATGGCGAAGGCCAGCCAGAGCGCGACCAGCCCGAGGAGCGCGGTGCACGCCGCGATCGGCACGGCGAAGGCCCTCGTGCCCAGCGCGTGGTTTAGGATACGAAAGAGGTAGAGGAGGTCGATGTCGAGCAGGAACACGAAGAGCAGCTTGCTGAAGTAGCCGAACGCGAAGGTGAGGACGACGAACACGACGAGGAAGCAGGCGTCGACCGAGAACACCACGTCGGCGTTGGGCAGCTTGCCCTCGGCCATGCCCGAGAGCGCCCACCAGTTCATGAGCCAGTTGAACGCGAAGGTGGTGAAGAGGGTGCCCCCGAGCAGGTTCTTGTTGGCGAGGGACATCATCCCCGAGAGAAACTGGCACCCTCCCCCGAAGAGCAGGCAGAACATCGCCGCGGTCCTGAAGGCGTCCGGGGTCATGGCCTTGCCGAGGGCTATCGGGAGCAGGGCGGCGCAGCCGATGGCCAGGCCCAGGAGCCCGAGCGGGCTGGGCTCGGCAAAGGGGAGAGCAGCGGGAGCAGCGGGGGCGTGCGTCGACGAATCCATGGAGGGCCTTCCTTGCGGCGACCCTTTGGCAGGGTTCTACCTCCGCGTCATCCGTTTTCGGTCCGATCAAAAGATCCGAAGACAGCCGGGCCGGGCCTCGCTATGCAGCAAGGACGATGAACCCCCGCGCCCTCGCCCTCGGCCCTGCCCTGACGCTCATCCTCCAGGCCGGCGTGGCCTCGGCGGACATCCTCCCGGACGGCCAGCGCCCCCTCGGCATCCAGGTCACCTTCGGGGCGCCCGCGGACGCCCACCTCGTGGCTTATCCGATCGACTGCATGGGCCTCGACGTGAAGCTCAACCCTCACCTGCGCTACCGCCAGGACTATGACGTCATCGAGCCTGGCAAGGCCAGGGCGCCCTACAAATTCTGCGGCTCGAAGACCAAGCTCTGGGCCCTCGACACGGCGGCCTTCACCAAGGGAACAGGCGAGAAGGTGCCTGACTGGATACGCGGCCCCTGGAAGCTCGAGCAGATCGATCGCATCGGCGTGGACGAGCGCCTCTCGTTCTTCGAGACCAACGCCCATGTCCACCCGACGGGCTACTCCATGCCGGAGGCCGCCGTCGTCCCCCTGGACTCTCCCCTCCAGTCGGTCACCGAGAGCGTGAGCTTCGGCGGCATCCCCGCCAAGGCCCAGAAGATCTCTCTCGTCTATACCTACAAGGACGGCACGACCGAGGCCCATAGCTACCGCCCCGGCCTCCGCCCCCAGCCTCGCCGCGCCGAGGCCCGCAACTGGATGCAGAACCTGGTCCTCGAGGAGGGCGCCCCCTCCTCTGCGGCCAGCGTCACCACGGCGGCGCCCGGTCCGTTCAAGGCCGCCAAGGCCGCCCCGCTGGCCTCGCGCGCCGCTTGTGGAGGCTGCACGGTTCGGCCCCCCTCGCCCGCTGGCGGGCGCTCGTCGAACCGGCGTATCCTCCTGGTGCTCGCGCTCGTCGCGGCCCTGGCCGGGGGCCTGGTGCTCCGCAGCGAGAGCGTGTGAGGGCCTCAGGTCGTCGACGAGGAAATCCAGGGAGCCTGTCGAGGAGGCAATGTCCTCGCAAGACGGGCGAGGTGGTAAATCACAGAGAGCTGGCGAGGAGGCAGCGCGGGCTCAGCGGGGGACGGCGATGGCCACGAAGTCCTCGGGATCTTAAGTGAATCGAGGGACTTTTTCGGTCAAGACCTGGCGGCCCTGTCCCTCAGCCCCGGAGCCTCCGCGGCCCCTTTCGCTCCCCATGCCCCTCCCAGGTCGGGCACATGGCTCGCCGTAGCCCGTCGTCCCAGACCCCAGGTGCACCGGCCCCTTGGCCCCTCGACGCGCCCAGCTCACTCACGATGAGCCTGCGCAGGGCGCAAGCGAGGCTCAGGCTATGGACATGGTCGGGCGCTCCGACCGCGCCGTCCCAGGACGGGGCCAGATCGTCCGGGACAGGAGCGCCCATCGAGAAGGAGCGAAAATCTAGGCTCTTCGAGCTGGCGCAAGGCTTGCGAAGGCGAGCGGTGCCGTGCACATGTTCAATCGCTCCGATCAGTTCGCCAAGAACATCCTGCGCGACGCGCTCGGTCGAGCCTCTATCTGCAGGACCACGGACGGAGACGGCTCGAAGCCCGCGCGCCCTCAACCCCCACGCGTCACACGCAGGTGCCGCGTGGGGGTGAGGGCGCGCGGGTGCCGTGGTCGCTCCGTGGCGGGGCCACACCCGTTGCAACACCCGGTGCCACACCTTGGCTACCGCCTGCTGGAACGTCCGAAGCGCCGGACCGGGCGAGGCCCGCCTCCCCCGGTCGCGTCAGGAGATCAGCGTGGTCGAGAGTTTCCCAGCCCGGCCCTCACCATGCGAGCCGCGAGCCCGAGCGCCTCTCGCATGCCCCGAGGATCGGCGGTGCCGGTCCCTGCGCGATCGTAGGCCGTCCCATGATCGACGCTGGTCCTCACGATGGGCAGACCCAAAGATACGTTGACCGCCTCGCCGAAGCCCGACAGCTTCATGGCGATGGTGGCCTGATCGTGGAACATCGTGACCGCGCCCGCGAAGACACCGTCCCTCGCGAGGCGCAGCGCGCTCTCCGCGGGGACCGGCCCCGAGAGCTCGACGGCGACCCCGGCCCGGGAGAGGCGGGAGCGCGCCAGCTCGATGCCCGCCCGGATGCGCGTCCCGTCCTCGCGACCCAGGAGCCCGCCCTCGCCTGCGTGAGGGTTCAGCCCGGTCACCACGAGGCGCAAGGGCTTCGCGGGGGACAGCGAGGCCAGGAACGCCGCCGTATGCACCGCGGCGCGCGCCACCGCGGCGCGCGTGATGGCGCGAGGGACCTCGGAGATCGGCAGGTGCGTGGTCACGAGCGACGCGGTGAACCGCCTCGACCAGAAGGCCATCGTCACGCTCCTGGCCCCGAGGCGCCGCTGGATGTGCTCGGTGTGCCCAAGAAAGCCCGAGGAGCCGGGCGCCCGGGACGCCACGATGGCGGCCTTGCTCACGGGTCCGGTGACCAGGGCGTCGGCCTCACCCTCGGCCACGCGATCGCAGGCCTCGTCGACCCAGAGGAGCTGCGCCGCGCCGCCGCACCTCGAGGGGGCGCCCGGAAGCGCCTCTCCAGGAGAGAGCGCGCCATGCGGAGACAGCACGCCCAGATGCCCTCCGGGCAACAGGAACCCCTCCCGGGCGCTCTGCACGGGCACGAGGACTTCTTCCGCGACCGCGACGACAGCGGCCCTGGAGCGGAGCACCGCGAGGTCCCCGACGAGCACCACCCGCACGCCCTCGCCCAGAGCGAACGCCCCGGCGAGGCTCACCTCGGGCCCCACCCCGGAGGGGCAGCCGGTGCTCACCAGCAGGCGGACCGGGCGCCTCAGGGGACCTCTCCGGTGCCATCCCAGACCTCTCCAGGGCTGCGAAGCACGTAGCCAGCTCCTCGCCGGGTCTCGAGGGGGAGCGCCTCGCCCAGCTTGGCGCGGAGCCTCCTCACGTGGATGTCCACGGTGCGCGCCCCGCCCTCGTAGCGCGAGCCCCACACCCGGGCGAGGAGCGCCTGGCGCCCGAACACCCTGCCGCGGTTCTGGGCGAGGAAGGCGAGCAGCGCAAACTCCTTGGCCGTGAGCAGCACCCGGCGCCCGTCCACGCTGGCCTCGCGGGCCGCTCGGTCGATCACCAGGCTTCCGAGCTTGACCCGCTCCTCGGTAAGAAACTCGCTCCTCTGCCACTCGAGGCGTCGTATGCGTGCATAGAGCTCGGCCGGGAAGTAAGGGAGCACGATGAAGTCGTCGAAGCCCGACGCCAGCTCGACGCGGGTGACCTGGCGCTCGGGGACGGCGAGGAGCGCGGGCACCTCGCCCATGAGCGCCTCCTTGCGGAGCTTGCGCAGCGAGAGGATGGCGAGATCCGGTCGGTCGCCGCCCTCGATGACCAGCGTCCTCACGCGAACCTCGCCGCCCGCCACGAGAGACGCGCCGTCGTCCCAGAAATCCAGGGTCGTCACCTCGGCGCCGAGCTGGCGCAGCACCGGGGCGGCGTGCCCATCTTCCCACAGGCGCGGTTTGTCGCCGACGACGACGACGATGGATCTGGGAGCCACCTTATCCTCGCGAGAAGGGCAGATCAGACCCTGGTACCACCCACCGTGATGGCGCTGATCTTTATGGTCGGGCAGCCGACGCCCACCGGCACGCTCTGCCCGTCCTTCCCGCAGGTCCATATGCCGTCGGAGATCTCCACGTCGTCGCCGAGCATGGTGACCTTGCGGAGCACGTCGGGGCCGTTTCCTATGAGGTTTACGCCCTTGAGCGGCGCGGTGATCTTCCCGTCCTCCACGAGGTAGCTCTCGGTCAGCGAGAAGACGAAATCTCCGTTGGAAATGTCCACCTGGCCGCCACCGAAGCGCTTGGCGTAGATGCCCTTCTTGACGCTCCTCAGGATCTCGTCAGGCGAGTGAGGTCCGGCGGTCAGGATCGTGTTGGTCATGCGTGGGAGCGGAACGCTGGCAAAGCTCTCCCGGCGCCCGTTCCCGCTGGGGGGGAGGCCGTAGTGCCTGGCGCTGAAGCGATCGTGCATGTACCCCACGAGCTTGCCCTTCTCGATGAGCGTGCTGCTCCTGGGCTCGAAGCCCTCGTCGTCGACGTTCACCGAGCCGCGCGAGTGGAGGAGCGTCGCGTCGTCGATGACCGTGCAGAGCTCGCTCGCGACCGCCTCTCCCACCTGCCCGCTGTAGTTGCTGGTGCCCTTCCTGTTGAAGTCCGCCTCCAGCCCGTGGCCCACCGCCTCGTGGAGCAGGATCCCGCTGTCGCCGGGGGCGAGCACCACCTCGAACTGACCCGCCGGGGCCTCCTCCGCGTCCAGCATGCGCACGGCCAGCTTCACGGCCTGCTCGGCGTGCCACTCGGGTGATCTTCCGGCGAAATAGCCCATCGTCGTACGACCACCTCCGCCCGAGGAGCCCTCCTGGCGCTTGCCGTCCCGCTCCGCGATGACCCTGATCCCGAAGCGCATGAGCGGCTGGGTGTCGCGCGCCATCCTCCCCTCGGAGGTGACGACGAGGATCTCCCGGATCTCCTCGGCGAAGCTCGCTTCCACCTTGACGATAAGGGGATCGAGCTGGTGGGCATGCTTGGCCGCGCGCTCGAGCAAGTCCCGCTTCTCGGTGCCAGGCACGTCGAGCGTGACCGTGGTGAGATCATAGCGCTGGGGAACCTCGACCTTGGTCGCCCGGATCGCGGTAGGCGAGCCTCCTCCCATGGCGATCTGCGCCGCGGTCTCGGCGGCGCGCTTCATCGAGTCCCAGTCGAGCTTCTCGGTGTAGGCGTAGCCGGTCGCGTCCCCTTTCTGGGCCCGGACGCCCAGCCCCATCGACACCCCTCGAGAGGCGCTCTTGAGGATCCCCTCGTCGTAAACGAGGCCGCCTGCGGCCCTGTACTCGAAGAAGAGGTCGGCGTAGTCGGCCCCCCTGGAGAGGGCGGAGACAAGGAGCCTCTCGGCCATGTGGACGTCGATCTCGTTGGGTCCACCCTCGCCGAAGGGTGCTTTGTACAGCGCGGATGCAGTCGCCATGGCGCGAGAACGTAAGCCGAAGGTGGGCGAGCGTCGAGCCCCAGGGTTCGAGCCTCCTGGCGAGCGCCGCGCGACTCCCCGGCGGCCTCTCGGAAAGATCGGCCGAAATCCCTCGAAAATGTACTAGAGTCTCGATCAGGCATGAGCGGGCTCCTCGTCGCCATCCACGTGATGGCCAACCTTGTATGGATCGGCGCCATCGCGTCCGTAGGCTGGCTCACGGCGCGCGCCGGGGCGCTCGGTCCGAGCGAGCGGACGGTGGTCGGCCAGCTCGCCTATAACCTCCTCTACAAACGCGCAGCGGTGCCTGCCTTCCTCGTCAGCTTCTTCTCGGCCGTGGCCCGGCTCTCCATGGATCCGAAGAGCTATTTCTCCTTCCATTGGTTCCACGGAAAGCTCGCCGCGGCGCTCGTGGTCATCGCGCTCCACCACGTGATAGGGGCAAAGGCCCGAGGTTGCGCGAACCCGGTCGCTTCCAGCAGTATGCAAGGCGAAGGTAGCAGCGCTATTCTCACGGGTGCGCTCCTGGCCACCACCTTCGTCACGGTCGTCTTCGCCGTCCTCAAATCCGCTCTCGTCCCCTGAGCCAAGCTCCGCCCAGCCCCTCTATTTTTCCAGTCTTCTTCCCGCAGCGTCCCCCACCCCGAATCGAGCGCGCCGAACGCGCGCTCGAGGCCTGATACGAGCGCCCTCACCCGCGCCCAAGGAGAGTTACACCGCGTGGCCATCGACCGCGAGAAGGTGCTCCAAGCCGCCCAGAAGTACGTCGAGAAGAAGAAGTACGACAAAGCGGTCATCGAGTTGCAGAAGCTGGTCGCAGCAGATCCGAACGACGCTCGGACCCTGCTGAAGATCGGCGATCTGCAGTCCAAGATGGGGACTTACCCGGACGCGATCTCGACCTACGAGGGCGTCGGGCGGCTCTATGCCCAGCAGGGCTTCGCGCTCAAGGCGATCGCGGTCTACAAGCAGATCCGGGAGCTCATCGCCAAGCACGCGCCGACGCTCGAGGAGCGCTACGGCCACATCACGCCAAAGCTCGCCGAGCTCTACGAACAGCTGGGGCTCGTGAGCGACGCGCTGGCCGCGCTGGACGCGGTGGCCACCCGGCTCCAGCGGCAGCAGCGCGACGGCGAGGCCATCCAGGTCTGCCAGAAGATCGTCCAGCTCGATCCGACCAACCCGCTCCCCCACCTGCGCCTGGCCGAGGCGCTCTCCCGCACGAGGGACGCCGAGGGAGCGGTCGAGTCCTTCAAGACCGCGGCCAAGCTGCTCATCCAGCTCGGTCGGCGCGACGACGCGATCAAGGTCCTGGAGCGCCTCCTGCACCACAAGATGGACGCGGACCAGGCGCGGCTCTGCGCGGATCTCTACCTGACGCGCGCCCAGCCACAGGATGGCATGCTTGCCCTGGCCAAGCTGCAGGTGTGCTTCCAGGCCGACCCGCGCAACCTCGACACCCTGGGCCTCCTGGCCCGTGCGTTCAACACGATCGGCCAGGCCGCCAAGGCGATCGAGGTCCAGAAGGAGATAGCCCGCGTCGCCCGTGACACGGGCAAACCAGAGCTCTTCCGGGAGGTCGTCGACCGGCTGCTCGTCCTCGCGCCCTACGACGACGTCGTGCAACGCCTCGCCGCTCAGGCCATCCCCGAGCGGGCGCAGCCCGAAGTCGCCCAGCCTCCCGCAATGCAGCCGCAGCCGCAGTACCGAGCCCATCAGCCGATGTACCCGCAGCAGCCCGGCTACACGGCCCAGCAACCCCCGATGTACCCGGAGGAGCCCAAGGAGAGCAGCTTCGACGAGGCAGCCGTGGAGTCGGCGCCGGCCGAGTCGAGCTACGCCTCCCCGATCCAGGAGGAGGACTTCGAGTCCGTCGACGAGCAGCAGTACGCGTACCCCGAGGAGGGCGGGGCGGCCGGCGTGATGAACGAGGGGGCGGACCGGGAAGTGGACGGGGGAGAGACTGACCCCTCCGGCAACGACGTCCAGGAGCTCCTCTCGCACGCCGCGGCGTTCCGGCGCGTTCACCTCTACACGAAGGCCCTGGAGGTCCTCAGCCACGCGATCGACTGCGAGCCGCGCAACATCGAGCTCCACGAGACCTTCCGCGACGTCTGCCTCGAGGATGGACGCATCGAGGAGGCCGTCCAGGCGATGCTGGTCGTCGCGAGCCTCTACGTGGACGCGCTGGACGGCGAGTCGGCCGCCCGAACGCTCCAGGACGTTCTCGCATTCGATCCCGACAACATCCGCGCCATCGAGCTCCTGCGCGAGCTGGGCTACGAGCTGGTCGACGAGGAGGAGCCCCCCCAGGAAGAGGGTCGTCACGACAATCTCCCCGACGAGCACGGCGGCGACACGTACGCCGAGCGCCTCCCCTCCTACGATCTCGAGGAGATGGGCCCTCAGGACGTGTCACCCTCCTACGGTCACTCGCACCCGATCGGCCGGGGCGATCCGCTCCCGAGCTTCGGCATGGAGCACGGAAGCGAGTACGACGCCCCTCATACCGCGATGCCCAGCACCGCTCCTCGCCCGAGCATGGAGCTCGAGGAGGCGCTCGAGGAGTCCGAGTTCTTCGCCTCGCGAGGCCTCTTCGACGACGCCTACGCGATCCTCGCCGAGCAGCTCGACCGCTACCCCAATCACCCGCTCCTCCGGGAGCGTCTGGCGGAGCTGGAGTACGCCCAGCGGACTTCGAGCGGCACCCACGAGCGCCCTCGCGAGGAGGACAGGAGCTTCGACATCGCAGCCTCCCTCGACATCTACCCGGAGGCCCCCCTCACCGCGGCCGCCGGTCTCTCCTCGGCCGACCAGCAGGTCGACGTCGAGGAGGTGTTCGCCAAGTTCAAGGAGGGCGTCAGGAACGACATTGCCGACGACGACTCCCAGGCCCACTACAACCTGGCCATCGCCTACAAGGAAATGGGCCTGATCGATGACGCGATCCGCGAGCTCGAGATCGCGGCCCGCGACGAGGAAATGGAGTGCGTCTGCCACAGCATGGTCGGCATGCTGGAGAGCGATCGAGGCAACCTCGCGGAGGCCATCGACGCCTTCCTCCGTGGCCTCAACTCCACGATCAAGGAGCCTCGTCAGGAGACAGCGCTCCTCTACGAGCTCGGCGCCGTCTACGAGGCGAGAAAGATGCCTCGAGAGGCCCTGGCCTACTACCAGAAGGTCAACCGGAGGGACCCTCGCTTCCGCGACGTGGCGGAGCGCATCCAGCGCCTCAGCCCGCCCACGAAGAATTCATCGGCGCGCGCCGCGGTGGGCGACCAGGAGTTCGACTCCGCGTTCGACGAGAACATCTTCGGCGTCAAGCGCTGACGCGGAGGACGGCGGCACGGAGCTTCTGCACGTAGGGATCGTCCACCGCGGCTAGCGCCTCGGCAGCCGCCCGCCTCGGCAGCTCCTTGCGCACGAAGAGCCGACGATACGCCTCTTCCAGCGCGAGGATGCTCGCCTCCGGAACGCCGCGGCGGGCGAGGCCGACCTTGTTCAGGGCGCGGACGCGGGCGCGATCTCCCTGCACGATGACGAACGGAGGCACGTCGACCTCGCACATGGCTCCCGCCGCGACGAAGGAGCCCTCACCAATCCTCAGCCACTGAGCGACGCCGGACAGACCTCCGAAGGTGACGTGCTCTTCCACTGTGACGTGCCCGGCGATCTGGACGGCGTTCGAGATCACGACGTGACTGCCGATACTGGCGTCATGCCCCACGTGGGCACCGGCCATGAGCAGGACGTCCGAGCCCACGCGGGTCGCGTGGCCCTCGGTCCCCCGGTGGACGGTGACCTGCTCGCGCACGACCACGCGATCGCCGAGCAGGAGGCTCCCTGGCTCCGGATCCTCGCGCCGGACCTGCGCGCGCCCCCCGAGCACCGCGAAGGGATAAATTTCCCCGGCAACGCCCATCGCCAGGGGTCCCTGAAGGACGACATGAGCGACGAGCACGGTCCCGTCGCCCAGCGACACCCCCTCTCCCACGACGCAGAAGGGGCCGACATGAACGTCGAGCCCCAGCTCTGCCGAGGCGTCGACGAGGGCCGTGGGGTGGATGACACACGCCATGGCTACACCGGGCGTTCGACCACGCTCGCGAGCAGCTCTCCCTCGGCGCACAGCGTCCCGTCGACGGAGGCTAACCCCTTGAGCTTCCAGGTATTCTCACGGTGATTCATGATCTTGACCTGGAGATCGAGGCGATCGCCCGGCACCACGGGCCGGCGAAACTTCGCGCGATCGATGCCGAGAAAGTACATGACGGATGAGGAGATATCGAAGGGATCGCTAGCGTGGGCGAGGAGGCCGCCGATCTGCGCCATCGACTCGAGGATCAGCACGCCCGGCATGACGGGGTTCCCAGGGAAATGTCCGAGGAACCAGGGCTCGTTCATCGACACGCACTTGTGCCCGCGAATGCTCTCCTTGGGCACGATGTCGGTCACCCTGTCCACGAGGACGAAGGGCCAGCGGTGAGGAAGAATCTGCAAGATCCGTTCGATGGGGATGACGGTGGGCAAATGACCGGTCACTCGGGTTCCTCGGGATGGCGCGCGACTCGTTGGTAAAGGTGGGCGAGGCCTCGCAACCACCGCCCACGGGCCACTGCGGGATATCCTGCCACGACGCCCCGGGGAGGTACATCGCCGATGACGCCGCTCTTCGCGGCCACCCGGGCATGATCGCCGATGGTCACGTGATCGGCGACGCCCACCTGGCCCCCGAGCAGGCAAGCGCGCCCGACGATCACCGAGCCGGCGAGGCCTGTCTGAGCGCAGAGGATCGAGCCCTCGCCGATGCGACAATTGTGGCCCACATGCACCTGGGCGTCGATCTTGACCCCCCGTCCCACGAAGGTGGGCCCCAGGGTGCCCGCGTCGATCGTCGCGTTGGCGCCTATCCACACCTCGTCCTCGAGCACCACGCCGCCGAGCTGGGGTACGTGGACGAGCTGGCCGTCACGCCCCTCCACGAAGCCGAAGCCCGGGCTCCCCACAACCGCGCCAGGCCCGATGCGCACCCTCCTCCCGATGTGCACCCTGGGGCCGACAACCGCGCTGGGCGCGATCATGCAGCCCTCCCCGCGCGATCCGTCCTCCTCCACGACCGCGTCCATCAGCAGCTCCGCCAGCACGAGCGTCGCCCTCTCGTGCACCCACGCGGGCAGCCCCGACAGCTCCGTCCGCCCCGCCACGGAACGATCGACGAGGAGCGAGGCCCCGGAGCCCACAGCGTCGCGTGCCATACGCGCGTACCGTACGGAGGTCACGGGGACGAGCGCCTCCCTCCGAGGACGGTCCACGGCGCACAGTAGACGCAAAACCTGGAGCGCCCCCCCCCGCAACTCGCCTCCGAAGCGCGAGGCGAGCGCGTCCAGGGTGGTGGGCTCCGCGAGGCGGATGAGCGCGTCGCGTGTTTTTGGCCCGCCCGGGGACACTACTTCTTCGGGGCCACGGGACCGGCGGGGGCCCCGCCGCTGTTGTACATCTGGATGGCTCGGTCGGTGAGATCGAGATCGGTGCGGACGTAGGCGGTCGTGTTCTTGTCGATGACGATGTCGATGTTCTCGCTCGTCGCCAGGCGCTTGATGATCCCCATCACCTTCTCGATGACGGGCTCGGTGAGCTCCTTCTGCTTCTTCTCGAGCTCCTTGTTGTACTCGAGGAAGATCGCCTGCAAATCCATCATCTGCTTCTGCCAGTCCTCCACGCGCTTCTGCAGTGCCTCCTTGGAGAGCACCTTGGACTGCTTGTCGATCTCGTCCTTCTGGCGCTGCAGATCCTTCTGCTTTCCGTCGAGCTGCTGCTGCCGGCTCTCGAAGAGCTTCTTCAGCGTGGCCTGGGCGCGGAGACCATCCTCGGTCTGCGAGACGGCGCGCTGCACGTCGACGACGGCCACCTTGACCCCGGCGCCCTCGGCGTGCGCAGGAGCTGTAAAGGAGAGGAAGGAAGCTGCGACGAGAGCGGATATGAAGGCGGCGAGGCGCGGCGAGCGAGGCAGGAGGGCCATTTGGAGTCCTTTGCGTGGGATGGGAGGCAAGTAGCCAGGCCGGGCGCCAGGGTCAAGCACGCGGCGGCGGATTGAGCGGAGAGTGAACGATGGTTTACGGTGAGCGTGCCAAAGCCACCGCACGTTCGTGCGCCTTTGCATTCCGTTCCATGGCCATTTTACTCTATTTTACTCTTTCATCCCGCATGGCACGGGACGTGGATGCACGGCGTCGATTCCTGGTTCGGGCTCGCGTCGCGCTTATCTCGTGGAGGTCTTCATGACTGTCGGGCGGTTTTCAATGGTCGCGGTGGTGGGCCTGACGGGCGCCCTTGCCGTCGGGAGCGGCTGCAACATCTACACGGACGGCTACTACTGCGACAATCGTGGCTGCTACACGTGCGACGGCTACGGCTGCGCCGACGTCCCTCCTCCCTCCAAGTCGACCTGCCGCGGCAACGTGTCCTGTGGGCCCGACGGGGTCTGCACGGAGCTCGGCTGCGCTCAGCGCTGCTCCAGCGACTCCGGCTGTCCTCGCGGCGAGGTCTGCCGCGGCAGCCTCTGCGTCGCGCCCACCACCTCCGAACCACCGAAGACCAAGGAGTGCACCGAGAAGGCCGACTGCGGTCAGGGGAAGGCGTGCGTCGCCGGCGTCTGCAGCGTGTGTGGCGGCACGAGCGGCCCCTGTCCTTGCGCCGGTCCGAGCGAGTGCGCCTCGAACGAGGCTTGCGTGGCGAACGCATGCATCCCAAAGACCGCCACGTGCACCTTCTCGAGCGAGTGCGGACCAGGGCTGATCTGCGCGGAAGGCCAGTGCCTCTCGGGATGCGATGCGCAGAAGCCCTGCAGCTCGGGCTTCACCTGTGACCGGGGCGTTTGCCGTCCGGAACCCACGGGGCGCGACTGCTCGAACGGCGCCCCCTGCCCCACGGACGCTCCCCTCTGCGTGGCTGGGCGCTGCACCGCGGCCTGCACGAGCGACGCCCAGTGCGGCCAAGGCAAGTACTGCAACCAGGGGGCGTGCGTGGTGGACACCCGCCCTAAGCCGAACTGCACCGACGACACCCAGTGTGCCGGAAGCCCCAACCCCCGCACGTGCATCGGTGGCTTCTGCAAGTACCGCTGCACCAGCGACCAGATCTGCCGGACCATCGACACGCGCATCGGCTACTGTGCCAAGGATGGCGTGTGCCGCTCCGCCCAGGAAGCGAACCCCGAGTGCATCAACAGCACCCAGTGCGCCCAGGGAAAGCTCTGCATCGACAACCAGTGCCGTTAGTGGGCGCTCCCGGGTGGCCCGGGCTTCGCGTCCACCACCACCCTCGCGGCCTCCTGTGCTACGGGTCGGGCCATGTGCGGAGTCATCGGCCTTATTTATGAACACGATCGCGATGACCTAGGCCAGGTCGCCGCCGAGCTTCTGAAGACACTCGAGTACCGCGGCTACGACTCGACCGGCGCGGCCATCCAGGGCGCGGATCTCGACGTCAGGCTGGCCAAGGGGGTCGGCGCGCCCTCGGTGATGGTGCACGAGCTGGGCATCACCAAGATGAGGGGGCGCGCTTTCTGCGGGCAGGTGCGCTGGGCGACCTTCGGCGCGGTCACGGCCGAGAACTCGCAGCCCCACGTTGTGCGCTGCAGGTCCTTCCTTTACGGCGCGCACAACGGCAACGTCACCAACTGCGACGACCTGAAGGCCTGGCTCGTCTCCGAGGGGCACGCCGTGCTCTCCGACAACGACGGAGAGATGGTCGTCCACACAGTGGAGCACCTCTTCGCCAGGGAGCTCAAGCGCTCGGAGGAGAAGGACGAGGGCGCGAGGAGGCGCTGCATGCGGGCCGCCCTGCTCGCCGCGGCGGCCAAGCTGGAGGGCTCGTTCGCGGCGGTCATCGTGGATCCGGTGACCCGGGTGATGTGGGCGATCAAGCAGGGCTCGAGCCTTTATTTCGGCGTCGGCAACGACAAGGTCGGCGGGCGCTTCGCGATCGCTTCGTCGGATCTGTCGAGCGTGCTCAAGCTCACCCGTGTGGTCGTGCCCATCACCGAGGGCGAGTTCATCGAGTACGAGCCGGGCGGGCACCGCATCTACGCGATCGAGGATCGAGCGGTGAGGGGGCCAGGAGGGAAGGTCTCGGTGGTCGCCGGACAGCCGATCGAGCGCGAGCCGGTGCGCAGCCGCCTCCGCACCAAGGATACCGCGCTCATGCCGCCCTTCGAGTCCTTCATGGACCAGGAGATCAGCGCGCAGGAGCAGACCGCCCGCGACGTGATCGCGCTCTTCCTCGGGGGCTCGGAGGCCGCGCGGGCCGTCGCCTCGCTGGGCTCGCCGAGCGCCATGCCCGGAATAGGCGCCCGACTCGACGCCCTGCGCGACGAGTACGACGACGAGCGCATCCGGGGCCTGTTCCAGGAGCTGGTGGATCTCCCGGCCTTCCGCGAGCTCCTCGCCAGAGCGCCCGCCGTCGTGGGGGCCGCGTCGCTCCTGCGCTCCGCCGAGGCTGGCTTCTTCGCCGATCTCCTCCCCATGGCCCGCGACGGCGCGGACGCGTTGGCGGTGCGGCTCCTCGACGCGATGCTCGAGGCCGACGAGGCGCGCGAGTACGCCGAGGCAGTCGCGCGCTTCGGCCAGATGTGCCTCGACGCCGTGGAGCGGCGGGGAAGAATCTACGTGATCTGCTGCGGCAGCTCGTACCACGCGGCCAAGGTGGCGAGCCTCTTCTTCAACGAGCTCGCGTACATCGAGTTCACCCCGATCCTCCCCGGCGAGTTCCGCGGCCAGTCGGCGTCCTCGCTCAAGGACGGCGACCTGGTGATCGCGGTGAGCCAGAGCGGGGAGACCAAGGATCTCATCGACGTTCTCAACGACGTCATCGCCACGGGGCTCTCCATCGGGCGCATCGGCCTGGTGAACAACGTGAACTCCACGCTGGCCCAGGAGAAGAGCGATCTGGTGATCCCGCTGCGTTGTGGGCCGGAGATCGCGGTGCCGGCGACCAAGAGCTTCATGAACCAGATGGTGCTCTTCTACTGCCTGGCGCTCCACGTGGCGGGAAGGCGGACGGACAGGATGGCGGTCAGCGCGGACGCCCGCGCCAGGATCGCGCGGGACCTCGAACTGCGGAGGGAGAAGCTCACGTCGCTGCCGGCGCTGATCCGTGAGACCTTCGTCAGCACCAACGCGGACGTCGAGGTCGCGGCCAAGCTGCTCTACCTCCGCCCGAGCATCCACATCCTGGCGACCAGGATCTCGGCGGTCGCCAAGGAGGGCGCGCTGAAGATCCGCGAGGTGGTGCTAAACCACACGGAGGGCTTCGAGGCCTCGGAGTTCAAGCACGGCCCCAACACCATCCTGGGCTTCAACACCGTGCTGGGCCCCCAGGAGGTCGACGCGATGCTCAAGCGGCTGGGGCACATCCAGATGGAGCTGGTCGCCAGCGCTGCGGCGGCGGGGCTGGGCGCGGACTCGCTCCCGCGCCTGATGCAGGCGGCGACCGACGGGGTGCTGTCGTCGACCGTGCCCTTCTCGCTCGGCGACGCGGAGCGGGCCGTCTTCGAGAGGACCATGGACCGGGCGGCCATCATCGCCGAGCTGTACGCCGACTACCCGCTCATCTACACGACCGGGCCCGACGAGCGCGACGTGGCGCTCACCGTCTCCCAGATCAACACCCACAAGATCAGGGGCGCCAGCACGGTGGTGATCGCGGAGGAGCACCCTGCGCTCCTGGGGGCCGCCACCAAGGCCCCCGCGGACAACCCTGGCTACCGCTCGGTCTACGTGACCTTGCCCAGGACCAACGACACCCTGATGGCCGCGTTCTCCGCGACCGTCGCGCTCCAGCGGCTGGCGCTGAAGATGAGCCTCCTCAAGAAGACCTACCTGGACAGGCTGGGGATTGCCGACCACGGCGTGCACCCGGACGTCCCCAAGAACGTGAGCAAATCCATCACGGTGGACTGAAGAACTGTCGATTGATTGGCGCCGCGGAGAATGCTTGGCCTGAGTTCATTGAGGAATTCGGCCAACAACTCGGCTCTGGGTCAATTGTTCGACAATTCTCGAGATGCTCCACGGTAAAGCGCACATACTGCCAGCGCTCGTTGGTGTGGCGGTATTCGTATAAACCACCCGCGCGGTGGCGCGTGAGCGCCTCGACCTCGCCTGTCTGGCAAGACCGTTGCCTCGTGATCTGCTCCCTGTGAATCGAACCACGTCCCCCTAGCGAAGGGCTCAAACTTCGGCAAGACTGCCTCTTAGTGCGCTCGGTAGGGGGCGGACATCCTGGGCTCGAGATCAGGTGCGCTTGACGGAGGCGAGCACTCCGTGGAGCTTGGCCGCGCTGTCCTTCCAGGTGCCGGGGCCGGTCTTGCGGACGGCGTCGGCGGACCAGTCCCGGGACAGCGCGCGGAGGAGCGCGTCGGCGAGCGCCACGGGATCCTTGGCGGGCACCAGGTAGCCCGCCTCGGGCTCCCGCAGGACGTCGGGGATGCCGCCCACGCGGGTGGCCACCACCGGGCGGCCGCTCGCCAGTGCCTCCAGGACGGCGTTGGGGGTGCCCTCTCTCCAGCTGGGGAGGGTGAACAGATCGCTGGCTCCATGCCAGCGAGCCACATCCGAGAGAGGAGCCCCGCCCAGCACCCTCACCGCGTCGCCGTGGCGCTTTGCCCACGCGTCGACCTCGGCGCGAGAGACGCCTTCGCCGGCCAGAACAAGGGTCGCGTCGGAGCGCCTGGCCGAGACCCGATCCCACGCCGCCATCAGCTCCCCGATGCCCTTGGCGGGCTCCAGGCGGCCCACGAAGAACACGACCTTCTTGCCCTCGGGGACGCCGATCTCCCGCCGGACAGCCGCGCGATCCCTGGGAAAGAACAAGGTGTCGTCGACGCCGTTCTGGACCAGGTGGATGCGCTCTCGCGAGACGCCCAGATCCACGAGCTCCCTGGAGAGCGGCTCGGAGACCGAGACCAGCGCATCGGCCAGCGGCAGGACGAGAGAGAGGATGGCCCTGGCGCTACGGCGCTTGGCGATGACGTTGAGATCCGAGCCGTGGACCTTGACGACCGAGGGCTTGCCCAGCTGCCTGGCGAGCAGCACCGCCGCGCACGCGTCGGGGTAGGCCCAGGTGCCCAGGACCACGTCGGCGTGGGCGACGAGCGCACGGTGGGGGAGCGACGAGGCCAGATAAAGCGGGACCGCGATGGGCAGCCCGATCTTGGGGATGTAGAGCTGGCGCAGGTAGGTCGTGGGGACACCGGCGACGATCTCGTGGGGGGGGAGCCTGGAGAGCCTGGCGGGGCGGGGGGGCTGCCCGGTGATGGACGAGAACGGGAAGCTGGCGACGGCCGAGAGCACCTCGAGATCGCACAGGGCAGAGAGCTCGCGGAACTGCTGGAGGTTGAACGCGGCGGCGAAGGGCTCCAGGCTGTTGGGCCAGATCTGAGTGATGGCGACGACGCGCAACGTGGGCGGGCTCCTGCTGTTCGCCGAGGCTAGGAGCCTCCGCACGGGCCACAAAGGACAATCTTCCTCGCGCTCCGGACAGGCTCAGGCCATCGTGCGGGGGTTTTCCGTTGGTCTCCAGCGGAAGGTAGGGCAACATCGCAAGTCCGTCGCCCAATGTGGATGCTCCTCATCGCCCAGCTCACCGGACAGCCTCGCCCTGTACGGCCCCCGGCTCCCCCTCCGGCCGCCACGGCACCGCGTCCCACCGAGCCCACCCAGCCCACGGCTCCCAAGGCGACCGCTCCCACAGCGCCCACCAGGGCCAGCCCCCCCGACGCTGGGACCGCGTCCTCCCGGGCAAACCCCGCCGATCCTCGAGAGCAGCGCACCACGGCCGCCGAGGGCTCCGACGTCCTTCCCACCGACCCTCGCTCCACCCGCGACGATCAGTACGATCCCCGCGCCGCCGCCCAGGCCGAGGAGGACCGGAGGGTGCGCCAGACCGCGATCGCCCGCGCCCAGCAGCGGAGCGGCGTCGCCGGAGCGAGGGTGCGCCTGCTCGACGCCGAGGGGCGCCTTGTCCAGCACCGCGCCGTCGAGTACACCGGGGCGGTCTCGCTCTCGGGCGGATACATCACCAACGTCGTCCAGACCCAGGTTCAGTCCGAGGTCGACCGTCTCGGCCCCACCGCCGCGCCCACCACCCGACGCCCGGCCTTCTACAACGCCCTCGAAGGGCGCGTCGATATCGACTTCTGGGGCGCGGGCGAAGAGCCCCAGCAGCTTAGCTTCCAGGTTCTTGGGCAGCACTATTACTCGCTCGACAAGAACATCCCCCTTCCCGACGACGGGACCCTCCTCGGGCTCTACACGGGAGGTTTCCGCCTGGGGAAGAGCACCAACCTGGGCCTCCAGCTGTTCTCCAGCGTCCAGACCCTCAACTCGGCCCGTCAGCAGGACGGCCCGCTCGTCTCTGGCCAGCTCCTGGGCCAGGCCTTGAGCCAGCAGCGCACCTACACGCTCTCCAGCCTGGCGTCCCAGCTGAGGCAGGAGATCACGCCCACGGTGAACTACGTGCACGCGGCCAGCGTCACGGCGAGCACCACGATCAGTGACGCCCCGACCGAGCTCGCCGACAGGAGCCTCCTCTTCCACCGGGGCCTCGACTACCTCCAGTTCGTCACGTCCGGCACCGTGATCAAGGACTTTGGGCCATCGGTGCGAGGACTCTTCGAGCTCGAGTACGAGGGGAACTACAACAACTTCTTCCTCGATTTCACGCGCGATCCACCGGTGCGCCGAGGCGACTACTCGATCCATATCGTTCGCCCGAGCGTGGGCCTCACCTACTACGCGAACGAGAATCTCTCCCTCACGGGGAGGCTCGGCACGGCGCTGGCCACCCCGCAGTCGAGGTCCCTCCCTCCCCCCGCTCCCCTGGAGGATGGCATTCCCGTCCAGGATCCCGAGGGCGACCGCAGCTTGATCTTCAGCCCCGCCGCAACAGGCGAGCTCCTGTACCAGAAGCCCAACTTCTTGATGCAGGCCACCGCAGGCTACAACTATGGCTCCTTCAACCCTCGGCTTGGCTATGGGCGCACCCTGTCGAGCGAGCTCCAGGTCAGCGGCGTTCCCTTCGCGGCCGACAGGAACCTGAAGCGCATCGCGGTGCTCTTCACGAGCTCCCTCAGCCGATCCATCGTGACCGTCAATGGCTCGCTGGCTACCGCCATCCAGCGCCCAGATCTCATTGGCGATCAGGCGCGCCTCCAGTTTCTGGGGGCCAGCGCGCTGGTACGTTACGGAGTCACCAACTGGTTGGGTCTGGTGGCTGGCTACTCGGCCCGCTACGTGACCTTTCAGCTCACCGATTTCGAGCCACCTCCCCCCCCCCAGCCCGGTGACCTGCCCGGTGAGCTGGAACGACGCAGGGATCTCCAGCCCGAGGTAGTAAGGCAGCAGTTCTTCATCGGGGTGTCGGGCTACTTCACGACCGACACCGCCGAGCCCCCGCCCCTCACGGTCTTCGCTCCTCCTCGCCCCTCTGGCTGAGCGCCCCATGTCTCACCCATGGATCCAGAAAGATCCATGTCCCTGTGCTTTCCTGCACGCTGCACAGGCTCATCGCGGCAAAAAAGGAGCACCTCCAAGCAGCGACGGAGGCTACGCTCCACGAAATCCTGGCCTTGAGCGTGGTGCGAGTGTTGCTTCGCATCGACCCATCCCCCTCGAGAGGCACGATGACCCGACCCCTACTGCCGCTCACCGTGCTCTTGCTCCTGGCTGCCTGCAGCGGAGGGGGTCCAGGGAAGGCGACGTCGACCGAGAGCGAGTCCCCGTCCCAGGCTCCGGTCGAGTGGACCATTCACAGGAACGAGGCGCTGGGTACGCCCTCGCACGTGGTGGGGCGCTGGCCCAGAGCGCTGCGCCCCGGCTTCACCCCGGTCTCCAGCGTGCACGGGTTCCTCGCAGAGCACCGTGAGCTCTTCGGGATCGCCACGCCCGAGCGGGAGCTGGCCCTGGTGCGCAGCGAGGTGAGCGAGAGCGGGACCCATGTCCGGCTGCAGCAGGTCGTGGGGGGAGTGCCTGTCCAGGGCGCCGAGCTGGCCGCCCACTTCGATCGAGAGGGCGCGCTCACCTCGATCGATGCCCGGTACGTGCCGGGCCTCGAGTTCGATCAGGCCTGGCTCACCCCTTCCCTGGGCGCCTCGGAGGCGGAGGAGGTCGCCAGGAGAGAGGTCCTCCTCCGTACCCCGGAGCTCCATGCCAGCGATCTGAGCCCTCCCAGGGGCGAGCTGGTCGTGTCCGCGGAGATCGAGAGGGGAGGCGAGCCCCGCCTGGCCTGGCATGTGGTCATCCGGGGGAGCGGCCCGACCGTGGCCGCGGTCCTCGACGCGACGGTCGATGCCAGGACCGGAGAGCTGCTCGGGGCCTTCGACGATCTGGAGACCATCGCCGGCACGGGCACGGGCGTCCTGGGAGACACCAAGCAGCTCCAGGTCACCGAGAGCGGTGGCACCTACACCCTGGTTGACAAATCGCGAGGCGCCGAGGTCCGCACCTACACGGCCCAGGCCCAGCAGATCCTCCCTGGCAACCTGGTCAGCGGGACCAACCCCAACGCCTGGGACAACGTGACCAACGGGCGAGGCGCCGCGGTGGACGCCCACTTCTTCGCGGGGGTCGTCTACGACTATTACAAGACCAAGTTCGCCAGGAACGGCCTCGACGGCAAGAACTCGCCCATGCTGTCGACGGCGCACTTCGGCCAGAACTTCGAGAACGCCTTCTGGGACGGGACGCAGATGGCCTACGGCGACGGGGCCTCTCGCTTCAGGGCGCTCTCGGCCGGGCTGGACGTGGTCGGCCACGAGTTCACCCACGGGGTCACGTCCAGCACGTCCAAGCTGGAGTATCAGGGCCAGCCGGGCGCGCTCAACGAGGCGATCTCGGACATCTTCTCGAGCTTCATCGAGCACAGCTTCAAGCCCGACGACACCAACAACTGGCTCACCGGGGAGGTCGTCGGCATCAACGGCCCCATCCGCAGCCTGTCCAACCCCAGGTCCAAGGGGCAGCCCTCTCACATGAAGGAGTACGTGAACACCCAGCAGGACAACGGAGGGGTGCACATCAATTCGGGCATCCCCAACAACGCCGCGTACCTCATGACGATGGGCGGACAGAACCCGTACTCCAAGATCGCGATGTCTGGAAAGTTGGGCTGGGAGAAGTCCGAGAAGCTCTGGTACGAGCTCGAGACCAAGTACCTCCTGTCGAGGTCCAACTTCTCGGCCGCGGCGTCGGCGTCCACCCAGGCCGCCAAGGCCCTCAACTTCAGCGCCTCCGAGCAGGCGATCGTGACGTGCGCATGGATCGCGGTGGGCGTGGTGAACGGCACCTGCGAGTCCTCCCCTACCCCTCTTCCCCCGGTCGACGCAGGCCCCCCCGACAGCGCCCCTCCCCCCCCCAAGCCCACCCCTCAACCCGCCCCCGACAGCGGCCCGCCAGCCCAGCAACCGCCAGGCGAGGGCCTTCTGCTGACCCCCCGCGACGACAGCGGCTGCAACCAGACCGGCGCCAGCGCCGGCGTCGACCTGGGCACCCTGGCCACCGGCGCCCTGGCCTTCCTGGGGCTGGCCACCTCCCGCCGCCGCAAGAAAGCCCCCTAACCTTCGGCCGTCTTCTCTGACGGTGACATGGTTCGATTCATGGGGAGGAGAGGCCCGGAGGCCACGCCTCGCAAACGACGGGCGAGGGGCAAATCACAGGGAGACCACGAGGCACCGCCTCGCAAAAAATCCTCAGGCAGGAGCGCGAGGACCGTGGGCTCAACGCGAGCCGATGCGGAACAGCACCACCTTGACGGTATCGAACATCACCGAGATATCGAACAGGACCGAGTAGGCCTTGATGTAATAGAGATCGTACTGGAGCTTCTCCAGCATGTCCTCGGTCGTGGCGCCGTACGGACAGCGCACCTGGGCGTGCCCGGTGAGGCCAGGCTTCACGTAGAGGCGCTGCTTGAAGAAGGGCACCTGCTGCTCCAGCTGCTCGATGAACACCGGGCGCTCCGGGCGAGGGCCGACCATGCTCATCTCACCCTTGAGCACGTTCCAGAGCTGGGGGAGCTCGTCGATCCTGGTCTTGCGGATGAAGGCGCCGACCTTGGTGACGCGGTCGTCGTTCTCCTTGGCAAACTGGGCACCGTGCTTCTCGGCGTCGGTCCGCATGCTGCGAAACTTGACGATGGTGAAGAGCTTGCCAAACTCGCCCGCCCGGACCTGCTGGTAGAAGATGGGGCCCTTGGACTCCAGCTTGATGAGTATGGCGGTGAGCATCATGATCGGCGCGGCCAGGGTGAGCCCGATGCCCGAGCAGATCAGATCCAGGATGCGCTTGAGGCGGCGGGTGGTGAGCCTGGAGGTAAAGCCCTCGGCAAAGATCAGCTGGCTGGGCTTCAGCTCGCGCACGTAGATCTTGCCCATCATGTGCTCGTAGAAATCGATCCCCTCCTCGACCTCGACCCCGCGAAACTTTACCTCGAGGAGCTGCTCGACGGGGAGCGTCCCCCGGCGATCCGGGTAGGCCACCAGCACGAGCTGCACGTTCTCGCGGGTGACGATGTCGGAGAGCTCCTTGTAGGTGCCGATGATGCCGCCCTCGGTGTCGCCGGGGGAGCGGTCCCTGGCGAGCAAGCCGACCAGGTTGAGCCCGTGGCTCGGCTTGTCGCGTATCATCTCGGCGAGCTCCTTGGCGAGCGCCCCGGAGCCCAGGATGAGGACGTTGCGTCGGAAGCCCGCGGAGTCGGTCACCGAGTCGTAGAAGATGCGCCAGAGCGGCAGCACCACGGCGATCAGGGCGACCGAGGTCAGGTAGATGCCTCGCCCTATCTCGAGGCGCGGAAAGAAGTAGTAGATGAGGACGTTGATGACCGTGGAGAGCGCCAGCGCCTGGAGCACCTTGGTGAAGGCGCGCCGGGGCTGCCTCACGAACAGGGGGTCGAAGAAGCCGGCGTAGTAGAGCACCGCCTGCATGACGACCATGAACACGATGGCGCGCTTGCCGACGTTGCCGTAGCTGAGGCCGACGTGCAGCCCCAGGCGGATACACCCGGCGACGACCACGAGCACCCCGACGAGCACCATCTCGAAGAGGAACACCAGCACGCGTCGCGGAGAGCGAAAGAGTTCGAACATCGCGGACGATTTTCGTAAAAATGGCTTCTAAGGAACGATCACGGTGTCGCCCGTCTGCAGGAGCAGGTTCTGCTGGAGCTCGCCGTTCTTGACGACCGCCGAGTAGCTGAAGGGGATGCGGCGCTCGCCGCGAGCGTCCTTGCGGACGATCACGATGTTGTCCGGGTCCGCGAGCCTGGTGAACCCACCCGCGAGCGCCAGGCCCTGGACCACCGTGACCTGGTGGTTGGGGGTGAACTCGCCGCCGCGCTGCACCTCGCCCACGACGTAGATCTTGTAGGAGCGCACCTCGGCGACCTGCACCGTGATCGGCGGCTGATCCGCGAAGTACTTGGTGACGCGCTTGCCGATGTCGGCGGCGACCTCGTCGACGTTCTTGCCCTCGGCGACCACGTCACCGATGAGCGGGAGCGAGAAAGCGCCGTCCGGGCGGACGGTGACCTGCTGGCTCATCTCGTCGTGCTTCCAGACGCTGATCCGGATGACGTCGCCAGGGCCAATTTTGTAACCGGCTGCGCGCTCGGAGGCCCAGTTGTACGTCCGGGGGCCACTGCAGCCCGACAGGAGTATGGTCAGGAGGAGAATGGCAAGGGAGACGAAACGCATCGTTTGCTCGTATCATACTTCGGGCCGCGGCTGAGAAGTGGCAAAGACACCCGGAGCAAAACGCCGATGCAGACCTCAGGTTTCCCCTCCCCGCAAGCCGGGCTCCCGTTTGTGACGATCGCCATGCCCTGCCTGAACGAGGAGCCCTACATCGAGGCTTGCATCCGGAGCGTGTTCGCGCAGGACTACCCCGCCGACCGCGTGGAGATCGTCGTGGCGGACGGCATGAGCATGGACGCCACCCGCGAGATCCTGCAGCGCCTGGCCGCCGAGGACCGGCGCCTGCGCGTCATCGACAACCCGGCGCGGATCCAGTCCGCCGGCGTCAACGAGATCCTGGCCGTGGCCCGGGGCGAGATCCTTGTCCGCATGGATGTGCACTGCGAGTACAGCTCCAACTACGTGAGTCAGTGCGTCCGCGTCCTGGAGAGGACCGGCGCCGACAACGTGGGCGGGGCCCAGCGAGCCCGGGCCAAGACCCTCTTCCAGCGCGCCCTGTGCGCCGCCCTGGACAGCCCGCTCGGCGTGGGCGGCGCCCGCTACCGCTCCGCCGAGAGCGAGGGCTTCGTGGACACGGTGTTCCTCGGCGCCTTCCGCCGCCGGGTCTTCGAGACCGCCGGTCTCTACGATCCCAGGGCCATCACCAACGAGGACGCGGAGCTGAACCAGCGCATCATCGAGAGCGGAGGCAAGATCTTTCTTTCGAAGGACATCGTGGTGCACTACTATCCGCGGGAGAGCTTCCGCTCGCTCGCCAAACAGTACTTCAAGTACGGGCAGGGCCGCGCCCGCACCCTGCTCAAGCGAGGGAGGTTCCTCTCCGTCCGCCCCGCCATCCCCTTCCTCGTCACCGTGGGAGGCGCGGTGCTCCTGGCCACCTCTCCCTTCCAGCCTCTCACCCCCTTCGCCTTCGCCGCCTACGCCCTGGCCACCGGGGCAGAGGCCGTCCGCGTGGGCCGCTCCCTGGGCCCCCTGGGCGTCCCCCTGGTCTGGGCCATGTTCCCGGTCCTCCATGTCTCGCACGGCATCGGGTTTGGCGTCGGCCTCGTGAAGTACAAGCTCTCTCCCGACTGGGAGGCCGCTCCGGCGCGCCTCGACCCCCTGGCCTCCCCGCGCGGACTCTCCCCCGAACCCTCCACCCCGTGAGTTAAGAATCCGTGGCGCTCTTCGGCGCGTGCCTGCTCCTGGTGATCCTCTTCGTGAGGCCTCAGGAGTTCGTCCCTCTCCTCGCCTCCCTCAGCCTCCTCAACGTGGCCGTGGGCGTGGGCATGCTCGGCATCATCCTCGACTTCGCGATGGGCAAGCAGAAGGTCGCGAAGACGCCGCAGTGGCCCATCATGGGCGCGTACGTCTTCTGGAACGTGCTCGCCACGCTGGCCAAGGTGGGCCCCGAGCCCATCGCCGGCATGACGACGACGATGTTCTTCCCCGTCATCTACTTCGTCCTCGTCTGCTACGCGGGGCGCACCTACGAGCGGTTTCGCACGCTCAGCAGCGCGATGCTGATGGTGTCGCTCACGCTGGCGGGAGCGGGCATCTACCAGGGGCGCCAGGAGCTGCAGTGCATCGAGATCGCCGAGTCGGAGGATCGCTCGGTGGCCCACGACAAGTCGGCGGGCACCCCTGATGGCCGGGAGTGCAAGGAGAGCATCGACTGCCGGGCGGGCAAGGATCCCAAGTTCGACTACGAGTGCGAGCGCCCCGGCGCCTTCGGGACCTTCAGCGTGGCGACGGGGCGGGTGCGCTGGCGGGGCACCCTGTCCGATCCCAACGAGCTCTCCCTGTTCTGCGGGGCGGGCCTCACCTTTGCTTTCGCCCTCTACAGCCTCATCTCGAGCAAGGCGAAGAACCTGATGATGGGGGTGGCCTTGGGGCTCACCTTCTACTGCACCATCCTCACGGGTTCGCGCGGAGGGATCCTGGTGCTGCTCGCGGTCTTCGGCGTGTACTTCCTCCGGAAGTACGGGCTGAAGGGGCTGGTCGTGGCGGGCGTGGCGGGCTCGCCGGTGCTGCTCCTTGGCGGGCGCTCCGGCGAGGACGCGGAGGCCTCGTCGCTCGAGCGCGTGGGCGCCCTGTACGACGGCGTCGACTTCTTCAAGGCGAGCCCCATCTTCGGCCTTGGGCACAACCAGTTCATCGAGAACTACTTCATCACCGCCCACAACTCGTACCTGCTCTCGGCCGCCGAGCTGGGGCTGCCCGGGCTCATCCTCTGGATCGCCCTGGTGTGGATCACGGTGAAGATCCCCTTCGTGGTGGCCTTCCGCCCTCCCTGGGGCATGGATCCTCGCCTCTACCCCTACTCGGTGGCGCTGATCACCTCGTTCGCCGCCATCATGGTGGGCATCTTCTTCCTGTCCTTCACCTACCACCCCATGGTGTTCGTCTATTACGGCTTCTGCGGCGCCTACTACGGCGCGGTGAAGCGCACCTGCCCCCACTGGGACGTGAAGCTGGAGCGCCGCGACTGGATCTGGATCGTGGCGATCAGCATCGCCATCGTCACCATCCTCTTCGTGTACACCCGCATCAAGGGCCAGCCCTGAGCGAGCGGGCAGAGCCGACGGGTGGACCTGCGCCTGTTGCTGAGCGCGGAGCAGGTGACCTACACTGAAGGCTCGGACGAGGAGCGTTTCTCATGACCACACAGAACCTCTACGAGGAATGGGCCCGCAAGACGCGTCAGGAGGGCTACGAGCGAGGCAACCGCGAAACCAAGAGCCTCTACGAACAATGGTCCGCTGGTTGGCCGCAAGCAGCAGTGAATGTCGCGAGCCAAGCTCCATAACCCCGGCCGCCCCATCTCGCTCCACCTGGGCTCCCTCGAGCTCGAGGCCTTCAGCATCTCGGGGCTCGCCACCTATGTGGCCATTCCGGCCTTCGACGCCTGCTTCGATCTCGGCCATTGCAGCGTCGAGGCCAGCCACCTTCGTAACGTCCTCCTCTCCCATGTCCACCAGGATCACTCGCTGGGCGTGATCCGGCACATGTCCCTCCGGGCCATGACCGGGGCGCGCCCGCCACGCATCTACCTGCCGAGCGAGAGCAGGGACGCCCTGATCGAGGTGCTGCGCGCCTACGAGCGGATGGAACAGAAGCCCCCCGCCGAGCTCGAGGCCATGGTCCGCGGGCTCTCCCCGGGGGACACCTTCCAGCTCTCCCAAAGCCGCAGGGTGCGGGTCTTCGACGTGATCCACCGTATCCCGTCCAGGGGATATACGGTCCTCGAGACCCGCCGCAAGCTCAAGGCCCACTTCCTGGGGCTCCCGGGAGAGGCCATAAAGGCGGCGCACGAGCGGGGGGAGGAGCTCTACGACTACCGGGAAGTCAACCTGTTCACCTACGTGGGAGACAGCACCATCGAGACGCTCGACAGGCACCCCGAGGTGGGCGAGAGCGAGGTCTTGTTCCTGGAGGTCACCCACCTTCCGGGCACCTCGCCCGAGGTGAGCGCCAGGTACGGCCACACCCACATGGAAGAGCTGGCGGCCCTCTGGGAGCGGCGCCCGGAGGCGCTCGCCAGCCCCCACGTGGTGCTAAAGCACTTCAGCATGAAGTACCTGGCAGAGGAGATCCTGGCGGCCAAGGCGGCGCTCCCGGAGGCGCTCAGGGAGCGGGTCACCCTCCTGGTGTAGCCTCCCTCCCCGCCCGTGCATCCCGGCGTCCTTCTGGCTAGACTCCGGGTCCCTCGCACAGTGGACGCTCGGCCAATGCTACAGTTTCATCGACAGAGGTGCCCGTGACAACCCCCCGGATCCTCCGGCGCCTCCCTCTCAGGGGCTCCTTGCTCTCGCTCGGCGTGGGCCTGCTCTCGCTGAGCTGCGCCGCCGATTTCGATACGTCCCGCGCCGTCGCCAGGCGGGGCTCGCTGGGCCAGGAGCTCTTCACGCTGGTCTGCGATCGCGTGGGCGCCCAGGCCCTCCGGGAGGACGTGACAGGCGCCTCCTACCATGCGGTCTGCCACGCCGATGCCAAGGGCAAGTTCGCCGACAAGATCGATGCCTCGGGGCTGGTCCCGCTCGATCCGGCCGCCGTCGACGAGGCGGGCAAGGTCGTGCCCATGGCGAGGCAAGAGGCGAGGCGCGCCTACCGGATCGCCCGTATCCACGCGCTCGCCAGGCGCAGAGGGGATCTGATCAAGGCGCTCGACATCGCCTTCCCGGAGGAGACGGTCTCGGTCAGGGAGCTGGCCGACGTCGCGAAGTCCTGCACGATCACGGGCCAGGGCAAGCTCCAAAAGGAGCTGGGCGACGTGCTGAGTCGGCTCACGGATCTCCAGAACGACGGGACCCTCCCCCTGCTGACCCGCTCTCTGGCCGGCGTCCTCGAGAATGTCCAGGCGGACAGGGAGGCGCAGGAGGCCCTGGCCAGGCTCGACGCTCGCCAGGGCTACCGCCCCTCGGCCGTGGCCCTGGGAGCGGTGCGCCCGGTGCTCGCCTACCCTCGCTTCGTCGAGCTCACCAACGCCCTCTTGCAGCTGGTGGCCAGCGACTCGGATCCCTGGAACCCCGAGGGGAGGATCGATCCGTCCAGGCCCATCTCCGTCGACAACCGAAAGCCCATCCCAGGAAAGGCCAATCCCGAGTTCCAGGCGCTGCTCAAGGTGGCCAGGGAAGAGCTGCGTACAGCGGAGTCCAGGCCCCCCCCCGACCTTCTCACGATCACCGTGGATCCCGCGATCCCCACGAGAAATCTCCTGTCCAGACCCCGGTCCACGCTGGAGATGGCTCGCCAGATCCTCCTCCGCCAAGACGAGGCCTTCGATATCAAGATAGGCGCCACGCAGAACCGCCACGTCACCCGCCGCGACCCCCGAGGCGTCGCCGGGATCCTGCTCGTGGGCGGCAAGGTGCCGCCTCCCTTCGTCGACCTGGAGGGCTCCCCGGGAGGAGGGCCCGACGGGCTCCCCGATCTGGATCTCCTTGGCCAGTTCGTGACCACCGAGCCCGTGCTATCCCCCTTCTTCTCGCCCGCGGCCCAAAACGGCGCCCGCGATCCTTTCGGGCGAGCCCTTGGCGCCGGAGGCGCGCCCATCTACGACTCCCTGGAGACGACCAGGACCTTCCTCGCCGCGCTCACCCGCGATCTCAGACCCCTCCTGGATCCCGATCCCGCCAGGGACAGCGACGCCATCATGAAGGCCCTGGGCGCCGCCCCGGCGATCTTCGGGATCCGGGACACCACCCCCTCGGCGTCCAGGATCTACGCGCCGGATCCCTCGCTCACCAAGACCTGGGCGCTCGCCCACCCGGGCCCTCCCCCCAAGGGGCTGGGCACCGAGCCGGTCTCCCTTCCCTACCGGGCCTTTCACCCCGAGAGCTCGCCGGTCGTCGATCTCGTTCATGCCCTGGGGCAGCTGCTGGCGGAGCCGGCCACGGACGACATGCTGGAGCTGGCCAGGAGGCTCTCCAAAAATCACCCCGGCGAGCTCGCGAGGTTGGTGGGGCTGGGCCTGAAGATCAAGCAGATCGCCGACTCCCACCCGGAGGCCCAGATCCCCGAGAGCTCCACTTTATGGGACGAGCTGCTCGACGCGCTCGCCAAGATAGCTCACGAGCCGGGCATCCTGGAGGACATCGTCCTCGCCTTCAAGAAGGACGAGACTGTGAGGCTACAGGAGACCTTCGCCAGCTATATCGACTTCAACGACGAGCTCACCTACGACCGTAACAACCTCAACGGGCCCGCGTTCAACCTGACGACCAACAGCGTCTCTCCCCTCAAGACTCCCGTCGATCGAGCGCAGCCCGACGTGGGGAAGAACCGCAGCGCCCTCCAGCGCTTCATGCAGCTCCTCCACGACGCCAACGGCCTGGCGGCCTGCACCAAGGAGGACGCCGTCGTCCCCATCGACTGGAACGGCGTCAAGATCCATTACCCCCCCCAGAACCTCTTCGAGACGACCACCCTGGGCGCGGCTTGCCTCACCTTCTCCGGCAGGCCCGCCCCCGCCAAGCTGAAGCAGTGCGGCGTCCTCCGCTTCGAGAACGTGGCCGCGCTCCTGCTCGACGTCGCGCTGGGCCGGGCGCAGTTCGACGTCCGGGATCCTTGCCTCAGGGGAATCATGAACTCCCCGCTCACCGGCATCGTCGGCGGGGTGGACGCCTTCCTGGACACCGTCTCGGGGATCAAGGGGTTCAACACGCACCCGACGGTGAACGGGGTGGCGCGTATGGTCTTCTTCGACACGCCCCACGACGGCCTCCCCGGCGACAGGACGCCCGCCAACGACAAGACTGTCAAGTTCCTGTCGGGCGTGCTCGATCCGGTTCCTTCGACCGTATGCCGACTGACGCCCTTCACCGATACGGACGGCAAGGTCCTCCCCCTCCGCGCCTGCTCGTCCTTCGCCGACACCCTGCGTGGGCGCGACAACAACTCCCTCTTCCCGATAGAGCAGAACGACTTCATCAAGAACGTCCAGGCGCTGGCCGCGGCCTTCGCCGACCACGACCAGCCGCTCCTCTTCGTGCAGCTCTTCGACACGCTGCACCTGCACTGGGGCTCCAAGGCTCAGAGCAAGGAGACCTGCAATCCAGCTCTGCCCAGGACCGACGCCCGCTGGTGCTCCCAGGACGGGGGCTCGTCCTACGAGGCGCTGCTCAGCGACGTCCTCCGCAAGACCGATATCTTCAAAGCCTTGCAGGAGACGATCCCCATCATCGAGAACATCAAGATATCGCACTGCGACGTCACCGACCCCAGGACTGGGAAATGCACCAAACCAGGGACGACCAGGACCGGGATCCAGGTGCTGGTCGACATGGTGAGGGTGCTCCTGGATCCCAGCCGGAGCCCAGGCCTCAAGGACCCTCGGGGCAACACCTTCGCCGTCCGCAACGACGGCACCAAGAACGCCCAGACGACCCCTATCTACCTCCTCATCGACGCGATCAAGGGGATGGACGCGGCCTTCGCCTCCTACACGAACGGTCTGGCTCGTCAGGGCGAGTGGAGGAAGGCGCGCTCCCAGCTGGTGGACACCTTCTTCTCGGTCAAGGGCACCGGCAAGGGGACGACCTGGGCCAACCCCGCCGCCCAGGCGATCCTGCCCACCCTGGTCGAGACCTTCCAGGCGCAGGTCCTGGCGCGCTGCCCCGATCGATCGTCGGCCAGCAAGTGCGCCTGGGGGAGGGACGAGCTCAGGACCAACGTCAGCGACACGGTGGGCGGTCCCACCTTCGCCGCGATGATCGATCTCCTGGAGGCGTTCCGCACGGACGATCGAGCCAGGACGGAGCTGATGGCGCTGCTCCAGTACCTCCTGGATCCTGGGTCCGAGAACGACGCCCTGGCCACCACGCTCGCCGCGCTGATCGACGTTCTCCAGGTGCTGAGCGACGACACCAACCTGGCCCCCGTCTACAGGGCCATCTCGGACGCGGCCGGGGAGTCCATCGTGGACGAGAAGGGCAAGGTCGTCCGCCGAGGCTTCGCGGACGGGGCCACCACGGCGCTCACCCGGGTCTTTGCTCGCGCCTACGACGCCAAGGGCAACGAGCAGTGCGGCAAGGAGATCGATCCCAACCGCGTCATCGCCGTCGCCCTGCGCAACCTGGTCACTCCTGCTGGACCCGACCAGCCCGCCCCCATCGAGGTGGTGCTCGACGTGGTGGCCGACGTGAACCGCGCCGATCCTTCGCAGACGAGCAAGCTCGACGGGGGCGACTACGCCAACATCGCGCTCGAGGTGCGGAGCTTCCTCCTCGACAAGGGCAGCGGGCTGGAGCAGATCTACGAGGTCGTGCGGCAGGCGACGCGGACCCCGTGAGCGCCGCGTGAGACACGGAGCTCGACTCTCTGCGTGCGCGGCGCTCCTCGCGGCCTCGGCGCTCCCTGCGCACGTTACGGCCGGCGGCCTCTACGTCTCCGATCGCGGGGTGAGGCCGATGGGGCGCGCGGGAGCTTACGTGGCCGGCGCCGACGATCTCCACTCGATCTGGTACAACCCCGCGGGCCTGGCCGACGCCGGGACCAGCGTCCTGGTCGATTTTTCGTGGCTCCGCTTCTCGGTCGATTACCAGCGAGAGCTCCTTATCCTGGACGCGGACGGGACCTACCGCAGGGTGAAATCGCCGACGGTCAACGGCAATTCACAGTTCATCCCTCTGCCGACGATCGCCGGCTCCTACAGCTTCGGACAGCGGCGACAGTGGACGATCGCGGCGGGCCTCATCGCCCCTTACGTGGCCCTGAACAGCTACGCCGAGAAGGTCGACGGGCAGCCCTCCCCCGCGCGCTACACCCTGGGCTCCTTCGACGGGAGCGTCCTGGCCATCCCCGGCGCCTGGATCGCTTACAAGCCCATCGAGGAGGTGCGCCTGGGCCTGGGGACGATGGCCCTGGTCGGGGTCTTCCAGTCGACCGTGACCTTCAGCGCCAGCCCCCAGGATCGCCTGATAGGCGCGCCCGAGCAGCCCGAGTACGACGCGGCGGCGCAGATGCGCGTGGGCCCCATCATCGCTCCCACGCTGAACGCCGGGGCAACCTTCGTCCCCAGCAAATACCTGCGCATAGGCCTCAGCGGACAGCTCCCCATGGTGATCGACTCGAGCGCCACGATCAAGGTGAAGCTCCCCAGCTCGTCGGTGTTCGACAACGCCAGGATCAACGGAACCGAGGCGAACGTGCGCTTCGTGCTGCCCGCGATCGTGCGCCTCGGCGTCGAGGCTCGCCCCGCCGAGAACCTGAGGATCGAGGCCTCTTACGTGCGCGAGCTCTGGTCAGCGCACGACGCGATCACCGCCACGCCCAAGGGGATCACGATCGACGGGGTCACCGGGCTCCCCAGCATCGCGATGCCCACGATCGTCATTCCCCGGGGGTTCGCCGACTCCAACTCCTTTCGCCTGGGAGGAGAGTACAGGCTCGCGGTCAGCGAGCGACCCCTCGATCTCCGCGCCGGCCTGAGCTACGAGACCAGCGGGGTGCCTCCGGCGTACCTCTCGCTGAGCTCCCTCGACTTCGAGAAGGTGACGCTCTCCCTGGGCGGCGGCCTCCACATTGGCAAGAGCTGGCGCCTGGACGCCGTCTATGCCCACACCTTCGCGAGCAGCGCCAGCGTCGATCCTGCCACGGCCAAGCTCCCTCGCGTCAACCCCATCAAGGGCAACGCCCCCTTCGAGGCCGTCAACGGCGGCAAGTACTCCGCGAGCGCCGACCTCATCGGCGTCGGCTTCAACTACAAATTCCAGTGAGCGGGTCCACCCCCCTCATAGATCGATCATCGTGCCCAGCTCCACGACCTGCCCCGGCGGCAGTCCGAAGTACGTGGTGGCCGAGCGAGCGTTCCGGGAGAGGAAGGAGAACAGGCCCTCCGCGGCGGCGCCCATGTTCCCTGCGGAGGTGGCGAGGAAGGTCTCGCGGCCCAGGTAGTAGGTCGCGTCGTCGATGTTGACCTCGAGGCCATGGTACGCCTTGGCCCGCCGCAGCGCCCTGGGCACGTGCGGAGTCTCCATGAACCCGTAGCGGAGCACCACCCGGTAAAAGCCGGGCGCGAGCTGCTCGACGCTCACCCGCTGGGACCTGTCCACCGACGGGGTGTGCTCCTGCTTCACGGTCACCAGCACGACCTGCTCCTCCAGCACCTTGAGGCGCGAGGCGTGGTAGGCGAGGACCGCCGGCACCCCGTCCGGGCTCGACGCCATGAAGATGGCGCAGCCCTCCTTTCGGGGCATGGCCTCGAGATCGGCGAGGAAGTCCTTGAGCGGCCGGGTCTTCCTGGCGACGATGGCGCCCAGGTAAAAGCGCCCTCGCCGCCAGGTGATCATGCCCACCAGGAAGAAGGCCGCGACCACGATCGGCACCCAGCCTCCGTCCAGGAATTTCAGCGCGTTGGCGGCCAGGAAGGGCAGGTCGAACGCGAGGAAGAGCAGGAGCAGCGGGAGGGCCTTGGTCACGGGCCACTTCCAGGTTTCCCTCGTGACCAGGTAAAAGGCCACGCTGGTGATCGCCATCGTCCCCGTGACCGCTATCCCGTACGCCGCGGCCAGCCGGCTCGACGCCCGGAACGAGAGCACGAGCGCGATGCACATGATCGCGAGGAGCCAGTTGATCTCGGGGACATAGATCTGCCCCTCGGCCTCCTTCGACGTGTATTTCACCGTGACCCGAGGGAAATAGCCGAGCGAGATGGCCTGGTGCGTGAGCGAGAACGCGCCGGAGATCAGCGCCTGGGACGCGATGATCGTCGCCAGGGTCGCGAGAACCACCAGCGCGTACGTCCATGGCCCCTCGGGCGCCATGGCGAAGAAGGGGTTCTCCGCGGCCTCGGGGTGGGCGAGCAGCATGGCGCCCTGCCCGAAGTAGGCGAGCACCAGGCAGGGGAGCACCATCACGAGCCAGGCGATCCGGATCGGCCTGCGCCCGAAGTGCCCCATGTCCGCGTAGAGCGCCTCGCCTCCGGTCACCGCCAGCACGACCGAGCCCAGGACCATGAACCCGTGGCGGCCGTGGTGAGCGAAGAACTCGATCGCGAACCTCGGATCGAGCGCGCGGAGCACCACCGTGTTCGCGACGATCTGACGGACGCCCAGCACCGCGAGCGTCGCGAACCAGAGCACCATGATCGGCCCGAAGAGCTTGCCGACGCTGCCCGTGCCTCGGCTCTGGATGAGGAAGAGGGCGAGCAGGATCGCGCAGGTGATGGGGATGATGTAGGGCTTGAAGGTCGGGGTCGCGACCTCCAGCCCTTCGACCGCCGAGA
>SXGT01553984.1_pt1 | contig 42606 bp, 35 predicted proteins | sample 3176221 | NCBI WGS metagenome assembly SXGT01 (sample SAMN11356862, study PRJNA531348) | freshwater metagenome | isolation source: freshwater sample F1-120 | place: China: Fuxian Lake, Yuxi | collected 2017-12-25
GTCGTAGGGTGCGCCGAGCGCCTCGAGGAGGACGCGGGTGCCGGTGGCGCGGGTCTGCGGGGCGTAGAAGAGCGTGATCCGGTTCATTGCGAGGGCTCCGTGGACGACCGCGGTCGTCGGTGATGGGAGCACTGTGGCCCACAATACCTGTCAGGGAGTGTCAGGATTCACTAGACTGGCTTCGAAATGCGCGCCAGCCGGCTCCTCTCCATCCTCACCACCCTCCAGGCGCGCGGCCTGGTTACCGCCCAGGCGTTGGCCGACGAGGCCCAGGTGTCGCTGCGCACCATCTACCGCGACATCGACGCGCTGAGCGCGGCGGGGATCCCCGTGCTCGCGGAGCGCGGGGCGGAGGGCGGCTACCGGCTCCTCGACGGCTACCGAGTACGCCTCAACGGGCTCTCGCATCGCGAGGCGGAGTCCCTGTTCTTGGGGGGCCTGGCAGGACCCGCGGCTGACCTGGGCCTGGGCGCCGTCATGGCTGCGGCGCAGCAGAAGCTGAAGGTGGCGCTCCCGGCGGACCTGCGCGCGAGCGCGGAGCGGATGCAGGCGCGCTTTCACCTCGACGCGCTCCAGTGGTTCGGCGAGGTGGACCAGCCGCCCCACCTGCAGGCGGTGGCCGAGGCGGTGTGGAGCCAGCGACGGCTCGAGGTGCGCTACCAGTCGTGGAAAGCCGAGCAGACACGCCGGCTCGAGCCGCTGGGCCTGGTGTTGAAGGGAGGCGGTTGGTACCTGGCCGCGGCTCTCGACGGGCGGGTGCGCACCTACCGGGTCTCTCGGATCCTCGAGCTCTCGGTGCTGGACGAGCGCTTCGACCGGCCCGCCGACTTCGACCTCCCGGCGTATTGGCGCGCGGCAACGCAGCGCCTCGAGGCCGAGCTTCACCCCGGCATGGCCACCTTGCGCGTGTCGGCGCGAGGAGCCCGGCTGCTTGCAGAGACGAGCGCGCCCTACGCGAGGAGCCGCCTGGTCTTGGGGGAGGTGGAGGATGACGAGGGTTGGCGCCACGCCACGCTTCCCGTGGGCTCCACGCGGCACGCCGCGTACGAGCTGCTGCGCCTCGGGCCCGAGGTGGAGGTGCTGGCGCCGCCGGAGCTACGCGCCACCATGGCCACCCTCGCGCGCCAGCTCAGCGAGCGCTACGCCTCGGCAGTCCCGGGAGACGTCGGGGCTGGCTAAAATGGTGGGGCATGGCCCCCGGGGGAGTGGGTGGGGACCACAGCGTCAGGCGGGTCGGCGGTCCCGCGGGCGCGATCCGTTGCCACTCCTGCCAGCGCCTCCAGCTCCACTGCGGCGCCCTCCGGTCCTGCCGCGCGCGCGAACGCTGCGGCCATCCGCGCTGCCGCACCCGTGAGCTTCCGTGCCTCGCGAATCGCCTCCCGGAGCCTGCCGGCGGTCAGCGCTCTTGCCGGCACGCTGGTCCCGACGCCGTGCGCCTCCAAGTGGCGCGCCACGTCATTCTGATCGCGCCCGAACGGAACGGCGCAGACCGGCACGCCGGCGGCCAGAGCCTTCTGGGTGATCCCCATTCCGCCGTGGCACACCACGACCGCGGCGTGCGGCAGCAGCGCGCTGTGCGGCGCGTAGCGGACGATCCGGGCGTTCTGAGGCGCCCGAAAGCTCGCCGGGTCGATGGCTCCGGTCGTGGCCACGACGTCGAGGTCCTCTCCGGCCAGCGCCTCCAGCGCCATCTCCACGAGCCGCCCGTCGTCCTGGAACTCCGTGGAGCACGTGATGAGGGCCAGAGGACGGGTCGGGCGCGGAGCTTCGGCCGGCGCAGGCGGCTCCCAGAGGCCCGCACCGACGAAGCGCACTGAGTCCGGCCAGCCCCCGTGGTCATATTCGAACGCGTCCGCCGTGAAGTAGAGCAGGCGGTGTCCCCGGAGCGCGATGTCGCCCACCCGGGAGAGCGGCGCGACGCCGAGGTCTCGCCGGAGCGCGTTCAGGCGGGCGAGTAGCGGCCGAAACGCGAGCCCGCTGACGAAGCGGAGGATCCGGTCTCGGAGCGCTCCGAGGAGGCCCGATCTTGGTGCCAGCCCGAGCCCGAACGGGGGGCGCCCCGGAATGTCGAAGTCCGCGAAATACGGGGAGAAGATCGCAAAAGGGAGGCCCGACGCCTCGGCGGCAGAGACGGCGCCCCAGGCGTTCACGTCCACGAGCAGAACGTCCGGGCGGACGGTCGCGATCGCTGCCCGAAGATCCTCGACCTCGTGAGGAGCCCGATCGAGCCAGGTCGTGAGCGCCCGCTTCGCGGCGCCGAGCGGGCTCGTGGCGCGCCAGTCGTCGATCTCTCTCGCTTCGATCGCGGGGGCCATCGGCCTCGCAGCCAGCCCGAGCGCCCCGGCCCTCTCCACCTCGCCGGCGAGCGTGCAGAGCGCCACGTGGTGTCCGCGTCGCCGGAGCTCGGCCAGGGTCGGGAGGACAGGAAAGAGGTGTCCCTTCGCGGGAGACGTGTAAGCGAGCACTCTCATGAGCTTCCTCCTGACCGGCCGGTTGGGTGCCCCGGAGTTCCGAGAACGGCCTCGATCAGCTCCGTCAGCGCGGTCCGTGTGTCCACGCGGTCGAGGCCTTGATCGCGGTGGAGCAGCTTCCACACGTACACGTCGGTGAGCGCGACCAGCTGGGCGAGCCGCCGACCCCGGATGTCTAGCGCCAGCGCAGCTAGCTGTGGTCCGAAGGCCCGCTCGACCCAAGCGCGGTGGAGGGCGCGCGTTCCGGCGAGCAACGTGGCGAACGTGGGGCCCTGGCCTTCGAGGCTGAGCAGCCGGAGCGACCGATCGCCCCAGGCGTCGTAGTGATCGAGGAGGTTGTCGATCGCTTCCGAGACGTCGCCGGGCGTCACGGCGTTCCGTTCGGCCGACACCCGAGCCATCGCGCTTTCGGCGGACGCTCTCAGCAGGCCCTCTTTGGAGCCGAACTTCCGGAGGATCGTCTGGACGGACACGCCGGCTTCCGCCGCTACGACGTCCAGGCCGGGCACATGGCCCAGGTCGAGCACCAGCGTGCGTGTGGTCTCCAGGATTCGTTCGGTGCTGGCCGCGGTCTTCTCCGCGCGTTGTCCCTGGGTGTAGATGCGGCGATCGGGCTCTTTCATGTGAGCCACGCTAACGCGAAAGCAAAATTCGCGTCAATTCGATTGTCGCCAAATCTCGCGCCGCTCAGGCAGCGGTGCCGTGAGAGGACGCTCGAGGGCTTGCGGCCTCGAGCGCCTCGCCCGCGGCGGACGCGCGGGACTGGGTACCGACCTGGGCGCCGGGCGTCAGTTCCCCGATGAGGGGATGCAGGCCTTGCCCTGGTCCGTGTCGGCCCAGGTGACGCTCCCCGAGCAGTTGGCCTCGTTGGCCTTCGTCCGGTTGGTGTTGCAGTTGTCTTTGGTGTCGCAGACGAGGAAGCAGTAGTTCGTGTTGTCAGTGTGAGTGACGCATGCGGAGCCGCTCGGGCACCCGGCGTCATCGACGCAACCCTTCACGCCGCAGTAGCCGCCCTTGAACCCAGTGAGGCAGGTCTGGTTTGGTTCCGTGCAGTCCGCGTTCACGGTGCACTCGGCGCCGACGCCGCGGCGGTCGGCCTCGGTGCTGCCATCGCTTTCGCACGAGAGCGCCGTGAGCGGCCCCAGGGTCATGAAGAGGGCGGCGGGGACGCGACGGAAGCGGTCTGAGGTGCGGTTCATGGTTCTCCTTGCTGAGATGATACCTTCACACGTTTCGCCGCTCGCTGCCTCCTACCGTGAGGAAATCAGAGGGGCGGTGCCCATCCCAGGTGGATCGCGCCGTCCTCGAAGAGCCACAGACGCTGGTTGGCGTCGAAGGGGCCGGGGTACTGCACGGTCTTTCCGCCCGGGAACGTGACGGACACAGAGTCTACTGCCCCCGCGGTCGCTCCCGCGCCCAGCCGGAAGTGCACGGCCGGCGAGTTCTGGCCGCCCTGCCCGTTGCCGCCCGAGACGTAGCCGTCGGTCAGCGACAGCCCCGAGTGGTAGGCGTCCAGCACAAACGTCCCGTCGCCAACACCCCAATAGAAGTCCGTCGGCCGGCCGGAATACGTCGCGGTGATCACCAGGTCCAGGGCGCCGTCCTGATCGAAGTCGCCCAGGTTGGGCACCGAGTGTGTCTCGGAGAAGCGGATACCGGCATCGCCCTTCGCACCGACTGGCGATTGGGTGTGACCAGCGGCTCCATCGGCTGAAATAGGCCCTCCGCGGGCGTGACGTCGTCGGTGTACTCCACGTACAGCCGCACCACGAAGTCGTGTTGAAAGGGAAACGAGAGCCCGTTCCACGCCCAGAAGGCCTGGCCGCCGGAGTTTCCCTGCTTCAGGTCGGGCAGAGTCATGCTCGAATGGCAGTCGCTCCACTGGCCGCAAGAGCCATCGGGTTTGGTTGTGCTTTCGTCGAACAGCCAGGCTGCGTCGCTGTTGCCCTCACGCTGGTGCGCCACGGACACGAGACCCGGATGGTCCAGCACCACCGGCTTGTCGAAGACGTAATCCACCCAGGTGTGGGTCTCGAGGTCGCCCGCGCAGTGGGCGCCGGTCCAATACGACCTTGGCCGTCTTGAGCGGAGACCCTGCGTCGGTGATGGTCCCGGTCTGCTGGGTCAGGTCACCGAACCCGTCATCGTCGTGCCACTCGAGGACGGTGAGGCCATCGTGGAGCGTCCCGGCAGCGGTCTCGCACCGGGTCTTGTCCCACGTGCAGTCGTGCTGCTCGCAGAACAGGCCCTCCAAGCAGGGACTCGCTGCGAACGGTCCGGGCTGGAAACATGCGCATCCAAGTGGTCGGCAGCCTACTCGTTTGTCTCAGCCCTGCCACCGCGGCGGCCCACGGAAACGGCCCGTCGTGTCGAGGCCGGTGTCGTCACGCTTGGTCACTCCAACGGTGCTTGCGGCGTCGCGCCGTCTGTGGAACCGTCGGCCACCGTCTGAGACTGCGGCTCTGCGGCTTACAGCGTCTGCCCACTCCCTACTCACGGCGGCCCGTCTACCCATCATGGCATTCTCTTCGCTGGGCCTGTCCCCCGCACTGCTGGCTGCAGTGAACGCCAGAGCCTTCGCGCTCCCTTCGCCTATCCAGACTCTCGCGATCCCGGCGGCGCTGCTCGGCCGGGATGTGATCGCCTGTGCCCAGACCGGGTCCGGAAAGACGATCGCCTACGTGCTGCCGGTGCTCCAGCAGCTGGTCCTGAGCGCGCCGGCGCAGCCGAGACGACTGCGAGCGCTGATCCTCGTGCCCACGCGTGAGCTGGCGGCGCAAGTAGGCGAAGAAGTCCGTGGTTTCGCGGTCCAGCTCGAGTTGTGTCCGAAGGTCGTCACCGTGTTCGGGGGCGTGTCGATCAACGTTCAGATGATGGAGCTGCGTGGTGGGGCCGACATCGTGGTGGCCACGCCGGGGCGGCTGCTGGACCTCGTGGACCACAACGCCCTCAGCTTGTCAGAGGTCACCACGCTGGTGCTCGACGAGGCGGACCGCCTCATCGACCTCGGCTTTGCGGAGGAGCTCGGACGCGTTCTGGCGTTGCTCCCGAGTCAGCGACAACACCTGCTCTTCTCTGCGACGTTTCCGCCCTCCGTGCAGGCCCTGGCGGCGCGGCTCCTGCGCGACCCGGTCCGCATCGACGTGGTGCCACCACCCGAGGCTCTGCCCGACATCGAACAACGCGCCATCGCCGTGGATCCTGACCGGCGCACCCAGCTCTTGTGCCGGCTGATCCAGGAGAATCCGTGGAGTCGCGTGCTCGTGTTCGTGGCCACGAAGCACGCATCGGAGAAGGTGGCCGGTAAGCTGCGGAAGGCCCGCATCGACGCCGAGCCGTTCCACGGGGAGCTGAGCCAGGGCAAGCGCACCCAGGTGCTGGCGGACTTCAAGGCGTCGCGGCTCAAGGTGGTGCTCGCCACGGATGTGGCCGCGCGCGGGCTCGACATCGCGGAGCTCTCGGCCGTGGTGAACTACGACCTGCCTCGATCGCCGGTGGACTACACCCATCGCATCGGCCGGACGGGCAGGGCAGGGCTGAGTGGTGTTGCGATCAGCTTCGTCACCCCGGAGGGCGCCAGCCACTTCCGCTTGATCGAGAAGCGCCAGCACCGGCGCGTGCCGCTCGAGTTGGTCGCCGGCTTCGAGCCGGTCGTCCCACCGGAACATTGGGCGAGGCGGGCCGACGACCCCGAGGACGGGCCACGCACGGGCGGCGTCAAGGGCCGACGAATGAGCAAGAAGGACAAGCTGCGCTTGGCGGCGGGGCAGGCCACCAGCCCACCGGGCGGAGACCTGTGACTCTGTTTCGGAGCTGCCGCTGAACGGTGACGGCGAACCCAACGAGTCCGCCCGCATCTGCGCCAAGCAAAGACGGACTGGAGGCGGTAGCGCGGACGCGCCACGCTATCGCTACTGGACCCGCGGCGCCCGCGCAACCAGCCGCCCGGCCTAGGGAGCCTTCTTCGGATTGGTCGGGTTCGACCCCTTCGGGCCACACCAAACCTCGCTCCAGACCGAGGCGCCCCGAGTCTTGCACTTGAACACGAACCCCGTCTTGGCGTGCAGCTTGCTGCACTTGTCTCTTTCGCCGTGCCAGGCCGAGCACAGGTCGCCCGCCTCTGTCTTCTTGCACTGCTTCTCGATGGTGCAGGTCTCGACGTAGCCGGGCGGCGGGGGTACGTCGGCCGAGGCCGCCGCCGAGCCGAGGACCAAGCACACAAAGGACAGGAGAGTGATCTTGAGCGCTTTCATGTCGAACAGTCTGACACGACTCGCGACATGGCCCAAAGCGAGCGAGCGGAACCAGCCCGCGAAATCACGCCCCATCCAAGGGCAACCGCCGCACGGCGCGAGCCGACGCTCCTTCAGGACCCGGTGGACGGCTGGACGAGTCGGTCAGGGATAGAGGTATGCGGCGCCGGCGTAGGTCGATTTCCAGAGCGCGAGCAGGCTGGTGAAGTCCGTGACCTGCACCGTGCCCTGGGCCTGCATCTCCTCCAGCGGGATGATGACGGTGGCCTCGATGTCGTCGAGGCCGCCCTCGGCGAGGATCTCGGTCGGTTTGAGGTTCCAGGAGGCGGTGAGCAGCGCGCTCTTGGGAACCGTCCCGCTCTCATAGGCCTGAACGAGCTCCTTGACGCCGACCAAGGCGTCGTGGAACGCACCCATGGCGACGATGTTCGCGGCTGGGTCGTCGGTCCAGTAGTTGTCCTTGTCCTTCGGGCGCCAGAGGCCCGAGACGACAGGGTCGTTCACGTGGTTTGGGGTGCCGCTCCCGATGAGGATGTCGCCGCGCCAGGTCGCCTCCGGGTACTTCTGGCCGGCGACCGGGTCCCGGAAGCGGTCCCAGTGCTGAAACTGTGGGAGCGCGGGGTCCCAGATGTGCCCGCCGATGACGGTGCTGCCGCCGACTCCAAGGAGGTCGAGGAGGTGGGCAACGTCCGTGTAGTTGTAGCCTCCGTTCTCATGCGAGTGAGGATCGATGGCCACCCCGAGCTCGTCGCGGAGGTGGACGAAGAGGTTGGCCCCACCCGTGCTGGCCATCGTGGCGGCGTCTTCATAGACCCGAGCGGCCTCGAGGAACTTCCAGTCGGGCTGCAGGACCCAGACGAGCCCATGCGCCTTGAACCGCTCCGCCAGGCCGATGAGCTTCGCGCGGAGGACGCCGTACTGCGTCTTGCTCGGGGTGGAACCGATGGGACCTGATGGTGTCTGATCCTCGATGTGCGTGAAGACCACGACTTGGACCCGCGGCTCAGGGTAGTCGCCGTCGGCCGCGTCTGCGTCATCGGTGGCGTCGGCCGCGTCTGTGTCATCGGTGGCGTCGCTCGTGTCCAGGCCGTCCGCCGCGTCTGTCGCGTCCGTCGCGTCCGAGCTATCCGTGGTGTCGCCCTCGCCAGAACTTTCGGACGCATCCTCGGCGTCGGACGCGTCCGACCCGGCCGCGGAGTCGCCCCCGTCCGAGCCATCAGCGGAGGTGGTGCCGTCGGTTTCAGCGCTGTCCGCCCCGTCACCGGTGTCTGGGGTCGGCGCGGCGTCGACGCCATCCGTCGCGGTTTCCGTGTCGTTGCCGCTAACGGTGGAGGAGGTGCCGCAACCCGTGACGAGAAGCGCGAGGGCCAGCGAGACGGATCTCCAGATCATGAGTTGCTCCGGGTGCCTGGGTGACGCGCGCCATCGGGTCGATCGCGGAGGCGCGTTAGCTGACTTTCGCCCGGCACCGACGGAGCCGGCAGGTCCGGCCTCCGTTCGTAGTCGGTCCTGCAGCCGTGCTGGCGGCCCGCCTCATGACGGGGCCGTGAAGCCGCTTCGGGCGCCGGTGTTCGTCGTTGTCATGTGGTCCGTAGCTCATATCCACCTAGACGGTCAGGACAAGCTTGCCTACCGCTCTGCGGTCCCGCAGTGCGCGCAGGGCGGCTGGCGCTTCCTCGAGGGGCATCGCCTCGCTGACCAGCGGCGCGAGGGCCCCCTGCGTCCACCGCTCGAAGAGAGCAGCCATCGCCTCGGCGTGGCCGTTCGGGTCGCGATCCACCGAGACGCCCCAGTGGACGCCCATGACCTGGCAGTTCTTGAGCAGCACCAGGTTGGCCTTGATCGCAGGGATCTCGCCGCTGGCAAAGCCGACCACGAGGAGGCGCCCGTTCCACGCCATGCGCTTCAGCGCGACGTTGGTGCTGTCGCCGCCGACGGGGTCGTAGACCACATCCAGCCCGTGGGGCGCCACCGCGCGCAAACGCGAGTCCAGGTCGTGGGCGCGATAGTTGATCCCCTCGTCGGCCCCGTGCGCGGCGGTCAGCTCTAGTTTGTGGTCCGAGCCCGCCGCCGCGATGACACGCGCCCCCATCGCCTTGCCCAACTGAACGGCGGCCAGCCCAACGCCCCCGGCGGCGCCGAGGACGAGCAGGGTCTCGCCGGGCTGCAGCCGGGCCCGCTCGTTCAGGGCGAACCACGTGGTCGCGTAGACCACCGTGAAGCCGGCGGCCACGTCCCAGGGCATGTCGGCAGGGATGGGCACCACGCGCGCAGCGTCCACGCAGACCTGCTCGGCAAAGCCGCCGTAGCCGGTGAACGCGCAGACACGGTCGCCGACCGAGAGCCGCGTGACGCCGGGCGCCACCTCCAGGATCACGCCCGCGACCTCGCTGCCGGGCGCAAACGGCAACGCCGGTCGCATCTGGTACAGGCCCTGGATGATCAGGTTATCCGGGTAGTTGACGCCGGCCGCCTTGACCCCGATGCGGACCTGGCCCGGCCCCAGCTCTGGCGGAGCGACGTCCTCCAGAACCAGCGACTCCGGAGGCCCCAGCTGTCTGCAGTGAACGATCCTCATCGGCGCAAGAGGGTGTCACAATGCCCTCCCATGCGCGACCTCCCCGAGCTTCATCGCCACCTGGACGGGTCCCTGCGTCGGGAGACCCTTCGCGAGCTGGCCGATGAAGCCGGCGTCCGTCTCCCGGACTGGGACATCCGGTTCTTCGACGGCATGGGTCTGGCGGCGGCGCTGGCTCGCTTCGAGGTGACTCTGAGCGTGCTCCAGCGCCCAGACGCGGTGCGTCGCGTGGCAGCGGAGATCTGCGAGGACGCTGTTCGCGAGGGGGTTGGCTGCCTCGAGATCCGCTTCGCGCCCCAGCTGCACCGGGGAGGGGCCATCGCGGACATCGTGGACGCAGCGCTCGACGGCATCCACGGACGCGCGGGGCTCATCCTGTGTGTGCTCTACGGCGAGTCGCCGGGGCTGGCGGACCAGCTGGTGGAGCTGGCGCGCCACCGCCCCGGCGTGGTCGGACTGGACCTGGCAGGCGGGCCCAGTCCCGCGCACGCGCACTCCATGGCGTCCTATGCGCCCGCGTTCGAGCGGGCGCGCGCGCTAGGTATCGGACGGACCGTGCACGCCGGCGAGGGGCGCCCGCCCGCAGAGATCCGCACTGCGATCGAGACCCTGCATGCGCAGCGAATCGGGCACGCGTGCACCCTGCTCCAGGACGAGGGGATCGTGCGGCTGGCCCTGGACCGCGGGATCACGATCGAGGCGTGTCCCACGTCCAACGTACAGACCGGAGCAGTGCCGAGCCTTCGCGAGCATCCTCTCGTCGATTGGCTGAAGCGAGGCCTGTCAGCCACGGTCTGCTGCGACAACACCCTGCTCAGCGATGTGGACGCGCCTCTCGAGTGGCAACGGGCCGCCGCCATGCCCGGGATGACCCCAGAGCTAATGGACCAGGCGCGGGCAGCGGGATTTGCGGCACGCTTCAGACGCTGACCGGTCCTGCCGCCTCCGCCGCAACGCGAGCGCGGCGATCCCGAGCAGCGCCGCACACGTCGCGCCGGTGCCGGTAGGGCTCGTCGCGCAGCCACCGCCACCGCTCTCGGGTCCACCGGGATCGCCCACGCTGTTCGGCCCGCCGGCGCCGAGATGGTCGTCCACCACCTTCGCGGTGTCCTCGTCGACGTCGCCCGCTGTGTCCGCGTCCGCCCCGTCGCCGTTCGTGCCCGTCCCGTCGCCGCCGTCCGTGCCCGTCCCGTCGCCGCCGTCCGTGCCCGTCCCGTCGCCGCCGTCGGTCCCGGGCTCTTCGGCGAGCGGTGGCGGCACCGCAGCGATCCCCGACGGCCCCGGGGCGCTCCCAAGGGCCTCTGCGACGCGGTCCACGTCGGCGAGGTCTACGATCCCGTCGCCCGAGAGGTTTGCGCCGCGGCACCTCTGGCGGCGCACGAAGTCCGCCACGTTCGCTGGGTTCGGGACGGGGACCTCCGGCTCGGCGAAGCGGGGGGCCACGAGTCTGCCCCGTCTCTCGGCACCGGAACGTAGAGCGTGCCGTCCGCGAACTCCACGTCGTCCAGCGTGACCTCGTCGAGCCCACCCGGCCCCACCACCTGGAGGTCCAGGGCCGCGCCGCAGCTGCCCTCACCGCAGAGCGACGTCCACGGCGGCGAGAGCGCGCAGTCCGCCGGCTTCGCGAGGCAGTCGCCCACGTCGAGGGGCACGGATCGGCGTTGTTGTCTATGCCGTCCCCGTCCATGTCGTCGTCCGCGCAGCTCCGGATCTTGTCCCCGTCGTGGTCGTCGCCCGCGAACTCCCACTTCGGCACGTACTGCGGCCCGAGGCCGGCGCAGCCCCCCGCAGCGGCGTACCGGAATATCGTCGCGTGCAGCCGATCGCGGTCGTTGTAATCGTCGCAGCCGTCGTTGTCGTCGTCGGCGTCGTCGGTGTCACAAGCGTTGTCGCGGCCGTCGCCGTCCGTGTCGAGGCCGGAGTTCTTGTCGTACGGGCAGGAGTCGCAGGCCTTGCCGATCCCGTCGCCGTCTTTCGAGTCGTCGTCTGCAGAGCGCCCGGCGTGGTCCGGGCACTTGTCCTTGTCGTCGCAGACCGCGTCGCCATCCCGGTTGCCTCCATTCGCCGCACAGACGTCTCGGAGCTGGGAGCGCTCGGGCACGAAGGTGACGCACCCATGGGTGGTGGCTACCTGGCCCTTGGTGAAGGCCTCGAAGCGCTCGCCGCCATACACCACGGGCCCGATGCACACGTCCTTGAGTAGGAGACCGCGAGCTGCAAGTTTGGCGCGTTGGTGGTGTCCTCCTGCACACCGGCTGCGTCCGTCTCCTGGCAGTCGGCGACGCAGAGCGGCGAGAAGGGGCTTCCGGCGTCCGCCGGCGTCTCGAGCCACTCGCACCACGTATGTCCGGCGCGCTTCGACGCGATGACGGGGGCCTTGCCGGGCACCGCGTCCTTCGCCTTGCCGGCGAAGAGCCGGTCGAAGCCAACCTGCTCCGCCGCTTTGAGCGCCTGGTGCTCGTCCTCGAAGATCCCCTCGGCCGGTCCGGGATCCGGCGGGGTGTCCGCGAGGCCGTCACCATCGTGCGACACGAGCGCGGGGTCGGTGACCTCCTCGGCGTCGAGGCCCGTGAACGGGTGAGAGACGCGGAAGTGGTGGGCCAGCTCGTGCGCGAGCAGGCGCCCGTCGAGGCAGCACGAGAACAGCGCCCGCCACGCGGCGTCGTACGACCTCTTCTGGCCCGGCCGGCACGGGACGAGGATATTGTCGTCGGCGCACGGGATCGCCGAGAACCCACCGCTCAGGGCGGGCACCATCACGAGCTGGATGCCCGTATACTGGGACGGCGGGTTCGCGGAGACGAACTTCTCGATCTTCCGGCCATTCGCGGCCACATCCTCTGGCGTCAGGCTCCTGTCGAACGCGTTGATGGTGGCCAGCTCGTGTCCGTAATGGAATGTGACCAGACCGCTCTTGAACACTCTCCCCGTGGGGCGCCAGATCGCGTTGACCACGTCGATCGCCGCGTCTAAAGCCTTCACGAACTCGTACTCGGAGCTGAAACCGCACACGTCGGTCTGGCTCGGGCACGGCGCATGGACGTTGATCTCGAACGTCAGGAACGACGCAGAGAGGGCAGGGAGGGGGGACGCTAACGTACCGACGACGAGCAGGACGCGCAGCATGACGACCCCAGATCGGTTGGTTCGCGCATACCATGAGTGTCCCGGCCGGCTCAACAGCCGGAGGTCGACTTGGTCGACTTGGGGGGAGTACGCCGCCCTCAACACCTGTGGTGCGGCGGCGGCGATTTGCCGCAAGCCTGCCAGGTGGAAGTCGCCGCCACAGGGTCGCTCCGCCCGGCGCACTGTGTGGACCGGTCCAGACCTCGACGCAGCGTCAAATCGTGCTGCCCGAATGGTCTGCAGGTCTCAGCCGCCTTGAGTCCCACCGACTTAACGGCCACCCTGTGGCGATGCAGCACATCCACGCCTCGCGAACGCTCCTCCTCCTGCTCTTCGTCGTCCTCTCGGCTTGCTCCGACTCTGCGCCGGGGGCGTTGTTGTCCGATGCCCTTGGCGTGACGCCGCCCGAGGACACGCAGGGGGGCATCGAGACCGGAGCGGACCTCGCACCCTTCCCGGACCTCGGCACGACCGACGCGACCCCGGGGCCGGGCGTAGCGCCATCCTATTGCAACGAGAACGCGGATTGCGCTTCGGGTTACTGCGTGGAACACCTCTGTGCGTCGACGTGCGTGGACTCGTGCCCGGAGGGTGCCGTGTGCAAGGCCATCGCTCAAACGGGCGCCGACGTGGCCTTCGTTTGCGTGCCGAAGTTCCCCAAGCTCTGTCGACCGTGTCTTTCCGACTCGGACTGCGTCGGCATGGTGGCCGTGGGTGACGATCGGTGCATCGCGTTCGGACCCGAAGGCTCGTTCTGCGGCGGAGACTGCGCGAACGCCGACTGTCCCGAGGGCTACGCCTGCAAAGACGCACCGGGCGGGATGCGGCAATGCGTGCCGGAGGATGGGCAGTGCTCTTGTCGCCCCGAGTGGATCGCGGAGGGAGCAAAGACCCTCTGCACGAAGTCCAACGAGACCGGAACCTGTAGCGCGATCGTTCAGTGTGAACCGAACGGGCTCTCCGCGTGCGATGCGCCTACGGCTGCGGACGAAGTCTGTGACAGCTTGGACAACGACTGTGATGGGGCCGTCGATGACGGCATCGCTGGGGGCGACTGCTCGGTCGAGAACGACTTCGGCACCTGCACCGGCACCCGCTCGTGTAGCGACGGTGCCTTCGTATGCAGCGCGGCGGTACCCGCGCTGGACGTGTGCGATGGGCTCGACAACGACTGCGACGGCGCTGTCGACGAGGACTTCCCGGACTCGGACTCGGACGGGATCGCAGACTGCCTGGAGGCCGACGCGGACGCCGACGGGATGGCGAACGCGGAAGACAACTGTGTGACCACACCGAACCCGGAGCAGGACAACTACGACAACGACTCGCAAGGCGACGCCTGCGACACCGACGACGACAACGATCTCTCCACGGACGCCGACGACTGTGCGCCGCTCGACGAGGCGGTCTATCCCGGCGCCTCCGAGGCCTGCAATGGCAAGGACGATGACTGTGACGGCGCCACCGACGAGGCGTTCCCGGACTCTGACGAGGACGGGACCGCAGACTGCATGGAGGACGACGCGGATGGCGACGGAGTCGTGAACGTGGCCGACGTCTGCCCGCTGGTCCCGGATCCCGATCAGGCCAACTTCGATGGCGACGCCTTCGGTGACGCGTGTGACCCCGACGACGACGGCGATCTCTGGGCCGATAAGGACGACTGCGCCCCGTACGACCCGAGCGTCCACCCCCAGGCCGACGAGGTCTGCAATGGCAAAGACGACTCGTGCGATGGGTTCATCGACGAAGGCTTCCCCGACTCCGACAAGGACGGCGTCGCAGACTGTCAGGACGGAGATGGGGACGGTGATGGCGTCCCGAACGCCGACGACAACTGCGCACTCGTCGCCAATCCGGACCAGGTCGACACCGATGGCGACTCGCTCGGTGACGCGTGCGACCTCGATGATGACGGCGATCTCTCGCCGGACTCCGTCGATTGCGCTCCCCTCGACGCGGCTCGCCACCCGGGTGCCACCGAGACGTGCGACGGCGGTGACCAGAACTGCAACGGCTTCATCGATGAGGGCTTCCCGGACCTCGATGGGGACACGGTGGCCGATTGCGTCGACCCCGACGACGACGGCGATGGCGCGCTCGACGGGGACGACAACTGCCCGGTGACGCCGAATCCCAGCCAGGCCGACTTCAACCAGGACGCCAAAGGCGACGCGTGTCAGGACGACATCGACGCGGACAAGGATCCCAACGCGACCGACTGCGCGCCCTACGATCCGCAGGTCCATCGGGGCGCGACGGAGTCCTGCAACAGTCAGGACGACAACTGCAACGGGGTGATCGACGAGGGCTTCCCCGACACCGACCAAGACGGCGTCTCCAACTGCATCGACGACGACGACGACGGGGACGGCGTGGTCGACGGCGAGGACAACTGCCCGCTCTTCGTGAACCCGGGGCAGGCAGACCTCGACGGGGACGAGCTCGGCGATGCGTGCGATGACGACGACGATGGGGACGGCACGGCCGATGCTGCCGACTGTGCCCCTCTCGACGCCGCCATCTACGTCGGCGCCACCGAGTCCTGCAACGGGAAGGACGACAACTGCAATGGTCAGCTGGACGAAGCGGGGGCCACGGGCTGCGAGGACTATTACTACAACGGAGACAGCGACGGCTTCGGACAAGACCTGCTGAAGCAGTGTCTCTGTGGGCCGGTGTCCCCCTACACCACCAAGGTGGCTGGTGACTGCGACGACAAGAACGCGCAGGTGTTCCCGGGGGCGACGGAGGCGTGTAACGGCAAGGATGATGACTGCAACGGCGTCGTCGATGAAGCGGGCTCACTCGGCTGCGCCTCTGTCTATACCGACGGTGACAAGGACGGATACGGAGCTGGGGCCGTTGCCTGTCTCTGCGGCTCTCCCGCGGGTTACACGGGCTTTGCTGGGGACTGTAACGACGCAGATCCAGCGGTGAAGCCGGCCGCGCTTGAGCTATGCAACGGCAAGGACGACGACTGCGACACGCTGGAGGACGAGGAGGGCTCCTTCGGCTGCGCCCAGTGGTACTTCGATCAGGACGTCGACGGCTTCGGGGTGTCCGCGAAGTGGAAGTGCCAGTGCCTGGCACTCGGGCTCTACAGCGCTGCTGAGCCGGGCGACTGCGACGATCTCGACAACGGCAAGTTCCCTGGCAACGCGGAGAGCTGCAACGTCAAGGACGACAACTGTAACGGCCAGGTGGACGAAGGGGTCACGAAGACGTTCTTCAAGGACGAGGACGGCGACGGCTACGGCGGTATCACGCCGATCAGCGCGTGCGCCGCACCGGACGGCTACGCAGCGCCATCTGGAGACTGCAACGACTTCAATGGCGACATCTACCCGGGTGCCTCCGAGCAGTGCAACGACATCGACGACGACTGCGATGGGAAGACCGATGACGGGCAGTCGCTCGTGGACCTGTACACCGATCTCGACGGCGATGGTCATGGCGCCAAGCAGTCGATCGCCAAGAAGAAGTGCCTCTACGAAGGCGGTCAGGCGCCGCTCGGCTACGCCACCGACAACACGGACTGCAACGACTCCAACGCGACCGTGTACGTGAAGGCGCCCGAGCTCTGTGATGGGATCCTGAACAACTGCGACGGCGCCGTCGCGGACGTGACCTGTCCCCAGAAGTGCGCTGGAAGCTGGCCGGTCAATGTCGGGGGCAGCGCGGGATACTCCGTCGTCGCCCAGCTCGACGGCGACAACGAGCTCGAGGTGGTGGCCTACAACGAGGGGCAGGTCCGGGCGTTCGAGCACGATGGGAGCACCAAGTGGTCTGTCGCGCTCGGGGTCTCGTACAGCTATCCCGTCGTGGCTGACCTGAACCACGACGGCACCGTGGATGTGGTGGTTGGCGCCCACGGCGGGACATTGCACATCTTGAATGGGCAAACCGGGGCGACGCTCTCCGCCATCAGCACCGGCACCAACTACGGCTACTACGGCTCGGTGGTCTTCGACGTCGATGGTGACGGCATCTTCGACATCATCCCCACCGGCGGCGCGCCCTATAAGCTCGTCCTCCTCAACGCAGACCTCACCGTGAAGCAGATGGTGAGCCTCCCCACGCTGGGCGAGCCCTTCATGCTCGCGACACCGGCGCTTGCCGACCTCAATCAGGACGGCACACCGGAGATCGCCATCGGCTCCGGCACTTGGAGCTGCCAGTCGAACCCCACGAGCTGCATGGGGCGTCTCTACATCTACGACAAGACGGGCGCCTACGTGAACGACCCGACCTGGACGAACCCCTCCATGCCCTGGTTCCAGGTCACGAGCTACCCAACCTCTACCGCGGCTGAAGGGACGTGGCCCGTCTTCCTCGACCTCGATGGCGACGGTGTTGAGGAGCTCTCACTCTACTTCTCGAACTACACGGGCGCCTCGAAGAGCTTCGTCTGGAGCGCCGACGGGAGTGAGCATGTGATGAGCGGGGTGGCTTGGAGCTCTTCGTTCCCCGTGACCGCGCCGCTGCTCCCGGACGGTAGTCTGGCGCCCATGGGAGCGCTCGCCGTCGTGGGCGGACCGGTGGCAGACGTCGACGGCGACGGCGTCTACGAGGTCATCGGTGGCGTGCCCGGTGGCTTCGGCATTCGGAAGGCCGGCGCCGTGCTCGACGGGTTCCCGATCAAGCTGTCACCCGGACCGTCCATCATCGCCGACCTCGATCGGGACTCTCGCATGGACATCCTGTTTCACTCGGGGTCCAACAACTCGGTGAACTGCTACACGCTGGGCGAAGGCAGCTACGACGACCAGAAGATCCTGAACTACGGCACCGTGGACGGCATCGGTCGTGGACACAACTACACGGGCAGCCGCGACCCCTTCGAGCCAAACGACCGCGGGGAGTTCAACGCGCCCACGTCGACTCAGCCCCTCGTGGACTCGCGCGCCTTCCGAATCAGTGGGCTACGAGACGTCTTCCAGTCGGGAGGGGGGTGGACCCACCGGCTGCGAGCCCTCGTGGGCCACGCCGGCGATCGGGACTATTACTCGCTCTCGGGAGGGATCATCGCCGTCACGTTGTCCGGCGGCGGGCGCGACTACGATCTCTACGTGCACCAGTTCCGAACCGACGGCACGTACATCGACACGCTGTCGTCGACGGCCGCCGGCAGCGCGGCCGAGGCCGTCACATGCCACCCCACCAACAACTGTCAGCTCACGTCCGTGGGCAAGACGTTCATCATCGAGGTGCGGGGCAAGGATCCGGAGGTCGACTTCGGGCAGATTCCCTACACGCTCTCTACGTCGTGGGCCCAGTGACCGGGCCAAGGGCTCAGGCGGTCTAGGACGCCGAGTCCAGGCCGGCGTTAGCCCCGCCTCACTCTTCGCTGCAGTCCGCGTTGATCTCTCGCTGATACAAGAGCGCCTCGGCGGCGGTGAAGCGAGAGGATTGAAGCCTCCGGAGCGCCCTGAGCGGCGCGAGGTTGAGCGGGCCATTCGTTCCCGTGAGCGTGAGCTGCTCGAGCCTCGGGCGGCCGGTTCGTGTGCTTCAGAAGAAGTATCGGGCTCCAATGGCACCATCGAGATGCACGCCCACACCCGGGACGACCCCGAGCCCAGGGACGATCTCGAGGAAGAAGTCGACCGGGACCTTGTTGAAGTGAAAGGCGACGCCCACTGGCACCCGGACGCCGACACCCACCCGGCCAGACTTCGATTTACCACCCCAGTAGTGGCGGTCTCCGTCCTCGAACCAGAAGTTGAAGCGCCCTCCCACGCCAACGTACAGAGGCAAGTCGAAGTGCGAGTGTCGTAAGAGGGGCTTCGTGTAGAAGTGGTAGTCCACGTGCGCGTCAAATGACGCGCCGCCAAAGAACCCCACGCCAACTGCGATATCGAGCGCATGCTGGCCCGCCAGGAAGATCTTCATGGAGACCCCGCTGGGCGCGCCGAGCGTGACTCCGAGGCCGAAGTCGCGGCCTGCGCCGATCTGGCTGGCCCCCGCGGAGGGGCTGGCGACCACCACGAGGGTGCACACCAAGGCTGCGAGGAGGGGCGAAGGAGAGGCACTTGATTGCTTGCGACTGACCATCATTGAGGAGCTCCGCGTGGTTACGACTCTGGTACCGGGTGTAGCACGGGTGCCTGAAGATCGGGCGTTTCTGTAAGGCGGTCGCATCAAGATGGGTCGAGGGGGGCGGCAGCAGCATGGGTCGATCCCAGCGCTCGCGCTCGGAGCCGTCGCACTTCCGTACTGACGTCACGGTCGACGCGACCTCGGGTCACTCTCGCCCAAGGGGGCTGGTTACGGGTAGATGGGGTCGGGGATCTCTCCGTCATCGAGGCCGAGGTCCACATCGTCGCCGAAGGTGCCGTCCTTCATCGACTGGTACGCTGCGTAGAGGGTGCTGCACGACGCCGACTCGGTGTAGCTGTAGGTCTCCGTCTCGACGTGGCTGACCTCGCCGCCGATGGCGTCACATCGCTCCCCGGCCATGAAGCGCTGAGCCACCGGGTAGTCGTCGTAGCCGCTCGAAGCAAAGGTGACCCCGACGTACGCCGTATATGTATCGGTCGACGTCTGCAGGACTTCGGACAGCGGATCATAGAGCCCGTCCCAGCTGTCCGCGGGGCAGACGCCCGAGCCGAGGTCCTTCTCCGCCGCCTCGAGCCTCACCGTCCAGAGGTGGATCTTCCCGGAACCGATGACGAAGTCGTAAGTCTCCGTGTAGCCATGCCCAGACGAGCCGGTGGCGCCCCAGCCGACGTTGATGATGATCTGCGGCGGGTCGGTGGACTCATCGAAGCCGACGACCAGCCCATAGTGGTCGATGAAGCCGAGGTCGTCGCCGCCGCCACCGATGCCACCACCGGCGTCGTAGTCGACGTCGTAGCCGATGACGACAGGCCGACCGTTCGAGACCGCATTGACGATGTGGCCCATCGCGGACACGGCGCTGATGGCGTCGCCGGATGCCTCGTCCTTGACCTCATAGTGTGCCACCTCGACGTCGTAGCCTCGGTCGTTCACGAAGTCCTCGATCCCGCGCTGGACCTGGCTCGTGAAGGTGGGCGAGGCGTTGTTTCGGATCCACGTGGAGAGGTAGGCGCCGCTGGAGAGGTCGCCGGCGAGCGCCTCCCAGTCGATGAGCCCGGAAACCTCGTAGTCTCCGGCGAGGTCGGTCCACCCGAGCCCGTGGTACCAGAGCATCAACTCTGCCACCGCGACTGCCCCGCAGCCCACGGGAGCGTAGGCGGAGCGCGTCGGCTTTGTGTCGTATTGGAACAGGACGGGTACGCCACGCAGCAAGGTCGGGTAGGACTCGTCTACGACCGTGACCTCGCGCTCGCCCGTTCGCTGGCACGAGCAAGAGGTCTTGCAGTTGGCGCCGGACTCCCACTCGTCGTAGCCGCAGCAGAGCTCACCCGCGTTGGTCGAACACGAGAGCACCGACTGTCGGCTGCCGTTCTGGTATGTGATCGTGCAAGGTCGTGAGATCGACGACACGCCGCCCGATAAGGCGCCGGTCTCTCCCGCAATGCCGGCGGATCCGGCTGGCGCCGACGCGGCCAGCGCGGTCGTGGTGAGAGACAGGGCAACGAGATGGGGTAGTGCCATGAGATGACGCGTTGGCTTCATGTTCGATCTCCGGACTCGAGGTGGCTCGAATAGTTGTCTTCAAAGAGCCGACCCGCCGGGCCGGCGTTTTCTAGAAGAGCAGCCGACGTGCCAGAGCCTCGCAACGCGACGAGCGCCTTGCCAGGGGCGCTTTGGCGCAGCGTGGGTCAAACCAGCCCCACAGCCGGAGATGGCACTTGTCAGGCGAGGTTGACACCCGATCGCCGGGAGGAGCCACGCACCGCGTCTTATGCCAAGCGGGTTAACCTGCGCTGCCGTAGGTCACGACGAGGTCAACAGACACGCCGCCTAGGCGCTCCCGTTCGGGAGCTGGCGGCGAACGTCCTCCGCGGGTAGCGAGCGGCTAAGAGAGGTCGTAAGCCTACTACGGTAACAGGACAAATCAATCCGGTCGGGGGCCGATCCCCCGCCGCATCGGCGATTCGGACTCGGGAGACGGGGCGAGGCGCTGGCGCGGAGAAGCTCGCACTACGGAGGTCGCATGACACGATTGTTCAACGCTGCATTACTGGTTTCGTTTTCTCTCACCGGCGTCGCTGTGGCCAAGTCCAAACAGCACAAGCCGAAGAGCAAGATCGAGGTTTGCCTCCAGTTGCCGTGGAGCCAGGGCTACCACGTCATCAAGGTGCCAAAGGTGGCAGCCACATGGATAGTGGCGAACCACCCTGGTGCGCAGTACGCCTCAGCGTGGTACGTCGACGCAGACAACGACGCCTGCGGCGATCCGAGCAGCCAGTCGCGCAAGTGCCCGGCCGCCGGGTACGTCGACAACGACCTGGACTGCAACGACAGCGACGGCGCAGTGAACCCTGAGGTCGCAGAGACCTGCGGGGACGGAGTGGACCAGAACTGCAACCTCGAGATAGACGAGGGGTGCTCTACGGGAGCCAACTGTCAGTGCTTCACGGGAGCAGAGCTCGACGCCATCCACGCAGAGTGGCAGGCAGAGGCCTGGAGCTACGGGACGGCGACGTGCACCGACAACGTGGTGTCGGGGAACTACAACCAGACCCACATCGCCTGGTACGGCGAGCGGTACGGCAACGCCTCGGCAAATGAGACCACGCAGTACTACTCCATCGACTACGACGAGTCGGGTCAGGCCTATTGCTCCCGATTCCACCGGCGCAATGACTACGACAGCGAACTGGGCGTTTGGAACGAGTCTGAGTTCGAGGACACGTTCACGGCGATCTCGGCCGACGAGGACGCAGCGTGCCGCGACGTTATCTACGACTTCGCGGAGCGGAGCGCCATGACCTGCCAATGACGCTCGACGTGGCCCCCGGCCCCTCCCTCACCGGTGGGCGCCGGGGCGCTACGTGTTGGCGATCGCGCGGGCCCAAGGGTTCAGACACTCCACGACGAAGCATGCGACCAACCCATTGCGCGAACCGACGGGAGGGCCCGAGGCCCAGCGCACCCCGAACCCAGCTCCGAAGGGCCGAGCCGTCGGGTGGGGTTCACCCGCGTTGATTCACCGGGGGGCTTGAAGTACTCAGGCGTGGTGCGCAAGAACGACATCCCCATCGGCGACCGATCTGCGGCGTTGAAGCTCACCTCGGCAATGCTGGCAAGAGGGTTGAGTGCGGGCTCCCGGCGCGGCAGCTCCCTCCCGGGCCGCGGCTCGACCGCGTCTCCCACATGGCGCCGAGAGAGAAGCCGGCAGTGACTGAGTCTTCCCCATGGGCATTCACGCTGGCCGCGTGGCTCGCGGTATCGGCGTGTAGCGACTCGGCCAGCCACGGACGCGTCGAGCACGGTTTCGACGGGTCTGGCGTTGCTGGAGACCCTCATGGGCTCGGGGAGCACGTCGACGACGCCTTCGCGCTCGACGACGGCGGCCAGACACACCACGTTCGCGACGTGGAAGCGGAGCCGTGCAATGGCAAGACCTGGCGCGAGCTGGGCACCGACCTGCGCGCATGCGATCTCGCAGGCGAGAACCTCGATGGAGCGAACTTTCGGCGCGCTGACCTGAGCGATTCCGACCTCAGCGGGGCGAGCCTGAAGAACGCCGACCTGTTCAACTCCAGGCTGGTTCGCGCGCGGCTCACCGGCACGGTGCTCGAGGGCGCGAAGCTCGCGGGGGCTGACTTCACGAGCGCTGACTTGACCGGTGCGTCGCTGCAGGGGGCGGACCTCACCGCTGCGACGTTCACGGACGCAGTGCTCGAGGGCGTGGCGTCGGACTCGAAGACCACATGCCGAAGCGGAGCTGCAGGCCCCTGCTGGTGAGCTGGTGCGCACGCCACGGTGCCCCTGCGGAGGGCTTGCCTTTGAGCCCCGAGCGTAGTTACTTCCCGCCCGGGCCCCCCGCACGAGGACGAGCTGATGCACACCCGAGCCCCGAACGTCTGCTTTGTCACCGCGGGCGCAGCCCTTGCCCTGGTCGGCTGCGCGGTGGAGGTCGTAGACGCGGAGGAAGGCGCGCTCAGTGGCGGAAATCTGGGCAGCCTCACCGTTTGCCCGGCCAGCAACGTGATCGTCGACCCACCGCAGTTCGTATGGAAGAGCCCGACGGATGAGACGAAGCCGTGCAGCGAGTCCGTGGACCCCTACTGCGTCGGCACCATGGAGGTGGGTCAGGCGACCCTTGCGATCAACGCCAAGACGCTGACGACGCGAGCTTACCGTCAGGCCGGCAGCAGCTACTCGGTCCCCGGCCCCACCCTCAAGATGAAGCGGGGCCGAAAGTACGTCATGCGGCTGCACAACACGCTGCCTTACGCGCCCAAGAGCACGTCGATGAACGTGCAGAAGGACCCGAACGTCGTCAACCTGCACACTCACGGGCTGCACGTCTCGGGCGAGTCGCCCGGCGACGACGTGACGCGCTCCTTCGAGGGCCAGCGCGGCGGAGACTTCGTCTACGACATCCCGGCGGATCACATGGGAGGCACGTTCTGGTACCACGCACATCACCACGGCTCCACCGAGCTTCAGGTGGCCGGCGGCATGTTCGGTCAGGTCATCATCGACGACTCGAACGACGGCATCCCAGCCAACGTCGCTGCGATGACAGAGCGCCAACTCCTGATCGCCTACCTCGATCCGTCGGTGGCCGGCACCGGGGGCGACACGCTGATGTCGGGCTCGCTCACTGCAACCTGGACCGCCAATGGGCTGGTCGGCGGCGGGTTGTGCATGCCCCAGAACGAGTGGCAGCACTTCCGTATCTTGGTGGCCCACCCGGTCCCGACCGAGCGAACGCTGGCGGTGGGGGCGAACTGCGAAGTGCAACTGCTCGCGCGCGACGGCGTGTGGCGCACCACCGCGCCGAAGTTGCTGTCCACGCGCTCGCTGTCGATCCCCGGCGCATCACGCGTGGATCTCGCGGTGCGCTGCAGCAACGACTCGAACATCACGATCGGCGGGACCACGGTGGCCAACCTCTACGTGAACGGCGCCGGTAACACCACTGTCGGTCCGTTCAGCGGCGGCTCCACCGGCGGCACCTGGTCGGCGCTACGCCCCACCTACCTGCGCGACCTGCGCAGCGAGACCAACCTGAACAACGCGTCGATCCAGATGGGTGCGCGCGCGATCAACGGCGTGAAGTTCAACCACGACGTACCGAACCTCACGCTCAACGCCAACAAAGTGCAGCACTGGTCGCTCAGCGGCTCCCAGCAGCACCCGTTCCACCTGCACATCTACCACCTGCAGACGCAGAACTGCGGCGGCGACTTCGAGAGCGGCGAGTACTACGACGTGGTGTCACGAGGCTGTGATGTTCGCTTCGACCTCAACGCGGCCACCGCGAAGGTGTTCGAGGGGCGCACCATCTTCCACTGCCACGTCCTAGAGCACGAAGATCAGGGCGCCATGGGCTGGGCAGACGTCTTTGGCGGCGTCGCTCCACCCACCTACCCGAGCACCGCGTTCTCGGAGTACTACTCTCTAGGAGGTTCGAGCCCGGTGTGCGGCGACGCCAGCTGCAACGGCACAGAGACTCAGTGCACCTGCCCCGGTGACTGTGGCGCCGCGCCCTCCACCGAGTCCAGCTGCACCGATGGGGTCAGCAACGACTGCGACGGCCTGATCGATTGCGCGGACAGCGACTGCGTCGGCAACCCGGCGTGCGCGGGCGTTTGCGACGCTGACAGCCTCTGCGAAGGTAACGAGGACTGCACCAACTGCCTCTCGGACTGCCCCGGTGTGACGGGCGGCCAGCCTTCAAAGCGCTACTGCTGCGGCGACGGCATCCAACAGTCTCTGGAGACTACCGCGCTCTGTGACGGTAACTTCTGAGCTCGCCTCGCGGTCGCCCGTGTGCCTCCGTCCTCGCGGCGGCCCTGTGGTGCAGCTGCGCGGGCTGTGACGCCGGAGCGCCGTCCCCGATGGCCCCACAGCCCGTCGAGGGCGGCCCTTCAGACGGCGCCCCCAGGGCTGATGGGGCCTCCCCGAATTGCGGCATCCACCTCTGTGCGCCCTACACCTGCGACTCGCACATGGACGCGTGCCGCACTCGCTGCTCCGAAGGCGCGCACTGCATCGAGAGCCACTTCTGCGCGGGTGGTACCTGCACCGGACGCGACTGCACAGAGGACAACGCTCGCGAGAGGTGCGGCGCGTATGCGTGCGAGGTCGGCGTGTGTGCCCACAACTGTTCGCAGAGCGGCTGCGCCGAGGGCTTCTACTGCCGGGGCGACAGCAACGTGTGCGTGCCGCGCTGCACTACCCGCGAAGACCCGGTCTGCGACGGCTTCCTGTGCGACTTGGACGTGAACGAGTGCGAGCCGATCTGCGCTACTGGAACGACCGAGTGCGCCGAGGGCTACATCTGCAGCGCCGCGAACGTGTGCGTCGCCCCGGGAGCCCGCTGAGCGACAGAGTGCGCCGGTAACCGCCTCAGCGGCCGAAGAACGAGACCGCCGTACGCGTGGTGTTGGTGCCGTAGAGCCAGTTCGTGGTGTCGATGTCCCAGTTGTTGAACTGGGAGTTCGAGTTGCTCCAGATCCCGATGTAGCCCAGGTGACCCGCCGCGACGCAGGTGGTGTAGCCCAGCTGATTCCACCCTGCGTGGCCTCGGAAGATGTTCGTGTCGTTGTCGCCGCCGTTCCAGCACCAGCCGTTCGTGTTGGTGCCGCCGAGCCCAGCGTTGGTCCCCTCCAGGTAATCCGAGGAGGCGAGTCCGTCGGCGTTCGACGGCGGCTTCACCACCGTGATGTCGCTGATGGAGCAGCGGAGGCTGGTGTCGTCGTTCACGAAGAGCGCGTGGAATGTGCTGCGGCCGAAGAGACAGGCGTTGGAGAAGCGCGCGGCAGCGCGCAGGGTGCCGTCGTAGCGGCGCTGATACAGAACCTCGGTGAGCTCGAGGTTGGACCAGGCGCCGGACTTGTAGTCGGCGCCGAACACGTTGGCGGCGCTCCCGTGGAGCGCGGTGTTCGCCCAGAGCCCCGCCTGGGTGTTCCACGCGTTCGCGTCGGCGCCGGAGATCGTGCCCAGCAGCGTCCAGCCGCCGCCATCGGTGGTCATGTCGCACCATGTCTGGAACGCGTCGTCCTTCTGACCGCCCGTGGGATCGAGCCAGTAGAGACCGTCGCCCACGCCGTAGCCGCCGTCGCGAAGGGCGCGACACGACGGAGACGCCGCGAGCTTCGTCTGGCCGTCGGCCTCGGGAGCCCCCACGGGCGCCCAGCGCTTGCCATCGCAGAACTCCACGGCCTTGTCGGTGGCGTTGTAGCGCATGGCGCCCTCCTCGACGGCCGTGCAGGGCCCGTGCGTCCCGAGGCGCACCGCGCCGGCCACGTCGAGCGCTACGGCGGGGGTCTCCGTGCCCACGCCAACTCGGTTGCCGAGCGTGGCGACCCCGCCCGTGGTCGCGCGCCAGAACGTGGCTCCGCAGCCCCATGTGCCGCCAACCATCATGAGGACGCCGCCCTCGGGGCAGGGCTCGCCCAGCTTTGCCGCCGTGACGCTGCCGTCGGCCAACGCCGCGTTGGCGACACAGCCGGTGCAGGAGAGCGCCAGCGCGCGGCGCGCGACGGTGGCGTAGGGGACGGGCGCGAGGAGTGAGAGCGGTAGCGGCGGCTCGCCGGCCACCGACACTTCGGCCCAGCGCGGACCTTCCCCGAGCGCTGCGTCGACGGTGTCGAGCACCACCGTGAACAGCCCCTCGCTGACCACGACCGCCGAGAGCTCCTTCTCACGGACTACGTTGCCCTGCACCTCGGCGTCCAGGAGCCGGATCCGCATGCCGTAGGTGCCGTCCACCGGCAACCCGCCGGCTGATGACAGGCGGCCCTGGAACGTGAGCAGGTCGGGTGGCGCGAGGGTGAGCATCAGCGCGAGAGATGAGAGCATGGGTCTCCGAGAGGGCGCTTTGCGAGGGTCGAAGAGTCGCTATGACCACTGTGCTACGCGCCGTCGTCGGTGTCGAGACTGGGCAGTGCGGCTCCCGGACGGCCGCCGGGGGTTGGCTCAGAACGCAGCGCCCATGACGAAGTACGGACCACCGCCGAACGGCGCCGTGACCACGGCGGCCCAGCCGAGCCGGAAGGTGGTGGGCAGGCCGTAGAGGAGCTGTGCGGTCAGCGACAGCTCGGCCCCGGCGCTTGCCCCGACGTTCTCGGGGAGTGGCTCGGCGTCGTAGGCGAGGGCGGCGTCACACCAAACGGCCGCGAACAGTCGCTCGGCCGCGAAGGGCAGGGTGCCGGGACCTCGGAAGAGGTCGACCACGGGGAAGCGGAGCTCCGTGGACGACTGCACGTAGACCTCGCCCGCCAGGGCGCCGGGGACGAAGCCTCGCAGGAACGCGCCGTGGAGCCCGGCGCGGTTCAGCACGTCCTGCACCAGGTTCTGCTGGGGGAAGCCGCCCACCGAGAAGCGCCCGCGGTGCTCCGCTGCGCCTCCGCGCACCCCTCCTTGAAGCGAGAGGGCCCCCACGAACCCTGGCAACCCAAGGGGGACGTAGCCCTCGGCGCTCCAGGTCAGGGCCCACGTGGTGGAGCGGTTCCCGAGCGGCGCCGGCGAGACCTCGAAGCCCATGCCGGCGCGCACTCCCAGCTCCGACGAGATCGAGTACGGATACCGCTCCACGCGGTTGAACGACCACCGGAAACGCAGGCTCAGCGAGCGGTCGTCCTCGGTCTGGAACGGGACGTCGGAGCCGGGGTCGTGGCCCTCAGCGAAGGACGGGCGATCGGGCGCGAACGACCACCACGCCGAGATGTCGAAGCCGAGGTCGAACGGCACGACGACGTCTGGGAGCGCCAGATCGATCGCGGCGCTCGTGAAGAGGTTCTCCATGTGAAACTCGGAGAGCGTGTCCGCCACATACCGAAGGCCCACACCCGGCCACCGCGCGAACGACACGGTGAGGCGCGGTCGCAGCCCCAAGAACGCGTAGGTGAGCCCAGCGCCCAGGGTCTGGTCGGTCATGTTCCAGTCGAGCGCCAGCGTCGCGAGGTGGCGCTCCGCGGGGTCCTTGGCGAATAGCACCAGGTTCAGGAGCAACGCGTTGGGGGTCTGGCGGAGCGTTGGCGCCCAGCTACGCGGCCAGAGCGTCCGCAGCGCGTTGTACGGGCGAAGCACGGGCGGTGGGTCGCCTTGGCGCGCGGGGCTGGGGGGCGCGCCGGCGGTGTGAGGCGCCGTGTCTTCAGCGCTTGCGGGCGTCTCCCACGGCTCCGCGTTCTCGAGGGGCACGGCGTAGAGATCCCAGCCCGCCGCGGTCCACCCCTGGTAGACCACCGTGAGACCGTCTGGCGACACCGTGGGGTTCATGGCGCCCCCATGGACCCGCGTGAGCCGCCGACGCGCGCCGCGGTCGGGCGCGAGCTCCCACAGGTCGAAGACGTCGTCCACGTCCACGGCGGCCACGAGGCGCCCCGCGTGGGTCGCCAGGGCCACCTCCCGCTCGCGCGTGCTCGTGAGGCGCCGCGGCTCCTGAGCCCCGCCGGGAACCCGCCAGAGATCCCGGAGACCGCCAGGGCGCTGGGCCGACACCACGACGTCCTCGCCCACCCACCGCGGCTGGTTGAGGACGGCGCCCCGCTCGAACGGGATCAGGGTCTCGAGCCGCTGCGTGGTGAGGTCCAGAGTGAGCAGCGCGGTCTCGCCCCACCTCGCGGCGACGAACGCCACGCGCCGCCCGGCCGCGTCGACGTCCGGCTCGCGAGCGCGTAGGCCCCGCGTGAGGCGCCGCCGCGAGGAGGCGAGCGAGCGGCCACTGGGCGCCTGGGGCAGCTGGAACAGATCGCGGAAGAACCGGTGTGGGTCTGCCCAGTCGTTCGACGACATCACGAGGCCCCGGCCTTCGGGCAGGACCACTCGATGACCGCAGCCGCCGTCGCACGTCCCCAGCACCGTCGCCGGGCCGAGCCCCTCGGTGGCTGTGGCCGAGGCGTACCGCACGAGGCGCTCCGGTCCGTGACCGTCGGTCTCGGACACCACCAGCGAGCCGTCGCGCGCGAAGACCGGGGCGTGGTGGGTGTGGCCCGACGAGGTGAGGCGAGCGCCAGTCAGCGCTGGCCGAGAGGCTGCGAACGCCTGGGCGGCCGCGACCCGCCCCGCGCGCCACTCCCGATAGAGCGTAGGCAGGTCGCTCCCGAACGCTTCCCGCGCCGCTGTGTTGAGCCCGAGCGGGAGCATCCGCCCATAACGCTGGATGAAGGCCGCGAGCGAGGCCGCGCCAGATCGCGCCGCCAGCCAGGTGACGAAGTCGCCGCCGAAAGCGTAGGCCCAGGTGCCCCCGGGGGGCGTCAGAGGGCTGCTGGTGAACCCACCGATGGACGTGGGCAGGGTGCCCTCGAGCGCCGCCGTGCGCAGATACTGCTCGAAGGCGGCGCTGCCGACGCGACCGCCGCGCTCGCCGGCGAGGCGGGACTCGGCGTACACCGCGAGGCCCTCGATGAACCACTGCGGGAGCACGTGGTTGGGCAGGAGGTTCTTCCCCAGGGCCGTGTTCACCCCCTCCCAGATCCCGCTCAGCTGGTCGAGGTGGAGGATGTGCGTGAGCTCGTGGAAGACCAGGAGGCGGAGCCAGTCGTCGGCGCGCGCGAGGTCGGTGTCTGCCTCAGGGGCGAAGGCGAACAGCGTGATCTGGTCGTAGGGTAGGGTGGCGGCGAGGCCGTTGGCGCCATCGACCAGGTCGGTGCAGACGATGTGTACGGGGGTGTCGTAGGGCGCAGAGTCCAGGACCGGTCCCAGCGCCGACAGCGCCTCCTCCGCGAACGCCGACACCCGCCGGGCGAAGCGCTCGCCTCCCGTGTGAAAGTGAACGTGGACGTTGGCGCTCTCGAGGCTGAACCACTCGAGGCCCGGGTCCGCGGCCGAGAGCAGGGCCGCGAGGGCGGCGATCACGCGAGCTCGACGTCGGCGGCAGGCATCGTGAGCGTGTGGTCACCCACGAGGACGCGGTGCTCGACGCGCCCGTCGATGGTGGCTGAGACCACGAGGCGTCCCGGCCCGCGCGGGGTGTTCACGGGGCGCCCCGCGAGCGAGTGGTCGAGCGTGCAGAACGTGTACGGGGCGGAGCGCACCGTGTCTCGCTCGATCACGGGCGTGAACGGGAAGTCGCCTTCGTCGATGGCCAGGGTCACTTCGCCCGGGTGGTCTGGCGCGGCCCCCGTGATCAGGAGGCGGACCCGGCGCTTCATGACGAAGGTCACGACCACGTCCGTGAGGCCCAGCCGCTCCACTACGGGCAGCTCCAGCAACGCGCCGCGGGTGGTGAGCCAGGCAGCGAACGCGCGTACGAACGCCTCGTCTCGCGGCCCCGCGCCGGCTGCGCGGTCGATCAAAACGCTGAGGGGGCACTGCGTCACGCCCGGAGGACCGTAGCAGGAGACCCAGTCGGCGTCAGCGGTGGTCACTGCTCGCGAGGCGACCCAGAGGGTGGCTAAGGTTAGCGGGAACGCGTGTCGGCTTGCGGCGGCCGGCGCGAGAAACTACAACGCGCCCCGGAGGCCCTCATGACCGCGTTACACCGCACCGCAATATTCAAGGCTCAGGGCGTTCTGGCGCGCGAGATCGTCAGCCTGCTGGAGGACACGGAAGGCGATCCGCTCGGGCGCCTCATCCTCGTGGACAACGCCCGCGACTTCGTCCGGTTCAAAGGGGCGCGGCTCGACGTGGCGCCACGGTCCGCGGAGCGACTCGGCGACGCCAGGGTCGGCTTGCTCGGCGGCGCTGACGCCGGTCTCATCGAGGTGAACGTCGCTTCGGACGATGCGCCCGGCGTCGTCACCGACCCGCTCGCCGGTCCACTGCCCGCCCATCGCGGGTCGTTGCTGGTGCCGCGCGCTGGCGCGTTGCTGGTCGCACGTGTTGCGCGAGCACTGTCGGCGCGGCGGGCCGTGGGCACCGTGCTCGAGCCCGCTGGCGAGCTGGGCGCGAAGGCGCTCACCGAGCTCTATGAACAGACCACGGCGCTCTTTGGGCAGCGGGTGATCCCCACGGAGATCTTCGGGGCTCGGCTCTCCTTCAACGTGCTGCCCGGCAGGGGAAGCGCGCGCGGCGCCGCCGAGGTGGCGGGGTGTCCGGTGGCCCTCACCCACCTCCTCGTCCCCGTCATGGCGGGGACGACGGCGTCGGTCGAGCTCGAGCTGCCCGCGGCGCTGCCGCGAGAGGAGCTCGTGGACGCGCTGGAGGACGCGGGCGTCGAGGTCCACGAGGCGGTCGATCCGGCGTCGGTGGTGGGCGAGTCTGCGATGCGCTGCACCTTGGTGGCCGTGGAGGGCGCGCGGGTGCGCTTGATCCTCGTTGCGGACGAGGCGCGGCTCCTCGGGGAGGCGCTGATCGCCGCCGCTGTCGCGCTCCACGCGGCCGCTCCAGCCTAGTCCCGGTCCCCGAAGTTTGACCCGCCCCCCCGCGGCGGTAGACTGCGCAGCGCCCCCGAGCGCCCGGAGCCCGATTGAGAATCCCCGACACTGTCCCCTACGCGCCGCGCCTTCTCGTGCTCCTCGTCTTGGCGGCCGCCCCAGCGGCGTCGGCGGCCGAGATCAACGGCTTCGAGGTGCGTAGCCTCTCGCCCTCGGATGCCGCGGACCGCTTCGGGGACGAGCCCAAGGGCCCGTTCAAGCTCAGCCTTGCCGACTGCCGGTACTTCCTCAAAGTCACGGCGGATGTCTGCGCGTCGGGCACCAGCGACTCTACCGACGGGACCGACGCCACCAGCGATGTCGTGACCCAAACGGACGTCGAGACCACGGCCGACGTCGAAGACACCGCCGAAGTGGGTGGCCGGGACGACGCCGACGCGACGGCGGCCACGGACTCGACCGACACCGACGCGACCGACACCGACGCGACCGAGCTCGACACCACCGACACCGACGCGACCGACGCGACCGACGCGACCGACGCGACCGACGCGACCGACGCGACCGACGCGACCGACGCGACCGACGCGACCGACGCGACCGACGCGACCGACGGCAGCGGCGGATCGGCCCCAGGCAAGGCCGATACCGGGGCATCCGCTGAGGTCACGATCACCTTCAAGGCGTCCGAGACCGTCGCCACCACCAGCACCACTGGGGTGCTGGCCGAGTACACCGAGCTCGCGGTAGCCGTTGGGACCGCCTGTAGCGAGTCGAGCGCGCCGACGGAGGGCGAGTCGTGCGAGGTGGTGAAGGACTTCAAGACCCAGAGCGACTGGTCGAGCGTGACGCTCACGCTCACCTACGCCCAGGTGTTCGGTGACGACTGCTCGAGCACCGCGTCGCGGAAGCTCTACATCTACGCCCGGTCCACCACCGCCGTAGACGTGCAGGCGCTCACCTTCCAGTTCGACTACTCGCCTCCCAAGGCCCCCACGGCGGACGATGCCACACCGGGGGAAGAGAACATCAAGGTCACCTGGACGGACACCGACTCGGCCGACGATCTCGAACACAAGGTCTACTGGTCGCCGGAGCCGTTCACCTCGGTGGACATCGCGGCCGAGCGCGACGACATCGACTCCAGCGGCGACCTCACCACCACCGAGGGCAAGTACCAGATCACCGGCATCACGAACGCCGTCACCTACTACATCGGTGTCACGGCGATCGATGAGTCGGGGAACGAGTCCGAGCTGTGCAGCACCTCCGTGCTCCTCACGGCGACGCCGGTGCCGCTCGACGACTTCTACGAGTACTACAAGCGACAGGGCGGCCAGGAGGAGGGGGGCTTCACCTTCTGCTTCGTCGCAACCGCCGCGTGGGGGAGCCCCGTGGCGCCCCCGATCGACTGGCTTCGCGCCTTCCGCGATCAGGTCATGCTGGGCAGCACGGGCGGCCAGGCGCTGGTCACGCTCTACGGCAAGGTCGGTCCTGCGGCTGCGCAGCTCATCAGCGAGAACGAGGCGCTCCGCGGCCTCTCTCGCGCGCTGCTCTGGCCCCTGGTCGGGCTGGCCATGGCGCTCCTGCTGATGCCGGCCTGGGGGCCCCTCGCTCTGGGGCTGGCCGCAGCCTTGGGTCTTCGTCTTCGCCGCGGGGGAGCCCCGAAATGACGCGCCTCGTCCTCTTGCTCGCGCTGCTCCCTTCGCTGGCCTCGGCTCAGCTCTACGACGCGTTGTCCGAGTCGCCCCTCACTCAGACCGTCGAGTTCAAGCTCGGACCCTATACGCCAGATGTCGACTCCGACGGCGGCGGGGCCTACGACGCGATCTTCGGCGACGACGAGATGATCATGTTCCGCTTCGAGTACTCCTGGGTCGCCTGGCGCGGCGTCGGGGGTATGGTCAGCGTCGGCGGCGAGATCGGCTATGGCTCGGTCACCGGCACCGCGATCGACCCGGACTCCGGCGCTTCGGCCGCCGACGAGACGGCCCTCAACATGGTGCCTTTCTCGCTGGTCGCGGGATATTACCTCGACACCTGGGCCGACATCGTCCCCGTGGTGCCCTACGCCAAGCTCGGCCTCGACTACTCGATCTGGTGGGTCACGGACGGCGTGGGTGACACCTCGACCTTCGGCGGCAGCGACGCGTCCGGCGACACCTGGGGGATGCACGTCTCCCTCGGCGCCCGCCTGCTCCTCGACTTCCTGGCGCCCGGCATGGCGCGCGCGTTCGACGCGGAGGCCGGAGTGAACAACTCGTACTTCTTTGCCGAGTGGTACTACGCGTCGGACGACGACTTCGGGAGCAGCAGCTCCTGGCAGCTCGGAGACTCCACCGCGCTGTTCGGCCTCGCCTTCGACTTCTGAGCGACGACGCGCCCCACGCGCCCGAGCGGCCGGGCCGTCGCGTCCTCCTGCTCGTCCAGTACGAGGGCACGGCCTTCGCGGGGTTTCAGGCGCAAGCCGATGAACGCACCGTGCAGGACACCCTGGAGGCCGCCGTCCTCGCGGTCACGGGTGAGCGACTCCGCGTAAAGGCCTCGAGCCGTACGGACGCCGGGGTTCACGCCGCCGCGCTGCCGGTGCTGCTGCGTACTCAGTCTCCGATCCCCCAGCACGGGCTCATCCGGGCCATGAACAGCGCGCTGCCGCCGGACTGCTCCGTCATCGCTGCCACGGGCGTCGACGACGACTTCGACGTGCGTACCTCGGCCTCAGGGAAGATCTACCGCTATCGGGTGTGGAACGATCGCCCACGCTCCGCGCTACGCACACGCACGCACTGGCACGTCCCAGTGCGGCTCGACCTCGAGGCCATGCGCCGCGCGGCGCTTGCCCTCATCGGGGAGCACGACTTCTCGGCGTTCCGCGCTTCGGGCTGTCAGTCCAAGAGTCCGGTGCGTCGCCTCACCCGAATCGCGATCGAGGGGGAAGCCGGAGGCGAGGTGCTCTTCGAGCTCCACGGCAACGCGTTCCTCCAGAACATGGTGCGAATCCTCGTGGGCACGCTCACGGAGATCGGGCGGGGATATCGCGCCGAGTCCTCGACGGCGGAGATCCTGGCCAGTCGTGATCGCCGGCTGGCGGGGCAGACCGCCCCCGGCCACGGCCTCACGCTCGAGCACGTCGCTTATGACCTGCCACTACGATGGGTCTGCGGCTAAGGCGTCCCGGCATGCTTCGGGCTCACGTCTCTGCTTCCCAAGCGCGCCGATCCGCGTCACCCTCACGCCCCGCCTGAGGCCCTGCAATTGACCGAGACGCTCCATCCCATCGAGACCCTGCTCACGACCCGCCGGACGGTGGTGTGTCTCGGACCTGGCGGCGTCGGGAAGACCACCACGAGCGCCGCACTGGCGTTGCGGGCCGCCGGGCTCGGGCGCAAGACCCTGGTGCTCACGGTGGATCCGGCGCACCGGCTCGCCAACTCGCTCGGGCTGGACCGCTTCGACAACGACGAGCAGGAGATCAGCCGCGAGCGCTTCGAGGCGGCCGGCGTGCCCTACGTGGCGCCCCTCTACGCGATGATGCTCGACACGAAGCGGGTCTTCGACGACATCGTCGAGCGCTACGCGCCCAACCCCGAGGTGCGCTCCCGCATCCTCGCGAGCCCGTTCTACAAGGAGGCCTCAACGCGCCTCGCGGGCTCGCAGGAGTACATGGCGATGGAGAAGCTGTACGCGCTGCTCCAGGAGCGCCGCTACGACCTCATCGTGCTGGACACACCGCCTACGGTCCACGCGCTCGATTTCCTGGACGCCCCGGGGCGCCTCGAGGAGTTCATGACCCTCGGAGACGACGGGCTCGCGGCGAAGGGCGGGCGGGCTCTCGGACGCCTCGGCCTCGGCTTCCTCAGAGCCAACACCGCGATCCTGAAGGGCGCCGGGAAGTTCCTCGGGGCGGACGTCTTCACCGACATCCTCTCGTTCATCGGGGACTTTCAGACCATGTACGCCGGGTTCCGCGACCGCGCCGCGGCGGTGAAGCGCTTCATGCGCTCGGACGAGATCGCCTTCCTGGTGATCACCGGGCCGGAGCGAGCCAGCATCGACGAAGGGTTGTTCCTGAGGGAGCGCCTCGTGGCCGATCGCATGCCGTTCGCGTCTTTCCTGGTCAACCGGACGCGCCTCCCGGTGGACGACGCGGGTCCCCTCGAGGACGAGACGCCCGAGGTCCTGGCGGCGCTTCGCCATGCGGCCGAACGGATGGGGGTGCTGGCGGCGCGCGACGCGCGCGAGCTGGCGCGGCTCGACAAGGCGCTAGGGCACCAGGCGCTCCGGATCCCGGAGTCCGCGGACGACATCTGCGCGCTCCGCGACCTGCACCGCTACGCCGGGACCGTCCTCGCCTGATCGGCGGCGGGCACGCGGCTCGCCCGCGTCGGTGGGCTGCCCTTGGGGGAGCGGACCTCGGCCCCACTCCCGACGCGGCCGCTCCGGGCGTTGGCGGCGGCCCGGGCTTGCCGCGCCGCTCCGGCACCTCCGCTATCGCCTCATCGAGCGATGCGAGCACATCCCACACCTTGCGCTCACTTTGACGTGTGGATAGCGTCATCCGGTGGCCGAGGCCCGCTGAGCGGCCGGACCGCTGCCCGTCTCAACAACTCTCGCGAGGCCTCGTGAGTCCAGCCAGCCACCGCCGCCGCTCGGGAGCCTCGGGGACGCCCCTGAGTTCTACGCCCGAGCCGTGTCGGCCGCGCACTAGCTCACGGGCGCTGTTGGCGATGGCCCTTGGCGCAGCCCTCGTGGGGAGCGTCCTCGGCTGTCAGGGCGAGGACGACGGCCCCGTGGCGACCGCAGAGCCGCTGGGCGAAGGGCCGATCTTCGCGGCGCTGCCGTCAGGGGTGCCGCAGCTCATCGCCGTGTGCCAGAGGCTCCAAGCCCGCGGGGCGTCCCACGCGCTCGCGCGGGCCTTCTGCGCCAGCGGGCTACCCGTGATTCGTGGGATCACCGACGTGCACCGGCTGCTCGGGCTCGAGTTCAAGGGGCCGGTGGGTGTTCAAGCCCAGCTCTTCCCCAACGATAACCCCGGCTTTGCGCTCACGGCGCACTCGTCCTCGCTGAGCCGCCGGCTGGCCAGCCCGATCAACCCGCGTGCCATCGTCATGACGCAGCCCGGGACGCGCTTCGACGCCGAGCCGGGCTTCGTGGTCACGGCCTTCACTCGGGGCGAACGCTTCGTCGAGATCATGGTGCACGACGCCACCCTCGATGCCGTGGAGTTCTTCCTGCTGCGCTTCGAGCAGCCGTGCGACACCGCACCGGCGGGGTGCACACCCACAGACCTCCACACCGAGCGGACCGAGCAGAACTGGAGCTCTTGGACGCTGTACGACGAAACGGACCTGCGCAACACGATCTTCGACTGCGCCGTGTGCCACGAACACGGCTATCGGGACGCCGCGGTGCGCCGGAAGGGGCCCCTCATGTTCGAGCTCAACGGGCTGTGGCCCCATTGGCTCTACAACAACGGCCACTTTCCGGGATGGGAGGGGCGCCCGGAGGGTCCGGGACCTTTCCACGAGAACCTCTTCACCTACGTGGCCGCGCACGAGACCGAGGCTGAGCCCATCAGCGAGCCCTATTCCGGCATACCGGGCCCAAACGTCTTCGAGTCTCGGCCGATGAGCCTCGAGGATCTCATTGAGGGCAACGGCTTCGGCAACGGCTTCGACCGCTCCGCGTACCGAGACAAGGGCCGCGGCGACGGCATGAACGACCTGGGCGACGACATCCTCCGGACCCTGGCGCGGGCTGGCCTCCTCATCACCCCTCCCGCCAAAGCGGACAACCCGTTCGAGCCGGGGCGCCTCGCGGCGGCCGTGGCGGCCCTGAAGGCTCATCGGACGGGCGCCGCGCCAGAGTTGGCGGACATCACGGACGTGTTCGACCCGGAGTCACTCCACCTCGCCGGCCTGGGGGTCCATCCCGGCGCCTCGGCCCCGGAGATCCTGGTGGAGGCCTGCACCCAGTGCCACCACGAGGCGCTGGACCAGAGCGTCACACGCGCGCGTTTTAGCCTCGAGCTGCCGGTGCTCTCCGACGTGACCGTGACCGAGGCTATCCGCAGGCTCGAGCTGCCGGCGACGCACCATAAGGCCATGCCGCCGCATCGGCTGCGCGAGCTGCTCCCGGCGGAGCGCGAGCGGGTCGTGGCCTGGTTGCGGCAGGTCCTGGCCACTCGAGCCAACCAGCGGCCGGTGAAATTGCCTCGGGCCGACTTCGAGCGGGCCCCCCGCGGCATGGTAGGGATTGGCCCTGCGAGCGGGCCGGTGGGCGCCAACGCGTACCTCGTGGTCATGAGCGCTGCCGAGCCCGTCGTGGACGCGGCGCCGGTCGAGTACCGCTTCGAGGCGGTGGAGGAGCGCGCCGGGGCCACGTCCAGCAAGTGGCAAATCAGCCCACTCTATGTGGACACGGGGCTTCAGCCCGGCGTCGGGTACCGCTATCGCGTGGTGACGCGGGTCGGCGAGCACCTCTCCGAGGCGTCCGACGAGGTGAGCGTGACCCTCGAGCTCGCGATCAAGCGGTGCTACGGCGCCCCCGGACTATCGCCCTTGGCCATCGAGCTCGACGCGGACTGCGACACCGTGCCGAACACCGACGAGACGGGCAAAGACACCGACGGGGACGAGGTCCCGAACGACCTCGACACCGACGACGACAACGACGGCATCCCTACCTCGAGCGAGGCGTCCGCGGCGGCGCTGCACGGCGGGGATCCGGATGGCGACGGCGTCCCGCCCTGGCTCGACGACGACTCTGACGGCGACGGGAAGCTCGATGCCGTGGAGAGCGGCGGCGACTTCGACGGGGACGGGATCCACAACTTCATCGACCCCTTGGACTAAGGGGTCGGGGCGTCCGAGGCAGGGCCGCGCACGGTCGCCGGCCCCCACTCCGGCGCAGTCGCTGCCCTGAACCTGAGCCGCTCCAACCCCCGAACTTGCCTTTACGGAGCCTCAGCAGCGCGCGCTGGCCCCTCGCCGTCCTTGGGCGACGACGCCTTCGCGGGCAGCCTATGCGGCGCAGACGTAGTCGCGTCCCTCGGCGTAGCCGCGCTGGTCAAGCGCCTCTCGGATCAAGGCGCGGGCCTCCGGGATGCCTACGGCCGTGACGATCGGCGGGCCATCACCGGGGCCACGCAGCGCCTCGTACGAGTGAACCGGGGCGCCTCGACAGAGCCGCCCGATCTTCTTCGGGTCAACGTCGTAGAAGGCCGTGATCGAGGCCCCCTCGGCCTGGAGCGCCCGCGCGAGTCGCCGCCCGTCTCGACCCGCGCCCCAGATCCGGAGCTCCCGGCCATAGCGCCGCACGAGGTAGTAGGCCTTGAGGACGGAGAACCGCTCGGGCGCGCAGCGCGGGTCCGTCCGCGTGGTTCGCGCGCCATGGTCGCGCCACACGTGGAGCACCTCGGGCAGGACCCGGAACGTGTGGCCCGCGAGGTGCAGCCGCAGCCAGAGGTCGTAGTCCTCGGTCCACGGGTGATCCTCGTAGCCGTCGACGTCATCGAGGGCGGTGCGTCGGATCATCACGGCCGGGTGACAAACCGGCGACTCCACGAACATCTCGCGCGCCACCGACTCGGGTGAGTCGATCGTGTTGAGCCAGTCGACGTAGCGGCCCATTCCGTCACCAGCGGCGGCTCCCGGGTGGGCAAGCGGCGCGGCGACGGCCTCGTCGAAGTCACGCAGGAGCTGCACTCGCGAGGCGACCACCGAGAGGCGAGGCTCGCGCTCGAGCGCGGCGACCTGGAGGGCTAGCCGCTCCGGTGCCATGAGGTCGTCGGCGTCCATTCGGGCGATGAGGTCGGTCTGGGGGAGGAGGGCAGCGCGGCCCGCCTCGAGCGCCGCGACGATGCCGCGGCCAGGGCCCCTGACGAGGCGCAGCGGACCGCTCCAGGCCCGCGCGATCGCGGCCGTGCCATCGGTCGAGGCGTCGTCGACCAGGATGACCTCGTAGCTCGGGTAGCTCTGCGCCGCGATGGACTCGAGCGTGCCGCCAAGCCAGCGCGCAGCGTTGCGCGCGGGCATCAATACGGCGACGCGGGGGCTCAAGCGATGGCGCGGAGCGCATCTCCGGCGGCCTCGAGCGTGGCGTCGATCGTGGCATCGTCGTGCGCCAGCGAGGTGAACCACGCCTCGTATTGGCTGGGCGGGATGCTGATCCCGCGGTCGCGGAGCGCGTGGAACCAGCGCTTGAAGCGGGGGAGGTCTCCCCGCTGCACGTCGGCGAGGCGCGTGGGCACGGCCGTGTGGAGGAAGGGCGTGAACATCGTGCCCACGACGGGGGTCACGACCGGGACGCCCGCCTCGAAGCCCGCGGCCTCGAGGCCCCGCGCGAGGCGGCGCGTCCGCGCGATGGCTCCGTCGAGCGCCCCGGGGACGGCCAGGGCCTCCAGCGTGGCGAGCCCGGCGGCCACCGACAGCGGGTTGCCCGAGTTGGTGCCCGCTTGGTAGACGGGGCCCTCCGGGGCGACCCGGGTGAGCAGCTCGGAGCGGCCGCCATATGCGCCGATCGGCAGCCCGCCCCCGATGACCTTGCCGAGGCAGGTGAGGTCGGGGGTGACGCCGTAGAGCGCCTGAGCGCCACCGAGGGCCACGCGGAAGCCGCTCATCACCTCGTCGAAGATGAGGAGCGCGCCGTGCGCCGTGGTGAGGCGCCGGAGCCCCTCGAGGAAGCCGGGGAGCGGCGGGATGAGGCCCATGTTCCCTGGCACGGGCTCCACGATCACCGCCGCGATCTGGTCGGGGTTGGCCGCGAAGAGCGCCTCGACGGCCTCGAGGTCGTTGAAGTCGGCCACGAGCGTGTCTTGGGCGGCGCCCCGGGTCACGCCGGCGGAGCTCGGGTTCCCGAAGGTGAGCGCGCCGCTGCCCGCCTAGACCAGCAGCGCGTCTGCGTGGCCGTGGTAGCAGCCGTCGAACTTCACGAACTTCTCGCGCCCCGTAACCCCGCGGGCGAGGCGCAGGGCGCTCATGGTGGCCTCGGTCCCGGACGACACGAAGCGCATCCGCTCCATCGATGGCACCAGCGCGCGCACGCGCTCGGCTAGCTGGGACTCGCCCTGCGTCGGAGCGCCGAAGCAGAGGGCGCGATCCAGCGCGCCGCGGATGGCGTCTCGGACGCCTGGATGGCCGTGGCCGAGGATTAGCGGGCCGTAGCCCAGCACGTAGTCGAGGTAGCGGTTGCCGTCGACGTCGAAGATCAGCGGGCCGTCGCCGTGCGTGGCGAAGAAGGGCACGCCGCCCACGCTCCCGAGGGCGCGCACCGGGCTGTTGACGCCGCCGGGGAACAGCGTGAGAGACCGGGCCAGCTCGGCCTCGGAACGCGAGTAACGGGACATCGAGACTCCTTCGGGCCGTGAGGCGCCTATCGGGGGGGGGGGTGCGAGCGTGAGCGAGCGTGGGCCAGCGTGGGGCGCTTCACGCTCGCCAGGTTGGCACGCGCGTGGGCAGACCTGGATCGCCGAGCTCGGCCGCCAGACGCGTGACCGCCTCCCTGTGGGCGCCGCGCCACTGCAGATCCTCTGCACTCTCGGCCAGAGGGACGTCGAGCCGCACGGTGGCGAGCGTCCGGTAGAGGCGCGCGTCATCAGCACGTTCCGTGAGTGTGGCCGCCAGGGTGGGGGCGCCGCGGATTCCGGTCCATTGGCCGGCGTCGCTGGGGATCGCCTCGAGGTGGCCGAAGCGCCCGAGGAGCGCGCTGGCCGTCTTCTCTCCAAAGCCGGGGAGCCCTGGGATGCCGTCAGATGTGTCGCCGACGAGCGCGAGCCAATCCGGGATGGACGCCGGGGCGACCCCCCACTTCGTGAGTACGTCCGGCTCGGCGATGCGGCGATCGCGGATGCGATCCCAGAGGGTGACCTGATCGCCTCGGACGCACTGAGCGAAGTCCTTGTCCGGCGAAGCGATCACGACGCGGTGGCCCTGATCCGCGAACCGGGCCGCGGCCGTGGCGATGGCGTCGTCGGCCTCGAACTCGATCATGGGCCAGACCACGAAGCCCATGGCTCGGGTGGCCTCTTCGGCCAGGCCGAACTGAGCGGCCAGGACCACGTCGATCCCGGCGGAGGTCTTGTAGCCGGCGAACAGCTCGTTTCGGAACGACTCGATGATGTGGTCGAAGGCCACGGCCACGTGGGTGGCGCGGTCGGCGGTGACGAGGCGGGTGAGCGAGCGGATGAGGCCCAGCACGGCGTCGTGGGGTCCGGGCGCTTTGTCGCGGGCGCCGCCGTAGAACGCCCGGAAGAGCTCGAAGGTCCCGTCGACCAGGTGGATCGTCATTCGTCGTCTTCCGGTGGGAGGGGGGGCGCCTGGAGGTTGGGGTCGGTGCGCTCATCCTGGTCGGGCATGGGCAGATCGGGATCGGTGTCTGTGACCGACGCCGCCGGAACGTCGGGCGGCACCACCACCGGCATCGAGGGCTTCGTGTCGTCGTCTCGCGGCTCCGCTGGGATCTCGCGCCGCACGGTCTTTGGGATGTCCTCGTCTTCGCCGGCCTCCACGACCCGCACGAGCATCACCGTGCAGTTGTCTTTGCCTCCCGCCAGGTTCGACATGTCGATCAAGATCTTGCAGGCGCGCTGCAGGTCCGGCGTGCGCGCGAGCACCTCCGACACGGCCACGTCGTCCACCTGGTCGGACAGGCCGTCCGAGCAAAGCAGGAACACGTCGCCGGCGCGGCGCTCCACCATCTGCACCGAGGGCTCCACGTAGTCCTTGAGCCCCACGGCCCGGACGATCACGTTGGTCTCCTTGAAGTTCCTAGCCTCCTCCTCGGTCGTGATCTTCCCCTTCTCGATGTAGTGGTTCAGCAGGCTGTGATCGCGCGTGAGCTGCTCGTACATGCCGTCGCGGAAGCGGTAGATGCGGCTGTCGCCTACGTGCCCGAGCACGACGTGGCGGCCCACGCCCATCACCGCGACCACGGTGGTGCCCATACCCTCGAGGTGGCGTTCCTTCAGCGACTCGATGAAGACCCGCTCGTTGGCCCACTGGATGGCCCAAGACAGCACGCGCTCGGGCTCCGTCGCATTGGGCGAGACCGGGTACGTGTAGTCCTGCCCACCGCGGCGGTAGAGCTCGGTGACGTAGCGGCGGATGTTCTCCACCGCGATGCGGCTCGCGACCTGACCGGAGGCGTGGCCGCCCATCCCGTCCGCGACGACGTAGAGCTCGCGCTCAGAGACGACGTCGAAGGCGTCCTCGTTGTTGTCGCGCATGCGGCCCACGTCCGTGAGCGCTGCGAATTCGAGCGCGAGCGGCATGGGGGCCCTTACTCCGGGGGGGGGATGTCGCCCACTCCGTATCCGCCGCCCATGGACGCACGGATCGAGTAGGCCGAGGTGTCGCCGTTGCCCTTCGCCGTGATCGACACGAAGACGTGGCCCTTCTTCGCTTCGCCGTCGAACGTGATCGGCTCGGTGCCGCCCCGGGCCTTGGTCTTCTCTCCGAGCCGCTGCCCGTAACGGTCGTAGAGCGCAGCGACGATAGCGGTGTCGGTCTTGTCGATCGCGATCTGGACGCTGAGGGCGCCAGACTTTGGCGTGACGATCTTCTTCCAGTCGGTGCGGTCGCCGTCGCCGAAGCTGACCCCGTTCTCGTCGGTGACCCACTCGTCGAGCGGGATCACCTGCGCCACGTCGCGGCGGGCGTCGGCGCCTGACTTGCCGTCGGGATCGAGGCCGCAAGCGGCCGTAAAAAACATGAGGGCGAGCCGGAGTCGCATGGGCACCCACCCTACCACGCGTCACTGACCGACGCACCTTCACACAAGCTTCCATCGCCGACTTGCGGTCGGCGATGGAA